>Ga0206920_1126_pt2 | contig 17495 bp, 9 predicted proteins | sample Alteio_BWOrgHeat_65_FD_152934 | JGI IMG/M metagenome (GOLD analysis project Ga0206920, IMG submission 152934) | Enriched cells from forest soil in Barre Woods Harvard Forest LTER site, Petersham, Massachusetts, United States -... | ecosystem: Environmental > Terrestrial > Soil > Temperate forest > O...
CACCGCCGCCGCCGGGGTCGACATAATCCACAGGTTCCGCCAGGTCCAGCTGCTGCAGAAGATGGCGACCGAGACGCCCGACATAGGCCTCTTCAAAGATGAAGCCACCAGGAAACTCATGCTGTATCGAAGCATTGAACGCCTCAGCATAGGGAGTCTTCAAACGGTTGTCGATGCCCCAGTCGATTCCGAAACCGTCGATCGGCGGAGGATTGGGAAAAGTAAGCGTCGTCGAAAATCCAGAGATAGGAATATCGGGAATCGCATTGGCAGCGGTAAAACGCGGCGCATTTTCGAAGCCCAGCTCATCGGCTCCGTTGGAGACGCCCGCGCTCAGGCCGATGGATCCTTCCTGGTTGAAGATGTTGGCGATCGATTCGCCATAATGATCGTAGTAGATACCAAAGCTGGCGCGGACCGAAGTCTTTGGCTCCGGAGCCCAGACAACGCCCGCGCGCGGAGCGAAATTATCCTTCTGCTTCGGCCAGTATCCCGGCGCTCCGTTGGCCTTGCCAGAGGGTGCAAGATAGACAGTCGGCTCGTAGATCTGGCTCTGCAGCGCAGCAGATTCGCGCTCTTTGTACCAGGTGTCCGTGTTGATGGTGGGAGAAATTTGTTGCCCATGGAGCTCGTACGGAACCTGAAGAATCGTATGCCGCAGGCCAAGAGTCAACGTAACATTGCGCCGTGCGTGCCACGTGTCCTGCACGTAGTATTCGAACTCGTTGATGCGGAAGTCGCGGTTGACGAAAGAGCCGTCAGGCAGTGCTGAAGCCGAGGTCGGACTGTTGATCTTGTAGTTGAAGACATCGAAGACCTCGGGAACGACTCCCATGAGGTTGGCCCAGGCAAACATCCAGGTGTCGGCGTAAAAACTGCTGGCGATATTGCTCGGCTGAGGAAGATCGCCCGTGTTGGCATAGTAGGCATTGGTGCTGGCGCCGTTGAACGAATTGGAGTCGGTGCCGTTCTGGTTGGTAATCATGCGCCAGTTTCCTCCAAACGCGAAAGTGTGCGCGCCTTTACTCCACGTCAGGGTGTCGGTGATATTGTGCACCGGCACGTGCTGGATGGTGTTGCGCGTCTGAGCGGTAGGCTGGGTCAGTCCGTAGACGCCAACGTAATCGCCCACACCGATGCCGCTGACCTGGTAGCCCTGGCGGACATAGCCATAGCGCGCGTCATTCACGATGTTCGGAGTCGGCGTCCAGGTTTCGCCGGCTGAAATGCCCTTGGTGTTGTCATCGGTATAGCTGGCAGGAGGCTGCCCTGGCAGATTCTCCGCGCCGGAAGCTGTGTCTTTTTGCAGGTTGCCGCGTACAAAGAGGTGGTGCCTGCTGTTCAGGCTGTAGTCGATCTTGCCAATGCTCGTATTGAGCGTCGATGGCGCGGGCGAGGTGAAGTAATACGACCCGCTGTTATAGCCCCCATCGCCCAGCACGGTTCCGGTAGCCGTGGGTACGCTCGCGTAGTAAGCAAGAATCGCCGCGTTGGGGCCGGGTCCATTTGGACAAACAGGCGCTCCATTAAATGTCTGGTGAGTGCATGGAGAGTCCAGCTGGGCGACTTGCGAAGGCGAAAGAATATCGGTCGCGCCGTCGGTGTTGTTGGGATACGCAAGCTCACCCTGCATGAAGCTGGCAGTAGGCACCGTCGCCCCCACCACATCGTCGATAGCCTGGCGTTGACCCTCATAGTTAAAGAAGAAGAAAAGCTTGTCCTTATGGATAGGGCCGCCCAGGCTTCCTCCAAAGGTATTGAGGACATACTTCTGTGGAACATTGGGCTCGTCGGATTGCAGCTCGTCGTACTTGTTGAAATAGGAGTTAGCGACAGTATTTGTTGGGCGGTAATACTCGTAAAGCGCGCCGTGGAACTTGTTCGTTCCGCTCTTGGTGATGAGATTGACCTGTGCTCCAGACGAGCGGCCCGAAGCAGCCGTACCATTGGACGTGATGACGCGAAACTCCTCGGTGGAGTCGAGCGTTGAGCGCAGAATTCCAGTGAATGCAGTGCCGTACACCTGATCGTTATCGTCCAGGCCATCAAGGGTGATGTTGCCCTGGTCAGAGCGGCCACCCGCGACTGCTCCCTGTCTGCTATCTGCGCTCGCAGAATCCTGGCCGATGTAGAGCACTCCAGGCTGAAGGCTGAGCAGGGAAATCGGGTTGCGGCCCTCCATGGGCAGCGCCTCAATCGTCGTGTTGCCGACGGCGTTGCCCATGGTGGCGTCAGTAAGGTTCAGAGCTTCTGAAGAGGCGCTCACATCCACGGTCACGGAGTTGGATTGGACCGACAGGGTGAAGTCGATCGTGGCCGGCTGGTCGACCAGCAACTCGGCTGCGCGCGTCTGCGGTGCGAAATTACTTGAGGTGAGCGTGATGAGGTAGTGAGCCGGCGCGAGAACAGGAAAGACATAAAAGCCCGAGCCGTTGGAGACCGCGTGGTAAGTGTTGCCCGTGGCCTGGTCGGCAAGAGTGATCGATGCGCCCGGTACGAGTGCGCCCGCGGGATCTTTGATAACACCTCGAAGCGAGGTCGTTGCTGTCTGGGAAAATACAGGCGTGGCTACAAAGAGGATGCAACAAAGCAGCCTCCCCATGAGGGATCGTTTCACGTCTAAGCCTCCGAAATGTAGTTGACTTGCGCCCTTGGCTTGCTGTCTGGCCGCGAACTTGCCGTCCTACAGCGGACCTCGTGAGGGTCCTTGGTGGGTGATGAATTCCAGGACGAACTCTTCTTCCACAGCAACGCAATCGCAATACGAGGCTCATCGTGCAGCCCGTGGGATATCCAGATCTAGCTAAAGGAGATAATCGGGCGAGCGCCGAACACGAAGTGACTACTATCGTGTCTGAAATTCACAGCAGATTCAAGAGAAATTTAAACCGCTGCCAATGCTTGCGCCAACATTGACACGGCCTGATGCAGGATGCGGATGCAATCCTGATGGAATGCCGAACGCAGAGCCGCCGATTCCCCTGGCTCATTTCGTTTACCAGCATATTCCAGTCCCCTAAATCTTGGCGGCTCCACGGCGCTCCCATATAGACTCTGCTTTACGGCCTGCACATTCATCGCCTTCGACAACGTATAGGCGAACTGGGCCGAGAGCCCACTCGACCTGAGACCCAAAGATACATCATGGGATAAGTCACGAAAAGAATCCATATTCGTCCAGTGGAACCTATGGGACCATAGACCGAAGCGTCTGATTTGGATGCATTTCTCGAGCGTCTTCTTATAAGCATAAATATGCATGTATAGATATTAACTTTGACATTGATCTTTCCGGTCAATATAGTTGGCCTCTAAAGATCCAGCGAAATGCCAATGCTGCCTGCCCATCGGCAGGCAGCCGGCATGAGGAGATTGTCAGGGATGGAAACAGTGGCGATGCTCGAGCAGGAGGGAAATCGGATTCGCCTGCGAGCCATGACGATGACCAACCACTCAGGGCTGGGGCACACCGGCGGCGATCTGTCTTCTGCAGATATTCTCGCGACCTTGTATCTGGGGCGGATACTGAACGTAGATCCAGCAGATCCACATTGGCCTGAGCGTGATCGCTTCATTTTGTCGAAAGGGCACTGTTCAGGCGCGTTCTATGCAGCACTGGCTGCGCGCGGTTTCTTTCCCGTCGAACAGCTGAAGACCTTCATGGATCCGCTATCGAAGCTGAATGGCCATCCTGACCGCAACAAGCTGGCCGGAGTCGAAGCGAACACCGGCGTTCTTGGACACGGGTTGCCGATCGCTGTGGGTGCCGCTTTGGCTGCTCGCATGCGGAGCGAGCCATGGCGCGTCTTTGTGTTGGTAGGCGATGGAGAATTGCAGGAAGGCTCCAACTGGGAAGCAGCGATGACCGCGCAGCAGTATGACCTGGACAATCTAGTTGTCATCGTGGATCGTAACCGGATTCAGCAGGGCGATTTTACAGAGAACACCATTCGCATGGATCCGATGGCGCCCAAATGGGCAGCCTTCGGCTTTGCCGTCGAAGAAGTCGATGGGCACGACCATGCCGCGCTCCTTGAGCTCTTCGGACGAATGCCGCTGCAGCCTGGAAAGCCCACCTGCGTAATCGCCAACACCATCAAGGGCAAAGGCGTCTCATTCGCGGAAAACAAGCCGGCCTGGCATCACGGTGTACCGACCTCTGAACACCTTGCTGCCGCAGCGAAAGAGCTCGGCGTGGAGGTCATGCTGTGAGTGTCGGCGATGCAACGATGGTTGAGGCAGTAAAGCTCTTCGACTGCCGCGACGCTTTCTCGAAAACGCTTGAAGCTTTAGCCGCGGAGGACTCCCGTGTATGCGCAGTCGTGAATGACTCGTTGTCCTCTACCAAGCTCAAAGACTTCAAGGCCCAATTTCCGAGCCGATTCGTGAATGTTGGAATCGCGGAGCAGAACATGGTAGGCGTAGGCAGCGGCCTGGCCAACGGCGGCATGGTGCCTTATGTCTGCGGAGCCTCGTGTTTCTTGACCGCGCGGGCAATGGAGCAGGTCAAAGTCGATTTGGCCTACTCAAACTCCAATGTCAAATTGTGCGGTATGTCCTCTGGAATGGCCTACGGCCAGCTGGGGGCGACGCATCACTCGATCGAAGACCTGGCGTGGACCCGAATCCTCCCCAATCTCTCCGTAATCGTGCCCGCTGACCCTGATGAAACGGCACAGGCCATGCGTTACTCTTTGCAACATGTAGGACCCATCTTCCTCCGGATCAGCCGCATGCCCGTGCGAGCTGTCCATCCTGAGGGATATAAATTTGAGTTGGGGAAGGCAGCCTTGCTGCGCGACGGCGATGATGTCACGATTGTCGCCAACGGAGTCTTGGCGTCGCGTGCTCTGGACGCTGCGGACGCTCTCGCTGCCAAAGGTATCGCCGCACGCGTCCTGAATATGAGCAGCATGAAGCCATTCGATTCTGATGCAATCCTTGACGCGGCTCGCACTACGCGAGGCATTGTCACCGTAGAGGAAGCACTGACCGCGGGTGGCCTCGGGGGAGCCGTCGCGGAAGTGTTGGCCGTCCATCATCCCGCGCCAATGCGCATCCTGGGAGTGCCCGGAGTCTTCGCACCCACAGGCTCGGCTGAATTTCTGTTGGAGCACTTCGAACTCACCGCAACCGGCATCGAAAACGCAGCCCTCAACCTGCTCGGCGCTGAGGCTTGAATGCCGGACGCACGCATTCTGTCGGCACTCATACTCTCGATAGACCAGGGCACCACCAACACCAAAGCGGTGCTGGTGGATCGTCATGGGAGTGTCGTCTTTCGCGCCGCCAGAACCATTACGCTTCTGCAGCCCCAGCCTGGATTCATCGAGCAGGATCCGTTGGAGATCTGGCAATCGGTCTGTGCCGTGGCCAGAGATGCAGCAAAGTATGCTCAAAAGCAAGACGCGCCCATCGCAGGAATTGCGATCTCCAATCAGCGCGAGACGGCTCTGGCTTGGGAGTCTCTGCCTCGTGTGCTCAGCGCCGGCGCATCCGCTGTAGGCGAGCCTGTCTGCAATGCCATCTCCTGGCAATGCCGTAGATCTTCTTCGTTCTGTGACCGCATCTCCGAGCATGCCGACAAGATCCGCAAGGTGACAGGTCTTCCGCTCGATCCGCTCGTAAGTGCCAGTAAGTGGGCGTGGCTTTTCGAATCCCGCCCAGAGCTCGTCGCCCGTGCTCAACGCGGAGAGATCAAGCTTGGCACCGTGGACACTTGGATCCTCGCGAATCTTACCAGCAATCAGGTGCAGGCTACAGATCACACCAATGCTTCACGCACAGCACTGCTGAATCTGGAGACGCTTGACTGGGACGAAGAGATGCTCGCTCTCTTTGCCATTCCCCGCGTAGCCTTGCCGGCCATCCTGCCTTCGAGTGGAACGTTTGGTATCTGCACCGCGATTCCAGAACTCGCAGGAGTACCGATCGTCGCAGCCATCGGCGACTCCCACGCTGCTCTTGCGGGCCATGGCCAATACACGCCGGGAACGATCAAAGCCACCTACGGCACAGGTTCTTCGTTGATGACATTGACGAGTGGACTTACCGCATCCTTGGATTTGCTGGCGCGAACGGTGGCCTGGTCTACGCGGGATGCGGTGCAGTTTGCCCTCGAAGGAAACATCGCCATGACTGGCTCCGCAGTCCAATGGGTCGGAGAATTTCTCAACCTCCCCAACCCCACAGCAGATACGGTAGCGCTGGCGGAGACAGTTCCGGATGCGGCCGGAGTCGTCTTTGTACCGGCGATGGTCGGCCTGGGTGCTCCGCATTGGGACAAGCACGCTCGCGGCGCTATCCTCAACCTGGAGCGCTCTCATACGGCTGCCCATCTCGCTCGTGCCGCATTCGATGCGATCGCGTTTCAGATTGCGGATGTCTTTCTCGCGATGGAGACTGTCGCAGCGCTTGAGTTGCCTGTGCTCTTATGTGATGGGGGGGCAAGCCGCAACGATAGGTTGATGCAGCTGCAGGCCAACATACTCATGCGTCCAGTTCATCGCGCTGGCGATGAAGAGCTCTCTGCGATCGGTGCGGCGTGGCTCGGAGGCCTGGCGATCGGCTGGTGGAGTTCCTTGGGTGACATCGCCGCGTCACACGAGAGCACATCCATCTTCATGCCGGCCATCTCGCTTGCGGAGTCGAAAGCGCAGCGTGCGAACTGGGAGCTTGCCGTTCGCCGCGCCCGTCTAACTGCGGAGGATGCTTCATGAGCCTGCCGGATATGATTCTCGAGGCTCGTGAAGTAACCAAACGTTACCCGGGAAACATGGCTCTCGATAGGGTGTCGTTTCGCGTTCATCGCAACCAGGTCAATGTATTGATCGGTGAAAATGGCGCAGGCAAGTCCACCTTGATGCGCATTCTTGCCGGTGTTGAGACTGCGGATCAAGGGCAGCTTTGGATGGATGGATCCCCCATCTTTCTTCGTTCGCCCCGAGACGCCGCGGCTCACGGAATCTCCATCGTTCACCAGGAACTGGCAATCCTTCCAAATCTGGACATTAGCGAGAACATCTTCGCCGGCAGGGAACTGACTCGTGCCGCATTTGTCGATCGCCCGCAGGAAGATGCGCGGGCGAAAGCCGCGCTGCATCATCTGCGCAAGCCGATGGAAGTCAGCACGCCCGCGGCGCAGTTGTCTCTCGGAAGCAGGCAGGTTGTCGAGCTTGCGCGCGCGGTTTCACATGGCGCCAGGGTTTTGATTCTTGACGAGCCCACCTCCGCTCTTTCTGCTGCTGAAGCTGAGTCGCTCTTTGCCGTGATTGCCGACCTGAAATCTTCCGGCGTGACCATCATCTATATTTCGCATCGGCTGCACGAGCTGCTTCACCTTGGCGATCAATTCACAGTCCTGCGTTCTGGCAAAGTTGTGGGTGAGTCTCCGCGGGTCGATGTGAGCCGCCAGTGGATCGTGGAGCGCATGTCCGGACGCTCAGATACGAGCGACCTTGCGGCGCTGCCCCGGCACACCGATAGCTCGGCGACCTTAACTGTGACGGGATTGACGATTGCTGCCTCGGTCGGGGACCAGGCCGCGCAAGCACCCGTGCATGACCTCAGTTTGGAAGTAAGAGCTGGCGAGGTCCTCGGTATCTATGGCTTGCTGGGCTCCGGTCGCACCGAAGTCGTCGAAGCCTTGGCGGGCTTCCGCCCTCTTTTGCGCGGAGAAATTGTCTTGCGCGGTAGAAAGCTGCGCATCGACAGCGTGACCAGTGCCGTGAAGGCCGGCATCGTGCTCGTTCCAGAAGACCGCCAGCGGGACGGCCTCATCCCCGAACTATCCATTCGAGAAAATGTCGTCCTTGCGGCAACCACGGGCGCATTTCTCTCGCGCAACAACGAGACCGCCGCCGTGCGTAAACTTGCAAGCGAATTGAATATCACTGCGAGAGATCTCGAACTTCCCGTGGCAACTCTTTCCGGAGGAAATCAGCAGAAAGTCCTGCTCGCGCGTTGCCTGATGCGTTCTCCGTCCGTATTGCTCCTGGACGAGCCAACCCGCGGTGTCGATGTTGGAGCAAAAGCGGAAATCTATCGCATCTTGAGGGAGCTTGCGTCCCAAGGTCTGAGCATCCTTTTCACCTCGTCAGAGATTGAAGAGACAAGAACTCTTGCCGATCGGGTATTGGTCTTGTGTCAGGGTAGAATCTCGGCGGAGTTCCACCACGCTGAGCTTACCGATGAAGCGCTCTTTGCCGCCGCCAGCCCTCAGGTTCTTCCTGCTGAATCCGATCCAAGGCTCCCAACCGCTCTTTCAGGACGCCCTGCATGAGTTCTCTCGTCCAACCACTCACCCGCGCCGATCGACTGGCTAGCTCATCCGCTCGAACAGTGCTCCTGCTGCTGCGTGCTCGCGCGGTCCTGGTGCTGATCCTGCTCTTGATCGTCTTCTCCGTAATGGCGCCGGAATTTCTCACCGCCAACAATCTATCCATCCTCGCCAAACATGTGGCAATCTCCGCAATACTGGCGATAGGCATGACCTTCGTAGTGTTGACCGGCGGCATTGATCTTTCCGTCGGCTCCATTGCCGGATTGGGCGGTATGGTTGCCGGCTACACCCTTACGCAAGGCATCTCGTTCGGCGGAGCGGTGCATTATCCTCCGGTCATCGTCGCGATCATCATGACGGTCATCGTCTGCATGGGTGTCGGCGCACTCAACGGATGGCTGGTAGCCAAGGCCGGAGTAGCGCCCTTCATCGCCACTCTGGGCACGCTCTACATCGCCCGCGGAGCAGCCCTGCTCCTTTCAAACGGCAAGACCTTCCCCAATCTCGCCGGACACACGGAGCAGGGGAATACAGGCTTTCCCGCTGTAGGGCAGAGCTTCTTCCTCGGTCTCCCTACACCCGTGTGGATGATGATTGTGTTGTTTGCTTTTGCCTGGATCGTTGCGGTCAAAACGCCCTTCGGCCGTCATGTCTACGCCGTCGGCGGCAATGAGCGTGCTGCGCGGCTGGCTGGCATCCGTGTGCCCAGAGTCAAGCTGATCACCTATCTCTTCTCATCCCTGTGCGCGGCGCTTGTCGGCATCGTCATCGCTTCCCAGCTTGAGGCCGCACATCCGGCAACCGGAGAAAGCTTTGAGCTGAACGCAATCGCCGCCGTAGTCCTGGGTGGAACCTCTCTGATGGGTGGACGCGGATCGGTCACCGGTTCGCTCATCGGCGCCTTCGTGATTGGAGTCCTCGCCGATGGACTCGTGATGCTCGGAGTCTCTGAATTCTGGCAGATCGTGATCAAGGGAGTCGTGATCGTTCTGGCTGTCGCCATTGACCAATTGCAATCGCGTCTGCAGGCAAGGTTGCTTCCGTATCTCACGCGTACCAGTGCAGAGGCCCGGCGCTGATGGTGTGGCGCGCGTTTCTGTCCGGTCCGTTTTCAGCAGGACTGCTGCTGGCAGTCGCCGCGCTGGGCGCCGGATGTCATCGCGCCGACCGGCACAAGAAGCTCATCGCCATCGTAGTCCCATCGCAGGACAACCCCTACTTCAAGGCAGAGGCAGACGCTGCCGCCGCACGCGCCATAGCTCTTGGGTATCGCGTGCGCATTGACGCGCATGACGACGATGCGTACCGGCAGGACAATCTCATCGACGCCGCCATCGCCTCCAATGCATCCGCACTCATCCTGGACAACGCAGGTTCCGACGCATCGATCTCTGCGGTGCGGCGAGCCGCCAATGCGGGCATCGCCGTCTTTCTCATTGATCGTGAGATCCAAGCCAACGGCATAGCCAAAGCGCAGATCATCTCCGACAATGACCAGGGAGCACGGCTCGTTGCCGCTGAATTCGTTCGCGCCATCGGAAGCTCAGGCGAGTATGCAGAGCTCATCGGCCGCGAGTCTGATACCAATGCGCAGATAAGAACCAAAGGCTTTCACGCCATCTTGGATAACTATCCAGGACTAAAGCGCGTTGCGGCGCAGTCGGCCAATTGGTCCCAGTCCGAGGCATTCCAGAAGACAGAGACCATGCTCCAGGCGCACGGCAGGATTCTCGGAATCCTGGCAGGCAACGACACCATGGCCCTTGGCGCTGCCGCAGCGGCCAAGTCGGCCGGGATCAAAGGCCTTCGCATCGTTGGTTTCGACGGTAGTCCTGACGCCGTAGATGCCATTCGAAAAGGTGATCTCCAGGCGACCGCGCTGCAGCCGGCCGTTGTGATCTCCCGCCTCGCGGTCAATGAGGCAGATCTCTTCTTGAGGACAGGGTCAACAAGAGTCGCGGAACGTCAGGTTATTCCTTGCGATTTGGTGACCAGGGCAAACGCAGACGACTATCGCAATTTTGAAAAGATGAGGTAAATGAGAATGGCAGGCTCTTTCACTCTTGGCGTGATCCTTGGCAACCGCGATTTTTTCCCGGATACGCTCATTACCGAAGCACGGCGCGATCTCATTCGGCTCTTCGCGGATCTATCGATCGATCCGATCTGGCTCAGTACGGAACAGTCCAAGCTTGGCGCCGTCGAATCCTGGTCAGATGCACAGCGGTGTGGAGAGCTCTTTCGAGAAAACCGCAGACAGATGGATGGCATTCTCGTCTGCCTGCCCAACTTCGGGGATGAGAAGGGAATTGCCGACGCCATTCGCATCTCCGAGTTGGACGTGCCAATCCTCGTACAGGCCTGTCCCGATGACCTCGACCAGTTTGGCCTTGAGCGCAGGCGCGATGCCTTCTGCGGCAAAATATCCGCATGCAATAATCTGCGCCAGTACCGGCTCAAATTCACGCTGACGCGCGATCATACCGTTTCCATTCTCGATCCGCGCTTCCGCGAAGACCTCACCTGGTTTATGCAAACATGCCGCGTTGTCCGCGGCATGCGCCGCGTGCGCATTGGCGCCGTCGGAGCGCGCCCGAATGCCTTCAACACGACCCGCTTCAGCGAGAAGCTCTTCGAAGCGGCAGGCATCTCCGTCAATACGATTGATCTGTCGGAGATCTTTGGTTCAGCCGCTACCATCGCCAATGACGATAGCCGAGTCAAGGCACGCATCGATCAGATACGAGCCTATGCCGACGCCACAGCAGCCCCAGACGATTCAATGCAGAAGATGGCCAAGTTCGCCATCGTCGTCGATGATTGGATGCTCTCCCTCGGACTCACCGCAACAGCCATCCAGTGCTGGAGCTCGATGCAAAAGAACTACGGTGTCAACGTCTGCACCATCATGTCCATGATGAGCGAACAGATGCTCCCCTCCGCCTGCGAAGTGGATATTGCGGGAGTTGTAAGCATGTACGTGCTGCAGTTGGCCAGCGGCAAACCAAGCGCACTCGTCGATTGGAACAATAACTATGGCAAAGATCCGGATAAGTGTGTCTTCTTTCATTGCGGCAATTGGGCAAAAGACTTCCTGCCGGATATTCGCATTGGTACCGCGCCAATCCTGGGCACCGTGCTGGGAGAAGAAAACACCGTCGGAGCTTTGGCAGGGCGCACTCCGGCAGGCCCGGTCACCTTCGGCCGAGTCAGCACAGATGACATAAGCGGTAGGATTCGAGCTTACGTAGGCGACGGTCTGTTTACCGATGATCCACTGAATACCTTTGGCACCAAGGCTGTCGTGCAGGTAGGCAACCTGCCGTATCTGATGCAGTTCATCTGCAAGAACGGCTTTGAACACCACGCTGCCATGAACGGCAGCCATTGTTCGAAGGCAGTAAGCGAGGCGTTGGAAAACTATCTTGGATGGGATGTCTATCACCACAACGCATCGGCAGTTCAATCGACCAGTTAAGCAGTTGCATACTTTCTCAGAATTGCATAATCCGTCACCACACTCTACAGTGACGTGAGCAGCGGAGCTCCATGTCGAGATTAGACGAAGTCCGGTTGATGACCAAGGTTGCGCGTATGTATTACGCGCAGTCGATTCGTCAGCAGGAGATTACGGCTCGGCTCGGTATCCATCAATCCACAGTCTCTCGCCTCTTGAAGAAAGCTCGCGAAGCCAACCTTGTCCGGATCAGCGTTGCCACACCGAGCGGTACATTTCCTGAGCTGGAAGACGCCCTTCAAGCAAAGTTCAAACTCCACGAAGTGATCGTCGTCGATTGTCCCGCCGAAGAGGTCGCGATGGTACGGGATCTGGGCGCTGCGACGGCCTTTTTCCTCGAGACGGTAATGAAGCCGGGCATGATTGTTGGCATCTCTTCCTGGAGCAGGGCCTTGTTTGCCATGGTGGAAGCGCTTCATCCCAGCAACTCCGCCCGAGGGGGAAAAGTTGTTCAGATCCTGGGGGGCGTAGGGAACGCGAATACCCGTTACCAGGCCGCCCAACTGGCCCAAAGGTTGGCGGACCTGGTGGGCGCATCTCCCGTTCTACTTCAGGCGCCAGGCATTGTCGGCTCTGCGGATGCAAGAAAGGTCCTATCTGCGGACCCCGCGGTGCAGGTGGCCTCCGATCTCTTCGATCGAGTTGATCTTGCGTTGGTCGGAATCGGCTCTCTTGAACCCTCAAAACTGTTAGCAAGTAGTGGGAACACATTCTCCCCCTCAGAACGCGAAGAGTTACGGAGGCAGGGCGCAGTCGGTGATATCTGTTTTCGCTTCTTTGACAAAGATGGCGAACTCATCAGGTCACCGCTCATGCATCGCGTAATCGGCATTGAACCTGCTTCGTTGAAGCGCACCAAGCGCATCGTCGGCGTCGCCGGTGGGGCGCGTAAGGTCAACGCGATCCTCGCAGCGTTGCGCGGGCAATGGATCAACGTTCTGATCACTGATAAACGCGCAGCGGAAAGCCTCTTAACCGCGGAGAAGTTGTCTTCGCCCACGGTCGCCGAATCAAAGCCGCGATTGGCTCAAGTGAAGAGACGCAAACGCTAAACTGCATGCTGGCAGTGACGTAGAGGGTGTAAGCAATACCGTTGGTCAACTTAGTAGCTGCGTCGCGGGCACCCATGGCGTTCGATGCCACCTCGCCATAGTTAGACAGCTGCTGGTAACTCTGTTGCCGCGTTCCAACTCAGCAGCAGACGCATGGATAAGATCGTTGTATGAGAAAGGGCGTGGGTCCGTGCATTGATCAAGACTGTCAAGGGTGAGTGATCGGAAAGATTATTAGAAAGTCCCATCTTAAGTTCCGCATGTGAAACAGTTTCAACATATTTCTTGACACGTCCGTCGAGCTCGGTTTACTTTCATGCACGGCCATGCTCGGTTTCATGCGTATAAATGTTGACACTACGCGATGAGTTCCCCCGAAGCCGGACCGCGATTGCACGAACATGTTGGTAGGAGGCTCGAGTGCTATTGCATGCAGTCAAGTTTCGTTGTGTATCTTTAATGATCCTGCTCTGCGGCATGACCTCCGCGGGCTTCGCCCAGTTCAGTTCAAACGTTCAGGGAACCGTCGTCGATTCCTCTGGCGCAGTCGTCCCGAATATGCCGGTGACGCTGCATAGCGCTAGCACGGGCATCGACCTCAAAGAAACGACCAACGGATCCGGCTTTTACCGATTCAGCGCCATCGCTCCCGGAACCTACACTGTGACGGTGGATGCAACCGGCTTCAAGAGTCTCTCAGTCGAAGCCACCGTAGCGCCAGGCGAAACACGCGGCGTCGATCTGAAGCTCGCAGTCGGCACAGCCGCAGTCAACGTCAACGTAACCAGTGAGGCCTCGGCTCTCAATCCGGAAGAGACACGCATCCAGACGACGATCTCTTCCGCGGAGATCAGCCAGCTACCACTGCCGAACCGCGACGTTCAACTCTTGCTGGCTCTAACTCCCGGTGTTACTGGATTTCAGAATGAGTCTCCTACCGGCGGCTACGGATCGTCGATCTTCGCAGGCAGTTTCTCGCCCGCATACACCGCCAACGGAGAGGGTACCCAGGGGAACCTCTTCATGATTGACGACCTCCCGGTCAGCGATGACATCACGCAAGGCGCGGCGATGATCCTGCCGAATGCCGAGATGATTGATCAGGTCGCGCTTCAGTCGCAAACGTACTCAACGGAAAACGGTACCTCCGCATCGCTTCAGACCGCCTTCAACACCAAGTCAGGAGGCAACGGCTTCCATGGGACCCTGGACTACAGCTATGCCGGAGCCAATGTAGGCGCCGCTGGCCAGCCCATCCACTCACCCGCATTCGTCGGCGATACCACAATCCAGACGCTCTTTCCCGAGTTTCATCAGAATCTGCTTCTCGGCTCATTTGGAGGCCCGATCCTCAAGGACCGCACCTTCTTTTTCGGCTCCATTGAAAAGCAGAACGCAGGCATTGGCGGCCAGGCGGCCGTAGATCCTTACTTCACGCCCGCCTTCGCGCAATGGGCCATGAGCGCTTTCCCCAATTCACCCGCAGCCTATGCGCTCAATTTCGCGCCTCCCACGCGCGACTTCGGCGGCACACCCAAGACCGCACAGGAATACCCGGGCATGAACTGCGGAACCACGCAGACCGTGGCGGCTGATCCGGCGCTCACCTACAACGTTCCCTGCGATTTGGTGGTCTATAACGTCGGCGGCTATCAGAACCAGGCACAGCCCTTCAATGGCATCCAATGGAACGTGCGTCTGGACCAGAGCCTGCGCGGCGGTAAAGACCGCATCTACGTCATGTATGAGCGCATCGATCAGACGCTTGGCGACCTTGCGGAGCGGCCTGAACTCGACACCGACACCCCAAGCCAGAACAAATATTTTTCGGCGAACTACGTTCACCTCTTCTCGCCCCGTTGGCTCAACGAAGCGCATTTTGGCAACCTGCGCGCTATTGAAGGGGAGCAACTGCGCGATGTGCGTGCAACCTCGATTCCCTATCTGCCCATCCTGCTGGATAGTGCCGCCGGATTTCAGTTCACCTTTCCGTTTGGAGTGACTCCGTTCGGCGCACAAACAAACAAGGAACATACCTACGCCATTCGCGACACCCTCAGCTATACCCTGCGCAATCACACCATTCGCGGCGGCTACCAGTTCTATCGCGGAGACTATTTTCAGGACTCCAGCACCATCTACACCCGTCCCTTTGTCCCGTTCTATGTAACCGACACCTTCTCCTGGGTCAGCAACACGGCGCAGACCGGCTACAACCTCTACACCATCGGTGGAAACGGACAATACACGCCGCAATACTACGGCGCCACTTCAATCTTCAACGGCATCTTCGTCGAAGACTCATGGAAGGTTCGCCATGACTTGACGCTGACCGTCGGCGTCCGCTACGACGACTTCGGTAATCCTTCGAAATACGGCTCGACCGCGCAGCCTTTCGTGCCGATGTTCCCAGGCAGCGGATCCAGTTTCCAGCAGGAGGCATGGGGCACCGTCACACACATCGCAGGCAACGCATTCACCCAATCGCAGAACCTGAATTTCATGCCTCGCGCCGGCTTAGCCTATTCGCCCGCCAGGAGAGGCAATCCTCTTCTCATTCGTGGCGGCATCGGCCTCTATGAGAATGCGCTGACGCCCTACCAGATCGCCAATAACCTCCCTACGCAGCCACCCAACCGCATCAGCCTCTACACCACCAGCGCGGTGCCATACGGCGACTTCACGTCAGTCACTCCGCCGTACGGCTATAACTACGGAACCTTCCCCGTCTTCGGCACCGACCCCTCCGGGAATATCTACTCGAACGCCGCACATACCTCCGTCTACTCCGCAAATCTCAACGGTTTTGTGCCCGATCTCAAGCCGGAAAAGTTCTTGAACTACTCGCTCGGCATCGAACAGCAGTTCCCGGCCAACGTTGTCTTCGGCCTCACCTATTCCGGCAGCTACGGATACGACCTTCTGTACGGCTCCCAATCCGCGGGCGGCGGCGGCAACGACGACTACAACCTGCTGCCTAACTCACCCACCGGCCGCCCAACCTCGGAATGGGGCACCATCAACTACGGCCGCAATGGGCTCAACAGCAACTACAACGCGATGATCGTCACCGTGAAGCAGCACTACAAGGGCCTCTCCTACCAGGCCAACTACAACTGGTCGAAGGCGCTCCAGTATGCGCCTACCTTCACGGATCTCAACACCGGCGACGGCTACTCGATTTGGAAGGGCATCTACGATCCCAGGTCCTATTACGGCCCCACATCCTTCGACCGCACCAACACATTTTCCCTGGGCGCCACCTACGAGGTGCCAAAATTCCACGGAGGCTATCTGGTCAACGAGGCCGCCTCGGGATGGCGGCTCGGCACCATCGTCATCGCACAAAGTGGAACCCCGTTTACTGTCGATGAAACCGGCGTTGACTACCAGAACGACGACGGAACTGCACTAGACGGAGTCGGCGGTGCCACGCCTGGCTTTCCAACCTACACCGGCACGAAGCGTAGAGGCTTTTCCCGATCTCAAGTGCTTAGCGGAGTTTTCACGCAGTCCCAGTTCGTCAATCCGGCAGGACTAGGAATCGTCCCCGTGACCAGCGAGCAGGGCGCGAACACGTTCCGTAACTTGGGCTACTTCAACGTAGATGCCACCGTCTCCAAGGGATTCACTATTCCAATTCCCGGTAGGCCGGATGGCGCGAAGCTTTTCCTGCGCGGCGAAGCCGTGAACCTGCTCAACCGTACCAACTGGCAAGGCATCGTAAACGGCTGGGCAGGCCCATCAACAGCCCAGGCCACCTTCGGATCAGCCACCACCGCCAATCAAAAGCGCTATATCCAGATCGGTGGGCGATTCGAGTTCTGAATATCTGCGAACAGGAAGGGCTCGAAGCAGGACGCGGCGGTACATCATCATCACGATGTGCCGCTGTATTGTCTGTAGCGCCTTTCCAACTCAGAGCAGACCGTCTAAATGGAGTGGTCTGATGGTATGCTGTCTTCGGCGATTGAAACGAAATGCATCTCCGCCTGCGCGGAGTTCTCCTTCGCATCGCCTGGGAGGCCCTTGTGCGCACACGATTCGCGCGATTTCTTCTTTCCAGATTTCTTCTGTCTGGATCTGTTCTCTTCGCGCTGGGAGTCGGCACTCTCCATGCGGAGCAGGCCATCCGCATCGATCCGGACAATCCGAAATATCTGCTCTTTCGCGGCAAGCAAGTTGTGCTGATTTCGGCATCAGAACACTACGGTTCGGTGATCAATCGTGCCTTCGACTTCGAGAAATATCTCGACGATGCGGCCGCTCACAAGATGACCATGACCCGCACCTTCCTTCTCTACCGCGAACTTCAGAGTGCCCGGAATCCTTCGTCTCCCTGCAAGCCCGAATCACCCGACTACATCGCGCCCTTCGTCCGCAAAGGTCCAGGAAAAGCCCTCGACGGCGAACCCATCTACGACCTAGACACCTGGAACCCAGAGTACTTCGACCGCCTTCATCGCTTTCTTGACGCTGCCTCCAAACGGGGAATCATCGTCGAACTCACCGTCTTCAGCAACACCTATTCTCCTGACACCTGGGCCCTCAACCCATTCCGCTCCGAAAATAACCTGCAGCATCTCAACCCCATCAGTTGGGAAGAGTACATCACCCTCAAGGACAAGGAACTTGTGCGGCGCCA
>Ga0206920_1127_pt1 | contig 17380 bp, 8 predicted proteins | sample Alteio_BWOrgHeat_65_FD_152934 | JGI IMG/M metagenome (GOLD analysis project Ga0206920, IMG submission 152934) | Enriched cells from forest soil in Barre Woods Harvard Forest LTER site, Petersham, Massachusetts, United States -... | ecosystem: Environmental > Terrestrial > Soil > Temperate forest > O...
GATCGTTGTTCATGTTTTCTCCAATGGCCATCGCTGTAAATCCTTTGCCGAGATAGTACGTAATCTTGGCATCCACCTGCGTATGCGGATAGAAGTAGTTATCGCCGAAAGGCCCCTTGACGCCAAAGGGCAGTGCATCCGCGCCTGTGCTCTGATACTGATACGCATAGATATTGGCGCCGTTGTTGGAAATGCCGAAGGTCACCAGCGCGCGCTTGGTTGCGTAGGAAGGCCCAATGTTCCAGGACAACGGGGCCTGCCCCACCAGCGCCGGATTGTCGGTGCGATTGGGAAGGTTGTAGTTCTTTGAACCGGTATAAGTAAAGTTCGCATTGATGCGCGCCCCCCGCAGCACACCGGGCAGAAAAGTCAGGTGCTGTTGATACGCAAGCTCGACTCCCTGCACCCATGCATGATCTCCATTCACCTCCTGCAGAAGATGGTCTCCCGCATAGGCCTGAGATAGCGGAGATCCTGTCGCTGGCACAAAGGCGTCGGTTAGGAAAATCGGCTTGGTGATCTGCTTGTAGAAGTAACCGGCCTCGATCATGCCGAAGGACGGCATATATCGCTCATACAGAACGTCGTAGTCGTTCGCATGCTCGGCGACGAGTGCCGTATTGCCGACATTGATCGTGAACGGATCTGTCGACTGATCTTCCGTAATATAAGGAACAAGCTGATAGGGATCGGGCCGCGAAATACCACGCCCATAGACCGCGCGAAGATCCGAGTCGGCGTCGATCTTGTAACGAAGCTGCACGCTGGGCAGCGGGTTCACATAGGAACCGCTCCCATACTGCGGCGTCGTGGAAACATAGTTGCCATCCGAATCGTTGACGACCAGATAGCCCGTGTTCGACGTATTTGTCGCCTCGATGCGCAATCCGGTTTGCAGATGGAAACGTCCGAACTGGATCGTGTTCATGATGTATCCAGCGGACACTCTCTCCTGCAGGTTGTAGTTAGCCGCGTCCGATTGCAGATGCGTCGTGCCTTCATCCAGAGTGAAGTTGCCTGGATTCGAAGCCAGGTCGCTGGTGATGGAAGCGAAGTTCGTTACCGGTCCGAGCCGGTAGCTGCCGCCATAGAAATGATTGTTGGTGAATGTGCCGAGATAGTTGCTCATCGCCGTGCCATTATTCGAGTCGTACTCCGGCGAATACGCGTCTTGCCCCTTATGCTCGTTGCGGAACTGTCCGCCAAATTCGATCGTGGAAAAGTGTGAGCCGAGATGATAGTTGATGCCCATCGATGCGCTGCCCTGCAGGTTGAGCTGCGTCGCCTGCCCAAACGTCAGGTCGACTGTGTCCAGGAAGTACTGCGATGGGTCGAAGATCGAATTCCCGGCGACGTCGCAGCTGTACTGAGGCCGGTACCGGCTGGGGCCTGCCGCATATTCGCAGTCGTCGCCGATCGAGCTGTGCTTCCCGACCTTGAATTCCGCTCCGGGGTTGCCTGCCGCTCCACCAAAGCGTGAGTGTGCAATCGCGACCTGGTATCTCAGGAAGGAGTGATTGAAGACTTGATTGCCACCAATCGCCAGGTCGGCGACTTGCAGGTTCGGTCGGCGAATACTCGTCTTGTATTTGGGATTGTCTTCGACCGCGAGTTGATAGGCATACTTCTGTCCATAGTCCCGGAAGTTCGAGAAGAGCCCATGAACATATAAGTCGGAGCTTTCATTCAGCTTGTAATCCAGGCTTCCCGCCATTCCATAGCGCGTGCGGTCATATAAATACTGCTGAACATACAGGTTGTCGTAGGTAAACGCATTGTTCGGACCATCGAAATCCGGCACCGGCTCCACATCGTCGATCCCGCGTCCGTTGTAGTCATAGCTATAGCCAAGCATTAATCCAAAGCGCTTTCCCTGAGCGCTGCTCGGACCAAAGCGGAAACCAGCCGAAGAGTCGATCTGGAAGGCCTTGCGTCCGTTGTCGATCGGCGTATATCCATCGATGCCTTCCACCGTCAGCGTGGGCTTGTCAGAGGTTGCCTGCTTGATGCGCAGATCCACTGATCCTCCAATCGCGTCGCCATCCTGGTTGGCCGAGAGCGTCTTGTTGATCGCCACCGATCCCACCAGATCCGCGGGAATCGTATCCAGATCCACCTGTCTGACCTCAGGGTCAGGCCCAGGAACAATCACTCCATCGATGGTCGTATTGCTCAGTCTCGGCTCTGTTCCGCGAATCTGCACATACTGCCCCTCGCCCTCATTGCGTTGCAGCGTCACACCCGGCATGCGCCCCAGTGCATCCGCAATGTTCGCATTGGGCAGGCTTTGAATTTGCGTATCCGTCTGAACATCGAGAATGTTGTCCGACACGCGCTGCTCGTTGATCGCTGCGGCATCGCCTTCAAGGTCCGCGGTCACCTCAACCTGCTGGCTAGTGGAACTCACAGTGAGCGTCGCGTCCAGCAGGGTTGCCTGGCCGGCGATAACCGTAACCGGGCTTGTCTGCGCGGTAAATCCGATATACGAGATAGTCACGGTATAGCTGCCGGGCTTGAGATTCGGAATCAGATATGCGCCTCGCGTGTCCGACGTGACCGTAACCGAAGTCGGCTGCAGTACAATCTGCGCGCCTTGCAGTACTGCGCCGGCCGTGTCCTTCACTGTTCCAGCCACGCTGCCGTCGGCGCCGCTGACGCCTTTATCTGCTGTCGATTCACTGGCAATGGAAGGAAAGCAAGAGAAAGCAAGGAAGAGCGTCAATAGAAAGACTTTCCTGAACATAGAATCTCCTCAAACGACAACATGGACGACTCGCTTTTCAAGACCGATGTCGGTTATGCGTCGTTGAAGCCCAGCATGTGCGATGGCTGTAAAGCAATGTTTACGGTCCGATGAATAAGTCCTAAGGTCCGCCTCTTCGCCTGGATGGCTCTGTTTCCCACCTTGTTTCCTTTGAACTCCATGTTCAACTGTGAATGCTGTGTGAATAAACCGATGAATCTTTCCAAAGGATGGCCCGGGGTCGCCCCGACCACATCCGATCTGTGCTGAAATTGTCTTACTCGGCGAGCTCCATTCCTTTCTCCGCGGAACCGCGGTAGAAAGCCTGTCGGCAAAGTAGATGCGCATACTGGTGGTAGAAGACGAGCCTCGCATGCTGGAGCTTTTACGCAAAGGTCTCCAGGAGTACGGTTGTGCCGTCATGACCGCCATCGATGGCGAGACCGCACTGGAAATTGCCACATCTTGTTCGTTCGACGCCATTCTGCTCGACATCGGCCTTCCGCGCTGTGATGGTTACGAGGTCATTCGCCTCTTGCGCGCACACGGGTGTTTCACGCGCGTTTTGATGTTGACCGCGCGAGACAGCGAAGACGACATCATCCGTGGCCTCGATGTCGGCGCCGATGACTATATGACCAAGCCTTTTTCTTTTCCCGAACTGGTCGCGAGATTGCAATCGATCACACGTACGCGTCCTGCGGAAGCCAATGGGAAGATTGAAGCAGGTGAGCTCATCGTCGATCCCGCGCGGCGATCCGTAATCCGCGCCAACCGTCAGATCGATCTCTCCCGTTCGGAGTTTAGTCTTCTCGTCTCGCTGGTTCGAAGCGCCGGCCAATGCGTGCCGCGCCGCAGTCTGGTGGAAGGCATCTGGGGCGCCGATGCCCATGTCGGCCCCGGGGCTCTCGATGTGCTCGTCAATGCTTTGCGCGCCAAGATCGATTCTCCCTACCCACGCAAGCTCATTCACACTGTGCGTCGCTCAGGCTATATGTTTGCCAGCGAAATGCGCGAGCTGGAGTCACCCAAGCCATGAAAGCTCTTCCTATTCGGCTACGCCTCACGCTATGGTACTTTGTCATCTTCGCCACTGCCGCCTGCCTCTTGAGCATCGCCAGCTGGTGGATGCTGAGGCGCAGCGTTGACTCGACTGAATACCATGATCTTCAGGAGCGCGCCGAAGACGTCCAGTTGCTGCTTCAACATGAAGACCCAAACCGAAACATCAACGATCTAAGGCTAGACTTTACAGCGATCTACTCCATCAAAGATGACGGCAAGTGGCTACAGATCCTGGATCAGGATGGAAACTGGATTTACCGCTCCAAGCGCATGCTTGCTGAGAACCCTGACCTGCCGCGGCCTGAGCGGCTGCCTGTGACAGGCACCATTGCAGCGTTCCATCAAGGCACCCGATATGTCAGGATTCTTGCCTATCCCATTCAGGTGCGAAACAAAAAATACTCCGTGCAGACGGGCATCGCTCTCAATAAGTCTATGGCTTTGATGAAAACTTTCGGCGCCGACCTATTGTTGCTGACGCCGGCGACGATCATACTCGCCGCATTAGGAGGCCACTGGATGAGCAGAAAAGCGTTGCAGCCTGTGGCCGTGTTGGCTGCAGAGGCGCGCCGTATTAACGACCGGAATCTCGATATCAGGTTGCATGTGCCTCAGGCTCGGGATGAGATCGGCGATCTTTCCATCACACTTAACCAGATGCTGGAAAGGATAGACAAAGCATTCGCCAGCGTTCGAGCATTCACCGGCAATGCTTCGCATGAATTGCGCACGCCTATAGCCCTCTTTCGCACAGAAATTGAGGTCGCGCTCTTTCGGCCGCGTGATGTCGGGGAATACAGGGCTACTTTATCCCATCTGCATCAGGAAGCAGTCCGCATGACCAGGCTCGTCGAAAACCTGCTTTCCATTGCCCGTGCTGACGCCGGCACCGAGAGGATGAACTTACAGCCAATTGATTTGGATGATTTCTTCCGCCGAATCGATCGCGACTGGGCGGATAGCATGCGGCTCGCACGCCTTAATTTTCGCTTCGAAATGCACACCGAAGATCACGTGGTCTTGGGAGACCCAGCGAGCTTGTCGCGGCTTTTGACCATTCTCCTTGAGAATGCAAGAAAATACACTCCACCTGGAGGATCTGTTGTCTTGTCGGCAGTAAGCGAAGGCGCCGGAGTCAGGATTGCGGTGCAAGATACGGGTGCCGGCATTTTGCAGAAGGATTTACCTCGCATTTTTGATCGTTTCTTTCGCGGCGAACAAGCAGGTATTGCGGAGTCAAGCGGATCGGGTCTTGGGTTGGCTCTCGGAAAGTGGATAGCCGAAAGACACGGAACAGATTTGGTTGTTGAGAGCGCGCCTGGACAAGGTAGCAGCTTCTCTTTCACGTTACTCCGTGCAGGGCTAACTTCATTGAAGTCAGGAAGTTTCTCTAATTCCACCCGAAATGAAGAAGGAATTGCAGTCTAAGGCAGCTTGGGGTCAGCTCACCTTCCAGGATTTGTTCAAGAAGGAGCACGAGCCGATCTGATTCATCACGTTGCCTTGTCGATATCGTTGCTATGCCGATTTGTCAGGATGGCATTCGCGAGAATTTGAAAGAGATGATCGGCCCGCGGCGCGAATGATGGTTGGTCGACCGCCCAGCCGAGCGCCGCCATCAGCGCAAACAGATCGTCCCCATTCATATCGGCGCGCGCCGTTCCTTCGGCCTGAGCACGGAGCAGTAGTCGCGCGCTTGCTGAGTGCACCGCTGCGCATGAAGCATAGAGAGCGGAGTCCGGGTTCGTGTGGGCGGCCGCCATCAGGGCGACAACGCCTTCATAGCTTTGTGTGAATGCCACCCATTCGCGAAACCAGGACACGAGCGCTTCGTCAGGTAAACTCGCCGTTTCGAGTTCGTCTGCCTTCTGCGTCAGTGCGTCCAGGTTTGTGCAAAGCAACGCTTCGTACAAGGCTTCTCGCGTCGGGAAGTGACGAAGCAGCGTGGCTAACCCAACGTCGGCCCGGCGAGCGATATCCCGCATGGACGCATTGATACCGTGCTCGGTGATGACGTCACGCGCGACGGCAAGTACGTGGCTGTAATTCTTTCTGGCGTCAGCTCGCATGGGCCCCTTGACAAATGGATCAGTGATCCAGATACTAAAATTGTATATATGGATCACTGCTCCAGATGCTTCTTGAATGATACAGCTGAGGGCATGCATTCAGGAAACACAAGAAGAACAGCGATCAAAGGAAGTCATCATGGGAAAGCTTGAAGGAAAAGTTGCAGTCATCACGGGCGGATCGAGCGGCTTGGCGCTGGAAAGTGCGAAGCGGTTCGTTGAAGAAGGCGCGTATGTTTTCATCACCGGGCGGAGGCAGGAAACCCTCGATGAGGCCGTCAAGCTGATTGGCCGGAATGTGACCGGCGTGCGCGGCGATGCGGCCAATCTCGAAGACCTCGACCGCCTGTTCGAGACGGTCAAGCGGGAGAAGGGCAACATCGACATTCTGTTTGCGAGTGCCGGCAAGGGTGAAGCGGCCAAACTGGGCGAGATTACGGAGGAGCATTTTGATCGGGAGTTCGGGCTGATTGTGCGAGGGACGCTGTTCACGGCACAGAAGGCGTTACCGCTGATCAATGACGGCGGATCGATCATTTTGACCGGGTCAGTTGCTTCGGTGAAAGGCTTTCCTGGTTTCGGCGTCTATGCAGCGAGCAAGGCAGCATTACGCTCCTTCGCACGCACGTGGCTCAACGAACTGAGGGACAGGAAGATCCGCGTGAACGTGCTGAGCCCGGGGCAGGTCGACACTGCGGATTCCCAGCGTCTCGACAAGGCAACGAGGGAGATGTTTGAATCCCTGATCCCCCGGGGAAAGATGGGGCGTCCTGAGGAGATTGCGGCAGCCGCGCTGTTTCTTGCTTCAGACGAAGCAAGCTACGTGAATGGTGTGGACTTCGCCGTAGATGGCGGCTTCTCGGCCATCTGAGATCGTCGAGTCTCGATGAGTGCATGTCGCCAAGGCACTCATCGGGGTCCGCTTGAGTTGGGATTAAGACAACAAGGATCGGAGAACAGAATGAGCTTTGCAATCGTAGGATTCGGAAAGATAGGTCAGGCTCTCGCCCACGCCTTCGCTCGTAAAAATATCAATGTGGCCGTCACGAGCCGTCGGCCACTTGAGGAGCTAGCGCCGCAGGCTCGGGCGATTGGGCCCACGATCGTCGCCAAGTCGATGCAGGACGCACTCGAGGCCGACACCATTTTCTTGCGGCCCTCGGCCGCCGCGATTAAAAAAAGTTTGCTGGCATTCGCTGACGAAGATATTGAGTGGATTATTCCGGACGAGAACTGGCCGCTTGCCGGCACGCACCGGGGGCATGCCGCCCGAGTTCATGGCAGAGGGAGACCCCGTTCTTATAGTCGGCTTGGCGTGTTGAAACGGAGATCGACCTGGCAGGGATGTCGGTTTTGAGTTTTTGTACTGTACCTACTAGTATGTACAATAATTGACAATAGAGTTCCGATTCGCTTGTGGTGATGCATCGGTTCCTCAGTCTTCTGGCGGTGTACTCCAAGATGCTGGACGAATGATGCTCAAGAGGGCAGCCGATCATTTCATCTCGTAGAGGTGTCTCTTATGTTCCGTGTTCGTCTCACGCCGTTGATCCTCTTCCTGCTGGTGGGCGGCGCTTACCAGTTGCGAGCGCAATCGTCGATCGATCTTTCTGTAGATCTGCGCGACGCTCCGAGGAAGCTGCTTCACACCACAGAAAGTCTCCTCGTAGAGCCCGGCCCCTTGACGCTCGCTTTTCCAGAATGGATACGCAACGAGCATGTGCCCGCACCGCTCACGCAGCAGGCTGGCGTATTCATCACAGCTCGCAATGGTGACGGGACTAACGGTCAGCCTATTCGTTGGACACGCGATCCCATCGACCTCTATCTGTACCGCATGATTATTCCGACTGGAGTCCGCTCTATCGAGGTAAAGTTCGACTTCATTACCTCCGATAAAGACGGCGGCGGCCACGCATCTTCCGATGCAAACCTCGCGGTGTTGGACTGGAACACCGTCGTCCTTTACCCCTACAGCGGGCCCGATACGCGAGTTGCCAATCTCACCGTCACGCCGACGGTCATCTTGCCAGGCGGTTGGCATACGGCCACCGCGCTCAAAGCTGTGGCCGGGACAACAGATCCGACCAGTTCGGTCGTAAACTTTCGGCCCGTATCGCTCGAACAACTCGTCGATTCCCCGATGATCTCCGGACGCTACTTCCGGGAAATCGCACTTGCCCCTGAAGTTTCACCCAGGCATTACCTCGACATGGTGGCGGATCGCCAGGAAAACCTCGAAATCCCTCAAGCGCGAGTTGATGAACTGAGCCAGGCGGTTCGCCAGGCCGGGCTGCTGTTTCGTAGTCATCACTACGACGAATATCGCTTTCTTATCACGCTTTCAGACAACATCTCGTTCGCCGCGATCGATCATCTTCAATCGCTCGACAATCGTCGTCCGGCTAACTTTTTCCTTAACGAGAAAAGGCGGAAGCTCTTCGCGAATTACACGATCCACGATTTTCTTCATAGCTGGAACGGCAAGTATCGGCGCCCTGAAGGACTCGCCACACCTAACTTTCAAACGCCTGTGACTACAAGCGGAATATGGGTATACGAGGGGCTGACAGACTATCTCTCCAATGTGATGACCGTAAGAACAGGCAGTGCGACAAAGGAAGATTTCGTGGATGATCTGGCATCGAAAGCTGCCTACTATGATCGCCGTCCAGGTATGCAGTGGAGGGATCTTGACGACGTTGACACGATGGCCTACCCGCTTTGGAGCAATGAGGATGCCAGTTATGATAACTGGCGTCTCAACGGCTTTGATTTCTATAGCGAAGGGAACTTGATCTGGCTTGATGTCGATGTGACTATCCGCAACAAGTCGAACGGGAAGAAGTCACTTAACGACTTTGTGGCTCTCTTCTATGGTATCGGTGGAGATACCGGCCCCAAAGTTGTTCCGTACTCTTTCAACGACATCGTGGCTTGCTTGAATCAGGTCGTTCCGAACGACTGGGAAGGCTTCCTCACCGAGCGCCTTCACGCTCTATCAAGGGCTCCTCTTCAAGGCATCACCGGAGCCGGCTACAAGCTTGTCTACAAAGAAGCCTCCGACGAAAACTTTCAGTATTCCCTTGCCATGAGCATCGGAGCGGACGGCGTGATCTCCGATGTCTTGATGGGCGAAATTGCCTATCAGGCAGGTTTCGGCCCTGGGATGAAAATACTCGCGGTGAACGGTCAACCATTCGCGCGCGCAACTTTGCAGCAGGCCATCGATGTCGCGAAAACGACGCCCATCGACTTCGAGGTTGACAACACTGGCGTCATCTCGGACCTGCGTCTTGACTATCACGGTGGGCAAAGGCATCCCGTGCTGGAGCGTGTTCCGAATACCCCGGATCGGATCGCTGAAATTCTGCATCCGATGAGCAGGTAGCCAGCAATACAACAGTTCATCCTCTATCAAAGCAGCGAGCAAACGTGAGCGTGTCTCTATGTTTCCGGGGTGTCCCGCCGACCCACCCATTGAGCATGCTTCATCGCAACAAGCTGAGAACACCACGGATCGCGCGGTGGAATGGCTTGGGAGAGGCAGCGGCGCTCGCCAGGACGTAGCCGCCCTGGATCACCGAAATAAGCGTCGCGGCGACTTCGGTCGCGTTCAGTTCCGTCGAAATCTCTCCGCTCTTTTGTCCCTCCTTCAAGACGGACTTGATTCTGAGTTGAAGCCATTCGAACGTCTCGTCAATCGGGCGACGCAAATCCGAATCTGCGGCGATCTCGGGGTCCTGGGTTAGCTTACCGATTTGGCAGCCTTTCAAGACCTCCCGGGAACGCAGCATGTAGCCGCGAATCCGTTCAAGCGGCGTACCCGAGGCACTCAGCCACTTGTCAGCTCCATCACGAAAGGAGGCCGCACTCTGTTGGATTGCCTCTGCCGCCAGATCGGCCTTTCCTGTGAAATGGTGGTACATGCTCCCTTGGCCAGCGCCCGACCGCTCCTGAATCGCTTTCGGACTCATACCGACATAGCCCCGCTCCCAAAGAAGTTCCTGCGCGCTTTGTATCAGACTCTGACGGGAATTCATGCTTTGTACCAAGTAGTACGTACAAAAACCCAAATTGGCAAGTGCATTTCCAAGAGGCCGGCAATACTTTCGATATTGACGATGACCGAGCAATGGATGCGAGAAAGCGGTTCGGACCGAGACTCCGCGCTAGGTCAGTTAACGACGCTCGGTAGAGAATTCCTTCGCTGAGGTGTGGAGGGGACATAGACCCTGCCGCTTCGATCCATTTCATGTCTTTGACACGCACAAACCTTGTGAGTCCATCCATCTTGACTGCCAGTCGATCCAGATAACGCGTTTCCGTCGCCTGCAACGCAATCACCCGCGCTACGCGCTGCAATGGAATTTGCAATTGAGCTGCTTTCGAGGGAGAGGCGGCCATCCGGACGTTGCCGCTCGGATTCCGGATCATAGAAGCTTTTGCCGGAGCTTACTAAAGACCCATTCGCGGTATCAGATCCAGGGTCAATCTTGGAATGGGGCGCTATCGGAAGAGAGAATTTAGGCGGGGAGTGATCGATTTGGAGGCTTCGGGGAGAAATTTCTCTAAAACCACTCCCTAATCCACTCCCCAAATCAGAACCCTTTGGTGCAAGTGCTTTATTTTCAGCGGAGTGGTGAGCACGCTGGGAATCGAACCCAGGACCCACGCATTAAAAGTGCGTTGCTCTACCGACTGAGCTACGTGCTCCCAAAGGCCTTCCATCTACAAAGGTAGCACAGGCATGCCCCAATCCCCCCAACCTCGGGCAACTCGTTCACTTCAGGCCACCTGCGGATAGGGCGCACCACACTTGCTATCTCTGTCGCCCTCGTCCCGATGCTACTGTACAGCATGAAATCCTGTGGACGGCTGGCGTGGCCGACCGTCTGCGTAACAAAAAAGTGGTACCAGAGTAACTGTGCGGGTGTTATTGTTTGGCTAACACGTTCGCCCTACAATCAGACCGGTGGTATACGCTAGGGCACTTCTTTGTCTCTGCGGCCATCGGTTTGAACGCAGGTCCGGCGGCTCGGGTCAAATGGGCTCCGTAACCCGCGAATGAGAAGCCGGCGCCTATTCGAAGCTCTGGCACTCGAACGGCCGGCACAACCAGCCGGAGTCGTTTCCTTTGAGCGCCTTAGCCTCTGAAGTCCGTACCTTTGAGCATCGCAGCTAAGCTCCGTAGGTCAACATGCCCGATCCCAATACGACCACTCCCAAGCCGGCAGCTGATTCGGCCGAAACGCCGGAAGATGTAGCCACGCTCTACTCCTGGGCTAACCTGCACGGAGCCAAGTACCGCGATTTTTCTGCTTCCCGGGCCCAGGCTCGCGAAGAAGCCCGTCTGCGCGCGGAAGAGGCAGCTGCAGCCGAGCGCCGCCGGCAGGAAGAGGAAGCCGAGCGTCGCCGGCAGGAAGAGGCGCAGATCGCCGCCCGCCAGGCTGCGGAGGCGGCCGAAGCCGCCCGTCAGGCCGAGGCCGAGCGGCTGGCCGAGATCGCCCGCCAGGCTGAAGTCGAGCGCCAGGCTGTTCTCGCTGCCCAGGAAGCGCAGCGGCAAGCTGCGCAACAGCGCGGATGGCAATCGCAACCCGCCGAAATCTACTCCGCTGGCTACAACCCCGTACCCAGCTTGGCGGCTCCCGGCATCACCGAGTCCTTCGAATACCATCCTCCCCAAACGGCCGCCGAGCCAGCTCCGGGAGCCGTGCCTGAACACTCTGACTTCGCATCCCACACTGACATTGCATCGTTTGAGAGCGCTCAGCACCGCGCTGCTGTCCAAACGCCATCTGCGCACCACCCCCCCACCCAGTTCCTGCCTGAATTGCAGCGCCCGGTCTCACCCGCTCCGCCGTCAGCTTTCGTCGAACGGGCGCCAGCTCAGCCCACCGACTTCAGCCGCTCCGGCTCGCCTGCTCCAGGCGGTTCGCCGTGGAATGTGGAGTGGACCAACCCTGCGCCCCCGCCGGTTTCGGCCTTTGCCACTCCCGCCGAGCCAGTCAGATATCCGGAGACCGCATCCTCCTATCGAAGTGCACCGGCCATTGAGGAGACGTATATGCCCTCGCCCTGGCTGAATCCGACGATGCATAATCTCGAGATGCACGAGGACCGCGAGAGCCTCGAACAGACCGTCCGCCCCGCGTGGCTGGCTCCTGAACTCCAGTCAGCTCGCCCAGCGCCTCCGCAGGCGGCCCCGGCCACACCGCCGCGGCCCGTGCCCATGTACGCGCAGTCGCTGAGTCAGGGTGCGTACGCGTCGCAGCCACCCGCTCCTCAAGCCCCTCACGCTGTAGCTGTCCCGGCGAGCCCCGATCGCGTGAACCCAGACCGCCCCAGTCCCGATCGCCCCAACCCACAGCAGGCTCCTTCGACGGCCCCCATTCAGATTCCATCCGCGCCACCCTCTTACGTCGTTACCGGAGATGACGCACACAGCGGCGGAAGCGGCCGAATCGCCAGCCGCTGGTTTGCCTTGAAGAGCGTCTTCGATCCGCAGGCCGCACCGGTTGAGAATGCTCCCGCCGCTCCTCCGGCCCGCGTACCCACTCTGGCTGTCTTCTCGCTGGCCGGCGGCGTCGGCAAAACCAGTCTCATCGCCGCCCTCGGCCGCGCTCTCTCGTCGCGCGGTGAGCGCGTCCTCCTCGTCGACACCGCACCGTATGGCCTTCTTCCGTTTTTCTTTGGCGCCCGCGACCAGCGCCCCGGCCAGTTGCGTACCTTCAACCCGCCCGGGGCCAGTTTGGAAGCGCCGATCCAGCTCGTCACCCTCGACCCCGAAACATCACCCGCCGATGCGCACGCCGCCGATCTGAATCAACCGCAGAATCCTTCTCCGTCGCAGCCGGCCGACCGCAATCAGGACCGCAATCAGGACTGGCTCGTCCCCGAAGTCCTCCGCCTCAGCCGCACCGCCAACCGCATCCTCATCGATCTGCCCACCGCCTCCGGCGCCACCACACGCCGTATCCTGCGCCTCAACCCGACGATTCTCGTTCCCGTCGCACCGGACATGAATTCCGTCGTCAGCGTCGGCGCCATCGAGTCGTTCTTCCGTCACAACGGCAATATCGGCGGCAAGCAGATCATGCCCTACTACGTGCTCAATCAATTTGATTACTCGCTCCCCCTGCATCTGGATGTGCGCGAGCTCCTGCGCGAACAGATCGGCGATCGCCTCCTGCCCTTCGCCCTGCGCCGCAGCCCGGCCGTCAGCGAAGCTCTCGCCGAAGGCATGACCGTGATCGACTACGCCCCCAGCGCTGTTCTGGCCGAGGACTACGCCAGCCTGGCCGGCTGGGTGCGCAGCCTCTCTGCCCCTGCCACACAGACCTACCGTGGCGTGCGCTGGAGTGAACGATGAGCCTGACCAAGCTCTGGCATGACATTGGCGCCGGTGAGACATTCGTAAGCAAGTTCATTCGCTTCCTGGTTCTCGTCGCCGCTGCTGTCATCTTCTACTTCTTCGCCACGCTGCCGCTCACCTGGCCGCAACAGGCGGTCTGCGGCCTGCTCATGCTGCTCATGGCGCTCGCCCTCGGCCGCACCTCGGACTCCTACCTCATCACGCTCACGCTGATGATCCTGTCGCTCTTCGCGACCTTTCGCTACGGCTACTGGCGTCTCTACATGACGGTCCAGTTCTTCCAGGATCCCTCCAATCACTGGGGCGCGCTGGATGCTTTTTTCATCATGTCGCTGGTCTTTGCCGAGAGCTACGCCTTCGTCATTCTCTTTCTCGGCTTCTTTCAGACCATCTGGCCGCTACGCCGCGCGCCCATGCCGCTGCCTGAAGACACCATCGAGTGGCCCCACGTCGATGTGCTCGTCCCTACCTACAACGAGCCGCTTGAAATCGTGCGCTACACCGCCCTCGGCGCGCTCAATATCGACTGGCCCACGGAAAAGCTGCACGTCTATATCCTCGACGACGGCCGCCGCAAGGAGTTCGAGCAGTTCGCTTTCGACGCCGGCATCGGCTACAAGATCCGCCCTGACAACTTTCACGCCAAGGCTGGCAACATCAACACCGCCCTCAAAACGCTCAACTCGCCCTACGTCACCATCTTCGACTGCGATCATGTGCCCACACGCAGCTTTTTGCAGATGACCATGGGCTGGTTTCTGCGCGACCGCAATCTGGCCATGCTGCAGACGCCGCATCACTTCTACTCACCCGATCCGTTCGAGCGCAATCTGGGCCAGTTCCGCGTCATTCCCAACGAAAATGAGCTCTTCTACGGCATCGTGCAGGACGGCAACGATTTCTGGAACGCCACCTTCTTCTGCGGCTCCTGCGCCGTCCTCCGACGCGAAGCGTTGGATGAAATCGGCGGCATTGCCGTCGAAACCGTTACCGAAGACGCGCACACCGCCCTGCGCATGCAGTCAAACGGGTGGAATACGGCGTATATCAACATCCCGCAGGCCGCCGGCCTCGCCACCGAGCGCCTCTCCGCGCACGTCGGCCAGCGCATCCGCTGGGCGCGCGGCATGATCCAGATCCTGCGCACCGACAATCCGCTCTTCGCGCCCAAGCTGACCTTCGCGCAGCGCCTGTGCTACTTCAACGCCATGTCGCACTTCCTCTATGCCCTGCCGCGGCTCATCTTCCTCACCGCGCCTCTGATCTATCTCCTGCTCTCGCACACCAACGTGCCGGGCTACTGGGCCGCCATTCTGGCTTACGCGCTGCCTCACCTCACGCTCTCCAACATCACCAACTCCCGCATCCAGGGCGCGCATCGCCACTCCTTCTGGAACGAGATCTACGAGACGATTCTCTCGCCCTATATCCTGCTGCCCACCATGCTCGCGCTCATCAACCCCAAGCTGGGCAAGTTCAACGTCACCGCCAAGGGCGGCATCGTCAAGCGCAGCTTCTTTGACGTCAAGATCGCGCAGCCATTCCTCGTCCTGCTCTTCTTCAACTTCCTCGGCCTCGCCGTCGCTCTTCCGCGCTTCTTCATCTGGGATCGCGACCGCCCCGGCACCGTCATCATGAACTGCATCTGGTGCTTCTTCAACATCGTGGTGCTTGGCGTCTGCGCCGCAGTCTCGCGAGAGATGCAGCAGCTTCGTGGCCATGTACGCATCAAGATCGTGACCCCGGTTACGATCAAGTTCCCGGATGGCCGCGAAGTGAAGGGCCAGACCATTGACCTCTCCAGCGGCGGCACTGCGATCCGAACCCAGGAACCGTTCACGATCGAGCCAGGCGAGCAGGTTCGTGTGCTCTTTGCCATGCCTTCAGGCGAAGGCATTCTGCCTGCCACCATTGTCTCCTCGGAAGATATGCTCATCCGCATCCGCTTCAGCGAGCTCACCATTCCCGAGCAGGAAGTGCTCACCGTCGTGCTCTATTCCCGCGCCGACACCTGGCTCGGCTGGGGTGAAAGCCGTCAGGTCGACCAGCCCATGCAAAGCCTGGGACGTATCTTCACCATCTCCATGCTCGGCCTAAAAATGACCTTCATGAGCCTCTTCTTCCGGAACAAGGGCAAGTCCAAAACCGCTAATAAGGGAGCTGCGAAATCCGCGAAGAGCAAAGCCGCTGTCTCCGCAACCCGCGCCGCGCACATGCTTCTCGCGCTGCTGATGCCTCTGGCCATGCTCGCCGCGCTGGCTGCCGCGCCGCGGGCCGTCCACGCTCAAGCCGCGCCGGCCCCATCCACGCAGACTCAACCCACGCAGACCCAGCAGGGCACAGTCGGCAGCGAAACTCGCCAGGCCATCGCCAAGCAGCCGCCTCCGCCGCCCGGCCAGTTTCGCGACGTCTTCAGCCTCGCCGACACCGGTGCCGGCCCCATCGAGTTGCATGGCATCGACAGCCAGACCTCCATCTTCTTCACCCTGCAGCAGACCCACGTCGTCAAGAACGCCAGGATCCACATCTACTACTCGTTCTCGCCGGCTCTGCTGCCGCAACTCAGCCACATTCAGCTCAGCCTCAACGGCACGCTCTTTGCCACATTGCCCGTTCCGCCCGGACAGACGCAGGGCTCGGCCACGCGCCAGGAAGACGCCGAGATCTCCATCCCCGCCGAGCTCATGGTGCGCAAAAACATCCTCACCATCGAGTTCATCGGGCACTACGTCATGGTCTGCGAAGACCCATCGAACACCGCGCTCTGGGCTCGCGTCGCCACCGGTACCTATCTAGACTTCAGCGGTGACGTCCTCCCCCTCGCCGACGATCTAAAGCAGCTCCCACTGCCCTTCGTCGATACGGAAGTCGTTGATTCGCCCCGTCTGCCCGTTGTCTTTCCGTCCGCACCCTCGACCAAGGGCATGCAGGCCGCAGGCGTCATCGCCTCCTACTTCGGCATGGAGTCGGAGAACCGTCCCGTCCGCTTTCCTACCTATATCGGCCCGGTCCCGCCGGGCAATGCCATCGTCATCGCCGAGACGCCGGCCAACCTGCCGCCGGGCCTCAACCTAGGCGCCATCAACGGCCCTACCGTGGCCATGCGCCCGAATCCTGTCGACTCCTACAGCAAGGTGCTCATCATCACCGGCCAGGACGCCGACCAGACGCTGATGGCCGCACAGGCCATCGGCCTCCACTCCGATCTGATCCAGGGCTCGACCGCAAGCATCGACAACCTCAAGCTTCCCGATTCACCCGCCGTGGATGTGGCTCCACGCTGGGCGCGTACCGACGACACCATTGCGCTCTGGGACTACACCAACGCCGAAGCCCTCCAGACCGACGGCTCCGCGCCGCTCAACGTCTACTTCCGCATCCCGCCCGACCTCTTCTACAGCGACCGCAAGCCAAACGCCTACCTGAAGATGGTCTATCGCTACAATCCCATCCCCATCGGCCCCATCTCCAGCATTCAGGTGCGCGTCAACAACGCCTTTCTCGGCTCGCTGCCGCTCATCCCTGGCTCGGAACCCAGCAGTGTCAAGAAGGTCGACGTCCCGATCCCGGTCGTCAACCTGCGCCCCTTCTCCAACTCGCTCTCCTTCGACTTCACCTTCCAGATGATCAAGAAGGGTGGCTGCACCGACACCACGCCCATCAACATGCAAGGCGCGATCCTGCGCGACACCTATCTCGACATGAAGGGCTACGCGCACTACGCGCAGATGCCCAATCTTGAGATCTTCGCCAACGCCGGCTTCCCCTTTACCCGCCGCGCTGACCTGAGCGAGACCACCGTCATCCTGCCCGGCGCTCCCACCGCGCAGGAGCTCGAGCTCTATCTCACCCTGATGGGCCACTTTGGCCGCCAGACCGGCATGCCCGTCTTCCGCGTCAAGGTCGATGGCTCAGACGCCATGAAGCCCGGCGCCGACACCGACTTCCTCGTCCTCGGCACCGGCGATGACCAGCCCGCCTTCGACAAGCTCTCCAACAGCTTGCCCGTCGGCGTGCGCGGCGGCCAGGTGCAGGTCAAGGATACGGAAAGCCTCTTCTGGCTACCCCATCACGCTTGGTGGAAGATCCCCACCGGCGAGCACACCGAGTCCGGCGACCTCACCGCCT
>Ga0206920_1128_pt1 | contig 17346 bp, 3 predicted proteins | sample Alteio_BWOrgHeat_65_FD_152934 | JGI IMG/M metagenome (GOLD analysis project Ga0206920, IMG submission 152934) | Enriched cells from forest soil in Barre Woods Harvard Forest LTER site, Petersham, Massachusetts, United States -... | ecosystem: Environmental > Terrestrial > Soil > Temperate forest > O...
CGAAGTGGCGGAGTTGTTGCGGATGAGGCTGGAGTAGGTGGGCGTGGACGAGACAAAGAAGAATTCCGATGCGGGCGAGCATGGCGCTCTGTTGCGGCAGGCGCTGCGGGCTGTGCAGCAGATGCAGCAGAAGCTCAGTGCCGCGGAGAGCCTTGTACGCGATCAGACGCAGCCGATTGCGATTGTGGGGATGGGTTGCCGGTATCCGGGTGGAGCGAACGATCCGGAGAGCTTCTGGGAGTTGTTGCGCGAGGGACGTGAGGCGATTCGGGAAGTCCCTGCGGATCGTTGGGATGCGGAGGCGTATTACGATCCTGATCCGACCAAGCCCGGGAAGATGGTTTCGAAGTATGGAGGGTTTCTTGAGGCGGTAGACCAGTTTGACGCGGCGTTCTTTGGGATTGCTCCGCGCGAGGCGGCGATGATGGACCCGCAGCAGCGGCTGCTGCTGGAAGTGGCTTGGGCTGCGCTGGAGTCGGGTGGAATCGCGCCGCGGTCGCTGACGGAGAGCCGGACGGGTGTGTATCTGGGGATGGCGAGCGAGGATTATGGGCATATCCAGATGGCAGAGGGCGATGCGGAGCTGCTGGATGTGCACTATGCGACGGGGAACGGGCGGAGTATCGCTTCGGGGCGGCTGGCTTATCTGCTGGGGCTGCGCGGACCGGCGGTAACGCTGGATACGGCGTGTTCGTCGTCGCTGGTGGCGGTACATCTGGCATGCCAGTCGCTGCGGCTGGGGGAGTGCGAGCTGGCGCTGGCGGGCGGGGTGAATGTGATGCTGTCGGCGGAGACGACGGTGGCGCTTTCGCAGGCGCACATGCTGGCTCCGGATGGGCGGTGCAAGGCGTTTTCGGCGGAGGCGGATGGCTTTGCGCGGGCCGAGGGCTGCGGGCTGGTGGTGTTGAAGACGCTGAAGCGAGCGGAGGCGGATGGGGACCGGATCTTTGCGGTGATTCGTGGGTCGGCGGTGAACCAGGATGGGGCGAGCAGCAGCTTGACGGCTCCGAATGGGCCGGCGCAGGAGGCGCTGATGCGGCAGGCGCTGCGTGACGCGGGCGTGGCCGCGGGTGCGATTGGACTTGTGGAGGCCCATGGGACGGGGACGGCGCTGGGCGATCCGATTGAGCTGCGGGCGCTGGGGGCGGTGTATGGGGCTGCTCGGACGGAAGGCGAGCTGTTGCCGGTGAGTTCGCTGAAGACGAACTTCGGACATATGGAGGCCGCGGCCGGAGTGGGCGGCCTGATGAAGCTGGTGCTGGCGATGGAGCATGAGGCGATTCCTCCGCACCTGCATATGGAGAAGCCGACGCCGCATGTGCCGTGGGCCACCTTGAAGCTGACGGTGGAGCGGAGTTTGCGGGCTTGGCCGCGGGTGGATGGGAAGCCTCGGCTGGGGGCGGTGAGCTCGTTTGGGTATAGCGGGACGAATGCGCATGTGATTTTGGAAGAGGCGCCGGCGCGGGAAGCTGTATCCGATGAGGGTGGGTTGGCGCTTCTGCCGGTTTCTGCGAAGAGCGAGGCTGCGCTGCGTGGGCTGGCAGCCGATTATGCAGAGCGGATGGAACGCGGGGTTGGCGGGAGCTGGGCTGAGCTTGCTGCGACTGCCGGCGTGGGGCGCGATCACTTCCGGTATCGGGCGGCGATTGTTGCGTCGAGTCGTGGCGAGGCTGCGGGGCGGCTGCGGGAGATGGTAGCTGGGCACGGTTTTGCTGCGGCCATGACGGCTCCTGTCAGGACGGCGCCGGTGGTGGGATTTCTCTTTACCGGACAGGGCAGTGAGCGGGCCGGCATGGGCCTGGAGCTGCTGGAGCGGAGTGCGGCTTTTGCGGCGGCTGTGGCGCGCCTGGAGGCTGCGCTGGATGGGGAGTTGCGGTTTGCAGAGATCTGGGCGAATCGGAATGGGGAGCTGGAACGGGCTCGCTATGTGCAGCCGGTGCTGTATGCCTTTGACTGGGCGCTGAGCGAGCACTGGCGCAGCTGGGGTGTGACGCCCGAGGTGGTGCTGGGGCACAGCCTGGGCGAGTATGTGGCGGCGACGGTGGCTGGGGTGATCTCGCCTGAAGATGGAATCAGGCTGGTGGCGGCGCGGGGACGGCTGACGGAAGAGCTGGGGCTGCCGGGCGGGATGGTGGCCGTGGTTGCTTCCGAGGCTGAGGTGCGCGGGCTTCTGGATGCGGAGGCCGAGCTGAGCATTGCCGCGGTGAATGGGCCTTCGAGCGTTGTGGTCAGCGGTGCACTTCGTGCCGTGGATCTTTTGGTGGAGCGATTAGTCCAGTCGGGACTGCGGCATAAGCGGCTGCGGACGACGCATGGGTTTCATTCACGGGCGCTGGATGGGATGCTGGATGCCTTTGAGGCGGAGGCGGCGAAGATTCCGTTCCAGGCGCCGGAGATCAAGTGGATTTCGAATCTGACCGGGAAGGTGGTGGAACGAAACCAGCCGGTGGACGCGCGATATTGGCGGCGGCACCTGCGGGAGACGGTCTTGTTTTCTGCCGGGCTGAGTGTGGCAGCTGGGGCGTCGGATCTTTTGCTGGAGGTGGGCACGGAGCCGCAGTTGCTGGCGCTGGCGGATGGCAATGGCGTCGAGGAATCGAGGCGCGTGGCTTCGATTGCGCGCAGCGGTGGCGAATGGGCGGGCGTGCTGCGGGCGGTGGGACGGCTGTATTGCGCGGGGATGGACCTGGACTGGCGTGCTGTGGCGGCGGATGAGGCTGGGGGCGCCAAGCTGCGCTGGGCTGTGCTGCCGGGGTATCCGTTTGAGCGGCAGCGGTTCTGGTTCACGGATGGACGGCGATTGAAGGCTGTGGGATCAAGAGCGCGTGGAGCTGAAGAGCAGGGTGCGCCGATTTTTGATCGGGAGGTGAATGGGCATCCGCTGCTGGGCGCGCGGGTGCGGATGCGCGGGGATCGGGCGGTCTTTCATGGGATGGTGTCTGCGGAGAAGCCAGTGCATCTGGGCGACCACGTGGTGATGGGGCTGCGGGTGCTGCCTGGGGCGGCTTTTCTGGAGATGGCGCTGGCGTCTGGGCGGCAGCTGGAAGCAGAAACTGCGTGGAGTGTGGCGGAGGTGGAGTTTCGCGAGCCTTGCTTGTTCGATGAGACGCGGCTGCTGGAGACGGTGGTGCTGGCGGCGGAGATTGCCGACGGGCGGCGCAGGTTCGAGATTGCCAGTGCGGCTCCGGAGAGCGACGACTGGACGCTGCATGTGACGGGATGGCTGGAGGTCGCGGAGCCGGTGGCGGATTTGCCGCTGGATCTGACGAGACTCGATGTGGTGGGGCTGCGGGAGCGGCTCTCGACGGCGTGGGATGGGGCGGTGCTCTATGAGCGTTTGAGTACGGCCGGGCTGGGGTTTGGGCCGGCGTTCCGGACGATTGCGCAGGCGTGGGGGAGTGCGCAGGAGAGCCTGGTGGAGTTGGTGTTTCTGCCGGAGGTTGCGGCGGATGCGGCCAAGTACGGGGTGCATCCGGTGGCGCTGGATGCTTGTTTGCAGGCTGCGGCGGCACTAATGGAGGCGGAGCAGCAAGCGGCTCCGGCGTTGCCGGCGAGCGTGGAGCGGCTGCGGGTGTGGGGTGATCCTGCCGCGTTGCGGTTTGCTACGGCGAAGGTCCGCAGGCGGCTGGGACGCGCGGCAACGGTGGAGATTTTGGGGTTCGATGCGGAGGGCAGCGGGGTGCTGGCCGCAGATGGGCTGACGCTGGTGGAGATGCGGACGGCTGCGCCGGAGGATGAGTGGCGCGGCTGGGTGCAGGAGTTGGTTTGGGACGAGGCCGCGTTGGCGGAGGCGACGCAGGAAAATGGGCGCCGCGATGTGTTGATCGTTGCGGGTGAGATGTCGTCGCTGGCTGGGTCGCTGAAGAGCGTGGCCGCTGAGGCTGGCGCTGCCGTGACGATGGTTTCTTTTCAGGCGAATGCGGAGGCTGAGCTTGGGGCGTGGTTCGCGGGTTTGAAGGCTGGGGCTAAGGCTGATGTCTTGGCGCGCAAGCCGGAGATTTTTTACCTGCCGGGGGCGGAGAGTGCGGTTGGGCCGGAGGGCTCGGCGCTGGATTGGCAGGAGCGGGTGCTGGGTGGGGCTTTGCGATGGACACAGGCGCTGATTGCGGCGGAGCGGCTGGGGCAGTGCCGGCTGTGGCTGATTAGCTGTGGTGCGCCTGGGCCGTCGGGTGGGTTGAACGCCGTTGCGGCGGATGGAACGACGCTGGAGGCATTTGGACGCAGCGTTCGGTCGGAGGACGGCGATGCGGAGGCGATTGCTGTCGATCTTGAGGCGGATGGCCGTGCGGATGTGGAGTTGCTGTGGCGGATCGGGACGAGTGCTGTGGCGCTTGGTCCGAAATATGCGCTGCGTGACGGTGGTATTTGGACGCCGCGGTTTGCGCAGCGCACGCTGGCGCGGCGCGAGGATGGGGATGAGACGCGGCGGCTGTACTTTGCCGAGAGCGGCTTGATGGAGGATTTGAAGCCGAGGCGGGAGGCGCGGCGTGAACCGGTGGGCGATGAGGTGGAGATTGCGATTGCGGCGACAGCGATCAATTTCCACGAGGTCTTGAGTGCGTTGAATCCAGCGCATGCGGAGGGAGTTGCGCCGGGCGGGGAGTGTTCGGGTGTGGTGGTGCGCGTGGGGCCGGTGGTTGCGGACCTTTGCGTGGGCGATGAGGTCGTTGCGGTGACGGCGGGGTTGATGGCGGACTATGCGACGACATCGCGCGAGCGAGTTTGGAGGAAGCCTGCGGGGCTGAGCATGGAGGATGCGGCGACGGTGCCGATTGCGTTCCTGACGGCACGGTGGTGCCTGGAGCGAGTGGCTAAGACGCAGCCGGGCGAGTGGGTGCTGGTGCATGCGGGTGCGGGCGGCGTGGGTATGGCGTCGATCCAGGAGGCGCAGCGGCTGGGGGCGCGGGTGCTGGCGACGGCGGGCAACGAGGCGAAGCGGGCGATGCTGCGAGAGATGGGCGTCGAAGGAGTCTTCGATTCGCGGTCGGCTAGCTTTGCCGAAGGAGTGCTTGAGGCGACGGGTGGCCGCGGCGTGGATGTGCTGCTGAATTCGCTGGCAGGGGATAAGGTGACGGCTGGACTGCGGGTGATGGCGCCGGGTGGGCGGTTCATTGAGCTGGGCGAGCAGACGGTTCTGAGTGCAGCAGAGCGCGCTGGGTTGCGGAGCGATATTTGCTATGAGGTGGTGCAGCTGAGGGATGAGCTAGCGGTGCCGACGCCGGAGTCGCTGGAGACGATTGCTTCCGTGCTGGCGGACTTTGAGGCTGGGAAGTTCAGGCCGCTGCCGTGGCGGCGTTTTGCGTTGGACCAGGTGGCGGATGCTTTCCGGCTGATGGCGGCGGGGCTGCATACCGGGCGGGTGCTGATTGTGCCTCGGATTGAGGATGGAACGAAGCGGACGGTTGCCAAGTTTGCAGGGTTCCGACGCGATGGGGCTTACGTGGTGACGGGCGCCTTTGGCGGGCTGGGCTTGCTGATGGTGGAGTGGCTGGCGAAGCAGGGCGTGGGTTGCGTGCTGGCGCTGGGGCGGAGTGTGGTTTCGGTGGAGACGGAAGTCCGGCTGGCGGAGCTACGGGCGGCGGGCACTGAGGTGGTTGCGGTGCGTTGCGATGTTGCGACGGAGTCTTCGCTGGCGGAGGCTTTGCACGCGATCCCGGAGGCATATGGGCTGCGCGGGGTCTTTCATTGTGCCGGCGTCTGGGCGAATGGCGTGCTGGCGAATCAGACGGCGGAGTTGTATCGCGAGGCGCTGGCGCCGAAGGTGGCGGGCGGCTGGAATTTGCATCGGCTGACCCGCGATGCGGAGCTGGATTGCTTTGTGCTGTTTTCTTCGGTGGCTGGGCCGATGGGGTCTAGGGGGCAGTCTAATTACGCGGCGGCGAATGCGTATCTGGATGGGCTGGCGCATTATCGGCGGGAACGGCTTGGATTGACGGCGCTGAGCGTGGATTGGGGTGTCTGGGCCGGCGTTGGCGCTTCGGTTCGGCATGGGATGGTGGAGCGCAGCGAGAAGGCGGGCGCGGTTGCGATTGCTCCGGAAAAGGGATTTGCGCTGCTGGGCAGGCTGCTGGAAGAGGACTGCGCGCAGGTGATGGTCTCGAAGGTGGATTGGAAGAAGTGGGCGGGGTTCTTCCAGGCGGAGTATGCGGCGAACGCGGATTTGCTGGCGGGATTGATGCCGGCTGCTGGTCGAGATTCTGGACGGCAGGGCGGAGCAGGTTCGGATGGCTGGTTGGGGCGGTGGATGGAGTTGCCGGCGGCGAAGCGCAGGGCGCAGTTGGTTACTCGGGTAGAGGAGCGGGTGCGCGGAGTGCTGGGGCTGGGCAGCAAGGCTGTGATTGATGTGGCTCGGCCGCTGCAGGAGTATGGGCTGGATTCGCTGCTGGCGATTGAGCTGCGCAATGCGCTCTCGGCAGACCTGGAGGCGAAGCTGCCGCAGACGGCGCTCTTCGACTATCCGACGATGGGGGGATTGACGGAGTGGCTTTTTGCCGATGTTCTGAAAGCGGGCGGCGATGAGACGGAGCGTGTGGAAGAGGCAGAGCCGGAAGCCCAGGTGAGTTCAGGAGAGGCCGTGCTGGCGGGTGTGGAAGAGCTGAGCGACGAGGACGTGGAGCGGTTGTTTCAGGAAAAGATGGCGGGTACTGGACGGTGAGCGAGTTTCTCAAGAGGATTGCGGAGTTTTCTCCCAAGCGGCTGCTGCTGTTGGCGGCGGAGCTGGAGGAACGCGTGCGTACGCTTGAGAGCCGGAATCATGCTCCGATTGCGATTGTGGGAATGGGTTGCCGCTATCCGGGTGGTGTGGAGGATGCGGAGAGCTTTTGGGATCTGCTGCTGGCAGGGCGCGACGCGATTACCGAGGTGCCGGGATGGCGCTGGGATGTGGAGCGGCTCTACGATCCTGATCCGACGGTGAAGGGCAAGGTGGCGAGCAAGTGGGGCGGCTTTGTCGACAACGTGGAGATGTTCGACCCGGGGTTCTTTGGGATTGCGCCGGTGGAGGCGATCAGCGTCGATCCGCAGCAGAGGTTGTTGCTGGAGGTGACGTGGGAGGCGCTGGAGGATGCGGGGATTGTGCCTGCTTCGTTGAATGGCAGCCGGACGGGCGTGTATGTGGGCATCTGCAACACGGACTACGGGCAGATGGGGCTGCGGCTGCCAGCGGAGATGCTGGATGGGTATGGGGCGACGGGCGGAGCGCATGCCGTAGCATCGGGGCGCATCTCGTATTTTCTGGGGTTGCGCGGGCCGAGTGTGGCGATCGATACGGCATGTTCGGCGTCGCTGGTGGCGGTGCATGATGCGTGCCGGAGCCTGCGGCTGGGCGAGACGGAGCTGGCGCTTGCGGGCGGCGTGAATCTTGTGCTGACACCGGAGGTGACGATTGGGATGTCGCGCGGGCAGTTGATGGCGCGCGATGGCCGATGCAAGGCGTTTTCAGCCAAGGCGGACGGTTATGTGCGCAGCGAGGGCTGCGGCATGGTGGTGTTGAAGCGGCTGGAGGATGCGGAGCGGGATGGGGATCGCGTGCTGGGCGTGATTCGCGGCACGGCGGTGAACCAGGACGGGCGCAGCAGCGGTTTGACGGCTCCGAATGGGCCTTCGCAGGAGGATGTGATTCGCACGGCGCTGAAGGACGCGGGCGTGGCGGCGGAGGCGGTCTCGTATGTGGAGGCACATGGGACGGGAACGAGCCTGGGCGACACGATCGAGATGCAGGCGCTGGGCGAGACGCTGGGTAGAGTCCGCAAAGGCGATGTGCGATTGCCGGTGGGTTCGGTGAAGAGCAACTTCGGGCATCTGGAGTCGGCGGCAGGGATTGCCGGGTTGATGAAGGTGGTGCTGGCGCTGCAGCATCGGACGATTCCCGCGAGCTTGCATTGCGCGACGCCGAATCCTGCGATCGATTGGGATCGGCATCAGACGCGGGTACCAGTGATGGCTGAGCCGTGGCAGAGTATGGGCGATGCGCCGCGTATTGGGGCGGTGAGCTCGTTTGGATTTAGCGGAACGAACTCGCATGCCGTCGTAAGCGAGGCGCCACGAATCGATGCGGCGCGGATTGAGAGGAACGAGGCTGAAGAGCCGGTGGCGCGGGTGATTGTGCTTTCGGCGCGCAGCGAGAGTGCGCTGAAGGCGATGGCGGGGCGGCTGGCGAAGCGGCTGCGGAAGCATCCCGAGCTGCGGCTGGCGGATGTGGCTTATACGTTGAGCGCCGGGCGGACCGCGTTTGCGCATCGTGCTGCGCTGCGGGTGTCTTCGATCGAGTTATTGATAGAAGAGCTTGAGCTGTTGGCGCGGGGTGATGAGGATTGCGCCTTTGTGCGTAGTGTGGCGAAGGCAGGCGCTTCGCGCACAGCATTTCTCTTTGCGGGGCAGGGCGGCGAGCGGACCGGGATGGGGTTGTCGCTGCTGCGGCGGAGCGAGGTCTTTCGGAAGGCTGTGGCGGAGGTGGATGCTGTGCTTCACGAAATGCGGTTGCCTTCGATTGAGACGATCTGGCGCAATGAGCGTGGGGAGCTGGGGCAGTCGGCGCATGTGCAGCCGGCGCTGTTTGCGTTTCAGTATGGATTGGCGCGGGTTTGGCAGAGCTGGGGCATTCAACCGCATGTCGTTATGGGCCATAGCATGGGCGAATTAGTGGCGGCTGCGCTGGCTGGAGTTCTGCGCGTCGACGATGCCGCGCGGCTGGTGGCGGCGCGTGGGCGGTTGACGGGAGAGCTTGGCGATCCGGGTGGGATGGTTGCTGTTGCGGTGAGCGAGGCGCAGGCCCTGGCGGTGCTGCGGCGGTATGAGGGCGAAGTAAGCCTGGCTGCCGTGAATGGGCCGACGAGCGTGGTAATCAGCGGACGAGCTGAGGCAGTGGAGCAGGCGGCGCAGGAGTTTGAAGGCACGGGCGTGCGCGTGAAGCGTTTGAATATCACGTATGGTTCGCATTCGCCGGCGATGCGTCGCGTGGTGCCGGCGTTTTATGAGGAGGCGGCGAAGATTCAATATGCTGCGCCGCAGTTGCCGATCATCGCCGACATGACAGGGGCGATGGTTGAGGACGATGGAGTCTTCAACGCTGGTTATTGGAGCGAGCATCTGGCGCGGCCGGTGCAGTTTTTGAAGTGCCTGGAGCGGCTGGGACGCGAGCATTGCGATGTGTGCATCGAGATGGGGCCGCGTGCGGTGTTAACGACCTTTGGCAAAGAGCAGGGCGGCGCTGAGATGCACTGGATTGCATCGGCGGATGGGCGCGAGGAAGACTTTGACGCACTGCAGTCGGCGCTCGCGGAGGCCTTTGTTCGCGGGGCTGCGATCGATTGGAAGGCCGTGTATCAAGGTGAATCGGTGCGCACGGTTTCGCTGCCCGGGTATCCGTTTGAGCGCGAGCGGTATTGGATTGCTGATCTTGATGTGCATGCGTCCCGCAGGCAGCGCAGACGGCAAGCTTCTGGTGAGATAGCGGCGGGTCTTCGGCTGGATGCGGCGGTGCCGACCTTCGAGCTGCAGATGGAGGCTCCGCTGCCGTTTGCTTTGGATTCATATCGCGTGGCGGGGCAGGTCTTTGTGCCGCCTAGCGCTTATGTTGCGTGGGCAGTGAGTGCGTTTCGCGCGGTCAAGAAGACGGAGGATGGAGCGGCGGGTGCGAGTGTCCATATGCGAGAGCTCAGGATTCATGCGCCTTTGAGACCTCTGGCGGGCAAGACAACCTTGCAGACGATTCTATTGCCGGGTGATCCGGAAGAAGCCTCGATGGGCTTCCGGATCTATGCGCGTGACCGTGAGGATGCGGAGTGGGCGCTGTATGCGAGCGGGACTGTAGCTGGTGAGGCGGCTCAAGCTGCGCAAAGAGATTTACCTGCGCATGGTGGCGGATTCGTGCGGGAAGAGGCTGCTTCGATGAATGGCGAGGCATTTTATGCTCGCGTTGCAGAGCAGGGGATTGCGTTAGGCGAGAGTTATCGCGGGGTGCGTGAGCTTTGGCTACAGCCGCGTGCGGCTTTGGGGCGTGTGCATGTGGACGCGGCTGCGCTGGGTGTTGAATTGAAGTCTGAAGCTGGAGTGCCGGCGTTGCTGGAGGCATGCTTCCAGGTGGTGGGAGCTGCGTCGCTCGCGGAAGATGATACAGAGCTGCGCATGATGACGGGCATTGGCGAGATTGGCTTGCCGGGGCTCGTTGAAGGCGAACTCTGGGTTGAGGCGCATGTGGAGCGCCGCGAGGATGGCAGTGTGGCAGGAAGCCTCGTGATCCGCAACGGCGAGGGCGATCTACTGGGGTGGGTGACGGGAATTGAACTGAATCCGATTGTTGGATTGTCCGATGGGTTGACGTCGTTGCCGGGATTCGAGGCGAACGTTGATGGTGAATCTGCTCAGATAGTAGCTGCTTGGCAGGTTGAGCCAGGCGAAAGCCGTGCGCTGGGGCTGGAGCGGGCGGTGCGCAAGGAAGCGGCGCGGGTGTTGGGGATGCGGCGCGGGCAGTTGCCGGATGCGGATGCGCGCATGGCGGACCTGGGGATGGATTCGCTGATGGCGGTGGTGTTGCGCAATCGGCTGCAGGCGATGGTCGGGCATGGGCTGCCGGCGACCTTCGCGTTTGAGCATCCAAGTGCACGAGAGATGGCGCTGGCGCTGGACCTGTTGCTGTGGAGCTCGGGTGTGGTTGAGGACGACCTTGCGGCGGAGCAGGAGACGATCGAGCGAGACGAGATTCAGATATGAGCACTGCATCGGAGCTACTGCAGCGATTGCGGTCGATTGGCGTGCAGCTGACGCTGGATGGAGAGACGCTCAAGCTGAATGCGCCGAAGGGTGCGCTTACGGTGGAGCTGCAGGCGCAGCTGCGCGAAGCTAAGCCGAAGATCCTGGAGTTACTGCGCGAGATGCGTGGCCATGGAGGATCGGCGGGCGCTGCGCCGATTGCGCGCGTGGAGCGCCGGCCGAGGATGCCGCTCTCGCTGGCGCAGCAGAGGCTTTGGTTTCTGTACAAGATGGATCCGACGAGCGCGGCGTATTCGATGTTGTTTCTGCTGCGCATGGACGGGACGCTCGATGTCGAAGCGCTGGAGCAGGCGCTGGCTGCGATTGTGCGCCGGCATGAGTCGCTGCGCACGATCTTTGCGGATAGTGAAGGCGAGCCAAGCACGGTGATTGGCGATGGCAGCAGATGGACGTTGGAGCGGCGCGCACAGGAGCCTCGGGTGGGCGAAAGCCGGGAGGGTGCCTCGGTGCGGTTTGCGCATGGAATCTTTGCGGAGCCGTTTGACCTGGAGACGGGGCCGCTCTTTCGCGCGTGCTTGCTGCAAGTTTCAGAGCAGGAACATGTGCTGGGACTGTACATCCATCATGCGATCTCGGATGGATGGTCGATTGGCGTTCTTGTGCGCGAGATGATGGATAACTACAGCACACTGCTGGCGGGTGATCCTTTGCCTGCTCGTGAGCTTGCGGTGCAGTATGCCGACTATGCGGCGTGGCAACGTGAGTGGCTCGCGAGTGGTGTGCTGGACAAGCAGATGCGGTACTGGCGCAATCAACTCGATGGTGCGCCGGCGGTAGCGATGTTTCCGCCGGATCACCGGCGCAGGATGGATGGGATTGCGAGGGGGCGGCGCATCAAGCGCGTCTTTTCGCCGGAGTTTGCGCGGGCGGTGGACGCCTTCAGCCGGGTCCATGGCGTGACGCCGTTTATGACGATGCTGGCGGTGTTTCTGGTGCTGATGATGCGCTATAGCGGGCAGCGGGACCTGGTGGTGGGTTCGCCCTCGGCTAATCGCAGCCGGAGCGAGCTGGGTGAGTTGATCGGCCTGTTTATCAACAATCTGGTGCTGCGGGTGCAGGTGGATGAAGGTCTCAGCTTTCTTGATCTGTTGAAGCGCGTGCGCGAGACGACGCTGGGAGGATTTGAGCATCCGGATGCGCCATTTGATTTACTGGTGCGAGAGTTGGCGAGCGATCGCAATACGGACAACGCGCCGCTCTTTCAGACGATGTTCTCGATGCAAAACTTTCCGCTGGATGCGTTGAAGCTGCCGGGGTTGACCGTGACGCCGATGGAGACGGTTGCGGCGGCGGCGCGGTTCGATTTGAGCGCTGAGGTTTATCCCTACGATGGCGAGCTGCGTGTGTATTTCGAGTACAACGCGGAATTGTATGACGAGGCCACGATGTGGGAGTTACTGGATGGCTTCGAGCGGGTGCTGCGGGAGGTGATGGCTGCGCCGGAGACGGCGGTGGATGCTGTGCCGGTCCTTTCGCAGGAGGCGCGGGCGGAGCGGCTTGCCTGTGGCAATGATACGGAGCTCGACGTTGCGGCTTGCCCGATGGTGCACGAGGCGCTGGAGCGATTTGCGAGGCTGACGCCGGAGAAGATTGCGGTGTATGCGGGCGATGAGGCGCTGAGTTATGCAGAGCTGAATGCGCGCGCGAATGCGCTGGCGGCGCGGTTGCGCGTTGCGGGCGTTGGGCCTGGCGCCCTGGTGCCTGTCTGCCTGAAGCGGTCTGTCGGTCTCCCGGTGGCGCTGTTTGCAGTGCTCAAGACGGGCGCGGCTTATGTGCCGCTCGATCCGATTTATCCGCGGCAACGGATTGCGGGGATTCTTGGGGATGTTGCACCGGGGATTGTGATTACGGAGAGTGAATTGCTGCCGCTGGTGGAGGGTTTCGCGGCGGAGTTGCTTGTGCTGGATGAGTTTGCACTAGATTCGCTGGGGCTTGAGGCTGATAGCGCAGTTGAGGCTGCGAAGAGTGAAGCTGTTTCGCATGAGGCGCTGGCGTATGTGATTTTTACTTCCGGGTCTACGGGCAAGCCGAAGGGTGTGGAGATCACGCATGGCGCGCTGGTGAATTTTCTGGAGGCGATGCGACGGACGCCTGGCTTCACAAACGAAGATCGCATACTAGCCGTGACGACGGTCTCGTTCGATATTGCGGGGCTGGAGCTGTTTCTGCCGATCTATGCGGGTGGAGAGGTAGCGATTGCGCAGGCTCCGGGCGATCTGCCTGCGTTGTTGGCGGATCTCGATCGATATAAGCCTACGGTGATGCAGGCGACTCCGGCGCTTTGGCAGATGCTGGTGAGTGCAGGATGGGATGGCGATGCGGCGCTCACGATGCTATGTGGCGGTGAGGCTCTGACGCCGCAACTGGCAGCGGAGCTGGTGACGCGCGGCAAGGCGCTATGGAATATGTATGGGCCGACGGAGACGACGATCTGGTCTTCTGCGCTGCGTATCGACCGCGTGGATGAGGCGAGCGTTGCGGTGGGTGGTCCAATTGCGAATACGAAATTCTATGTGCTGGTTGGGCGGCGTGAGCCCGTGCCTGCCGGGGTTGCGGGCGAGCTGTACATTGGCGGGAGCGGCGTGGCGCGTGGATATTTTCGCCGACCGGAGCTGACGGCGGAGCGATTTATTCCGTCACCGTTCAAGAGCGATGAGCGGTTGTACCGCACGGGAGATCTGGTGCGGCAGCGGCGCGATGGCACGCTGGTGTTCCTGGGCCGCGCTGATTTTCAGGTGAAGCTGCGCGGCTTCCGCATTGAGCTGGGTGAGATTGAGTTCGCGTTTCGACAGCAGCCGGAGGTAGCTGAGTGCGTGGTGCTGCTGCGCGAGGATGAAGGGCAAAAGGAATTAGTGGCTTACCTGGTGCCGAAGCCGGGGCAGACGGTGGTCTATGACGAACTGCTGGCCCGTTTGCGCGAGCGGCTGCCGGAGTATATGACGCCGGGTGCGGCGGTGATTCTGGACGCGTTTCCGCGGCTGCCGAATGGCAAGCTGGATCGCAGTCAGCTGCCTGCGCCGCAGGCTTTGCGTGCGCCTCCGGCTAAGGCCAGCCAGAGCGAGACCGCGAGTGAGACAGAGGCTGTGATCCTGCGCGTCTTTCGCGGTCTATTGCAGTCGGAGCGGATTGGATTGCATCAGCGCTTCTTTGACCTGGGTGCGCACTCGTTGATGCTGGTGAAGGCGCACGATGCGTTGCGGCGGGAGTTGTATCCGGAGCTACGTCTGGTGAGTTTCTTTCAGTACCCGAGTGTGGCGGCGCTGGCGCTGCATATTGATCAGAGTCGTGGGCGAAATCTAGAGCAAAGCCGCGAGCGAAATCTAGTGCGAAGCGGGAGTGTTTCGGGAGAGTTGGCGCATGCCGCGAAGTCCTAGCCAGATGCCAATTGCGGGAGAGAGTGAAGCAATGGCGGAGATGAGCGCGGAGTTGTTTCTGCGTTCGCTGCGCGGGCTGGGCGTGGAATTGCGCGCGAGGGATGGCAAGCTGGCGTTGAGCGCGCCTCCTGGGGTGGTGACTACGGAGATGCAGGCGGAGCTGCGCCGACGCAAGGCTGAACTCATGGAGCTGTTGACGGCGGAAGCTGCGGAGCGCATTGCGCCGCTCACCTTTGCGCAGCAGCGATTGTGGCTTATCGATCGCTTCTCACCGGATAACACGGCATACAACATTCCGCAGGCCTGGTTTGTGGAGGATGCGATCGATGTCGATGCGCTTCGCGTAGCGTTGCATCGGCTGCTTGAAAGGCATGAGGCGCTGCGGACGCGCATAGAGTTGCGCGATGGAACAGCGGTCCAGGTGGTGCAGCCGCAGGCGGAAGCGCCGGTGGCGGTGGTGGATCTGACAGCGACGGAGCCGGAGTTGCTGGAGGCGGAGATACAGGAGCATTTGCTGCGCTCAGGACGTACGCCGTTTGCGCTGCATCAGGCGCCGCTGATTCGGTTTCAAGTGCTAATGCTGCCGGGACGGCGCACATTGGTGGCTTACGATGTGCACCACATCGTGGCCGACCAGTGGTCGATGGATATTCTTAAACGCGACTTGGCTGGGCTTTACTTTGAAGCTGTGCAAGATGTTCCGGCGCGACTGCCGGCCTTGCCGATTACTTATTCTGACGTTGCACAGCGGGAGCGAAGCGAGCTTACGGCCCGGCTGCACGCGGAGCAACTGGAATACTGGCGCGGACGACTGCACGGGATGCCGACGCTGCTGGAGCTGCCCTTCAGTCGGGCGGGCGCAGAGGAAGAGGAGTATGCGGGCGCGACGCTGACGATGCGTCTGGATGAGACGCTGGCGAACGAGCTGCGGCAACTGGCTGCGCGCAACCAGACCACGCTTTACATGGTGATGCTAGGTGCTTTTGCCACGCTGCTGTATCGATATACGGGGCAGGGCGATTTGTGTGTGGGCACGCCGTTGACCGGGCGCAAGCTGCGCGAGGAAGAAGAGCTGATCGGGCTCTTTGTGAACATGCTGCCGCTGCGTTGCGGTGTCGATCCTACGATAGGCTTTCAGCAGATGTTGAAACAGATGAGCGGGCAGGTGCTGGCGGATATTGAGCATGGCGATCTGCCCTTTCAGAAGCTGGTGATGGAGCTGCATCCGCATCGCTCGCTGACGCACACGCCACTCTTCCAGGTCATGTTCGGCTTGACGCCGCGGCCTGCGGATCGGGATCAGGAGCAGGAGCAGGCGCTTGAGGAGACGTTCCTTGGCGTGGCGAAGTTTGACCTGACCTTGCAGGTGGTGGAGCGGGTGCGGGGGCTGGATCTCTATATCGAATATCGGACTGATCTCTATGCGAAGGCGGATATGGAACAGTTCGGCAGGCATTTTGCGCGGCTGGCGCAGTCGATCGTGGATGCTCCGGATGCGCCTGTCGCGACGCTGCCATTGCTGACGGAGGAAGATCACGCGGCCTTTGCACGATGGAACGATACGGGACTGGATTTCGATCGCGCGGCCACGCTGATCGATCTCTTCGACCGGCAGGTAGGAGCGACGCCGGGGGCTACAGCGCTGCTGTGCGGTGACGTCGAGCTGAGTTATCGCGAGCTGAGTGATCGGGCCTACGTGCTAGCGGATGTGCTACGGGAGCGAGGCGCTGCGCCGAAGAGTTTTGTGGCGCTGTGCCTGGAGAGATCAGCGGATTTGATCGTTGCGATGCTGGCGATCCTACGGACGGGTGCGGCGTATCTACCGCTGGATCCGAAGTATCCGCTGGAGCGGCTGAAGTACATGCTGGAGGACAGCGCTTCGCGAGTGCTGGTGACCCAGCGCGGGGAGCTGAGCGAGCAACTGCAGGCGCATTGCGCGGGTGTTGATGTGATCTATGCGCAAGAGGTACTGAGTGTGCCGCGAGCGATACAGACGAAGGCAAAAGCTGGGGCCTATGCGGAGGATGCCGCATATCTTATCTATACCTCTGGCTCGACCGGCAAGCCGAAGGGCGTAGTGATTGAGCACAGGAACGCTGCGGCGCTGATCGCGTGGGCTCGCACGCAGTTTGACGCGAAGGCATTGCGGGGCATGCTGGCGTCGACTTCAGTTTGCTTTGATCTATCGATCTTCGAGATATTTCTGCCCCTGGCGACTGGCAATGCCATTGTGCTGATGCAGGATGTGCTGGCGCTGGCGGCGTCGCCACTCAGGGATCGCGTGACGCTGGTGAACACGGTGCCGAGTGCGATGAGCGCGCTGCTGCAGGCGGGTTTGCCGAAGTCGGTGAATACGGTTTGCATGGCCGGGGAGTTTCTGCCCCCGGAGTTGGTGGAGCGTGTCTATAGAGCAGGCGTCGAGCGGGTTTTCGATCTCTATGGGCCAACGGAGACGACGACGTATTCGACGTGTGTACTGCGGCGCAGCGGCGAGCCGGCGACGATTGGCGGACCGATTGCGAATACGCGGATCTATCTTCTAGACGCTGAGTACAAGCCGGTGCCACCGGGAGCGGCGGGCGAGATATTTATTGGTGGAGATGGCGTGGCGCGGGAGTATCTGCGCAGGCCGGAGCTGACGGCGGAACGATTTGTCCAATTGCCTGAGGTCGAGCCGGAGGGAAGGCTGTACCGTACGGGAGATCTGGCACGGCAGAGGCAGGATGGTCTGCTGGTCTTTCTGGGACGACGCGATCACCAGATCAAGCTGCGCGGACACCGTATTGAGTTGGGCGAGGTGGAGGCAGCGCTGCGCGAGGTGACGGGTATTGCAGAGGTGGCCGCGGTGGTGCAGGCGCGTGAGTCTGGCGATACGCTGGTGGCTTTTGTTGAAGCTGGTTCCAATGCGGCGGATGGTATGCGCACCGACGAGACGCGGACGGACGGGACACGCGGGTGGGTGGATGAGTTGCGCAAGCGATTGCCGGCGGTGATGGTTCCTGCTGCGATCGTCGGGGTGCGCACGATGCCGCGCACGCCGAACGGCAAGATCGATCGGCAGGCATTGCGGCTGCAGAAGGAACTGGTTCGGCAAGCAGGTGAGGCGCGAAACAGCGCGCAGGACGGAGTGCGCGACCTGTTGGAGCAGTGGCTGACGAACATCTTTTCTCATCGACTGGGCGTGGCTGATGTGACGCGCGAT
>Ga0206920_1129_pt1 | contig 17220 bp, 14 predicted proteins | sample Alteio_BWOrgHeat_65_FD_152934 | JGI IMG/M metagenome (GOLD analysis project Ga0206920, IMG submission 152934) | Enriched cells from forest soil in Barre Woods Harvard Forest LTER site, Petersham, Massachusetts, United States -... | ecosystem: Environmental > Terrestrial > Soil > Temperate forest >...
GAAGCTTCACGCTTTGAGGCATCATGCCCATGGGTGTTTGTTGAAGGATCGGCAGAAACAAAATAATGTCATCGCCCACCATCACTTGAAGACGGTGCGCCAATTCGGCGCCTAAAAAAATACGTTCAGACCTACCTGAGCCAGCCGTTTCCGGCATTCTTAAATCAGTCGATTTGGCGTCCCAGAGAAATTTATTAAGATCCGCCACCGCCTGCGGATGATCGGGGTCTACACCCCACACCATCACCCCTACTGACTTCTCTTTAGACCGGGCCAATGCCTGCCCTTCGGTGTAAGGCCCCACCGCAATCACGTGATCCATTTTGCCGACGATTTCAGCGATCTTCGCGGAATCAGCCAGGGTGTGGTTTTCGTAACCCGTAATGATGATGTGAGCGTTCATCCCCACAATTTTGGACTTCAAGTCTTCGTCAAAGCCGTTCATGACCGAAAGAACCACGTTAAGCGCCATCACGCCAATGGCCACACCAATGACGGAAATCCAAGTGAGAACAGATATGGCCGAGCGCTTACGCTTCGAGCGTAAGTAGCGGAGGCCTAGAAAGATTTCAAAGGAAGCGCTCAAGGAATCGGTATCCATTTCAAGAATTCAATTTGATCATTATGCCCTAAGTGAAAACCATAAACACTCTGTGTATCTTGGTTGAAAAGAACCACGGAATCAAAGGAGAAAAGTCGTTTTAAGTTCTTATCGAATTTATAGGTACGGAAAGACGGATTATATTCTGTATTGCTAACTTGAAAATGATAGATCGCCTTATCCTTCTCAAAACGATAAAGCGCGTAAGTATCGCCAGACTGGTCTTTGGCTATGACCCTTAAAAAATGATATTGATCTATCACCGGAAAGGAACTGGTATCGCCGAAATCCGCCTCAGGAAGGGTGGCTGACTTTTTTAAGAGCTTTCCCTTTCGGTCATAAGTCCAAGTTTGTCCAACCTCTTTGCTGGAAATGAGAATATTACCCTGACTATCCACCCGTAAGTGCGGTCTAGAGGCGCCCTCCCAGCGAAAGAACCCAATGCGCTTTCCTGTCTTATCGTAAACATGAACCAAGGATTTCGTGGCGCTGAGCAAATAGAAATTTTCTTGAGAATCCACGGCACATTCCGATGGAGGACCGAAAACCTCCACCTTCATCGAAAACAGAACTTCCGGCTTGTATGTTTCCGCCAACACGGGCGAACAAAGCCAAAGAGATCCAAAAACAACGAGAGCAGCCGTAAGGAGGGCCTTTTTAGGAGAAAAAATGTCAGGAGAGAAGAAGATTTCAAAGGAAGAATTCAAACCAATACCATCCTAATCAAAAATAAAAGTCAAAAGAAACCGCCGCGTCAATCTCCTAGTAATCAATAACCGTATAACGTCCGCCATTACCCGAAAGTAATTGAGTGGACCAAATATCAACCGTATTTCCGAATCCAGTATCCACACCAATCGTATAAGGAGCATATGCGTTCGTGGTAACCCCTCCTACTGTTAAAGTCGAAGAAGTAACCTGACTAAATGTGGCTAAACGGGCTTTAGCAAAAACTTCAAACCCGAACGAATCACCAATCGCCAAGAACTGCCCTATGCCAAGCGAACCGCCCAAAACATCACCGGTAAAAGTTGCGCTTTCATTAGGATCAGTTGAAAGATTCGTGTCATACCCGGTGAAGGTAACCACCGCATGATAATAACCTCCACCGACCATCAAATAAGTCCTCGCACCTTTGGAGTGAAAGGGATAAAAATACCAATTTAGGGAAGCGCTCATCAATTCAGGGCTAAAACTTTCACTTCGCAAATCTCCGCTCGAGTCGCTAATTTGATAAAACTCCGAACCCGAAGAAATATTTTCAAAACTAATCGAAAGCGCGAAATCATCGTTGATTTTACGTCCAAATTCCAACCCAGCAACAACCCCGCTATTACTGGTACTACTCGTTACTTTTTCAGGACTAACTACAATCGCGTTCCAGGCTTTTACTCCATTAATCAGATCGCCAAAAACAGAGTAGTCATATCCCCCGTAAACTTTAATCCACCAGTTTTTGGACAAATCATATTTAACTTGATTGGTTTTATTCAGTTCCACTTGGGGCGTACTGGAAAGCGGTTTATCAGAAACCGTTAAATTCGGAGTTGCGCTTGAATTTTGTGGTTTTGGAAGTAACGGAAGTAAACTGGCGCTCATAAAATTTTGAACCGTGGGATTATTCGGATTAACTTTAAGGCTCATTTGACAGGCGTCGTAAGCTTCTTGAAACTTTCTCTCGCGGGCATAGGCATAACCCATCAATACATAAGCCTGCCAATAACTCGGGTTCAACTGAACTACTTCCTTCATCACGGAAACCGTTTCATCAAACTGGCCCAGATTATAGAAAGTCAGACCCCGTTGGTAATCAGCATCGGCCGTTTGCGACTCCGCAGCTGAAGTCAAAAAACAAAAGACAGATAACCCCATTAAAAATTTCTTTAATGTCGGTTTGTTGACTCTCATTCAAAAACCATCTTTTCTTCATCATCTCGATGACGAAGCAGCGGGAATAAGATCACATCCCTAATCGAAGGGCTATTGGTCAAGAACATCAAAAGACGGTCAATACCGATACCCACGCCCCCCGCCGGAGGCATGCCGTAGGACAGGGCCAAAATGAAGTCTTCATCCAGATACATTCCCTCTTCGTCGCCCGCTTTACGTAGATCAACCTGTTTTTCAAAGCGCTTGCGCTGGTCAATCGGGTCGTTCAATTCAGAGAAACCATTCGCCAATTCACGGCCCAGGATGAACAATTCAAAACGTTCGGTTAAAGACGGATTATCAGCCTTGGCTTTCGCCAAAGGCGAAACTTCCACTGGGAAGTCCGTAATAAAGGTGGGTTGCACCAACTTGGATTCGCACAATTCGCCAAAGAGCATATAAGCCAACTCAGCTTTCGACAGGCTGTCGATATGCTTCACGACCGCCGAAGTGCCCTTCACGCGGCGTTTCAGTTCTTCTACATCAACGGTGTCATAGTCAATGCCACCCAATTCCTTCAGGGCTTGTAGCAAAGGCAAACGCTTAAAGGGTGGGGTGAAATCCACTTCCACTTGTTCGCCTTCAGGGCCCACCATAAACTTCAGACCTTTGCCCGCAACCTTCGCCGCTTCAGCCAAAAGGTTTTCGGTTAAAGCCATCACGGATTCGTTATTGCCGTAGGCCTGGTAGGCTTCCAGCATGGTGAATTCGGGATTGTGCTTAATGCTGATACCTTCATTGCGGAAGTTACGGTTAATTTCATACACCCGTTCAAACCCGCCCACCAACAAACGCTTCAAATAAAGTTCAGGAGCGATGCGTAAGAACATATCCATATCTAGGGCGTTGTGATGAGTCTTAAAAGGCTTGGCCGCCGCGCCGCCCGGGATGCTGTGCATCATGGGCGTTTCGACTTCAAGGAAGTTACTGCCATCTAAATAAGCGCGAATGGCCCTGACCACTTTAGAGCGGGTCTCAAAGGTTTTGCGAACATCGTCATTCACCATCAAATCCACATAGCGGTTACGGTAACGGGCTTCCACGTCGGTTAAGCCGTGCCATTTTTCCGGCATGGGATGCAGAGACTTGCTGAGAACCGTAAAGGAGGTAACGTGAACGCTCACTTCGCCCGTCTTTGTCTTAAAGGGAAAACCCTTCACGCCAATGATGTCGCCCAGATCGAGCAGCTTGAAAACCGCGTAAGCGTCTTCGCCGACTCCGTCTTTTTTTACATAGACCTGAATCTTGCCTTTGCCATCTTGCAAATGCGCGAAAGCGCTCTTGCCCATATCACGAATCGTCATCAAACGGCCCGCCACCGAAACACTCACTGTTTCGTCATGTTGACCCGCTTCAAGACCGCGGTATTTATCGACAATCTCATTGGAATGATGGCTTTGGTCATAAGCGGCAGAAGGATAAGGGTTAATGCCCTTCTCACGGAGCGCCTTTAGTTTTTCGATGCGGATTTTGACAAACTCGTTTAATTCGGACATGGGATTCTATTTCTCCTCAAATTTGAACGGCAGTATAGCATTAGAAAACAGCAATAAACCGCTACCACCACTTCGTCGGTATTTTATCCTTCGCAAATCGGCGAAGTTCTTTACCAGTCAAGGCTTCAACGACATATGCATTTTCCGACCCGATCAGCAGAACGTCGTTATCATCCGGTGAAAAGGATGGTTCAAGCTTGCCTTTTTCATAACCAGGCAAATTTTTATCAATTTGAATTTGGATATTACTCATTAAATCCACAAGCCAAATACTGTAAGGAGTTCCAAGAGGATATTCATAATTTTTAACGACTATGCGTTTGTTTGAATTGCCCAATAAAGGTTTGGCATCCAAATCATCGGTGAAATAATGAATCGGTTTCAAACTCCCCTTTTGTTTAAAAAATTCCAAATTTCCATTATTCGGACTGTCAAACTTTCTCATAAAAAATTCGTGGCCGTCCTTTTGTTCCCGCATAACATCTTTATATTTCAAGTATTTATAATTTGATACACCGCCTGTTCCTCTTCCGCATGACCAATCACCCCAATTAGATTTCGTGGCCACAAAATCTAAATTATTTCCAACAAAGTAAAAATTACCATCATTGGTTGTATTTAAAACATATAAGGCATTTACATTAACGGGAGTTAGGTACTCGTCACCGAAAGTTATCGTTGTGCCATCCTGATAAACCGCTGAGTAGGAGTGCCAGCCATCAAACTCATTCTTTACCGACTCACAGCCAGATTCCGGAATTTCAACCCGATATTGATTATTAGAGGATTTAATTTCTTCTGAGGATGTCACTTTCGTTTTAAGAACAAAAATGCCTTTATACCCATTAGGCAATACCATGACGATTTGTTCTCGCGTCCTATCACCCCAAGCTGTTATCACAGCAAACCCCGTCATTAAAAGATAAAAAGTAACGATTACAATTTTGGGTATTCGGCTATCTGTTTTTTCAATCCAAAGACCTATTAAATAAAACAGAGCAAATGTTTGAATTGGAAGAAAATAAGCGTCGAGTAAATTTGAATTGCCCCACAAAATGTAAGCAAAGGGAAAGTGCCAAAAGAAATTAAGCCAAACCGCAAACAGCGTATGAAAAAATTCACCAATAATAACTTTTTGACCACCTTCAAAAACACAAAGAACAACAGTTAAATAAACAAAATCAACGAAGGCAAAAAAAATCGGCAGCTTCCAACGCAAAGGCAGATTTTTAAACCACTTCATAAATCATGTCCCAGCATCGCCACGCTATCGAGATAGCAAGTCGTCATGTGATAGCTGGTCGTGACTGGCATATCGGAGCGGATCGGTTTCATCTTTTCATCCAAAGCTTCATTCCAACCTTGCGGTGACATAAAAGACTTATTCAAAACTTCCAGTTGTTGATTCATTTGTACCAAGGCCTGCTCATCGCCTTCTTTTTTCCAACGGCAAGCAGCAGCACGGATAAATTCAGTCGTCGGCCAAATGCGTTTAGTGCTTTGGGTGACATGGCCGTCAATGTGGTTCACGTCGTAAACGCCGCCATTCACTTGATCGATGCCGTATTTCACGCCCCACTCATACATCTTGCCCACCAGCGGGGCCAAAGTCTTTTGATAAGGCTTATTCGACGCGCCTTGCGCCAACCAATACCATTCAAACTGGTGACCCGCTTCAACAACGTGGCCTTTTTCAGCGTGAGACTTTCCGGTGTTATCAAAATGCTCGCGTACAACGCCAGCCTGCTTGTCATAAAAGACCGTAGCCATGATTTCGGCCAAGCTATTTTCCAAGGCAATTGATTCATCCGTAGGGCCAGCGGCGTTCAAAGCTTGCAGCGCCTCAAACAAATGCATATGAGGGTTTTGATCAATGTCATTAGATAAACCCTTCCAGTCACGGTCAGTCGCCGTAAAGAAACCCTTTGCGGGATGCTTCATGTGCTTCTGAACCATGGACATGGTTTGATGAGCGGTTTCGATGGCTTTCTTGTTGGAGAAAATCTTTCCGTAGCGGGCTAAAGCGAAAATGACAAAAGCCGTTCCATATAGTTCGTGGTTGTAATCGCTGGGGTTGCCTTGGGTATCGACCTTCGCCACCCAACCTTCAGATTTCTGATCCCAGTAACACTTCATCAGATAGTCATAGGTCTTATGGGCCAAGCGGGTACAGTCCGCCTGATTCCAAAGCCGTGACCACTCTGAAAACACAAACAACTGACGAGTCGTGGCGTGTAACCGTCTAAAGCCAACATCAACCGGTTTACCATCACCCTCTAACTTTTCACAAAAGCCGCCATGGGTTTCATCCCAGCCGCGTTCCATCCAAGCAGGCAGAATCACACCCGTCAGGTGCTTTTTAAGAACCTCTAAGTTCTTTTGGGCCTCGGTTTTAATCTGGCTCTGGGTACTCACTGTTATCTTTCTATTTATAAAATCTTCAATTGCTCACTTGGTTAAAAACTTATCTAAATCATTCGGGAAGTTGCTTTCGCCTCGCAAATCAATAACGGTGCCCTTGTCATTAAAATCAAGATTGAGAACCTTTAAATAAGTCTTGTTAACCTCAACATTTCCCCACCAGTGGTGACTCACTGTGATTTTCTCATCCGGCGATTTACTTTGATAAAAATAAACCCACCGAACTTTTGTATCCGGCTTATTAATAGCCACTTCTCTGTACTTATCACCCAAAAGCGAGATGACTTCTAACTGCGTCGTCTTTCCTCGGGCGATCTTTTCTTTCGCCATATAAATGTCAAAATCTTTCCATTCTTCTTTTTTCGGCTCTTTAATTTTGTCATCACCATAACTGCTGTCGAAGTTGTAGTTAACAACTCTGCCGTTAGCGTCAAATTCCACCGCGATACTTTTCGAACTCGCCCCCAAAGCTGAACCATCGGCATAAATATACAGCCACATGGTTGTTGCCGTTTCATCGCCAAAATGCATGCGCTTATTTTTCAAGGCCGTTACATCTATTTCAGTATAAGGATTTCCCAAAATCGACCGAACATCGCTTCTTGTCGAAGTGCCGATAATGATTTGGTTTGCGTTTGAGAGTTGAAACTGTCTTCCGATAGAGGCGCAAGAGGTTAAAAACAAAATTCCCATCAAGCTCAGTAACAACAAACCCATCTTGGACTTTAATTCATATATATTTTTTGCGGCATCGTATATTTTTAAAAACATAGCTCATACCTCTTTTAAATATAGTTAAACCTAATCAACAAGCTTCGCCTTCAATGCGGCTTCAATAAAAACATCAATGTCGCCATCCATGACGCCATCAATCATATTCACCTCAGTATCGGTGCGATGGTCTTTGACCAACTGATAGGGTTGAAACACGTAAGAACGAATCTGGCTTCCCCACTCAATTTTCTTCTTGGAACCGGCCACCTTCGCCATTTCTTGATCGTGCAGGTCTTGGTAGTAGGTGAAGAGTTTGGCCTTGAGCATCTTTAAAGCCTGTTCTTTGTTTTGAAGCTGAGAGCGTTGGGTTTGGCAGCCCACAATAATTCCCGTGGGAATGTGGGTTAAGCGAACGGCGGTTTCGACTTTGTTAACGTTCTGACCGCCCTTACCGCCAGAGCGGAAGGTATCAAACTGAATATCATCCCAACGCATATCAAATTCCACTTCATCGACTTCGGGCATCACGTCGACCGAGGAGAAAGAAGTGTGTCGGCGCTTGGCGGCATCAAAGGGAGAAATGCGAACTAAACGGTGAACACCCTTTTCGCTTTTGAGAAAGCCATAAGCCCAGGGGCCTCTCACCATCAGTGAGACGGATTTAATACCCGCGTCATCCGCCGGTTGATAATCGAGGGTTTCTATTTCGAAGCCGTGCTTTTCCATCCAGCGGGTATACATGCGCAACAGCATAGAAGCCCAATCCTGGCTTTCCGTGCCGCCCGCTCCCGGATGGATAGAAACATAGGCGTTATTGAAATCGTATTTGCCGGTGAAGTTGCGCTTGAGTTCAAAGTTACGGAAATCCGCGTCGAACTTTTTAGAGCTGACTTCCATCTCATGAATCAAAGAGGGATCGTGAGCTTCTTTTAATAGCTCGTTATAGGTGAGAAGGTCGTTGTATTGCTTTTCAAAATCCAGAATCAGCGCCTGGGTATCTTTCAACCGGGCTAATTCGGATGTGACTTGCTGAGCCGCTTTGGGATCGTTCCAAAACTCAGGCTGAGTGGTTTGCGCTTCAAGTCTCTCGATGTCCCGCTTTACCTGAGCGGGGTCAAAGATGATCCCTCACTTCGGTAAACTTGCGTTCCAGAGACTTGACGTCTAACTCGAACAACGCCAATCTCACCACCACCTTTCAGAAGGAAGGCCGCCATAGGGGGCCGAAATGAACAACGGGCGACAGTTTAAAGCAAAACACCTTTGAAAATCATTAAAAACCATGACAAAGACGAACTTTTACTGCTGTTCGCCTCCACCTACCAACTCTTTCACTTTTAAAGAAAGGTCAGGCAGGCCGTTTTTCAAAACATCCAAAATGACCGCGTCATCAATATCAAAGTATTCGCGTATCAACATTTCCTGAAGCTCCACAAATTTATCCCACTCGATTTCGGGATGAGCATCCCGAACCGAATGCGGTATGTTTTCAATCGCCTCGCCTATCACTTCCAAATTACGAACGATGGCGTCGTAATACAGGTCATCCTGCAAAGTATCTTCAGGCGGAGGCGTACCTAAGTAGCCTTGTATTTTTTCAATTGAGATCAAAACATCCTCAAGAAAAGATTTATAACCACTTCCACGTTCATCCATTTCCATTCACCATTCGCTTAACCTTCTATCCTCTGGTATTTGACCAACTGAATAACTGTCCATCGATTCTACCTTCACTGAACACCTCTCTTCCTCAAATTCTAGCCATTCCCCCTTGTTGACAGCACCCACGCCCTACTCTAAACTTCTTGAAAATTAAGTGGTTTTTGACGCTTTCCGACCACCCGACAAGGCTAAAACCCATGCTCATCTCTTATAACTGGCTCAAAAACTACGTGGCGATTAACGAACCCGTAGAAAAGGTCATTGACCGCATTATTCACGCCGGGGTCGAAGTCGCCAATGTTCGCCAACTGGGTAAAGACATTACGGGTGTAGTGATCGCCGAACTCTTAAGTGTTGAAAAGCACCCTAAGGCTGACCGCCTGTCTTTAACCAAAGTCTCTACCGGCACCGAAACCTTTCAAGTGGTTTGCGGAGCCAAAAACATCGCCGTGGGCCAGCGAGTGCCTTTAGCCAAAGTTGGAGCGGTTCTGCCAGGCGACTTTAAGATTAAAGAAGCCAAAATCCGTGATGTTGAATCTTTCGGGATGCTTTGTTCCGCCAAAGAACTAGGTTTAGCCGAAGACGCTGAAGGTATTTTGATTCTGCCGCCCGATGCCCCTCTAGGCGCTGACTTTCTGCCCTACATGGGTTTGCCCGACACTTTGTTCGAATTGGAAATTACTCCCAACCGCGCTGACCTGTTAAGCCATATTGGCATTGCCCGCGAAGTAGGTGCCCTGTTCAACCTGCCGGTCAAACTCACCGACAGCCCCAAGGCCGCCGAAAGTGCCACGACTACCACCAGCAAAATTAAAGTCAGCATTGAAGCCAAAGACCTTTGCCATCTTTATACCTGCCTCGTGATTGAAGGCGTTAAAGTCGGCCCTTCGCCTAAAAAGCTGGTGCAAGCCTTAGAAAAGATTGGGCAAAAAAGCATTAACAACATTGTGGATGTGACTAACTTCGTTCTACACGAAGTGGGCCAGCCCCTGCATGCTTTTGACCTGAGCCAAATTCACGGTTCTCAAATTATCGTGCGTCAGGCCAGACCCGGTGAAAAGATTCCCCTGCTCGACAAAACCGAGCGCGAATTAAAAGCCGATATGCTGGTCATTGCCGACGATGACCGCCCGATTGCCTTAGCGGGCATCATGGGCGGAGCCAATTCGCAGGTGACCGAAAACACGACCTCGATTCTTTTGGAATCCGCTCTCTTCTTGCCGGGCACCGTTCGCAAGACCGCCCGCCAACTGGGTATTTCCACCGATTCGTCTTACCGCTTTGAACGTGGTATTGACTCTCAAGCGGTTCAAGCCGCTTTACAGCGCGCCGCCAATTTGGTGGTTGAAGTCGCTGGGGGCCAAATCACCAAAGGCGTCGTTTCGGTCGCGACGGTTGAGTTCAAACCAGTCGATGTCAAATTCCGCCCTTCCCGCGCCAACACTATCTTGGGCACTAACCTTTCCGACAAAGCCCAACTGCAAATCCTCAAGGGTCTCGGCTGCAAGTTTGAAGCTGAAGTCGGCGACACCCTGGTGGTTCAATGCCCCAGCTATCGTTTAGACCTAACCCGTGAGATTGACCTGATCGAGGAAGTAGCCCGTTTAACCGGCTATGACCAGATCCCCACTATCGCGCCAAAAATTCCGTCTGACTTATCCAACATCAAGTCGGGCGCGCCGTTCGAAAAAGAAATTCGTTTCGTACTGCATCAGGCCGGTTACTTTGAGGCGGTCAACAGCACCTTCTTGCCGAACAACTTCGCCAAGAAGCTGAAGTATGCCGACAGCCACCCCAACAGCAAGTTTCAAGAAGTGGACAACCCGATCGCCGACGACCAAAAGGTCTTGCGTCCTACCCTGCTGCCTTCTCTTTTGGTGAACACCCAGCTCAACCTGGCCCACCAGCGCGAGAGCGTCGGTCTATATGAGATCAACAAAGTCTTTTCAGCTACCGGCGACGAAAACATCGTGGCCGAGCGCTTTCAGGCTGCCGCTGTTTTGGCGGGACAAGCGCCCAGCGCGGGGTGGAACCAACCCGCCCGCAAGACTGACTTTTATGACGTGAAGGGCTTAGCCGAGAACCTGTTGGCCGAATGCGGTATCACGGATGCCCAATGGGAATACACCGGCGAGAACCCCTACTTGCCCACCCAAAGCTTTGTGGTGAAAAGCTCCACCGGAGCCCTGCTGTTATGGGGCGGTGCCTTGAACCCCAAAGTGCTGAAGGAATATGAAATTGCCGGTCCCTGCTTTGCCCTGGAAGTGGAGCTGACAGCCCTGGCTGCCGCCTCACACAAGGCCGCCAGCTATGTACCTTTGCCAAAGTTCCCCGAAGCCTGGCGGGATATCGCCTTGATGGTGCCGGATGCCATTACCTCTTCTCAGATCATTTCGGCTGTCGAGGAACAAGGCAAACCCCTTTTGAAACAGGTGGAGCTCTTTGACCTTTACCGGGGCAAGAACCTGCCCGAGGGCGTGCGAAGCCTGGCCTACCGCCTGCGCTTTCAGGCCGATGATAAAACCCTGACAGATAAAGAAGTATCGGATAAGATGACACAGATTACGGAACTACTAAAAGAGAGGTACTCCATTGCCCTCCGATGACCTGTTCAGCACCACGGCCGCTTCCACCAAAAACCATTGGGAATTACTGGAAAACCGCGTTAACCGCCTGCTCGAGAACATTCTTTTGCTGCGCGACATCAACAACCAGCTCAAAAAAGAAAATAACTCGCTCAAAGACGAGCTGAAAAACATCCAGCAAAGCGGTTCAGAAGCTGAGCTCTCCAACCTTCGCCGTCAGCACGACGAAGCCCTGCAAGACCTTAAACAGGTGAAACAAAACCTTCAACGCATCGAGTCTTTAGCCAGCGAACTCAAACTGGAGGGTTATTGATCCATGACTGAAAAAAAATCCGTCACCGTCACTATCTATAAGAACGAATACACCCTGAAGGGCGAAGCGGATGCCCAGCACATTATTGACCTGGCCAAATACGTCGACGAAAAAATGACCGAGATGGGCCACAAGTCCTCTGCCCCCGCGGACAAGATTGCCATTCTGGCCGCCATGAACATCGCTGATGATTTGCGCCGCCTGGAAAAGAAAAATGAAGAAAACCTGAAGGTCATTGAGCGTCTCGAAAAGAACTTCGCCGATATTAGCGAAGCCTCCGACGTGGTCATTAAAAATGCCGCCGCCCAAAACGAGGAATCGGACAAAGTCAGAATTCAACTTTCGCAGGAAAAAGAGAAATACCAGTCCTTAGAACACCTCAAGAATCAAGCCGAACGCACGAACGAGGAATTGAAGCGGAAAATTGACACCTTAACTGTCGAAGTTGAAAAACTCAGAGCCAGCTTCAACGGCAACCAGAATGAATCTCACGATTTAAAACATGCCCTGGAAGATCAAAAGAAATTGACGGATGACGCCGAAGCCGAAGTGCGCAAAATGAAGATTCAAATTGAGTCACTGGATACCCAGTTGGCCGAAGCCAAAGAGTCTTTGGATAAAGCCTCGTCCACTTCCCCTCTCGCCTCCGACAACAACGTCACCATTTCAGACGAAAGACTCACCCGCCTGGTCACCAAAATTAACGCGGTTTTGGACTAGAACAAACCAACAGCAAACTGCGTTGTAACTATGATGAACGCGGATGAACGCCGATAAAGGCTGATTCTTTCAATCATTTATCCCGTTTTTTTTACAATTCTTTATCTGCGTTAATCTGCGTTCATCATAGTTCCAAAGACTTTCAGGTCTTTAACCCTCCACAAAATATATTTATCTGATAATCTTTCGGCGGAGGCTTTTATGAAAAGATATTTCGTTTATTTCCTTTTTCTTCTCTCGTTCTTCCTTGGTTTTCCCATGACCGCGAAGGCCCTGGTCCCCATGGAGTACTTCAACACTTTGGTGGCGGGCGGAGACGACCCCGGCTATCAAGACGGCGCTTTTGCCGAATCACGATTTAATCAACCCACCTGCCTAACCTTTGACGACGGCGGAAAAGAGCTTTACGTCGCGGACAGCAACAATAATTGCGTTCGGGTGATTCACTTAGACCAAAACAACCTGGTCGAAACCCTGGCGGGCGCCGCCGCCCCCGGTAAAAACGACGGATCCTTTACCGAAGCTTCTTTTTTCAAGCCTACCGCTTTAGCCTTTATTCCCGGCGGTCAACTGATTGTCTTCGACAGCGGCAATCATCTTTTGAGAATTCTGGATTTAAAAAGTAAGACCGTTTTGACCCTCGCCGGAAACAAGCCTGAAAATACCATTGGTTCTATCTGGAACATGGTTTACAACCCGAAGGAATACTGTCTTTACTTTTCTGAAACCGATTCAAACAAACTTAGAAAACTTGATATCAAGACGAGCCTTATATCGACTGTTCTCAGCGGCAACCCCAAAGTTCCCCGCCCCACTGCCCTTTGTTTTTATCAGGATCACCTCTACGTGGCCGACCATTCCTTGCCGGGTGTTTACCGCGTGGAGATGCCCGCCGCCGCCGCGGCAACCCAGACCACGGCAACTTTGACCGAAGCCGGTAAGGGTCAAAACATTCAAGAACTCGTGAGTACGGACGGCAAGCTGTACGCTCTGGTCACCGGCCCCAACCCGCTTTTTCAGCTCCTGCCCAAATACCAGGCAGTGACCCTGACCACGCCCTGGGGTTTTGCGATCGACAACGAAAACCCGGGTGTGAAACCTTTTATCTCGCTTCAGGAAAACGCGCCTATAGGATTTGCCGTTTCGCCTAAAGAAGCCCGCAAATTTTATATGACACTCCCCCCCAACCAGTCGCAATCGGTTTTGAGTGTGAAGGACTACAACTTCGAGGAAATGAAGTACTCGGCGACCCCTTATGATTTTGACTATCCCGAAACGAAACCGGCCAATACTTTTAGAATCTTAGTGACTAGCGATTCCCGAATGATTCGATCGGTCAGCTATATTCCCGGCCTTCGAGTTGAGGATCAAAAAAAGGGCGAGTTTGGGGACGTACTTTATGAAAAATTCATTCATTCGCTCAGAATAACCACCTTCGCGAAACAGCTGGAGTTTATGCTCAACCGGGACGCGGCCCTGAAAGGGTCAAAGACTCATTTTGAGGTACTGACCTACTCCCACGTCGGGCAGTCTTTTTCCGAGTACATCTGCTACGACATTCCGCCCTTTGTTAAAAAATATGACGTTGATTTGGTATTGGGTTTAGCCGGGTGGCCCGGCTATAAAAACTTTTTCGAAAGACCCATGACCCCCGAAGGCATCCCGTCGAACACTTTCGACGCGGACTATCTTCTTAAACCCATCGGCGAAAGAACTCCGCCCGGCGCGCCAACCCGCTTCTATCAGGGGCTGCTTAAAAAGAATCTGGTCAAAGCGGGAAAAGAACCTTCGCCCGGCCCCCCATCGGAACCTGACTCATTGGCGATTATGCGGGGAATGGACAGCGATATACGCGACGCCATGATTGAGATGGATGGAACGGTTTTGAAAAACTTTACCGAAAGGCTAAAGAAAATCGACGCGCCTCAGGGCCACCCCCGGAAATTTTTGATCTTTTTCGCGCCCTGGTGGGACTGGTACCCCAGCAATGATATTTATAAGAACTACTGGAAGGATGTTTGCGGCAGAAACAACCTGAACTTTTTGGACCTCAGCCCTTCTTTTTACACTCTGGAAGAAAGCTTCTATCCAACTCACGACTCATTCGCCGACAGCCACTACAACCTTTACGGAAATGAGCTCATCGCCTACTTATTGAGCCACTACCTGCCCGAGCAGAAATGGATCCCCTGAAAACCGATTAACTCTGATGAACGCGGATGAACGCTGATAATGTCACGATGAATCTTTTCATCTAATGATTCATCTGCGTTAATCTGCGTTCATCCTAGTACCAAGGGTTTTCTTCGGCGTTCAGTTTCTACTTCACTGATTTCAGCACATCCTCAAGCTTATCCAGCACCTGCTTATAGCCTTCGTCCATACCGGACTTTTTGGCGCTTTCGACCGTGTGGTTCGTAACCAGCGTGATCTTGGTTTTTCCCCCGGGCAGCGACTCGAAAAGGGTCACATCGGGCGCGTCCTCAGCAAAGTCCTCACCCAATTCCGCGGGCGGCGGAACGATCTCCCCCGCTTTGTTCGACATCCACATGTAAGCGACGATCTTTTTGAGCGGGACGATCTCTTTGAACTCACCCACATTCCAATGTTCATGCTCACCGCCGAACTTCATGCCATAGTGGAAACGTCCACCCACCTTGAAGTCGATCGTACAATGGATGACCACCGCTCCCCGGGGGCCCCACCAGCGGGCCACGTATTGAGGCGTGGTATAGGCTTCCCAAACCAACTCAACAGGCGCGTTGAAGACCCTTTCGACGGAGAACAATTCCTTAGCAGATTTTGCGTTTTCTTCCATTTTTTCTCTCCTTTTTCATTTCTTCGAGCACATCTTCCATCTTCTCGAAACTCTCTTCCCAAAAACGCCGGTAATTCAAGGCCCAATCCGATACGGCCTTAATGGACTGAGGATCCAGCGTGCAAATGCTTTCCCGTCCCACCTTTTCCTTCTTCACCATCTTGGCCTTGATCAAATAGACCAAATGCTTCGAGATGGCCTGCTGCGACATCTCGAAGGGCTCAGTTAATTCGCGCACCGAGGCCGGCTTTTGCGAGAGCCTTTCGATGATCGCCCGCCGGGTAGGGTCTGATAAAGCGCTGAAAGTTGTCGTTAAAGTTTCCACAACCATATGGTTGTGTATTTATCTAAAAAAGTCAAGCGATAATTTTGCGGGGGAAAAAAGACTAAGGAAAGTCAAAGAAGAAAGACTAACGGCGTTGTAACTATGACGTGCTTTGCACGCGCAGATAAACGCTGATGAAGACTAACTTCTTTTCAAGCATTTATTTTTCCAACAATTCTTTATATGCGTTCATCCGCGTTTATCAAAGTTCCAAAGACTTTTGTGAAGGTTTATCAGTTAGCTGATCTTGACTGGTTTGATATCCCAGATATCGTCGCAGTATTCCTGAATGGCTCTATCGCTGGAAAACTTACCCATGCGGGCCACATTCAAAATAGCCATTTCAGTCCATTTGCTCTGATCTTTGTAGGCTTCCGAAACCTTGTCCTGGCAGGCCACATAATCATCAAAATCCGCCAGGAGCATATATTCGTCATGGTTCATTAAGGAATCATACAAAGGCTTAAACAAATCCGGATTTTCAGGCGAGAAGAACCCGCTCGAAATCAAATCCATCACGCCGGTGAGTTCAGCTGACTTTTGATAATAATCGCGAGGGTTATAACCGGTGGACTTCAAATGCGCGACCTCTTCAGTCTTTAAACCAAAGATGAAGATGTTGTCTTCGCCCACTTCCTCACCAATCTCAATATTGGCACCGTCCAAAGTACCAATCGTCAAAGCGCCGTTCAGGGCGAACTTCATATTGCCCGTACCCGAGGCTTCTTTGCCCGCGGTCGAAATCTGTTCCGAAAGGTCAGAGGCCGGCATGATCTTTTCCGCTAGCGAAACACGGTAATTGGGCAAAAAGACCACCATCAGCTTGCCTTTAATCTGCGGGTCGTGATTGACCACATCGCCAATGGCGTTAATGAACTTAATAATGAGCTTCGCGGTGTAATAACCCGGAGCCGCTTTACCCCCAAAGAAAATAGTGCGGGGCACAAAAGGCGCGTCAGGATTAGCCTTAATACGGCGGTAAAGCGCGATCACATGAAGCGCGTTCAGCAGCTGGCGCTTATATTCATGAATGCGTTTGACCTGCACATCGAAGAGCGATGTTGGGTCGACCGCCAGGCGCTGTTCATCCGCCACAATCTTGGCCATGATTTCTTTGCGGATATTCTTTACCGCCCGCCATTCGGCCTGGAACTTTTTATCTTTCGCGAACTTTTCGAGTTTCTTCAGCTCAAAGAGATTCTTCACCCATTTGTCGCCAATACGGGACGTGATCAACTTCGAAAGTTCCGGATTACACTTCTTCAACCAACGGCGCTGAGTAATGCCGTTCGTCTTGTTGTTGAAACGCTCTGGATAAAGCTCGTAAAAGTCCTTGAGCGTGCTCGTCTTTAAAAGCTCGGAATGAAGGGCTGAAACGCCATTAACCGAGTGGCTGCCGATAATCGCCAGATAGGCCATGCGGATATGCGGGTCGTTGCCCTCTTCAAAGATGGACATACGGCGTAAGCGGTCAGTGTCGCCCGGGTAGCGGTTGGCCACTTCGCGAAGGAAGCGGGCGTTAATTTCCTGAATGATCTGAATGTGCCGGGGAAAAAGACGGCCAAAGAGAGAGGTCTGCCATTTTTCCAAAGCTTCCGGCAAAAGCGTGTGATTGGTGTAGGCGAAAATAGCCTTA
>Ga0206920_1130_pt1 | contig 17216 bp, 15 predicted proteins | sample Alteio_BWOrgHeat_65_FD_152934 | JGI IMG/M metagenome (GOLD analysis project Ga0206920, IMG submission 152934) | Enriched cells from forest soil in Barre Woods Harvard Forest LTER site, Petersham, Massachusetts, United States -... | ecosystem: Environmental > Terrestrial > Soil > Temperate forest >...
TTTAGCAAGATAGGACCGGATGCTACAGCAATGTTCGACGACTCTGCGAGCAATCCAACAGAGCATGCCAGCAGTGAGGCAACCAACGCCGCGACGTCGGTTGACCCGGAAGATGAGCGACTGGAAGACGAAGACGACGATGCTGCAGAGTTGGAGGAAGACGAAGAGGAGAATGAAGAAATTAATATTGAGGATGAGGCTGGGCTCTAGGATAAGCGCGGAGAGGTACGATGCCGATTGCGAACTATAGTGTGTTGGCAGGCAGACCTACGGCGGGTAAGGTCGTTACCGGAACGAGTGCGCATTATCAAATCACAATGCAGGCGACGGGCGGACCATTTACCGTCGCGGTAAATATTCAATCGGTCGACGGATCCGAAGTTCTCTATTCAATTGTCGAGGGATTTACACCTCCGGATCTGGCTGGATTCACTGCACTGAAGATGGGGATGACCTCGCTCAATCCTGCTCCGGGCGGACTCGCTCTGGATTACGTGCGAAGTACAGTGAATGGAACTCCGATGATTACAAAGGGAGAGATGACTCTGCTGCCCAAGCCGAATGAGAAGACAGGAGGTATGAGCGCGGAGGCAGAGGCAATTCAGCTCGCCAAGACGAGAGCGCTGGAAAATGCCGTGATAACCCTATTGAATATGACGATTGCGGACAAGAATGGCGTGATCTATGCGTTCGGCAGCGCGTTTTCCGATGGAGGCAAGGTGGATGGAATACATGACATCCACATGAATCAGGGAAATCCGAAGAACAATCACGGGGGGGACAATGGAGTCTGGCAGGATGGTGCGCTGATGATTCATCTGCCGGCGAAAAAAACTTGGACCACGGTATTTATCGCGTTTCAGACAGAAAGCTGGACAACCGATTTGTCCGGAAATCCAATAGGGGACTAGCGCGGCGTTCATCCGTTCAGTTTTAGATGTTTCTGAGGACCTGGTCGGCGATTGCAGCAGCTTCAACGGCGGGGCGAACGTCGTGGACGCGGAGGATATGGGCCCCGGCGAGGATCGCGGTTACGTTGGCGGCGGTGGTCGCGTTGATACGATCGTTGCTCGTCGGTGCGTTTTCAGCGTAGAGAGCCGCGAGGGTGGGATTTTGTGTGAGGGAGTGGGCGAGGAAGCCTTTGCGGGAGGCTCCGATGAGGATAGGCAAATTGAACTGATGGAGCTCGTCGAGGTGCGCGAGAATGGGGTAGTTTTCGTCGAGGCGTTTACCAAAGCCCAAGCCGGGATCCAGAACGATTTTTTTGCGAGTAATGCCAGCCGTCGTGACTGCTTCGAGACATTGGGTTAGTCCAGAGACGACGAGGGGAAGGATTTCCTCACGGTCGAGTGGCGGAAGTGTGGGCCAGTCCTGCGGTCGGCCATGTGTGTGCATGAGGATTGCTGCGCAATGGAGTTCAGCGCAGGTGGCAGACATGGCAGGATCCCAGAGATGGCCACTGACATCGTTGACAATCTCTGCGCCAGCCTCGACAGCGCGACGGGCGGTGCTGGCATGAAAAGTGTCGACAGAGAGTATCGCGTGCGGGTGTTGTTTAAGGATGGATTCGAGAACGGGTAGGATGCGTGACTGTTCTTCATCGGCGGAGAGCGGAATGGCGTTGGGACGAGTGGATTCGCCGCCAAGGTCAAGTATGTCGGCACCTTCGTCGAGGAGCTTGTTTCCATGTTGGAGAGCACGCTCGGGGGCGTGGGCGGGAGAGTAGAAAAGTCCGCCGTCGGAGAAGGAATCCGGGGTGACGTTAAGAATGCCCATTATTAGGGTTCGCCGGCCGAGGAGAAGCGTGCGGGTGCGCAGTCCCCAGTCGTGCTGAGTGCGTGAGGCGAAGGGCATGGCCAGATTTTAGAGGCTGGAAGCAGGAACTAGCGAATGACAGCTTCGGGGAGTGCTAGACTTCGCGGATGATGCGGACTTTTGTGCGTGTGGCTATTTGCTCTGCAATTGCTTTAAACGGGATGGGTTTTTCTGCCTCGGCCCAGGATAAGAATGTTGGGTGCGATGGCGCGGTGTTGTTGAAGGCCGGACGGGGTGGTCCTTGTTCGGCGTTGGCGAACACAATCGCGAAATTACTCAATGGACCCACCGTGGGTCGGGATCACTGGGGGATTGCGGTGACTTCAATGGATGGGTCGGCGATTTATTCGTTGAATGAGGGCCAGTTATTTCAGCCAGCGAGTAATGCGAAGTTGTTTACGACTGCGGCGGCGATGGCTCTGCTAGGGCCGGACACTACGTTTGAGACGAAGGTTGTGGCTAAAGGAGTCTTCACAGGCAATGAGTCGCTGCGAGGTGATTTGGTGCTGGTTGGCGGCGGCGATGCGAATCTTTCGGGACGAGAGATTCCTTATGTTGCTCCTGCGCTGCGGCCGAAAGTTGAGAAGGGTGCCCCGCCCTTGCCGGAGGTGAATCCGCTGAGATATCTGGAAGCGATGGCGGACCAGGTGGCGGCGGCAGGCCTGAAGGTGGTCAATGGCGATGTGGTTGGGGATGACTCCTTGTTTCCTTGGGAACCTTATCCGCAGGATTGGTCGATTGACGATGCGGTGTGGGGATATGGGGCTCCGGTGTCGGCGCTAACGATTAATGACAATCAGATTAAGGTGACAGTAAAGCCCGCTGTGATTGCGGGTGAGCCCGCGACGGTGGTTGTCGACCCTGGAGTGCCTTCCTATTACACGCTGGATGTTTCCGTAACGACCAGTGAAAAGAAGAGCGGAAGCCATGTCCAGATGGAACGGGCGCTGGGGTCGAAGGTACTGCGGGTGTATGGGACGATCGCATTGGACTCGGAGCCCGACGAAGAGGAAGTGGCGATTCACGACCCTGCTGAGTATGCGGCGATGGCATTGAAAGGAATGCTTGAAGCGCGGGGAATTGTGGTGACGGGGAAAGCCAGGGCACAGCATAGGATTCCTACGGAAGCACAGGGTTTCTTGGCGAGGATGAAGGAGTCAACTCAGGAGCAGGCAATAGTTAGTGGTGGATTGGAGGGAGGGTCGTGTCTGTCGACTCCGCCTTTGGAGGGGCGAGAGAGAACACTGGCGACGCATCGCTCGTCGACACTATTGGAGGATGTGGTTGTAACGAACAAGGTGAGTCAGAATTTGCATGCGGAGTTGTGGCTACATCATTTGGGGAAGAGGGTTTGGTGTAGCAAGGGCTCAACTGTAGAAGGTGCGCGACTGGTGCGGGCGTTTCTTGAGCATGCCGGAGTTGATAAAGATGATTTTGTTTTTTTCGATGGGTCGGGGCTGAGCGGGCATGACCTGGTAACTCCGCGGGCAACGGCGCGACTGTTGCAGTATGCGACGACGCAGCCCTGGTTCGCGGGTTGGAAGAACAGTCTTCCGATTGGCGGGGAGGACGGATCGCTGATTTCACGGTTTGGCAAGGCTCCGCTTAAAGATCACGTGTTTGCGAAGACGGGGACGCTTGGGGAGGCTCGCGCTTTGAGCGGATATCTGGAGTGTGCGAGTGGGCGGACGGTGATTTTTTCGATCATGGTTGGGAATCATCTGCCGGGGATAAGTGACGACCGTGAGGCGATGGATAAGATTGCGGCGGCGATTGCGTCGGCGAACTAGAAGAGAACAGGAGTTGCGGTTTGGCCATGCTATCGATGGCAATTTAAACTAGCGCGATGGGGAAGCCGCAATTACCGGTGATACGGATTGTCACCATATGAGTCACTTGTTGGATGCGACTGCGGTGCATGTGGTGATCGTGATATTTGTGGCCACGCTGTTTCGCTCTGCCTTTGGATTTGGCGAAGCCTTGATCGCCGTGCCTTTGCTTGCGCTCTTTATTCCACTGAAGATTGCTGCTCCGGTTGCGGTGCTTGTGTCGATCACGATTGCTGCTGTCGTTGTAGCGCAGGACTGGCGCAAGATTCATGTACGCAGCGCAGGGTGGCTGGTGGCGTCTTCCCTGTTTGGGATTCCGTTGGGTCTGTGCCTGCTTGCTAGCTCGCATCAGAAGGCGGTAAAGATTGCGCTGGGCGCGGCGATTGTTGTTTTCTCGGTCTATTCATTTATCGGCCGCAAACCTCCTGAACTGAAGGACGACAGCAAGCGGTGGCTTTTGGTTTGCGGATTTGTTGCAGGCATCACGGGTGGGGCATATGGAATGAATGGACCTCCGCTGGTGATCTATGGAGCAATGCGAAGATGGTCCGCCCAGCATTTTCGCGCGACGCTGCAGGCTTATTTTCTTCCGGCAAGTTTGATCGGAATGGTCGGATATTGGGTCGCAGGGCTGTGGGTACGCCCTGTGACACACTATTATCTGTTGTGTTTGCCTGTGCTGCTGCCTGCCGTATGGCTCGGTAGGGCAGTGAATCATCGGCTGCACGGAGATGCCTTTCTGAAGTTTGTTTATGTAGGGCTTGCAGGGATTGGGTTGATATTGCTGGCTGAGTCGTTGCGGGGATAAGGTTCTGATTGGATGAGACGAAGAAGAGTTTTTTTACTGATGAGCGTTTGCGGGCTGGCCGGATGCAAGTCTGCGCTTCCGCCTACTCCGCTGGAGCAGTTGAATACGCAACAAATGCAAGGGCACGCAGTGTTTCAGGCACGTTGTGCGCAGTGCCACTACGACAGGAAGGACAAACCGCTGCATGGGCCTCCGATGCTTGGGTTGTTCAAGAGGCCGACCCTGCCGAGTGGTGCCCCCGCGAACGATGAGCGAGTAACGGCGACGATTCTGCATGGCCATGGGCTAATGCCTGCGATGGGCAATACGATGAACCAGCAGGATATTGAAGATCTGCTGACGTATCTGCATACGCTTTAAAACGTGAATGGTCAGGGACAGCAGGCAAGAGGATGCTGCCGGATGGGGTTGAGTTGAACGACGAGAAAAAACCAGCAAGAAGAGAGATGCTGCCCGGAATTGCAGGCATCTGCATGTTCATGATCTTGATGACAATGCTGAATGTGTACGCAGGGCTGCGTGGCTCCTTTGGTAATGGCTCTGCCAAGTACGGGATTCTGTCGGTGTGTACATTGCTTGCGATCGGAATTTTTGGGCTCCTGCGGTTGAAAAAATGGGGTTGGGCGTTGGTAACAGCGGGATGTCTGCTACTTAGCGTGGGCGACTTGTTCTATTTTGAAAGGACTCGAACAGCATTCTTTCTCATACGGGGGCTCTTCAATCTGCTCTTCTTCCTGTATCTGGTGCGAACTGAGGTCAGAGAGCGGCTGAACTGAGTGGCAATGTAGTTGGATACAATAGAGGGGATGACTCCGCCTGTTGCCCCAGCCACTTCTCAGCTCCACGAAGAGCTGGTTCAGATCGATCTGACGCCGAAGAAGCCTTCCCCGAAGCCGGTGTGGCTGAAGGCGAAGGCCCCGATGGGAGAGACCTTCCACAATTTGAAGAAGATGGCTCGTGAGCTAAAGCTGCACACGGTTTGTGAGAGCGCGCAGTGTCCGAACATTGGCGAGTGCTGGAACCAGAAGGCTGCGACCTTCATGATGCTAGGCAATCTGTGTACACGACGATGCGGGTTTTGCGCCGTGCCCAAGGGAAGGCCGGAGCCGATTGATTTGGACGAGCCGCGGCGTGTGGCATATGCGGTGGCGCAGCTAGGACTGAATCATGCGGTGATTACGAGCGTGAACCGAGATGACGACAACGTTGGTGCGGCACGGGCGTTTGTGAAAGTGGTGGAAGAGATTCGTCTGCAGGCTCCCGGATGCAGGGTCGAGATTCTGACGCCGGATTTTCAGGGGGTAGAGGAGGCTCTGCGTCTGGTGGTAGCGGCGCGGCCTGAGATTCTGAACCACAACATTGAGACGGTGCCTCGGTTATATCGTGTCGCGAAGTCAGGTGGGCGTTATGAGCGATCTTTAGAGTTCTTGCGAAAGACGAAGGAAATCGCGGGCGAGTCGGGCGAGAATCAGGTGACTAAGACAGGAATCATCGTCGGTATGGGCGAGGAGATGCATGAGTTGCTGTCGGTGTTTCGCGATCTGGCTGACCGGAAGGTCGATATTTTGACGATCGGTCAGTACCTGAGGCCAAGCCGGGATCATCTTCCCATGACGCGGTACTACACGCCTGATGAGTTTGCCTTTCTGAAACATGAAGCTGTCGGAATGGGCTTCAAACATGTGGAGAGTGGTCCGCTGGTGCGGAGCAGCTACCACGCTCAAGAACAGGCAGAGTCTACCGGCTTGGCATAAAGAAGTGGGCCATTATCCGGTGTTGCGCAGCCCAGCGCTGATCCCGTTGATCGTGGCGGAGATGGCGCGGTTAAGTTCTGGAGATTCAATCTCGCCATTCGCGGCTGCCGCACGTTTGCGGCGAATAAGCTCGACCTGAATCAGCGACATCGGGTCAACATAAGGATTCCGAAGGCGGATCGAACGTTCGAGAACAGGATTGGTTTCGAGAAGCCTTTTTTGGCCCGTGATCTCGAGAATCATGCGGTGAGTCAGGTTAAATTCGCTTTCGAGCGTGGCGAAGACTCGATTCCGCAGCGCTTCGTCGTCAACCAGAGAAGCATAGAGTCGCGCAATGCCGAAGTCAGCTTTGGCGAGCGCCATCTCGACGTTACGAATGATGTCGAGAAAAAGCGGAAAGTCGCGAGTCATGATTTGCAGCCGAGCAAGACCATCTGTATGTTGTCGTATGAAGTCATTAAGAGCGTGGCCGACGCCGAAGTACGCAGGAACAAGTTGCCGCGACTGCATCCATCCGAAGACCCACGGAATAGCGCGAAGGTCCGCCATCGATTTCCTGGCACTGCGTTTGGTGGGTCGTGAGCCAAGACGCGCGTGTTCCAGCTCTGCGACGGGAGTCGCTTGCTCGAAGTATGCAAATGTATCAGGATTGCCGACGATGTGTTTGCGATAGAAAGCGTACGAGGTGGACGAAAGCTGGTCCAGGACCGCCTCCCATTCCGGAAGAATCTCCCCGGTCAGATGTGGTGTCTTCGCATCTTGCCGGAGTATTGCATCGGGGCGCCCAAGCGCATCGAGACTGGCTGCAATCATAAGCTCCAGATTGCGCTCCGCGAGGATAACGTCAGAGTACTTCCAGTTCAGTACCTCACCTTGTTCGGTGAGACGCAACTCGCCATTGAAGCTCTCCATCGGCTGCGCGAAGATAGCGCGGTGCGTGGGACCGCCGCCGCGTCCGACCGTGCCTCCGCGTCCGTGAAATAGACGAAGGTTCACATTGCACTCCCGGGCGACTTCATGAAGAGAGCGATGTGCCTTATAGATCTCCCATGTGCTTGTGATCATGCCGCCATCTTTGTTGGAGTCGGAGTAGCCGAGCATCACCTCTTGGCGGCGATCCCAGGATTTGAGAAGAGGTGCGTAGGCGTCGCTGCTCCAGAGCTCGCGCATGACTTGGGGCGCATTTTGAAGATCTTCGATTGACTCAAACAGAGGGACAGGTTGCAGGCCGGGGTTGTCGCCAATGGCCTCGACTCGTACGCCGCCGAGACGAGACAGCCACAGAACGCGTAGGACGTCTTCGGCAGTCGCAGCGCCGCTGATGACGTAATGGCGAATTGCCTCGGGTGCGTAGGTTTGCTTCAGTTCCGCGATGGTGCGAAAAGTATCTAGGACCTCGGTGGTCTGCTCGCTCAGGGCCGCTGGAAGCGCGAGCGTCTGCGAAGAGTTCACAAGTTGCCATGCGGAAATTTCGGCGATCGCAGCGGCGTGAACACGGGCATGTTGACGAATATCCAGCGTCTGCAGGTGCAATCCATAGGTGCGCACCTCCATCACTAGCGGATCGATCAGAATCTCAGCCAGACGGCTGCCCTGGTGCTCTGCGAGCGAGTTGCGAAGGGTGGTCAGGTCGCTAAGTAAGTCTGCGGCGCGAGAGTAAGGCAAGAGAGCTGGATTTGCGGGGACCGGAACCGCAGATTGTGGAGTGGCTCCAAGGCGCATCATGATGCATGCGATAAGCAAGCGCACAGATTCGTGAGGGAAGCGGCTCTCGAGAGCATTCTGGCCAGCGGTGCGAAGCTGTGTGAGATAGCCATCGAGTAACGCGTTGAGTTCTGCGGAAACCGGTACTTGTTGCGTGGAGCTTGCCAGTTGTTCGAAGATGTTCTGCAGGCGCCGATGATAATGAGTGAGCAGCAACGAATGAGCCATCGCTAGTGCGTCGCGTGTTGTATGCGAGGTTACAAAGGGGTTGCCGTCGCGATCGCCACCGATCCATGAGCCGAACCGTATGAGTTGGGGAAGATCGCAAGCACTTGTAACTTCTTTAGTTGCTTTTTCTCGTGGATACTCCGCCGTGAGAGCCGACGATACCTCTTCGTACACAACGGGGAGTGTGTCAAAGAGGCTTGATTCATAGTAGTCGAGGGCCATGCGAATCTCATCGCGTACCGTGGGACGCGCGCTGCGGACATCATCGGTCTGCCACAGTGCCGTGATCTCAGCCGTGAGGTCGCGTTCCAATGCTTCGAGCTGCGTTTCAGGAACAGGAATGCGATCAAGCTGTTCAAGGATGTCAGAGATGCGGCGGCGCTTGAACATCACGCTCCGACGCGCGACCTCCGTTGGGTGCGCGGTAAAGACGGGAGAGACGCAGATACGCCGAAGCAGTAGGTGAGCTTCTGCAGCGGACACGCCTGCCTCGCGCATGCGTCGGAGAGTTCCGCGTAGATCACCCCGTTGGATGGATCCCGGAGAGGTTTCTTCATTGAGCTGATGCGCGAGCCGGCGGCGCTTGCGATGATTGGTCTCGGCTAGATTGATCAGTTCGAAGTAGAAGCCGAAAGCCCGCGTCAATTGATAAGCCGTAGAGAGATCAAGGCTGCGGACGCGATCAAGTGCCTGCTGCAGGTGTTCTGCCGATGAAGCTGCACCTGCGAGCCGCCCTTGGGAAGCCTCGGCCTCGCGACGTGCGATCGCAGTACGGCGAAGCGCCTCGACCGCCTCGTAGAGCGAGTCGCCAGCCTGTTCGCGAATTACCTCGCCCAGCAGCATGCCGAGCGAACGAACATCGCGGCGCAAAGGCGCTTCTTTCAGCTCTCCGGAAGAGGCTTGAAGTTCTGCGAGTCGCTGAGGCCAGCCAGTTGGCGTCCAAAGTGAGGGCATGATTGATTATGCACTGCACGTTCGTCGCATGCCTTGTCGCGGAGTAACTCACTCACAAAGAACGAACGCTACTTGTGAGAGCCGCCTCCCGCCGCCGCACCGCCGCCACCACCTCCACTGAAGCCCCCACCGCCTCCATGGGAGCCACCTCCACCACCGAAACCACCTCCACCACCGTGCGAAGCTCCGCCACCGCTAAAGGCCCCACTTCCCCCGTGAAAAGAACCTCCGCCGTTCGACGTATGGCTGGGCGATCCACCGCCTGAACTGATGCCCCCAAATCTGCCGGACGAGCCTCCACGCGCACCGGACCATGCCTCGCGATTCCCGCCAAAGTGTTCCGTCACCATAGTGTTCTTACCCCCGAGCGTCACCTGCCGGGCCAACTGGAAACTCTGTGAACGGTGATCGAAATTGATAGGAGTCCCAATTGCTTTTTCGCTGCCCGCTTTACCGCCAGCGAAACTGTCCTTCACTAGATGCGCTTCCAGATGAGGCGTCTCTGCGTGCTGAAGCGTCGGAAAATACGGTCTTAAAAATTCCTTCGGTGCGCCGTCAAGCAATTTAACGGAAATGCTTGCATTGAACGCGACATGCTGAACGGACTCGCCTCTTCGCCCCGTCGTTTCAAAGACACCGTGTTGGATGTTGATCGGAGGCTTGCCTGCGACGTCATGCGGATGAATCGGCACGTAGCCCTTCGTGCCGCCATACTTCACCCAATGGACAGGACAGATATGGTGCCTCTTTGTGCCCGCCACCCACGCATAGCCTTGACCGTGATGGATCCATGAGCCTGTATGGCATACGGCCCAGTAATAAGGCGACTGCATCTGATTGATCTCGGTACGTACGACTCTCTCCTTACCGGTCACAGGATCGCGCGCGATAACCCGGCGAATCTGGTTCGGCGAACAAGGAAAGGGTGCTTCATATTCGGTGCGCAAAATGGGGGAAGAGCTTCCGGACTGCAGGTCCTTCACAGAAACGGTATAAGGCGATGACTGTTGCCGCGAAGGAGCGGCAGGTTCCTGGGCATCGATCAGCTGCGTCGCCTTTTGTTGGTTCCAACCTCCCGTTGGCTGCCAGCACGTTCCATAAGGAGCGCAGGCGAAAAAGGTTCCTTGGTCTTTGATCTCCGCCAAGCCAGGGATCGGCGCCGTCAAACCAGCCTCTTTCATCATGGCGGAGATTGCTATGTCTCTTGTAGCGATGCGTTCGGCTGTCCATGCATCCCAGTCGGCGAACTCATTCGGGGATTCTGGAGTCGCAGGGATGACCTGCCCGTCACGTTTATAGATGGTGGTTTGTCCTTTTGCTGTCTTTTCTGTTACCAGATCGAAATGAAAGGCTGCATCTTCCTGGGGAGTCAGCGCCATGGCGTCAAGGTAACTGTTAACCCGCAAAAAATTTTTATCGGGATATCGCACTAGAATTCTACCGACTGGAGATCGAAAGATGAACAGTTCTCCCGGAAACTCAGGCTGCAGGTGCAGAGTCGCGACACCACTCACCAAGGTCACATCCATGCGTGGAATACCATCCGTGGCCGTGAGCTGGTTAAAGACCATCACGGAATTTTCGCCGAGATAAACCGTGGAGGCATCTTCAAATTCGATCTCAGTGCGGCCTTTCCCCGTGACGAGGCTGAAGCCCGTTTCAACCGGAACACCGGCAGAGGCCTGTCCCCAATCTCCGCCGGAGGCGTGTTCAGCGTCCTTGCCGCGGGAGATGCGTACATCACCTTCGACCAGGCTCAGCCGAACAATCTGGTCGTAGGTCTTAGGTGGATTCTGAGAAACAGTGGGTGTTGGCGATGTGGAGGAAGGCTGCTGGGTCTGCCGGGAGGCCTGCGTATTGGCAGAGGAAGCATGCACTGCGAGTGGTATACAAAGGAGCAGATACGAGAAAAAGCGGCAGAGAGAGATGCTCATGGAGCCCTCCAGCAAAACAGCGTCTTCACCGGGTGGGTACAGTTGTCTCGGACACAATCCGTATGGCTTCCGGTCTATTCGCAAACAGTTTCAACTCGCACCAGCCGCGCGGCCTTTGTGCCGCACAGGTCATAAGACGTACGATGCCGGGCCCAGGCCGCATAAATTTTACAAATCTTTTGGGTGCCATCAATCCGGGGAGGGTAGCCTGACCTACCTTGCAATCGGAAGAAATATCTCTTTTATGGGACAGAGATACTTACATCACTTGGGCAATCTTTTCCAATTCTTCCTGCAAACACCGCGTCGAGCAACTGATCGATTCCATACGAAAAGCTGCGGACCGCGCATCCTGCATTGAGACGCCATAGCCACGCGCAGCAAGGAAACTGCTAATGAGATCGGCGGCCTGCCAGGAATCGAGGCCCGACTTCATTAGGTCCTCACGTAGGCCGTTGAGATCGGCTTCAGAGAACCGTTCAACTTGGACAGAACTAGCCTTTGCCATTGGCCGCTCCCGTTTGAAGTAATGTCCGACCGTGACAGTAAAATTTGTTAGACGCGAAACGAGTAATGGAAGTCTAATTTGTCTTCATCAAACGTTTCATAACATAGAGACCTGCTGAGAGTCTTTGCACAAGAATGCGAGAGGGGTCCAGGGCCGTTACAAATTTGTTTCGATCAAGTGGGCCGAAGTGGATTACGTCGCGCGGTCTGCCAGCAGTACGGGAATGCCGTCGATAACCAGATAGCGCCGACCGCAGACCTTACATCTTAGGGTCTCTGTTTCAAGACCCAGAGGTTGGCGGCAGACCGGGCAGACTACCCAGCGCAAACTTTCTGCAATGGATGCTTGTCCGCTCATGACTCTATCTTAGCGGCCCCGAAGCAAAACTGGCCCGAGGCCACGATACCATGGAAAAGATGACCAAAACTCCTCACGTTTTAGACGGCATCGCCATTGCCGGCGCGATCAAGGCCGAAGTCGCGAGAGAAGTTCAAGATCTTAAGTCTCGCGGAATCACTCCTGGCCTGGCGGTCGTGCTCGTCGGCGAGGTTCCGGCGTCGCAGATCTATGTTCGCAGCAAGGTAAAGACCTGTGGTGAACTTGGCATCTTTAGCGAACTGATCACGCCACCCGCTACCATTACAACCTCCGACATGCTGGCGCTGATTGCCGACCTGAACGCCCGCGAAGATATCGATGGCATTCTGATTCAACTCCCGTTGCCGAGCCACGTAGACACAAAGCGTTTGCTCGATGCCGTCTCGCCGGACAAGGATGTCGATGGTTTTCATCCAGTCAACGTTGGTCGGCTGCAGAGTGGACAACCTGCGCTTGCGCCCTGTACGCCTGCGGGAATCATGGAAATTCTGCGCCGAAGCGATCTTCCTATTGCCGGACAGAACGCCGTAGTCGTCGGTCGGTCCGACATCGTAGGCAAGCCCGCGGCGATGATGCTACTCAACGCCTCGGCCACCGTAACCATCTGCCACAGCAAGACCGCCAATCTTGCAAAGTTCACCCGTGATGCGGACCTTTTGATAGCAGCCATCGGTCGTCCGGGGTTCGTGACACCGGAGATGGTAAAGCCGGGTGCAACCCTGATCGATGTGGGAATCAATCGCATCACCGACCCCGGCGAAGTCGAGAGATTCTTTCCAGGCGACGCTGCACGTGCCGCAACCCTGGCCAAACGCGGCTCGGTCGTGGTGGGAGACATAGATCCAGCAGCGTTCGCCAGTGCCGGGGCTTACACCCCCGTGCCCGGTGGCGTCGGAGCGCTGACGATTGCGATGCTGATGCAGAATACGCTGACCGCGGCTAAGCACCGGCACGACATCTCCCGGGAGAAGAAGTAACTCGATGCTGCGCGTCGGCCTTACCGGCGGTCTCGGAAGCGGAAAATCGACCGCCGCTGGACTGTTTGCCGCGCATGGAGCGCACATCCTGCAGTCTGACACGATAGGGCGAGCACTGATGGAGCCTGGAGAGGCTGTTTACGCTGCCATAGCCGATCATTTCGGCAGATCGGTGGTCTCGCCCGATGGCCGACTCGATCGCGGCGCGCTTGCAAAGATCGCCTTTGCTGACGGTCGCGTCGAAGAATTGAATGCGATTGTGCATCCGGCAGTGATCGCCCGTCAGACCGAGTTGGCGGAAACTATCGGTGCGCGAGATCCACGTGCTGTCATTATGGTCGAGTCCGCGTTGATCTTTGAAACCCGCTTCGCCGGTACAAACGAGACCGGCAGCAAACCTTGGTACACACGCTTCGACCGCGTCATCCTTGTGACGGCACCGGAGGAAGTCAAAATCGCCCGATTCGTGGCTCGTTCGGCTGAGGGCCAGCAGATATCTGAGGTGCGAAGAGAGCAGCTCGAAACCGAGGCTCGCCGCCGTCTCGCCCAGCAAATCCCCGATGAACAGAAAAGCAGCTTATGCGATTACGTCTTGACCAACGACGGCCCGTTAAAGGAACTGGAATGGGCGGTTGACCACCTTTGGCCGATTCTGAAGGCAGCAGCCTGAGCCACCTTGAAAACCCAAAAATGTTGATAGGGTACAGCTTATGGCTCATCGCCAGACTTCGGAACGGATAGCTCGGTACAATCGTATTGTCAGCAGCATCGCTGCGATTGGAAAAAGACTAGGTCGTGTACCCGATGAAATTGCGTCCCGTTCTGCTTGTCCTTCTTATTCTTTCGGCTTTCTACTATTTGACGACCCATGTCGGCGCGTCGAAGGATACTCCTGCTTGGCTGCATCGCGTTGCGCCGGGATCCGCCGACCCCGCTACGAGCACTACCGCCGTCAGCGGTCCGATGGGAAACTTCCAACTAACCCAGGCCGCCGCCGCTCCTGCCTATGACACCGAGGAGCAACAGAACATTGCCGTCTATAAAAAAGCTCTCCCTTCTGTCGTGAACATCACTTCCACCGCCGTCTCCTGGGATTTCTTCTACGGGGCGGTCCCTCAGCAGGGCCAGGGCTCCGGCTTCATCCTCGACCCTCAGGGCCATATCCTAACGAACAACCACGTCATTGATAACGCCCAGCGCGTTGAGGTCACCCTCTACGACAAGAAAAAGTACAAGGCGACAGTTGTTGGGGTGGACCGCGGACACGATCTTGCCCTGCTGCAGATCAACAATGCTCCGAACCTGCAACCCGCGACACTTTCGGAATCGAACAATCTCACCGTCGGCCAACGCGTCTATGCCATTGGGAACCCCTTTGGTCTATCAGGTACCATGACGCGCGGCATCATCTCTGCGATCCGCTCCATTCGCGGACCCAACAACAATCCCATCGAAGATGCGATCCAGACCGACGCCAGCGTTAACCCCGGCAACTCCGGCGGACCGCTGCTCAACTCGCGCGGCGAGGTCATCGGCATCACCACGCTTATCGCTTCAAATGGCGTCGAACAATCCGCAGGCATCGGCTTTGCCATTCCAGTCAACACTGCGAAGGCTGTCATCGCCGACTTCGCCAAGTATGGTCGCGTGCGACGGCCTTCGCTGGACATCGCAACGCTCCCGATCGGGCCCGATATCGCGGAGCAGATCGGACTCGCCGCTGACTACGGCGTTCTGATCCAGCGTGTGCTCCCCGGCGGAGCCGCTGAGAAAGCTGGCCTGCGCGGCGGCACTCAACGGGCGGGATATCTCGGCAACATCCCTGTGATGGTTGGAGGCGATCTCATCATCGCCATGGACGGTCAGGACATAACCAATACGCAGGACCTGGCAGCAGCAATGAACTCCCACCGGGCCGGCGACGAAGTTACCCTCACCGTTTTCCGCGGCCGCAAGAAGATGGATGTCAAAGTAACCCTCAGCGACGCGACAGAAAAGCAGGCGCCGGCAGGTCAATCGACCTGATCGTCTACATCATCGGGGCTCGATGCGTCGATCAGAACAACGATCATCGCTGCTTCGTATGCCTCAGGAGAAATTATGGCTCCTCCCTCGAAATGAGATACGCGTGGTGATGCCGATGACCTCGCCGCGCGAGTTGAGCAGCGGTCCGCCGGAGTTGCCGGGGTTAACGCTGGCGTCTCTTCCGCCCTCAAGAGGTTCTCCTGGCCGAATGCGAAATGCACGCGAAAGTATCCCCGAGTGCAGATGAAAAAACCTTGCCGTGCACTCCGCGAGATTGTCGTCTCGGATTGATATTGGCTAACGTGAGCTTTGTAGCGATCTCGTCGCACCATCACGTTGAAGTCGATGGTCGGCCCATCGATCAGAGTCGCCTCAATCTCATCTTCTCCACGAAAAGAGTAGGCTTCCGCGTCTCGAGTGATCGAAACGCCTCTTCCATCGCTCCTATGAAGATGCAGGCCGGTGCCTTTCCAGACAAGAATGGTCCGGTCGACACCGGGAAATGTAGAAAACTTTCCTGGCGAGCTTACCTCCGCAAAGCTGAGCCGCCAGAGAAATTCATCGAAGCCTGCGCCATCCGGTTCAACGGCAAGGTTGCGAGTGATGCCGCCTCCGTTCTTCCACGGGATTGGCGGGAGAGACGAAATCAGAATTGGTTCACCTATCTTCATCGCAGGCTCTAGCCGCATTATTTTGGTTTGGAAGAAATCGGCAGGTAACGTCGATTCTGAATTGCATAGTTACCGCTCAGCACACGCGCAATCGCCTCTGGATATGCAAGATGCTCCTGCTCGAGGATGCGCGCCGATAGCGTCTCGGCAGTATCGCCATCATTGACTGGCACTGTTTTTTGCAGAATGATCACGCCATGATCTACCGCTTCGTCGACAAAGTGAACCGTACATCCAGCGACCTTGGCGCCATACTCAAGCGCCTGCCTCTGCGCGTCGAGTCCCGGAAAAGCGGGCAGTAGCGACGGATGTACATTCAGGATGCGATTCGGAAATGCCGAAACAAACGCCGGCGAGATAATTCGCATATAGCCAGCCAGACAGACGAGGTCAACCTTATGCTGATGCAATCGTGCGATCATCTCGGCATCATGCTCAGCCCGTTTACGTCCTGCCGACGAAATCGCAAGCGCAGGAAGCTGCAGCGCATGTGCGGCAGAGAGTCCCAACGCGCCTTCCACGTTCGACAACACAACGGCAATCTCTGCGCCAGGCAGTCGGGACTCACTGATCGCTTTGGCAATTGCAAGAAAGTTCGAGCCTCTGCCCGATAGAAGAACGCCGATACGATGCATCCAAAGCTCCTTTCCTCAGAATAAAAGCGGCGATACTCAAAGATCATCGCGCGTCGGGCAACAATCCCTGCTCAACCAGCACAGGAGGTCTGCGATGTTTCGTCGCCTGTTCGTACGCATAGGCCCAGCCCAGCAGATCGCCATCACGCCACGGTCGTGCCGAGATCTCCAGACCAAACGGCAATCCACTCGGATAGAATCCACCCGGCACAACAACAGCCGGCACACCGATCATGTTCACCCAGCCCGTCGCAGAGTGCGGCCCTCCGCTTATGCCGCCATCCTGTGGCATCGTTTCGTCCGGTGGAGGCATCTGGGCCGCGGGATAGACATAGCCATCGAGATGCAGCCGGTCCAGGGTTGCATTGTAGGTATCCAAAGCCTTTTGCCGGGGTGTGAAAAAGTTAGCTTCCGCCTGAGGATCGCTCTCAACCAAAGCCTGCGGCACGAGCGGCCTGCCGCCTCGCCCGACTGCATAATCTCCAGTGATCGTCGCTGGCAGAGGAGAACCCACAGCCTTCTCGTACTCAGCCGCGGAATGATATTGTGCCGGCCCGTACGTCGCGAGAAACTTCTCGGTCCCTTCGCGAATGTATGGAATCGTCCCCACGCGAGCGACCGTAACCGCGAAGCTGTCGGGAAGAATCGAGTCGTCAAAGACCACGGTTGCGCCGGCTGCGCGCAGTCCCTCAATCGCCTTCATAAAAGCTTCACGAGTTTCAGGGCGAAGGGGAAGAACCGAATCCGCAGTTGCTGCCGCTACCTCTGCTGGTGTTGCTGAAGAGGAGATGCCCTGAAAAGGAATGCCCGCTCCCGCGAGCACAAACGCGGGCACGCCAAAGCGTTTACCCTTCAGCGCATCAGCCTTCAGATACTGTATATAAGGTCCCTGCTGCGCCTTGGCCGAAGAACCAAGAGTGCGCGGATCAGCCGGATCCTCGCCCACCATCGCATCCAGTGCAATCACTGCATCCCTCACATTCCGTGCAATCGGTC
>Ga0206920_1121_pt1 | contig 17054 bp, 11 predicted proteins | sample Alteio_BWOrgHeat_65_FD_152934 | JGI IMG/M metagenome (GOLD analysis project Ga0206920, IMG submission 152934) | Enriched cells from forest soil in Barre Woods Harvard Forest LTER site, Petersham, Massachusetts, United States -... | ecosystem: Environmental > Terrestrial > Soil > Temperate forest >...
TAATGCAGCTTCCTTTTCGACGGCATGCTGGATGGCCTTTTCCGCGGCCGGGCGCTGGTAACCGAGGTTGGTCAACGCGCTGAGGACGTCTTCTACAGCGGCGCCATGAACAGCCGTCGGTGCCGGGGCCGTTGCGAAGTCATCGAGCTTGTCCTTGAGCTCGAGGACGAGCCGCTCGGCGAGCTTCTTGCCGACGCCCGGAATGCGGGTGAGCGAGGCGTGGTCTTGGCCGCGAATGGCGGTGACGACGTGCGCGGCGGAGAGGCCGCTGAGCAGCGTAATGGCCAGTTTGGGGCCGACGCCGGTGACATTGATGAGGCGCTCGAAGAGCCGCTTTTCATCGCGCTCCAGGAAGCCGAAGAGGGCGATGAGGTCTTCCCTCACTTGCGTGTGGATGTGCAGGCTGGCCTGCGCGCCCACGGCCGGCAACGCGGTGTAGGTGGGGATGGTGATGGTGACGTCATACCCGACGCCCGCGGCCTCGAGGATGGCGTGGCCAGGCTGTTTGTGGATGAGGGTGCCGCGGAGGTGGGCGATCATGCTGCGTTCAGCATAGCCGTACGAGTGGACTGTGAATAGTGGCAACCGGATTACTTTGCGGGCCCGGGCACGTCTTTCAGGTGTCAGCGTAAAAAGGCCCGGGCAGGGCGGATACAATAGAACTTCCGGCTGCATCCGTATTCCAGTGCATGGGGTCTGGTTCAGTCTGGCCGGTTCGATTTCTCTATAGAGGTTGGTAGCGGGTGAGGAAAGAGTTTGGCAGGCGCCGTCTGGCGCAGATGGCGATGACTGTAGGGCTGGCGGCAATGCTGCCAGTGGCGGCATCCGCGCAGACAGCAACACATACCACCCTGACGGCCGAGACACGCGACACCGCCGGCAAGACTGTGGCAACCTTCACGACGCAAGTGGTGGACGCGGAGAATGCTTCGGCCACCGGTGTAGTGACGCTGGTGGACCACGGCAAGGCCGTCTCTTCGGCGGCGCTCAACAGCGAGGGAAAAGCAGAGATCCAGTACGACAGCATGACTACGGGCGATCACAGCTTCAGCGCGGTCTATAACGGCGATGCCGACCACCTGGCCTCAACCTCTGAAAGCGTAGCGGTTCACCCGATGGCTTCGCCTGCGCCGGACTTTGGCCTGGCGATCAATCCGACCTCGCTGTCGATCAAGGTCGGCGCATCGGGTACGACGCAGGCGACGATTACGCCGGAGAACGGGTTTACAGGCTTCATCAGCCTTTCCTGCGCGGGACCGACGGGCGCCACGACGCTGCCCACGGGCATTACCTGCACCTATGCACCGGCGAACCTGCAAGTCTCCGCCCCGACAACCGCGAACCCGAGCGGTGCGGTGTCGGCGCAATTAAGCATTCAGACCTCTCTCGGGCAAGGCTTCAACCAGGCCCCGCAGCCGCTGGGACCGGCGCATCCGCCAATGGTTCTGGCGATTCTGCTGCCTGGCGTGATTGGGCTCGGCTTTCTGGGGCGCAAGCGGAAGAAGCTGGGGCGGTTTGCGCTGCTGTTGCTGCTGAGTGGCGTAGCGCTGGCCGGAACGACGGGCTGCAATCCGCGCTACTACTACCTGAACCACGGTCCGACCTTTGGTGGAGCGGCTCCGGGAACGTATACGCTGCAGGTGATCGCACAGACCAGCAACGGCGTCACGGCGTCATCGCATGTGGTGGACCTGGCGATTACGGTGACGGACTGAAGCAGGAGTGCGATGAGCCTGTGGTCGGAGTTTCTGAGCAACCAGCACCGTACCATCCACAAATGGAAGCACTACTTTCCCGCGTATGAGGCGCACTTCAGCCGCTACGTAAACCGGCCTTTTCTCTTTCTGGAGATTGGCTGCGGGCGTGGTGGCTCGGCTCAGATGTGGAAGCGGTACTTTGGCCCGCACGCTCAGATTGTGGGCCTGGATATCAATCCCGAGTGCACGAAGTTCGAAGAAGACCAGATCGCGATCCGCATCGGTAGCCAGTCGGATACGGGCTTTCTGCAGAGCGTGCTGGATGAGTTTGGCACGCCGCAGATCGTGCTCGACGACGGCAGCCATCGCATGAGCGACGTGGTGGAGACCTTCAAATTCCTTTATGGCCGTACGGCTCCCGACGGCGTCTATATGGTGGAAGACCTGCACACGGCGTACTGGGATGAGTATGGCGGCGGAGTTGGGCGCGAAGGCTCATTTATGGAGCTGTGTAAGCAGCTCATCGACGAGCTGAATGCGGACTGGAGCCGCGGCGAGCTGCCTCCTACCGAGTTCACGCGGTCAACGCTTTCCATGCATTTCTACGACAGTATTGTGGCCTTTGAACGCGGCCGGCACTTGGAAAAGAAGGACGTGCGGGTGAGCGGGCGGCAGAATCTGATCAAAGGTTTGATGAAGTAGCAACAGATGTGGCAATAAAAAGGGCGCGGTGAGTTGCTTATTCGCCGCGCCCTTTTGTTTCTGAGGGCGCTTCCTACGGTTTTGGCAAAACCAGCACTTCCACACCGGAGGCTGCATCTTTCTGATGGAAGACCTGCTCGGTCGCTTTGACGAACTGTTCTGGTTTCGCGCTGGGGATGTCGGTGAAGGTCTGCGGGTTACGGTCGGTGAGCGGGAACCAGCTGGACTGCACCTGAACCATGATGCGATGCCCGGCACGGAAGGTGTGATAGAGGTCGGGCATGGTGAAGTCGACCTCGGTCATCTTCCCGGGAACGAGAGCTTCCGGCCTTTCCCAGCTATTACGGAACTTGGCGCGCATGGGCTCGCCGCGCAGCAACTGCTGATAGCCGCCCATGTGTAGCGGGGGCGCGTCGAGGATGCGCTTGCCGCGAGCCTGATCGTCAGGGTCAGGATAGTTTTCCGGATAGACGTCGATGAGCTTGACGTCGAAATCGGAGTCAGTGCCGGTGCTGGCGATCTTGAGTTTAGGGCTGATGGGACCGGCGATGGTGACGTCTTCGGTGAGGATCTCGGACTGATAGACGAGGACGTCTGGGCGGTAGCTTGCGAAGCGCTGATCGTCGACCATGTAGCGCTGCGGAACGCCGTCGGTGGTGTAGCCGACGAAAGGTACAGGATGCGCGGGGTCGCTTACGTACGAGTCGACGCTGGCGGCTTCGGTCGGCGGGTCAAAGCTGAGCTTTCCGTTGGCGTGGAAGTAGAGCGTTTTGGGCGAGGCAGCTTTGGGCGGCCAGCTATCAAGGTTATGCCAGACGTTGGCGCCGGTCTCAAAGACGACGGCCTTGGGCTGGGCCGCTCCCTTGCCTTTGAGGTAGTGCTCGAAGAACGGAAACTGTATGTTGGAGCGGAAGTAGTCGGCCGTCTTGGCGTTGAATTGAACGTCCCCGAGATGACTGCCGTCGCTGCGCGCCCAGCCGCCGTGAACCCACGGGCCTTCGACGAGGGTGGTCGGCGTCTCGGGATTGAACTTCGAGGTAGCGTAGAAAGTCTTGTACGGGCCGGAGAGATCTTCCGCGTCATACCAGCCGCCTACAACGAGAACGGCGCACTTGACGTTCTTCATATGCGGCGAGAGATCGCGAGCCTTCCAGTAGCTGTCGTACGTGTCATGTTTGGCCTGGTCGGTGTAGAGCCAGTTGCCACCCTTCAGGTATTGCTTGTCGAGATTCTCCAGATTGCCTGCATTCAGGTAGAACTTGTAGGTATCCGGCGTGCCGAAGTCGAAGTTGACCGTGGGATGCGGCGTCTGAGGCTCAGTCTGCGGCATGAAGAAGGTGTAGAAGCCAAAGTTAGCCGAGAGCATGAAAGTTCCGCCATGATAAGCATCATCCCCCTGAAAGAGGTCGGTCATCGGCGCCTGTGGACTGGCTGCGACAAGCGCCGGGTGCGAATCGATCATGCTGGCAGAGGTGTAGAAGCCAGGGTAGGAGATGCCCCAGATGCCGACCTTGCCGTTGTTGTTGGGGACATGCTTAAGCAGGTAATCAATGGTGTCGTAGGTATCTGAGGCGTCGTCGACATCCTGAGGAGATTTCTTATCGTCGATGTGAGGGTGCATCTCGACGAAATCGCCTTCGCTCATCCAGCGGCCGCGCACGTCCTGGTAGACGAAGATGTAGCCGCCTTTTTCAAACTCGTCGGAGGGACCAAGGCGCGCGGGATATTGGTCTTCGCCATAGGGGCCGACGCTGTAAGGCGTGCGGTCCATCATGAATGGATATGGGCCCGGATCGGCCGCAAAGGCGCTGGCTTTGGGCACATAGACGGCGGTGAAGAGATGCTTCCCGTCGCGCATGGGGATGCGGTACTCGTACTTGGTGTAATGCGATTTGACGAAGCTTTCCTGCGGAGGGTCAATCTGCTGGGCCTGAAGAGCTGCCGACGATCCAAGGGCGATCGATCCAGTGATAATCAAGGATGCGGCGAGAAGACAGCGGAAAGAGGCAAGTGCTCCCCTAAGTGCAATCGGCATAGTAAGCGGAATCTCCTGAGCCAACAGATTACGCTATGCGACTTATGCACGGTCAGGGCGGGCGGTGGGCGACTAAAGCCTAAGCCGGGAAAGCACCTGCAGCCTTCGTTCTTCGGAAGCGATGCGCGCGCGGCGTTTCTCGCGTTCCTCTTCCAGATGGCGGCGATGCGCCGCGACCGTCTCTTCGGCATAGACGCGGTTCGCCCCTTCCACGAAGGACTTGGCTAACTCGAAGAGCTGTTGCGGATCATGGCCGCGGCCGATGCTGACCTGTCCAATCCGGCCAAGAAAGATGAAGCGCTCGGGGCCAAAACCTGCGTAGGTCGTGCGAGGACGAAGATTATGAAAGGCGGCCACCCAGTGGGCCGGGGGCGTAACACTCAGGGTCAGAAAGAGTGTTGCACCTTTGAAATCGACCGCCTGGATGGTGATTGGATTCCGGAGCAGTGGATCATCCACGTCTGTCTCGCAGATGACCTCATTGGTGAGCGTGCTGAGACGCTGGATGCTCAGGAACTCGATGCCTCGAGCGATAAGCTCACGCTTGACCTGAGTGACAGATGAGCGTTTCGCCGGATCGTCCTTGGTCATGCGGGCAACGACCCAATCGAGATAGGCGAAGTTGCGTGAAAACTCTTCAACCGTGGGCTGGCCCCAGTTATCTGGAACCGTTCCGGTGAAGATCTCATTCAGGATGAGGCCAAGGGCGAAGACATCGGCTTTGGCGTCGACATAGCCGCCGCGATACTTCTGTTCCGGCGCCGCGTACGGGAACTCTTTGAGGCGATCGCTGGCATCAGAGCTGGCGGCGGACCACACCGCCACTTCTTCGAACGGAGCCGTGCCGAAGTCAGCGACAACGACCTCCTCTCCGGCTTCATCAAGCAGTATGTTTTCCGGCTTCAAGGCGCGATGCCGGATGCCGTACAGGTGGGCTGCTTCAACCGCGTCGAGGATCTTGCCGAAGATGCCGAGAATTTTGTCCTCTCGAATGCCGTTGCGCATGCAATCCCGCAGATTTTGCGCATAGAGAGGCATCACGTAGAACGGCGCTTTACCGCCGGTGAGGCCGCAATCGAGAACAGAGATGATGTTCTTGTGATGGGTCCTGAAGCAGAAGTTGAAGTCGTTCGCAGCCGGCTTCAGAGCTTCCGGACCGGCGTCGCGCAGAACTTTGACAGCCCGCGGCTGTCCGCAGGAATCCACGGCCTCGTAGATATCTCCAGATGGGCCCGCGCCTCTCTGCGTCTGAACCGTGTAGGCTTCAAACGCAGTGCGCAGGAGACTGCCTTTCTTGTAAGCCATCGCTCAACCAGCCCTGGGGACAATGCGACCGATCCGCGTTCTGGCGCGGATACGGCCTGCGATTCCTGCATTTTTCAGGTCTTTGAAGGCAAACGCAGCGAAACAATACCAGCAGTCTCAAAAATCGGCCGGACTCAAGTCGATTAGAATTCGGCCGTTATCCGGCTATTCTTCTTCCGACTTTTTCTCCGAATCGGCGGGGGCCTTCTCCGGTGTGGTTCTTGGCTTGGTAATGTCGTCGAGAAACGCGGGCGTTCCGGCTACGCGCTCAAGGGCAGGATATCGTTCTCCATCGTGGTAGTCCAGATCAAATGTTGAGACGAAGGTATCCGCCTGGACAATCAGGTGAATCGGCTCCGTCTTGCCTTTGGCGGTCTTGATCGCGTCGCGCAGGGCGTCGCTGGAATAGATATGACCATTCACCGCGAGGATCTTGTAGCCGGGAGCAAGACGGCCTTTGTCGGCGGGGCTGTTCCAGCGCACATCGCCGATGAGGCCTTCGGTCGAGACGCGGACGCCGATCGAGTACCAGACGTCAGGGCCGCCGCGGCGCGGGCCTCCCGCAGCCGCTTCGGTGCGTTCGGATTTGGTCGGTTTGTCCTGGTAGACCAGGCGATAGCCGCCCTGCTCGATGCCGGCCACATCGGCGCGCGGATTGATCAGGTCGACGCGCTCATGCAGAAATGTCGCCCAGTCGTAGGGAGTGACGGCGTTGAGATCCTTGATCAGCTCTTCGCGGTTGTAAGTAACGATCTCCGGGCCAGTGTCGCCGTTCAGGCCCAGGAAGACCTTCAGGAAATCGTCGAGCGACTTCTGGTTGTTGGTCTGCTTGCGGATCAGGGTGTCGGCGTCGAGCCAGAGCAGCTCGCCTTCCTGGTAATAGTCCTGGCCGCGCTTCCAGTTAGACCATGCGGGATTGCCTCCGCGCAGGATGCTTGCGGCGATAGCCGTGTCTTCGGTGGAACGCCATTCGCGCCCTGGCCGGTTATCAAGCTGTGCAGCAGACATGGCGAGCATGTCTCGGTACTGGGCCTGCGACTTGAGGCCGGAGCGTGCAGCGAGGACATTGCCGAGGTACTGCGTCATGCCCTCGTAGACCCAGAGCAGCGAGCCCTGCTGCATCTTTTCAAAGTCAGTCTGGTAGAGGTTGTAAGGCCGCCGGTACTTGCCGTTCCAGCTATGTGTGAACTCGTGTGAGAGCAGATCAGACTCGGCGAGCTGATGGTTGTCGTCGGCAAAGCCTTTTTCACCGACGCCGTTGTCGGAAGACTGGCCGTGCTCGAGGCCCTCGCCGCCGGCAATGTCAGAGAGCGTCAGCAGGAAGTGGTAGACATGGTAGTGATGCGAAGCGTATTCGACGCTCGCTTCGCGGACGAGATTGCTGACCTCGGCCAGAACAGAGGGGCGGAGTTGCGAGTCTTCCGGCGCATCGGAGACGACGTCGATGTAGTGCTTGGGCGTGATCTCCGGCGCAAGGGGAAATTCGTGGAAGTACTCGCCGGTGATGACGGGCGAATCTTCAAGCTGTTCCACGTTGGTGACGGCGAAGTTCGTGATCGCTGACTTGCCTGCTGCACCGGCGGCAGGAACGGGATAGCTGCCTGAGCCTTCCGGTTGCAGCGCGGTGCCGATGCCCCAGCCCGCGGGGACGATGAGCGAAGGCTGGATGGGGATCTCTTTGCCGGGCGTGTTGGCCGGATAGAGAAGCAGCTTTTCCCACTCGAGAACAGCCATCTTTTGCGAGATGCGCGCGGTGACGATGCAGTCCAGGTGCGCATGTAGGGTGGTGACGCCCTTGGGGATAGTGACGTGGAACTCATAGAGGTCTACGTCATCGCGGCGCCACGGAATGGGCTTGCCGTCGACGGAAAAAACGACGCCGGTGATGTCGTCTACCGGCCCGGTGGGGCGATGATTGCCGGGAATCCACTTAGGCGTGGTGAGGGTGAGCGGGCCTTCTTTTACAGGGAGATCGACTTCTGCGTGATAGAGCTTGCGCGGCGCGTCCGATAGGTCGGCAGTGATGCGGATGGGAGCCTTTTGACCAGCGGCAAAGAGGGAAGATAGAAGAAAAGGCGCAAATGCAAGGCCGTTCAGCATTTTGCCAGTGCGGGGTGAGCACGGACGCAGAAGCATGTAGGGTGGAATCTCCTTAAAGGGATGCTAACAGCCCGGAAACGGCAGCTCCGGCGCAGGGTACCGCCGTGTGGCTTACGTTTTCCTTATGCGCAGGCGGAACCGGCGAGTTAACCTAATGCACAAGCCATGCACCAGCAGCAGCCCTGCCATGCGCTGATAGGCTGTTTTTATTGATTCGTTCGAAGGGAGAGTTTCGTGTCTGACACCTACCGCAATTTTCTGGCCCTCAGCTATGAAGAGCTGGAGGAGCTGAACCTTAAGGCCAAGAGCGATCGTCTGAACCGCGTGGCGCCGGATGAGATACGCGATAAGCGCCTGAAATACCTGACTGACGAGAAGCGCATCAAGGCCGTCACCGTATTGTTCAGCGACCTGGAAGGCCGTCTGCATCTGCTGGACTACGACAAGAAATTCCTGATCAACTCGTACGACAACCTGACCTTCGACGGCTCATCGATCCGTGGATTTACGGCGCAAAAGGAGAGCGATCTGCGGCTGGGGATCGACTGGAGCGCCTTTTACTGGGTGCCGGCCGACGTCTTCGGCAACGGCAAAGTGCTGGTCTTCGGCACGGTAATCGACAAGAACGGCGAGCCTTACTCGGGCGACCTGCGCGGCGTGCTGAAGAGCTACGCCGACAAGCTCTATTCCGAAAAGGGTTTCACACTCAATGCGGCCAACGAGATCGAGGGCTTCCTCTTCGAGGGCGTGGATGCGGAGCGGAACTTCCACCAACGCGGTCGCTTCGACTTCGTGAATACCGGCGGCTACTATCACTCTCTCCCGCTCGATCCGCTGCGCCGCTTCATCGATACCGCGGCGGAAGTGCAGCGCGCGATGGGCTTCCAGAATGAGAAGGACCACCCCGAAGTCGCGCCGAGCCAGTTTGAGATCAACTACGGCTACGGCGAAGTGGTGACGGCTGCCGACCAGATCCAGCTCTACAAGCTGCTGACCCGGCAGATCGCCAATAACATGGGCTATACGGCGAGCTTCCTGCCCAAGCCCGTCGTGGGCGTCAACGGCAGCGGCATGCATACCAACATGTCGATCTCCAAGGACAAGGTCAACCTGATGTGGGACGAGAACGGGCAGGAAAAGCTCTCGACCTTCGGATGGGAGTTCATCGATCGCGTGCTTAGCTCGGCGCTCGATATCTGCCTGATCCTGAACTCCAGCGTGAACGCCTACCGGCGCCTCGATCCACACTTTGAAGCGCCTAACCAGATCAAGGCCTCTGCGACCGACCGCGGCTCGATGGTGCGCGTTCCGATTGGCAACTCGAAATCAATGCGCGTCGAAGTACGCAGCGTGGGACCGGATGCAAATCCGTATCTGGCGCTCTACTCGATCTTCAAGACCGGCATCGACGGGCCGACTGCGAAGATCGATAACCTGCGCCAGGCCAGCCGCTTCCTGCCCGACAACATTTATACCGCGATCGACGACTTCAGCAAGTCGGAGTGGGTCGCGGAGATCCTCGGCGCGGACGTTCAGAGTCGCTTTGCGGAGCTGAAGATCGCCGCCGCAGACCGCTCCCCGCGTGCACTGGGCACATTCGTGAAAGGCTCGGAGGTGCAGTTCCACCATGAGGTCTATAACCAGCAGCTCTGGACGCATTTCTAGAGCCGGCAGCAACGATCAAAGAGGCGGCGCATCCGAAGGGGATGCGCCGTTTTCCTTTTTTCTGCCAATCCGCTCTGACGCAATACACGGCGCACATCTCCCTCGGAAATGCAGGTCGATGCGCTGGTATGCTTGGTTCACTCTACCCTGCCGAGGTGAGCGATGAACTGGAAAATCACAGGTCTTGTCGTTGTTGGGATTCTCAGCCTGATCGGGGTGGGCGGCACGATCTACGGCGGAGTGAAGGTCTTTCACTCGATGATGCTGTCGCAGAGCCGGACGGATTGCAACAGCCGGAACGCGGATACCAGCATTCGCGGCTGCACGGTGATGCTCGAGTCGAAGTATGCCGGCAGTGCGGAACAAACCTTTGCCCACTATCGCCGCGGCATGGCCTACGATCAAAAAGGCGACCTGGATCACGCGATTGCGGACGACACTGAAGCGATCCGGCTCAATCCACGGGAATATGTCGCTTACAACAATCGAGGGCGGGCGTATCAGCACAAAGGCGATCTGGATCACGCGATCGCGGACTACAGCAAGGCAGTCGAGCTTGTGCCGGAGATGAGCCTGGCGCGGTTCAATCGTGCCGATGCCTACAACCAGCAGGGCAATTACGCATCCGCAGTGGACGATCTGACGCATGTCATCCTGCGCGAGCCGCGCAACGCGGTGGCATGGAACAACCGCTGCTACTTCCGGGCGATCGCCGGGCAACTGGACGATGCGCTGGCTGACTGCAACCAGTCCCTCAAGCTGGAGCCGAATGTGCCGGAGACGCTGGATAGCCGCGGCTTTACCTATCTCAAGATGAGGAAGTACGACCTCGCGATTACGGACTACGACGCCGCTGAATCCGCAGGCGGGGATAAGGCTCCCTATCTCTATGGGCGCGGGCTGGCCAAGCGCGCCAAGCACGACGCCGCGGGCGCGAAGGAGGACATCGACGCCGGCGTGAAGCTGGACCCGAAGATTGTGGAACAGTTCAGGAAGTACGGGGTTTCGTAGCGCCGAAGCGAGCCTTGGTGGCCGGGTCGACCATCGTCCCGTTTCGCTCGGTGTACTCTATTGAGACCCGCAGGCTACGTTTTCGCAATTTTGAAGATTTTCGGTTTCGAGATTCCAAGGTAGAGGACCGGCTATCACCCGATGAGCGCTGACGAATCCGTTCCAGTGGAAAGTCCGAGCAGCCTGGAGAAGGACGCTGGCGCCGGTGCGCCTGCCGAGCCAATACCAGACGAGTCCACGCCCGCTCAGTATGATCGGCTCTTCCGCGACTACCAGCTCGATGGCGCCTTCGACGAGATGCGCACGCCGGATGGCGGCATTCGTCCCGAGTATCAAGCGCTGGTGGAGACGCTGGCGAAGTTACCGCCAGAAGAGATCCAGCGCCGCAAACAGTCCGCAGATCTTTCTTTTCTGACACAGGGCATTACTTTCACGGTTTATGGGCGAGACGAGGGAACGGAGCGCATCTTCCCCTACGACCTGCTGCCGCGGCTGATCTCCGGCGCCGAGTGGGAGACGATCGAGCGCGGGCTGACGCAGCGCATCACAGCGCTGAACCACTTTCTGCGCGACGTCTACGGAGAAGGCAAGATCCTGAAGGACCGCGTGGTGCCGCGGGATATTGTCTACAGCTGCAAGCACTACCGGCGCCAGATGTGCGGCCTCGAAGTGCCGCGCAATGTCTACATCGCAGTCGTGGGCACCGATCTGCTGCGGTTGAATAACGGCGAATTCGTCGTGCTTGAAGATAACCTCCGCGTGCCTTCCGGGGTGAGCTACATGCTGACCAATCGCCGCGTCATGAAGCGCACGTTTCCGCAGCTCTTCCACAGCTACGGTGTACGGCCGATCGAGCATTATCCGCAGGTATTGCTCAGCACGCTGCGGGCGCTGGCGCCGGAGGGCAGGCAGGAGCCGAACATTGTGCTGCTTACGCCGGGTGTCTATAACTCGGCTTACTTTGAGCACACCTACCTGGCGCGGCAGATGGGCATTGACCTGGTAGAAGGCCGCGATCTTGTAACGCACGACAACATTGTCTACATGCGCATGACGGATGGGTTGAAGCGCGTGGATGTGATCTACCGGCGGGTGGATGACGACTTCAGCGACCCGCTAATCTTTCGCGCGGACTCGGGCCTGGGCTGCGCCGGGCTCTTCAATGCCTATCGGGCCGGCAATGTCACGGTGACCAACGCCTTCGGCACCGGCCTGGCGGATGACAAGGCGATGTACGCCTACGTTCCAGACATCATCCAGTACTATCTCGGCGAAGACCCCATCCTGAACAACGTCAAGACTTACCTGCTCACCGACGACAAGTCACGAAAGCACGTGCTGGCCAATCTGGACAAGTTGGTGGTAAAAGCGGTGGGTGAGAGTGGTGGCTATGGGATGCTGATCGGGCCGCAATCGACAGCGAAGCAGCGCGAGGAATTTGCCCGGGCAATCGAGGCCAATCCGCGCAATTACATTGCCCAGCCTACGCTCGATTTCTCGCGTGCTCCTTGTCTCTTTGGCGATCAGTTGGAGCCGCGGCATGTGGACCTGCGGCCGTATATTCTCTTCGGCGACAAGGTGAATATCGTGCCCGGCGGCCTGACGCGCGTCGCGCTCGAAAAAGGGTCGCTGGTGGTGAACTCGTCCCAGGGCGGCGGCAGCAAAGATACTTGGGTTTTGGAATAAGATACTTGGATTTCGGATCAGGGATATCCGGGTTATGAAAGAGATTCTCTGGACATTCTGTGAACTAGGTGGAGTTTGCGCATGCTTTCACGGGTTGCCGACAGCTTGTACTGGATGAGCCGCTATCTGGAGCGTGCCGAGAATACGGTGCGCCAGCTGGATGTAACGATGAGCCTGCTGCTGGACCCATCGGAAACTTCAGCCGACACGCGCTGGCAGCGGCTGTTGACCTCACTCGGGAATCCTCCAGAGGTCGTGTGGGACGGCGACCCGGAGGCGATGACGCACTCGCTTGTCTTCAGCTCTGGAAACTCAGCCTCCGTAACGGCATGCATCAGCGCGGCGCGAGAGAATGCGCGGCAGATCCGCGAAGAGATCAGCTCAGAGCAGTGGCAGCGGCTGAACCGACTCTATCACCAGATGCACGCGCCCCTGGCGCTGGCCCAGTTCCGCACCAACGTAAACGACTTTCTGGCGTCGATCATCGATGGCATTCACCTCTTCAAAGGAGTGAGCGATACGACGATGATTCACGGCGAAGGATGGCAGTTTATCCGGCTGGGCAGATATCTGGAGCGAGCCTACGCAACAGCGACGCTGCTGGAGGTTTACCAGGAAAGCCTGCTGAATCTGCCCGACAGCCAGCACACCGGATATCAGTACCTGGAACTCGTTGGGCTGCTGCGCTGCTGCACTTCCTTTGAGGCCTACTGCCAGGTATACACGGCAGATCTTTCGCCGGATCGCATTCTTGAATTTCTGCTGCTGAACCGTGATTTTCCGCATGCTTTGCGCTACTCGATTGACGGTGTGCGACAGGCGCTCGAAGGCATTCAGCAACTCGGCGGAAGGCGGCCGCCGGATGAGCTACATGCGGCTGCGGGCAGGCTGCATGCGATGCTGCGCTACACAACGATCGACGAAATTCTCGAAGGCAATCCGGGCAAGTTTCTGCACTCCATTCGAGAGCAGTGCCAGCTGATCCATGAGCTGCTCTACCGCTATTACGTGCAGTACTCGATTCAATCCGCGCTGGCGGTAGGATACGCATGAACTTCTATTCCATTCGGCACCTGACACGCTTCCGTTACAGCCGGCCGGTGAGCGAGAGCATCATGGAAGTGCGGATGCATCCGCGCTCGGACATCAACCAGCGCTGCCTTACGTTTTCGCTGTCGGTAAGCCCGCGTTGCCGCGTCTTCAGCTATCGCGATCAATACGGCAACAACGTCCAGCACTTCGACATTCCCGGCGAGCATGACCAGCTGGTAATTGTCGCCGAGTCGCTGGTGGAGCAGCAGGTGCAGGCGGAGATTCCCTCCTTCCTCGCGCCCGACGCTTGGAACGAGCTCGATGCGATGATTGCCGACGGAGACTACGGCGAGATGCTGTTGCCGAGCACCTTTGCCACGCCAACGCCGGCGCTGCTGGAGCTAGCCGCGAAGCTTGGCGCGGTGCGCCGGGACGATCCTTTGATGGTGGTGCAGGAACTGAACCGCCGGCTCTATGAGTACTTCGACTATGTGCCTCGTTCGACGCGGGTAGACTCGCCGATCGATGACGCGATCGCAAGCCGCAAAGGCGTCTGCCAGGATTTCGCGCACACGATGCTGGCGCTGCTGCGGCATGTCGGAATACCGGCGCGATACGTGAGCGGCTATCTCTATCGCGGACTCGGCGATCATGATCGCTCGACGCCGGACTCCTCGCATGCGTGGGTTGAGGTGCTGATGCCGCAGCTGAACTGGGTGGGCCTGGACCCCACCAACGATCTCCTGGCCGGCAGCCGGCATATCCGCACAGCAGTGGGGCGGGACTATGCCGACGTGCCGCCGACGCATGGAATTTTTCGCGGCAAAACGGAAAGCGAACTGTACGTTGCGGTACAGGTAGAAGCGAGCGCGGAGCCGCCGCAACTGGACCGCAAGCTGCCTATTCCCGAGGATTGGTCAGTCCTGGTGGAGCGTGCGCAGCAACCACCTGAGCGCACAATGGCAATCTTGGACGTGCAGCAGATGCAACAGCAGCAGTAATTGTCACGGAATTGTTGGCGCGCTTCGGGTTTTGCCGGCTATTCAGGGTAATCATGCCGGTAACGCAAACGAGACGTGAAAACCTGTTGAAACCGGAGTCAATTTCCGGCAAGATTAAACATAACGAGCAGGCGGACCTTTAAGATCGTCCACCCAGGATCCCCGCCAGTACGACCTCTCGCTCGTGCATCTGATCCTGATTCAAAAAAAAGAACTCGCATTTTGTTCGAGAAACAAGACTCGCAATCAGACTTGCACCTCTTTCAGTACTTAGCAGTTTTCGGAGGAACCAGACGTGAAACGATCCCTGCTGGGAGCGATGCTCTCGTGCATCCTGATCCCGTGTACCCTGGCATTTGGGCAGTTGGCAACCACATCGCTGCGTGGCGTGGTTAAAGATCCGAGCGGCGCGTTGATTCCGAACGCGACCGTAACGATCACCGACAAGAGCGTAGACAAGACGCTAACGGCGCAGACGAATGCTTCAGGCGGTTACGAATTTCTACAGATCGCACCGGCACACTACCTCATCACCGTCACAGCGCAAGGCCTGGGTGCCCAATCGAAGACGGCAGAGCTGCTGGTGAATCAGCCCGCAACGATCAACTTCACGCTGACCATCCAGGCAAGCTCTGTGACGGTGGACGTCTCGGCCAGTGCGCAGACACTGAATACGACGGATGCGTCGATGGGCAATTCGGTGGGCAACGAGATGATTCAGTCGCTGCCGATGGATGGACGCGACCCAGTCTCTCTGCTGGCGCTGCAGCCGGGCGTCCTCTTTCTGGGTGAGGGCGGCGGCAATAGCGCCTCCGGCAACCCGAATCAGATGACGACAACGGATAGCCGCCAGGGCGCAGTCTCCGGCAGCCGTTCCGACCAGGGAAACATCACGCTGGACGGTCTGGACGATAACGATCAGGTGAACGGTTTTGCCTTTACCGGTGTCCTGCGTTCAACGCTGGACTCGACGGAAGAGTTCCGCGTGACGACGTCCAACGGAACCGCCGATGCCGGCCGCTCTTCGGGCGCGCAGGTTTCGCTGATTACTAAGAAGGGCACCAACAAGTTTCACGGCGCGGCGTACGAGTACTACCGGCCGACCAATACGGTCAGCAACAACTTCTTCCTCAAGAATTCAGAGCTTTCGGGAGCCCTCAGCGGCAGCGGAGCTTCTCCAAACGTGCCGGCCAAGTACCTCAGGAACGTCTTTGGCGGCAGCTTCGGGGGACCACTCATCAAGGACAAGCTCTTTTTCTTCGGCAACTATGAGGGTCTGCGTCAGGCGATTGACGATATCACCCAGGTGACGGTGCCGACAGCTTCGTTTCAGAACGGCCAAATCGGTTACCAGGACGCAAGTGGCAACAATCAGTTTCTCTCGACGGCGAACATCGCCACGCTCGACGCCGGCTGCTCCACTGCTCTGTTCAACGGCTCATCGGTTTGCCCATGGGGACCAGGCGTAAATCCGAACGTCGTTGGACCAAACGGTTATTACACGCCAGTGCCTGTTGCGACCGGCAACTCGTCCGGGGACGGCCTCAACAACGGATCGTTGTTCTTCCCGTCGAAGGTGCCTACGACGCAGAACACCAGCATCTTTAAACTCGACTACAACCTGACCAGCAAACAGCAGCTTTTTGCTCGCGGCAACTATCAGAAAGACACCTATACCGGCGATGCCAATCTTCCCGGGCAGCAGGCGTCCACGCAAACGGAAATCAACACCAAGGGCATAGCCGTTGGCCATACCTGGACTCCTACTGCAAATATCGTGAATGATATTCGGTACGGCTACGTTCGCCCCAGCACGGCAAACCTGGGCATTGGCAGCGGTGAGTACGTGGTCTTCCGCTTCCTGACCCAGCCCGAGTCACAGGCGCGCAACACGACGACCGAAATCCCGGTCCATAACATCGTGGACACATTCACCTGGTCCAAGGGACGGCACACGGTTACGGTGGGAGCGAACTGGCGCTTGGTGCAGAACATCAGCGACACCGACTCCAACTCATTCAGCAACGCGGACACCAACCCCTACTGGCTGGGCGGCAATCCTCCCGACCCCAGCACGATTGGACTGCCGGGCGTCGGCTCCAGCTTTGCCAACTCGTATGAAATTGCGTTCGCTACCATCGTGGGCACGGTACCGTCGGTAACCGAGAACTTTAACTACAAGGTAAACTCGCCGACCAGCGGTTCCCTGCTACCCACCGGCGCCTTCATTCCGCGTCATTTCAAGGCAAATGAATACGAGTACTACGTCCAGGACAGCTGGCGCGTGCGACCGAATCTGACCCTTACGGCCGGACTGCGGCACACGCTGCTGCAGACGCCTTACGAGACCAACGGCCAGGAAACAACGCCGACCGTCGACAGCCACGCGTGGTTTGAGCAGCGCGGTGAAAATGCCGCGAAGGGCGTGGTGTACGAGCCTCTTCTTCAGTTCCAGCCAGCGGGCAAGGCGAACAATGCCCCCGGCTACTGGCCGAAGAACAAGGTGAATATCGCTCCCCGCGTCGCTGCTGTCTGGGCGCCCAATCAGAAGACTTCTGTCCGCGTGGGCGCCGGTATGTACTATGACCATTACGGCGAGGCGATCGCCAGCGCACTCAGCTCGGAAGCCTCTTATGGGCTCAGCCCAAGCCTTGAGAATGGTGCCGGTGTCTATAGCATCGAAGCCAGCGCCAAGCATCCGAATGCCGCTCCCCGCTTTACGGGAGAAAGAAATCTGCCATCCATTCCATTGCCCCAGGCAGATCCCACCGTTACCTTTCCGTACACGCAGCCGTCGCTATTCGGCATCAACTTTGGCGT
>Ga0206920_1133_pt1 | contig 16604 bp, 11 predicted proteins | sample Alteio_BWOrgHeat_65_FD_152934 | JGI IMG/M metagenome (GOLD analysis project Ga0206920, IMG submission 152934) | Enriched cells from forest soil in Barre Woods Harvard Forest LTER site, Petersham, Massachusetts, United States -... | ecosystem: Environmental > Terrestrial > Soil > Temperate forest >...
GTTGAAGTAAACGTGCTGCTGACTGTGCTAGTTGAGGTCGCGCTTGAGGTATTCGTCGTCGTATTGCTAGAAGTATTGGTCGCGGTGTTAGTGGCCGTATTGGTAGAGCTGTTGGTGCTGGTATTTGTGGCGCTATTAGTCGCCGTGGAAGTCGACAATGCGGTCAAAGTGCCGGTTAAAGTCGGCGTATCGGTGGTCGTCGGTGTGTTCGTTACGCTGTCCGTCGTAGTGTTTGTAATCGTTGAGGTGGGGCTATTAGTCCCCGTAGCGCTGGGCGTAGGGCTGAGTGTCGGTGTGTTAGTTGAGGTAGCGGTGAGGGTGGACGTAGAGGTGTTGGCTGGTTGAAAAATATCCGAGATCACGTTGATAGACGCCGAGGTCGACGCGCCAATAGGGGACAGGTTGTACATGGTCAGGAGCGTTTTCAGTACGTTGTAATGATTGATCGATTCCGAATAGCTGCCCGGCGTAACCATCGCCCCATAGAAAACCGTCGGGATACGGTTGCTGTCCGTATCGTTACCAGCCACGTTTTCGTCCCAGGTCAGAATGAGCAGGCTGTTGTTCGCCGGATTCTGGCAATAGGTAGCGTAGTTACCCAGGTTGGTCTGCATCCATTTGTCCCCGACGGACACGGGACCGTCATGAATATCATTCCAAAGGTCAGGAACCACAAAAGAAACCGTCGGGAGGGTGCTGTAATCACTGATGGCCTGGAAGGTGGTGAAAGGCTGGTTACAGGAAGCCGGGATATTACCGAAAGCCCCATGCCCCACCTGGAAATCGAGCCAGGGATTGTGCTTCGCGGCGAAACCGCTGCTGGTATGACCGCTGACCGAACCGGTCGCCGTAGCCACCGTAGAACCGGCCGAGGGAATATCCTCAGAATAACCTGCGAAAGTATATCCCCCCAGGATCAGTGAGTTCGCCAAGTTCGCGTTGCTCGCCATAGAAACCGGTAAGGGGTAAGTGTCGCCGTCAGTGCCATAATTTAACGCGGAAGGTCCGGTACCGTCGTAAGGGTCGCCGTCAAACAGGGCCATGTAGTTGTCTTCGCTGTTATGGCTGTAACCGTGTGAGTTGGTCATGAGGGCCCCAGCATTGGCCAAGCTGTTCCAATAGGGCGCGGTGACTGCCTGGCTGGTACCGATGATCTGGGTGTAGTCGTGGTTCTCTTCAATGACGATCACAATATGCGACGGCTGCGGCAGCGCGGCGGCTTTGCCAGCACCCAGGAAAAGGGCGAGGAAAACCCACGCGAAAGAACGGATATAGGATGTGTTCGGTTTCAGCCGCACAATTTCCCCAAGTCAAAGCAGTCGGTTTAACAACGGGTGGATTGTCGTTTTCCTAAGTGAATTCAAAATACGTTGGAAGTAAAAAGACTGTTAAAAAAATGGACAAAAATTAAACAGTCCGAAAACGGTAAAAGTTCCCGTTCTTGGTAGTTGACAATAAACTTTCGCTGGGCCGGGAGTGGCTCCAGTGGATTACTGAATCCTGATCCAATATTGAAAGTAAACGCCATTCCGCCAGTAAAGCAGCGGCCATCCCTCTTCAGGCTCGGGGCCCGCTAATACTTTTTCCGCCTCAGCCACACTCGATATCTTTTGCCAATCGACCAGCACCAACATATCGCCCGCTTTGAGGCCCGCTTTCGCGATCGGCCCCGATGCCTCCACCGAGTCCACCACCACTCCCGGAGGATGACCATATTGATGAAAGCGTTCCTCTAATGAGGCGTCGAAATCTCGAAGTGTGCACCCGGCCTTTGCCCAGAAAATCTGACAAGGCTTCCCGCTTTTCTGACCCGCCAACTGGATCGCTCGTTTGAGTTCATCCATCACCCACTGAATCGGGACAGACCCGTTTTGAAAAGAGTGGCGTTCTTCCCGAATGATCGAATAAACATGATGGATATTGGCCACTTCATTATTCCAGGACATCGTCCGTCCCCAAACCGCTCCTGAAGAAGCGGCGATCGGTTCCGAACGATGAACCCGATGAATCTGCAGCTCCACGGGTTTTTCCGGATCTTCCTGAAAAGAAGATAAGGTCACTTGATCTTCCGGCCCCGCCTCGGGCATGAGAGCCCGGTATTGTTCAAAAATCCAGTCGGCGGGTTGAAACCCACCCGCTGCCGGTTCAGCGCTCTTCACTGGCGAATAAGAAAGGACTCCCCATTTTTGCCCCGCCTCTTCCAGATGAGTCAAAATTCCCGGAGGATGAGAAGGATCGCTGTGCCAACGCCGCCGGCTTTCCGTCCATTGAGTTTTTTCTTCCGCCGGGGAAATTTCCTGAACGGCGCCGGAACTATCGGTCCAGATTCGTTCCTGATCTGAGCCGAACCAGAGGCCTTTCAGCGCGGAGGAAAAAACACCCTGACCGCCGGGATAAAAGAAAAGATCCTTTTCCAAAACCTCCGCGTGCGGGACCCGGTCAGCCTGGAAAGATTTTTGAGCCAGAGTAGAAATTGAAGGAACCCGAAGCCCTGCTGGAACCATCAACGGATGAATATGGAAGATCACTTCGTTTTGAGGGTCCGCGAAGGCCGCTCTTTCGCCTTGGGGCGCTAGCTTAGCCCGAACTACAATTTCCCCGGTAGATCCCGGCTCCGTAAAAAGCCAGACGAAAGCCTCATAACTGCCCCGGGCGGGAGTTTGAAGATGGGTTTGGGTGACCGGAACCGGCTGCCCCGGGCGGTAATCCAGAAAGAAAGCCAATCGCCCCTGACCCTGAATAATCTCAAAGTCCACCATGTCTCCGCTCTCGCCCGATTCGTCATCCACGATCCCATCCCAGGGGTCCACACCCGCCGCTAAAAAAACCGGCTCTCCCGCCAGCGGACGCATGGAGGGCGGAAAAAAAGAATTGCCGGTCAAAAGAACCAGTTCGTCTTTCTTGGATTGGCTCCGGAATTGACGCAAGGACTCAGCTTCCTGTTTTTGTTCGGGAGTTAGTGGCGGGGAATTAAAAAAATAGTTGAGGGTCTTGCCGCCATCGAAAACCACAAAGAACAAAACCAAAGCCAGAAAAAAGAAAAGGATGGGCTGGAAAGAAACCGAAGACTTCTTCAAAAATAACTCACTTCACTGAAAATTTTCACGATGAACCCGCCTTTATCCCATGGATATCCGGCCCCCAGCGGCAAAAAAACCTCAACCCTCTCAAAGTTTACCTGTATTTAACTTACGGCCTGAGACCCTTCCCGAAACCTCCCTTATCATGCGCGGACATCGAGGGGAAAGAGGCGGGATCGTGACGATTTGGAATAGTTTTTGGATATTAGCCGCTCTGGCCGCGGCGGTTCCTGTTTTTTATCCTCAACCTTTCAAAAAACTCGATGGGGCCGCCCGGTCTTTTCTGGCAGTTCTTTCCGCGGGGCTTTTAGTTGTCATCATTTTTTCCGTCCATTCCAACACCGGCACCCCCGCCCCCCTAGCTTCGCTGGCGATCTCTACCGAGGAACTGAAGGCCCAGCAAGAAGCCGCCAACAATCTGCTGCACCATCAGGCGCTGGCCCCGGTCATCCTGCCCGACGGCACCCGGGAATATCACCTGACCGCTTCGGCTTTTAAAAGAGAACTTTACCCGGGTATGGCGGTAGAAGCCTGGGGTTATAACCACCAGGTGCCCGGCCCGCTGATCCGTTTAAAAGTAGGAGAAAAAGTAAAGTTTGTGGTTCGCAATGAACTGCCCCAACCCACCAGCCTGCATTGGCATGGCCTGGCGGTACCGCAGAATCAGGACGGTGTACCGGGCGTCAGCCAGAAACCGATCCAGCCCGGAAGCCAGTTCACCTACGCCTTTACCGTCACGCCCCAAATGGCGGGCACCCATCTTTACCACACCCATGTGCGGGACGACCTGCAAATGAACATGGGTTTACACGGGGTGTTGATCGTCGATCCGGCGGAGCCCTCCCCTGCTGATGCCGTCGAGGGAATTTACGAGATGTCGTCTTTCAAGATTGGCAAGACTGATCAGGAGAATGCCTTCGCGCTCAACGGCCTGGCTTATCCCAACGCGCCCGCGCTGGATGTTCCGCTGGGAGGCAAAGTACTTTTACGGTTGGTTAATGCCAGCGCCGAGCAATCTCATGTCATGCATCTGCACGGCTACACTTTTACGGTTAACGCGTTGGATGGCAATCCCCTGGCGCATCCCTATCAGGCCAACACCGTTCTGCTGGGACCGTCCCAAACCGCCGACATCGCTTTTACCGCGTCTAACCCGGGATCCTGGATGTTTCACTGCCACATTTTGGACCACATGATCAATCCCTCCAGCACCGGCGTGGAGAATGATGACGCCGCTTGCATGGGCGGCCTGGTCACTTTCATTAACGTCGTGCCCAAAAATTCGGTTCAATCCGCCTATCGTTCGGCGGGCAGTATTGACTCCGACCCGGTCTGCGCCAACCCCGGCCGCTAACCAAAGCTATCGGGCGCAATCCGCGAAAGACTGCGGGTCCATGTGGGTTTGGGAACAGTTAAAAAATTTCCAATTCTTATCCGTGATTGCCTGATCCGCGGGAGTTTTCATGGAGTAAAACTCATCAAATTTCTGGCGAACCGCCGGATCGGAAGCAATCTGGCCAGCCAGCGTTAGCAAGTTTTCCGCGTTATAGCCCTTAAACCCATAAGTTTCATCAAAGCTGTACTCCAGGCTCCAGGCTTCCTGCCCTGTCGCTCCGGTCTTTAAGTCCGGCACGTAGTAGGTCGCCATATCCTTTAAACTTCCATCTTTCTTGTCGTAAAGCATGATCTGAAAACCGGGATTGTTGCCGTCAATTTGGCAAACCCCCGGGCAGATATGGAGCAAGAGCGGTTTGCCCCTCGCGATGGTATCCACCCTAAAGTCATCCATATGGGAGTGACCGGCATATCCCGCGTCAATAATGTCGCCGTACATTCGCAAGAGTTTAGCGAAGGCTCTTTCATATTCAGGCTTCCAATAAGTTTTAGGCAGTTTGTTTTCTTCTACCTTAGCCTCGGCTTTTTCAGCCTTCACGCCCGGCGGCAAATGCATGGTCAAAGAAACGATCTGGTGATTCGCTTTGGCGTTTTGCAGCACCTTTTGCAGCCAGTTCATTTCATCCACACCCGGGTTAGCGGAGTCAGTCTTGCATCCGCCCTCGTATTTTTTGGCCCAGAACACACTGTTCAACGCCACAATCTCGTGATCTTTCAGGGTCGGATGGGGCGCGGCGTAATAACCACCGTGCACAAAGTTTTGAGCGGCTTCCGGATTGGCCGCGACTGAAGTCCATTCTTGCGCCAAAACTTTCCAAAGATCATCCGACGCGGTCATGGCGTAGTTATCGCATTCGGAGTCATGATTGCCCACCGCGAAATAAACCGGCACTCCCGCCAAATGACTTTGCACCGTCCGGGCCACAAACACCTCACATTTGGTTGAGAATTCTTTAAGCGCCTTGTCATCTCCGCTCACATATTTTTGAAAGGCTTGTTTAAAGTTATGCGAGACATAGTCGCCTGTAATAATGGCGTAATCATATTTCACGCCCAAGCTCATCGCCTTATCTAAAGAGGAGACTACCAAAGCGTAATTGGGATCCCCATCGTAGCCCGGGAATGTTTTATGGCTTGAGGTCTCCAAAATGGCAGTCCACTGTTCCACCGGGGCCGCCGCCAGCTGTTTCACCAAAGCCGGGTCATCAAAAGGGTTAAAGTGAATATCCGACATCATTAAAAAGACACCTTCATGTTTGCCGATTTTCCAGGGCGTATTATTTTTCGACCATCCCATCGCCGGAAGCATCAGTAAGCCCATGAGAAGTCCAACCACTATTTTGAGTTTCATCTCATTTCCCCTTTAAATAAAAAAGCCTGGAAAGAATTTTGTTCCTTCCAGGCTTTATTCACAAACCTTTCTTCAACAACTCATCAATAAGGCATCACGAAAGTCGGAGTGGGGGCGAAACCATAGCCGCCCGAGCAAGGAACGTTGCCCTGGTTAGCCACGGTCACCGCGTTGGCCAGGCTGAATCCGCTGGCCCCTTGAATTGTGCCAATCCAGTTGCTGTTGGTATAAACCGCGCCCGAGGGGCAGGTAGTACCGTTGAGCATGGCGTTTTCGTTCGCGCCGCCCGCTATGGCAGTTTGCATCGGAGCTACGAAATTAGCTACCGAGTCAGCCCACAGTTGGTGCAGGTCCAAAGCGGTCGTTCCGCTGGTTAATCCTGTCGCCACACCTGAATCGTAATAATGGGTAATGGCGGAGGAACTGTAAGCATCCGCTCCAAAAATAATTTCAGTCGTGAACACAGTGCCCGTCGGCTGGTAATTATTCGCGGCGCTCGGCGCGGATCCGCCGTAAGGAACAGTGAAAGCGATAATCTTGTCCCCGTTACCCTGACCGCTCTGCTTCAGGAAAGTGCTGGTCGAGGAAAACGCCCCGCCCGCCAAATTGCTGCCCGGAGGTGTCGAAGTCGTGTTGCCGAACAAGGCGATGTTAGCCACGCTGATACCCGTGCTATTGGTCGCGTCCGCCGTGTTGCCGATAAAGACCGGCGTATTCGGGCTTAAAGAGCTAGTCAAAGTACAGCTGATGACCGCTTCCACTTCCACCTGTTTGGAGCTGATAGAGACGCTCTGGTCCGAGAATCCACCCGCGCCGCTATTGAGGGTGTTATCCCAGCTCAGGTCAGTGAAATAAATAACCGTACCCACCGGTAAGGTTGCCGAAGGCGAGATAAAGCCAAATTGAGCCGCACCATTACGAGCCCAGCCGATAAACTGAATCGTGCCGTTGGCCAAAGGGGTCAAAGAAACGTTCGGGGTGTAGGTAGCCGTAGCCGTATTGACCGGCGTCTTCGTGACCGTGGCGATGCCGGGCGAGGACGGAGTCACCGAGGGATTGCAGGCGGTCATTAAAAGACCCATGCCGCTCAGCAGCATCGCGAACAGCGCGACAAAGCTGATCTTTTCTTTCGAGAATTTCTTGGTAAACATAAACACTCCTTAAATGAAATAAATGTTCGCCGTACCGCGAGCCCCGGCTGAATCACTTCTAAACTTTCAGCCTTTACGGAATAAGTCCCGTATAACCGGCGTTCGTACAAACTGAGAGCCCTATCACTGGATTCAAAGAGACCTTGCTCTTGGAGTCATTTCCATCCGCCTGCCAATTCAGCGGATTCACAATTCCCGCCAAAGTGCTTTGACAGCTGTTCAACACCGCGTTTTGGTTTTGACCGTTTTGATTCGATCCCGTTCCGTTGACATTGAACTGGCCCATGTTTCCATCCTGATTACCCGGTTGAGTGCCGTTCCAAAGAGCCGAAAGATCCGTGGAATTTTGCGCGGACAATCCCGCCGGAAGATAGCTGTCCCAGAAAGCGCCAGCCCCGATGGAGCCGGAAGTCTGCCAGGTATCGGGCCCAAAAATAACCGCGGCCACATAGGTATAGGTTGATCCGGTAAGCGTGTAGGCCAGAATTTTGTGCCCGGCGCCGTTGTGATTCAGTAAAAGCCAGTTGCTGCCGGACGATCCCCCGGATACCAGCGTGACCGATCCGCCCTGAAGCTGATTGGTCGAATTGGATGTATTGCCGATAATGACCTGGCTATAAGCGGCCAGCCCCGAGGAACCCACGGTGTAAGCGACTGTTCCTTCTGTAATACCCGTGCTGTTTCCATTCACTACGGTGGACCAGTTGACCGTGCCTATTCCCGGGTAATTAGAAGAAGGATAAATAGTGGTGCTTTCATCTACCAACGAACCGCCAAGACCGGACGAGGTGTTAGTCGGATCGTAGCTATAGTTGGTAAAAAAGATGCTCACCCCGGCGGCAATGTTGGTCGTAGGAACAAAACTAAATTCCGAATTTCCGTTATAAATCGCTGAGGTAAAAGCGATGTCGCCAGGATTGATGACCGACTCCCCATTCACTTTGGGAAAAGAGGCCGGGTTCACCGTAGCGCTGCAAGACACCAACAAAACGCCCGCCAGACCCAACAGACAACAGACGGCACCCGCCACCCAATTCCGTTGGAAAAGGTTTTTAAATTTATTCGCTTTCATGCTTTGGCTCCTTAGCCATTAAAGTCGGACGGGAGCTTGCGCCCCCGCCCAGGAAGTTTCAGCTTTTATAAGATGAAAGCCATACGGGTATAGAACACTTGTTCGGAAACAACATTCTGCGTGCCGCCGGAGAAGTCAGTACGTTCCAGATCGAACTGAGTTTTGAAGTGGGTGTTAAACCACCAGTTGACGGCCAAACCGTAAGCGGTCGCCACCTGGGCACCCGTCGCCAAACCAGAAGTCGCGCCAGGCGAGAAAGGCTGTCCGCCGTAGAAAGAATTGGCGTCCATGTAAACCTGGTGTACGCGGGCAACCAGCTCAAAGGCACCGAGATCGCCTTTGGAAAGATCAAATTCCTTGTCCACTTTGGGGCCTTCAAAGGTCGGCTTGCCGCCGATCACCCAGGAAGCTTGCGCCATCCAGGCGGTATTAACCAAAAGAACCGGCGTTAAAGTCGCGCCGAAACCCACTTGCTGGATCGATTGAACCAATTCGCTCTGCAAACCGAAATTGCCGTTGTAGTAATACATTTGCGGATCCCAATGCCAGAAGTCGCCCCGGGGAACAACCGTGGGAGAATAGGCCATAAAAGAATTGCCGCCCAAAGAAGTTTCCATCTTGGCCCAGACCGCGGTGTCTCCCGCCTGTTCGTTATCCCAGGAGCCGGCGATACCAAAACCTAATCCTTTTAAATCCTCATCATCCGATTTTTCCCAGGGAGTGAAGAACACGCGGCCCGTGATGGCCTTGCCGGCTTGAGCCGGTTTGCCCGGACCCGTAGCGGAAGATTCGTTGTCCTGTTCACCATTGGCCACATCCAAAGCATAATCCATGAAGTGGCTGAAAGAACCGACAGCCATGATGCCGATATCTTTATTGGGGGTTAAGTCAGCGATCATCGAAGCTTCCATAAACGGCAGGTCAGCGCTGGGCTGGAGGCCTTCCAGGCTCAAGGGATTGGTAAATTTACCCATGAGGACTTTGAAGTGTTTGTCGAATTCAGCATAGGCGTAAGCGTGGAAGAAGCCGATGCTCACCGAGGTGGACTTGTCGCCTTCAATACCAATCGACATACCAAACATCTTGTCGTACCGGCCGTCAAAGGATAAGTGGGCCTTTTGGGCCAGGAAACCGTTGTAGTTGCCCGTGGTGCTTTGGCTGGTATAAGCGTTATTTAAATAAATGCCTGAGGGAAAGAAATTCAGTTCGGCGTCCGCGAACATATAACCGCCGATACGGAACTGCATGTTGCCGTTGTTGTTGCTGAAAGCGATATAGCGTGATTCAGAGTCGATATATTCACTGGCGTCTGAATAGCTGGCTTCCGCGTTATGCATTCCTTGATTGTTAGTCCAATCGCCGCCCTCGGCTGAGCTTTGGGCTTCCATCACGGCTTGCGTACCGGCCTGGGGAGAGGACAAAGCGGCGTCTTCTATAGCTTGAATGCGGTTTTGCAAAGCGTCATTTTGCCGCTGCAAAGCCTGAATTTGGCTTTGGATGTCGGTCGAATCGTTCGCCGCTTCCATCGCCTTCTTTTTACCGTGTTTAACTTTGACCGGGGCCGCAGCCTGACCGGGAGTGGGTTCCGGGGTTTGGTCTTGAGCGTTCACTTGGGTCAGACCAAAACCAACCAACATCAGCACCATCCATAAAACGCTGAAAAGCTTTTGAAATTTCATCCTAGCCCCTTTAATCACAATATGATCGCCTTGAGATGAAGGCGTATTGAAGCGGGGTGATTATGGAAATGGGTGGTAAACGGAAAGGTTAAAGAAAGTTAAAACAATGTTAATTGATCATCGTTTAACCTGTTTTGAATTTAAGTAGTTTTAACATTGAACTCGTTGTTTTTTGGCGCGCCAGTTCTTCGCTTTTTCGAGAACAGAATTAAGACCGAACTGGTTTAATCCTCGTGAAATTTAATGACAAAAACCATGCTTTTATTAAACTTTTCCAAGACCTCCCGCTCTTTTAAGGCGCATGGCGGGATGAGTATGTTAGTGTGGCTTTATCGCGAAAAAAATAAAAGAAGCAAAAACGTTTTCTATTCTTAAGTTCAAAGGGTATTTATGAAAAGAAACATCGTCATGGCCATGCTGTTGATTTTGACATCCGGCTGTACCACCGCGCGGTTAGTCAAAAGAACACCCTATACCGGAAATACCATTTACGCCGCTTTCGGTGACTGTATCTCTGAAGGCGCTGGCGCTGACCCGCTTAGCAATTGCTTCGCTTCCCTGACGACCGATTATTTGAACAAGTTGCACCCGACTATTACCTTAGTCAAATACGGCGAAGGCGGTTCTACGACCCAGTCCTACGTTACCTACTTACCGATTTTTTTATCCAAGTTGCCCGCTACCAATCCACAGCCCCTGGCCCGCGCGACCCTCTTAATCGGCCTCAACGATTTGCTCACCATTTATGACGGCTGCGACTCTTGCACCTCTAACGGCCCTTATGACCGCGGACTCAGATCGGTCACTTACTATAAAAAAGAAATCCAATCCTTAATTGATGACGTTATGAAATATAACCCGAACTGCAACCTAGTTCTGTGCACGGTTCCCGATCCCAGCAATGATGGCAAAGGCACCTTCGGCCCCTTTAAACCGGCGGGTTTGATCAAAGAATTTAATAAGAAAATTCATGAGCTGGGTGATGCCAACGGGCTTCCCGTGGCCGACCTTTATAAAGTCATGATGGGCCACCCTGAATGGTTTGTGAATGGGGACATTCACCCCAATACGGATGGTCACGCCGTGATGGCTTGGGTCATCGAGTCCGCCTTTGAGCCAGACACAAAAATACCGATGCCCGCGGTCATGCTCAAAGCCAAAAAATAGCCGCTGATTCAAATCCTTAAATAAAAACCGTCCCCTTTGAGGTACCTTATAGAGACGCGCCGTGAGGATTCACGCGCCAACCTCCGCGCCTAAAACGGAAAACTAAGGATAAGACTCAATGCTCTCCGAAACAAAAATGAGAGACAGCCTCAACCAGCTCATCGATGAATTCATCGAGAGTTCTTCCTTTTTTCGTTTCTGGAAAGCTGACCGGGTCACTCAAGCTTTAGCCCAAAAGTTCCTGATTTCATTCGATACTTTGGTCGATAGCTTCCCGGGCCTTATCGCCGCCGGCATCGCCCGAACCGAAGATGAGACAACCCGCGCGGTTTTAGCGGTTAATTTGTATCAGGAATGCGGCGAGGGCGACGCCAGCCGAACCCATCACGCGATTTACCGCAAGTTCTTAACCACCGCCGGCATTCCCCTTCCCTCCGGCGCGGAAAACACTTTCGCCGTCGAATGGAAAACCCGCTTATTTGAATATATCCAGCAAACTGACAGCACCGGAGCCGTTCTGGGCACTCTGGCCGCGGGTGAATTTTTAGCCCAGCCCGCGCTTTCGAGAATTTATTCGGCCATCCATCCCCACTACACCCACGCCGATCAGGAATATTTCACGAAGCATTTGGTATTAGAGGAAGAACACGTGAAGGAAATTACTACCATCATCGCCCGCGAAGCGAAAACCGATGACGGATGGGAAGAAGTTTTGGAAGGCTTTAAATTTGGCTTATCCGTTTGGGAAACTTACTTTAATCACCTGAACGAATTCGTAACAGCAAAACACAATTAACCACAGAGTTCGCAGAGTTACACAGAGTGAACATTAAGTCAGAGAAAAAATGTTAATCAAAAATCAGTTCGCTTAAAACTCTGTGTACTCTGTGCGCCGCCGAAGGCGGCCCGTGGTTAAACAGCCTTAATCAAATACCGGGAGCGGCGCTACCCGGCGGCAGCCCAGTTTCACAATCTCCGTAAAATGCAGCTGCATCATCGCCCTGAGATATTTTTCCTGCGCGATGGCAAGACGCTTTCGATGGTCCACCGTGTCGCAAAACAGCAACACCATGTCCCTGCCATTGGCAATGTGGGGCGGCTCATCATTTTCAATATCGATCACCGCGTCCATTAATTCTTTATCAAAGAATATTTTAAAAATACTGGTTTCCAAATCGGTCATAGAAGAAAGCACAATTTCCCCCGCGAACTGGTTCGCCGCGGCGAGTTCGGAAGCCGTTTCCACTTCCATTTGAATCTTTTGCATTTGAACTAGAATTTCAGGAAGAACGAACTCCGATATCCGGGGTTCAGACCCAAACCGCTTCAATTGCTGGGCGAACACATCGTAATGCCGCACCTCATCGCGAATTTGGCGGGCCAGTCTTAGCTTCAGGTCGACCTGGTTATCCGGCAAAAGGGTGATTTGGCGGGCTTGCGCCACCGTTCCGAAATACCATTCAGACCAGGCACGGCGCCTCATATAAGTAATCAGGGCATCCTTGAAAACTTCCGGCTCAAGTTTGATGAACTCATATTTCCGGGAATCATAAAGATCGTCGCCAATGTCCTTGGCCCGGTGGTAGAGCGCCTGCATAAACTCGTTGGGCGTAAACTTCATCACCGCTTCGTCAGTCCATTTGGAGTAGGAAGGAACCGTTAAGGGCTTTTCTTGCACCGCATCCGTGTTTTGCATTACAACTCCTCCAGAACTGATTCTTTCACCACCAAGACACCAAGGCACCAAGTACAACAATTCATAATTCAAAATTAAGAATTTAAAATTATCAGTCGCCTTCCTTGGTGTCTTGGTGGTTAAACAGCCTTAAAATGTTCCTTCTTCTAGGTTGATCCCAAACCAGATTTCCAAACCTATCACGCCCGTCGCTTCCATTTCACCCTTCATGGCATCCGAAGCCATAAACACCGGGGCCTTGGACACATCCGATGCCTCGTGGGCCACAATGGCAACCTCCGGGTTGCCAGGCAGGTAGTGAATGGTGTAATTGCTGTTCTTATACTTCCGGCCCTCGTGGTTATGCTTCCCACCGTCCTCTTTATAGAAGCAATCCAGCCAGAACTTGTAGTCCCGCACTTCATTGCGGGCGATCACAATGCCGCCCGTCATCTTGGGCTGGTTGGAGTATTGCCGAGGGTCTATTTTCAGCGTGCCCCAGTTGGTTAAATCGACCCCATACCAAACCACGGGAATGAGGACATCCGCCTTATCCATCGCGGACATGAATTCGGCTGAGCGGACAAAATGCACGCCCTCTTCCAAATCCAAACATTTCAGAGTCACAATCACCACATGGGAATCCTTCAAATCACGGTGCAGACTATAAGCGGTAAACCCATGTGCCTTCAGGTTTTGCGCCTGCCCTAAAAAGACTTCTCGATAAGTTTTAATGCTCTTGGTGTGTTGGCGAATAAAAACCGTTCCCGAAGCGTCGAGAAGGTTACACCAGGATGCGGACGCGACAAACAGCATCGCGAAACACAGTAACATTGATTTAAGACATTGAATTTTCATGAAGTCTCCCCTGTTTGACTCGAACCGTTCTACCAACATCTTTGAAACACATTTTACCCTTTTGCCCGAAAACTAAATGCCATAAAAGAAATAACCCGATTTATGCTATTCCCAGCTTCTTTAAATCTACGAGGCCCATATGAAGCATTTGTCCTTAACCCTCATCCTCTGGCTCTCCCTCACCCTTTTTTCGGCCCATGCCGACACTATTCATTACACCTATCTCGCCCAATGGGGCGGCCAGGGAGCAGAGAATGGAAAGTTTTCCTTTCTCAGCGGTATCGCGGTCGATAAAAAAGGAAGTCTCTACAGCTCGGATTATTCCAACGAGCGCATTCAAAAATTTGACCTGAACGGCCTTTACCAAACCCAGTGGGGCGGCAAGAAGGGCCAGGGTCACGGCCAGTTTCACCATGCCCTCGGAGTGGCGGTGGATGCCAAAGGAAAAGTCTACGTGGCCGATACGCTTAACAGCCTCATTCAAGTCTTTACTCCTGCCGGAGACTTTCTCACTGAATGGGGCGGCCTGGGTAGCGGGAAGGGTCAATTAGAAAACCCGGTCGCTATAGCTTTTGGCTCCAAAGACCAGATTTACGTTTTAGATGCCAGCAATAATCGCGTTGAGGTGTTCTCGGCTTCGGGCCAATACGTTTCTCAATGGGGTTCTTTCGGCGGCGAACCCGGACAATTCAATAACCCCACCGGCATCGCCATCGACAGCCACGGAAACATTTATGTGGGAGACACCAAAAATAACCGCATCGAGAAATTTAACCACGCCGGAAAGTTTCTGGCTCAGTGGGGAGAAAAAGGCGGCGGAGACGGTCAGCTCTATTCTCCCGAAGGTGTAGTCGTTGACGGATTTGATCGCGTCATTGTGGCCGATACGGAAAACCACCGGATTCAAGTTTTCAGCTCCAAGGGCGGCTATCTGACCCAGTTCGGGACTTCGGGTGATGGGGACGGCCAATTCCGGGAGCCTGTGGCGGTCGCGGTAGACGCGGAAGAAAATATTTATGTGTCGGATTTAGTCGGCAACCGCATTCAAAAATTTAAGCTAAACCCGTAAACACTCCATACCCAACGCCTAAAATTTTTGGCCGCAGATGTGCGAAATGCGAAAAGATAATTTTAAATTGTTGTGCCCCATTGGGACGTTTATTTTTAAAGGCTTTAAAAAAATCATTCGCGCAGAGAATCTCAATAATTAAAAATTTAGAATTCAAAATTTAAAATTATCTTTTCGCGTCTCATGCATTTAATGAATCACTAACACCTTTAACCGCTGGCGGTTCACGACGCCCGCGTTGGCGTTATCAATTTCCATCGCCGCGATATAAATACCGCTCGCCATGCCTGTGGCGTTCCACGAAACCTGGGGCGAACCCGCGGGCGAAGTCAGTGTCTGTATCAACTGACCGCTCAGGGTATAAATCTGCACCTTAATCGAATAAGCATTTTGAACCCCGCCCGCGTCAAATCGGGTCGTCATTCCATTGGCCGCGTTCAAAACATTGGGTTTGGCCAGCGCGATGCCGCTGATGCCATAACCAGGCAGCACTACAATTTCGCGGTTAATATCCGTCGATTCGCCGCTGCCGTTATTCCAATGAACCTCAACGGTATAAACGCCGGGGGTCACAAAACCCGCGTTGTTGTCTGTTCCGTCCCAGATGAGCGTGACGGGAGTGCCTGAAGTCTCAATGAAAATGGCCGCGATATTCGAGGGATAGCCTGCTGTCGAAACGGGTGCGCCGCCGGCAGCGCTTATCACGCCCGGCTTGAGCACATTAGAACTGAGCCTGACGTTGGTCATGGTCGATCCCATCGCGTCATTCACCAGGTTATACAGGGTTCTCACCTGCTCGCCGGATTCGTTATAAACATTCACCGTGATATTGGCCAACTTGCGGTTCACCACAGCGGTTTGGGCGACGCTGGTCACCACGCCCGAGTGGGCCACATTGTCGACCTGTATCTTGTAGCTGCCGTTAGACACCGGCGAACCCGAGTTGTTTGTTCCATCCCAGGTGCCAATCAAATACCCGTTATAGAATATTTCAATGCTGCTGCCGGGGCCCGATAAAGTCGTAATGGTGTTAGTAGTGCTCAACGTAATGTTGTCCACCGGCTCGGTGAAGGCCTCAATCACAATACTCTTCACCACTTCACCCGCGCTGTTATACACATTCACTTTCACCGTAAATGTTCCAATGACGGTGACCGGCACACTGGCACTGATCGGCAATAGCGATCCCATACTCGTCAACTGAGCCTTGTTTAAAAGCACGGTGTTCGCCGGCACAAAATGATTCACGGTGGTTTGATAACTCAGCGTGTAAACACCCACCGCCAGGGGCGAGGGCATCACCCAGCTCAACGCGTCAGTCGACGTATTAAAGGTTCCGCTGACAATGTTGGTGCTGGAGAAAGAGGTGAAAGTCATGTTCGCCGGCAAGGTATCCGTCACCACCAATCCCGTAGCGCTATTGCCCGTCACCGTCACCGCGATGGTGTAAGTCAAAATGTCGCCGGAGTAGGCGCTGTTTTTCGACACGCTCTTGGAAATGCCCACTCCCGTGGTGGGCGTCGAAGTAGGTGTTTGCGTATCCGTATTCGTGGCGGTGTTGACCGGTGTGCTGGTATTAGTCGACGTGACCGTATTGGTAAAGGTGTAAGTAGCCGTACTGGTAAAGGTCCGCGTAAAGGTAGAGGTGGCGGTGTTGGTGAAAGTAGATGTGTTGGTATAAGTCGAAGTTGCTGTGGGCGTAAAACTGCTGGTGAAGGTATTGCTGGGCGTGGACGAATAAGTGCTGGTGAAGGTATTCGTCGGGGTGAAAGTGTCAACCGGCGTATTGGTAAAGCTGGCGGTCGCTGTGTTCGTGGCCGTGTTGGTCGGCGTAAAGGTATCAACCGGAGTATCGGTGAAAGTAGCGGTAGTCGTATTCGTCGCCGTGTTGGTGGGCGTGGGCGTATCCACCGGCGTGTTGGTGTAGGTGGCGGTCGCCGTATCCGTAGCCGTATTGGTAAAGGTGAAGCTGAAGACCGGGGTGTTGGTGAAAGTAGAAGTAAACGTATTGGTCGGCGTATTAGTCCAGGTCGGGGTATTGAGCGGTGTATTGGTATCCGTCGAGGTGGCCGTATTGGTCGGCGTGTTGGTGTTGGTGGGGGTATTC
>Ga0206920_1115_pt3 | contig 16385 bp, 13 predicted proteins | sample Alteio_BWOrgHeat_65_FD_152934 | JGI IMG/M metagenome (GOLD analysis project Ga0206920, IMG submission 152934) | Enriched cells from forest soil in Barre Woods Harvard Forest LTER site, Petersham, Massachusetts, United States -... | ecosystem: Environmental > Terrestrial > Soil > Temperate forest >...
TTGTCTGGCTGGAAGCCATGCACGAAGCGGATGCCGGATTGAGTTTCGGCTTTATAGGCGAACTGGTCGCAGTCGATGCCCTGGCAGCGTCCCCAGGTGGTGCCTCCGAAGTTGAAGGTGTAGACCGCGGTGATGCCGTGCTGCAGGTGATCGAGGGCGCCGTCGAGGGTGAACCAGTAGAAGTCTTCTGGCGCGGCCTTGGCGGCCTTCTGGTTGTAAAGGCCATCGATCCAGCCGGGCAGAGTCTTATCGGCGGCGATGCCGCGGAAGGCTGCCTGCCAGAGGTGGCTGTGCGCGGAGAGGAAGCCGGGCAGGATCCAGTGCCCGTTGGCGTCCCAGGTCTCTTTGGCGGTAAGCGTGGCGGGAGGGTCGCCGGCTGCGACCGCGATCAGCTTGCCATCGTTGTCAACGGCTAGATAGCCGGTGAAGACGTCCTTCTGGCTGGGAGCCATGGTAAAGAGGCGCGCGTTCTTGACGAGCAGCCGGGCGGGCTGCTGTGCCCATGCGTGCATGGAAGAGAGAAAAAGTACGATCGCCCCGAAGAGACGCAGGGTTTTGGAGATATGCATCTCTATTTCATATCGTTGATGGTCAGAGAAACGCAATCGAATCCTGTGAACGGCGTCTTTGTTCGCGATCGAACGAGGCTGGAGAGAGGCGTATCTTCATAAGGCCATTGCTCAGGATTCACAAGACCATTGCTCTTGCGGCTGCGATGCGATATTTTCAGAGTCTCATCCTGTACGTTTCGCATGGTTTTGACGAGGATCTGAATTTGTCGAGCATGTTCGTGGAAGACAGGGAGATTCGAGAGCGGTTTGCAGCGCTGCATGCCCCGCTGACCGCGCAGGCCGCGGTGGTGGAGGCGAATCGGTGCCTCAACTGCTTTGATGCCCCGTGCATGGTGGCCTGCCCGACGCACATCGATGTGCCGGGATTTATTCGGCGCATCGCGAACGACAATCTGCGTGGATCGGCGCGCAAGATTCTTGAGTCGAATGTGCTGGCCGGGAGCTGCTCGCGCGTCTGCCCGGTGGAGGTGCTGTGCGAGGGCTCTTGCGTGATGCATCGCTACGACCGGCCGCCGATTCAGATTGCGCAGTTGCAGCGGCATGCGATGGACTTCTTTCATCGCAGTGGCGAGCCGCTGCTGTTGCAGCCGGCTGCGGAGATTGGCCTGCGCGTGGCTTGCGTCGGCTCTGGGCCGGCGTCGCTGGCGTGTGCTGCGGAGCTGCGGCGACAGGGTGCACGCGTTACGGTGCTGGAACGCCGTGCGCTGCCTGGTGGACTGAATACCTATGGTGTGGCGGACTACAAGCTGTCGACCGCGGAGAGTTTGCTTGAGGTGGAGTTGATTCGCGGGATGGGCGTTGAATTTCGACTCAATACGGCGGTGGAAAGTTCGGCACAGCTAGCTGCGCTGGAAGCGGAGTTTGACTACATCTTCCTTGGAGTTGGGCTGGGCGCGATGCAGCGGCTCAACATTCCTGGAGAAGAGGCGCACGCGATTCAGCGCATGCATCAGACCAGCGGCGTACTGAATGCGCTGGAGCTGATTGCGGCGTATAAGACGGGGCACATCACGCGGCTTGGCGGAAAGATCATTGTGGTGGGCGCGGGCAATACGGCGGTTGATGCTGCGGTGGCCGCGAAGCGGCTTGGTGCTGAGTCGGTGACGATTCTGTATCGCCGGGCGGAGACGGATGTGACTGCGTTCGATTTTGAGTTTGCGCATGCGCGGCATGAAGGCATTGAATTCCTCTGGAGACGGCTGCCGGTTGGGATTCGGACGTCGGAAGACGATCGCATTCTGCTGGATACCCTGGCGGTGCGGCAGGGCGAAAGTGGACTGGAGACAGTGCCGGGATCGGAGTTGACGCTGCATTGCGACACGGTTATTCCCGCGATTGGGCAATCGTCTTTGATGGAGATGCTGCGAGAATTCAGCGGCGTGGTTATGCAACAGGGACGTGTGACGATCGATCCGGATACAGGTGAGACGAGCAATCGGAAATTCTATGCAGGCGGCGACTGCACGAATGGTGGGCGTGAAGTAGTCGATGCTGTGGCTGACGGCAAGCGTGCTGCGCTCGGCATCCTGAAGGCGCATTGCGCGACGAAGGAGGCGGCGCATGCCTGAGCCTATGCGAGTTGAGCCGGATCTGCGCGTAACGAACTTTGCCGGTGGCATCAGCTCGCCGAATCCTTTCTGGCTTGCTTCTGCTCCGCCGACCAACTGCGGTGAGCAGATTATGCGCGCCTTTGATGCGGGCTGGGGCGGTGCAGTGTGGAAGACGATTGGCGCGCCGGTAACGAATGTGACTTCACGCTACTCGTCGATCGACTGGATGGGGCAGCGCATGATGGGCTTCAACAACATTGAGCTCATCAGCGACAGGCCGATTGACGTGAATCTGCGCGAGATCACCGAGGTGAAGAAACGCTATCCGGCGCATGCGGTGATCGCTTCGCTGATGGTGGAGTCGACGCGTGAGGCATGGCATGAGATTGTCGCGCGCAGCGAGGATGCGGGGGCGGATGGGCTGGAGCTGAATTTCGGCTGTCCGCATGGGATGAGCGAGCGCGGCATGGGCTCGGCTGTAGGCCAGGTGCCTGAGTACGCGGAGATGATTACCGCGTGGGTGAAGGAAAAGGCGCGCACGCCTGTGCTGGTGAAGCTGACGCCGAATATCTCAGACATTCGCGCTGTGGCTCGCGCGGCGAAGCGCGGTGGGGCGGATGGGTTGTCGGCGATCAATACCATCAACTCGATTACCGGCATCGATCTCGATACGCTGATCCCGCGGCCCAATGTGGATGGGAAGAGTTCGCATGGCGGTTATTGCGGGCCTGCGGTGAAGCCGATTGCGTTGAACATGGTGCAGCAGGTCATGGCGGATGCTGATTCTGCGCTGCCGCTTTCGGGTATTGGCGGCATTGCGACGTGGGCCGATGCTGCGGAGTTTATTCTGCTGGGCTGCGGCACGGTACAGGTGTGCACGGCGGCGATGCACTATGGCTATCGCATTGTTGAGGATATGTGCGACGGGCTTGCGAACTGGATGCGCGCGAAGGGCTTTCGCACTATCGACGACTTTCGTGGCCTGAGTCTCAATCGTGTGACGGAGTGGAAGCACCTCAATCTCAACTACAAGATCGTGGCGCATATCGACGAGCAGAAGTGCATTGGCTGTGATCTTTGCCACATAGCCTGCTGGGATGGGGCGCATCAATGCATTCATCTGGATCGCGTCAGTGGGCCGATGGACGGGCACGTGGAATTGCATGCGACGCCGGCGAGCCGCGAGAGTGAGAGCAGGGAATCGATCACGGTAACGCCGGTGACGCGGCGAGAACGCGAGGCGGCTTTCGGCAAGCATGCTGGTGGGCATGGGCCGTATCCGACGCCGCTGGCGCGTATACCGCGTGTGGATGAGACGGAATGCGTTGGCTGCAACCTCTGCTCTTGCGTGTGCCCGGTGGAGAATTGCATCACGATGGTCGAAGTGTCGACGGGCCTGCCGCCAGAGACGTGGGAAGAGCGCACGCGGGGTACGGCTTGTGTCGCGGAGCCGCAGATTACCTAACCCGGATCACCTGGCCTTCGAGTGACGGAAATTCCTATCCCAGCATCTTGTCGAAACGGAGTTGTCGTAACCAGGACGGAGGTTCGTTGAGCGCCAGTATCATCGACACGACACTTACCAACGACGATCTTGCGCCGACAACGCCTGCGCATCGCACCTGGGGCACGTACAACTACATCGCGCTGTGGTTCTCGATGTCGATGGAGATCACGACGTACCAGCTTGCTTCGTCAATGATTGCCAAAGGCATGGATTGGAAGCAGGCGGTGGGCACAGTGCTGCTGGGTAACTTGATTGTGCTGGTGCCGATGCTGCTGAATGCGCATGCCGGAGCCAAGTATGGCATACCGTTTCCGGTTTTTATTCGCGCGTCCTTTGGTGTGCGCGGAGCCAATGTGCCGGCGATCATGCGTGCGCTGGTGGCCTGCGGATGGTTTGGCATTCAGTCGTGGATCGGCGGGCAGGCGATTCACTCGATGTTGCTGGTGGTGCGGCCTTCGATTGCCAATGTGGATTGGGCGCTGGGTGCATGTTTCCTGAGCTTCTGGTTGCTGAACATGATCGTGGTGTGGCGCGGCGTGGAGTCGATTCGCTTTCTGCAGGGCTTTGGCGCGCCGTTCATGTTCATTATGGCGGCGGCGCTGCTGATCTGGGTCAGGATCAAGGCGGGCAGCTTTGGATCGATGCTTTCGACGCCGAGCAAGTTTCATACGTGGCATGAGTTTGCGCCGGTCTTCTTTCCGACGCTTACGGGCATGGTGGGTTACTGGGCGACGCTGGCACTGAACATTCCGGATTTCACGCGCTATTCGAAATCGCAGGGAGCGCAGATGATCGGACAGGGCTTTGGATTGCCGGTGGCGATGACGCTCTATACCTTTGTCGGGATCGCGGTGACGTCGGCGTCGGTTGTGATCTTTGGCGAGCCGGTCTGGAATCCCATCACGCTGATTGCGCGGTTTGGGCAGCCGTGGATTGCGTTTCTGGCGCTGATTGCGATCCTGGTGGCGACACTCAACGTGAATATCGGCGCGAATGTGGTTTCGCCTTCGAATGATTTTTCGAATCTCTATCCGCGATTGATTAGCTACAGAATGGGCGGCATGATCACAGGGTTTCTAGGGCTGGCGATACGGCCGTGGAAGCTGCTGGCGACTCCGGACGCGTATATCTTTGGATGGCTCGAGGGTTATGGCGGGCTGATGGGGCCAATCGCTGGAATCATGGTCTGCGACTACGTTTTCATTCGGCGGACGAAGCTGGATATCTATTCGCTCTATCACCGCGAAGGCATCTATCACTACGTCAAAGGTATTAATCCGCGCGCGATTGTCGCGTTGGTGCTCGGTGTGGTTCTAGCGCTGGTTGGGCTATGGGTGCCGTCGATGCGGTTCCTCTATGACTACAGCTGGTTTGTCGGCTTTTTTCTCGCGGGCATTGCGTACTTTGTGCTGATGCAGATGGCTGTCAAACCAGCAGCTGTTGCCGTGGAAGGTTAAATAGACGAACAACGGGAAACGGTCTTGGCGTTGCGGAGCGGGTGACGCCGATTCTTGTTCTGCAGACCGCCTTGTGCTAGCTTTAAAGGATGGTCGTTGGATCGAGCCATCTTCGGGTTGATGTACGCGCCGCCCTGGCGTGTTGTCCCTGTTGTCCGCGCTAATCGTTCCAGACGGTTTGCCTTTTCGACCAGTTTTCACCCTTCTTCCTCAAAACAGCTTAGCTTTTTGGAGTTTCGGGATTTGATCTTCCCAGCCCATCATCGCAACCATGCTGCACTCGCCTGCATTCGCGGGACGATTGTTGCGGCCTGTTGTTGTCGGTGATTCTCGCCTGATTGTCTCTATCTCCCTACGACATTTTCTCGGTTTCGATTTCAGGAGTTCGACATGCATTTCTTGTATCGTTCTGCCAGTATTCGCTTCTTTGTTTTGATTTTCATCCTTTCTGGCGCCGGTGTTCTGGCGCAGGCACAGCTTGTGGGTGGCACGATCGCCGGCTACGTTGAAGATCCAAACCATGCTGCAGTGGATCGCGCCGAGGTGGTGATCCACAACGTGGAGACAGGCACGGAGCGCAGGCTGACGACGGCAGCTGACGGCAGCTTTTCTGCTCCATCGATTCCGGTAGGCGTGTATACCGTTTCTGTCGCCCATGAAGGTTTTGCGCCACTGAAGCGCACGGGCATCACGCTTACGGTGGGGCAAAGCATACAGCTGCATCTGGCTCTTGCGCTGGGCAGCGTGCAGCAGGTGATGACGGTGGAAGACACGCCGGCGAGCGTGGACGTATCGACGCTGCAGTCCCAGGGGCTGGTGAATGAGCAGCAGGTGAAACAGCTTCCGCTCAATGGGCGCAGCTACGATCAGTTGCTGCAACTCAATCCCGCATCGATCAGTTATACGACGCAGCGATCGGGCGGCGTGGGCACGTCGAATTCTTCTGTCGGGAATATGTATTCGATCTCCGGGCGCAGGCCGCAGGACAATCTCTTTTTGTTGAATGGCATTGAGTACACGGGCGCATCGCTGATCAATGTGACGCCGGGTGGAACGAGCGGCCAGTTGCTGGGAGTGGAGGCGGTGCGCGAGTTCAATGTGGTGAGCGATACCTATGGCGCGAACTACGGGAAGCGGACAGGCGCGCAGATTTCGATCATCACCGCGTCGGGGCAGAACAATGTGCATGGGTCGGTGTATGAGTTTCTGCGCAACAGCGCGCTGGATGCGCGCAACTACTTTGACCAGGCGCAGATTCCCGAGTTTCAGCGCAATGACTTTGGCGCGGCGCTGGGTGGCCCACTGCGACGCGACAAGCTTTTTGTCTTTGGAAATTATGAGGGGTACCGGCAGCGGCTGGGTTTGAGCGACTTGACCTTTGTGCCCGATGCAGCCGCGCGTGCGGCTACGATTGCAAGCGTGCAGCCTCTGCTGGCGCTTTGGCCGGTGGGAACAACGGAGCTGGGAGGCGGCATCGCCGAGGCATTTTCAAATCCGGTGCAACATGTGCGCGAAGACTTTGGCACGACGCGCGTGGATACGAATCTTTCGTCGAAGGATCTGCTCTTTGGCGTCTACACGATTGATGACAGCGATGCAACGTCACCCTCGGCGAATCCATATTCGTCGATCTACGAGCGGCTGCGCGAGCAGGTGGTGAGCGCGCAGGAGCAGCATGTGATTTCGCCGACGCTGCTGAATACGCTTCGCGTTGGATACTCGCGCGCGGCGTTCTATTTCAACAGCATTGTGGATGGTGGAGTGCCGGGGTGGGTGGATGGTGGGCCAGTGGGCGCGATTGTGATTGCGGGAAGCACGGCATCGAATGGCGCTTCGCAGATCACGCTGGCGGGCGCGAACACGGGCAGCAACAACACGACGGTGCGCAATCTGTTTACGGTGGACGATCACGTCTACTGGACGCATGGGAAGCACCAGGTAGAAGCGGGCGTGTGGCTGCAGCGGTTGCAGTCCAACGATGGCCTGGCACAGAACCAGTATGGGCAGGCTTCGTTCTCTACGTTGGCTGCGTTCGAGCAGGGGCAGGTTTCGAAGTACACGATTGTGCCGGCGGCGACGGAACTGGGCTGGCGGTCGCTCTTTGGAGCGTGGTTTATTGAGGATGCATGGAAGGTGACGCCGCGGCTGGAGTTGCGGGCTGGATTGCGTGCCGAGTCTACGACGGGTTGGAACGAGGCGCAGAATCGTGCATCGAACTATGGCTTTACGAATGGCGTGCTGAATTCGACGCCGACGGTGGGCAGTTCGGCGCTTGCGAACAATCGCGCGGAGTTTCTGCCGGAGCCGCGCGTGGCGATTGCGTATGACGTCTTTGGCAATGGCAAGACGGCGGTGAAGGCGAGCTTTGGCGTACATCGCGCGCTGCTGGATACGCTGGATTATCGACTGGATCAGACGGCGCCTTTCAACACGACGCTCTCGTACAGCAACACGACGGTGAGCAAGTTGAGTGGGCTGTCGACGGCTTCGGCGACGGGCGGATTGGTTTCGCCGAGCAATGTGCAGCCGGATATTCAGACGCCGACGGTACTGTCGTGGACATTCAAGATCGAGCAGGAGATTGCGCCGCGGACCTCGCTGACGATTGGGTACGTGGGGTCGCATGGGTATCACCAGATATTGTCGGAGGACCAGAACACGCCGGCTTCCGTGGTGTGCCCTGATCCGGCTTGCCCGGGAACGCTGGCGGATGGAACGGTCTATTACACGTCGACGAAGTACGCGAATCCAACTCTGGCTAACTCGACGTCGTGGGTGTCGCAGGGTATCAGCAACTATCACGCGCTTGAGGTGGATGTGCGGCGGCAGTTGTCGCATGGGCTGCAACTGCGCGGGGTTTATACGTGGTCGAAGAACATGGATGACGGTTCGGCTTGGAATACGAGTGTTTCGGCGAATACGCCGGCGTTTGTCTCTTATCCTGGCAATCCCAAGCTGGACTATGGGCTGGCGGCGACTAACATTGGGCAGGCTGCGGCGATCAATGGTACCTGGGAACTGCCGGTGGGTCGCGGGCATCTGGCGCTGGGCAATGACTCGACCCTCGCGGAGCAGTTTATTGGCGGGTGGAGTTTGAACGGCATTGCTACGCTGCAGAGCGGCTTTCCGTTTTCACCGCAGCTTGGCTATAACCCGACGGGCAATGGGGATTCGCGGAATCCGGCGCGGCCCGCGCTTGATCCGAACTTCAACGGGAAGCTGTACGCGAGGACGGCGGCGCAGTGGTTCAATCCGCAGGCCTTTGCGGCGCCGTATCCGGGGACGTTTGGGAATGCGGGGCGCGACTCGCTGGAGGGACCTTCTCTTAAGGATGTTGACCTTTCGCTGGCGAAGAGCTTTCCCATACACGAACGGTTTCATGCGCAGTTTCGTGTGGAGTATTTCAACCTGCTGAACGAGACGAACTTTACGACGCCGAATGCGGTGATCTTCAGCACTGGGCCTACGCCGGCGAAGCCTTCGACTGCGGCGGTGTTATCGCCGACTGCCGGTGTCGAGACGGCTACGGCGACGACTTCGCGGCAGCTGCAGTTTGCGTTGAAGCTGCAGTTTTGAGATTATGCGGTATCCCAGGTCTCAGAAGCGAGACCTGGGGCACCCTGCACGCTGAGAGTTGTGGAATCGATCACTGTCCTAATAGCATGAACGTCATGCGCTTCGTTTGTCGACAATGTTCCACTGTGCTTTCCAATGAGTTACGGCGAGTTAATTTCTCAGAACATCAAGACAAGATGGGAGAAGATTTTCTACCACGCGGGACGATTATGCAGGAAGATGGATCGTATTTTCACGGAAGACAGGGAGCCTATATCGCGCATATTGATGATGTGATTCACACTCATCTTACGGCTGATAACAGACGTTTGAATGGATGCTGTGGCCTCGATGGGCTTGATGGTCCAAATCTGCAATGCGATGGCTGCGGCAATTATGTAGCAGTTAAGATGACGGACTGCTGGGAGTCGCATTGCATTGTTTTTGAAGAGAGTGCGACGGAGGCTGTAGAAGCCTAATTCATTTCTAGTGGATCTTATTTACTCAGCGAGTGCGGCGATGATCTTTCTGCGCTCGCTGAGTAAGTATCTCTGTTGATGTTGCTATTCGACGAGTGCGTCGGCGAGGCTTAGGGCTTCGTCGAGCGCGTTGATGCCGAAGTCCAGTTCGGCTTCGGTGACGATCAGGGGCGGAGCGATGACGAAGTGGCTGACCCAGGCTTGCTGGGCTACGCCCATGCCCATCATCTTGGCCGCCACCTGATCGACGACGAGCGGCGCGCCGGAGACCTTGTCGGCCATGGTGTTGAAGGGTGCCTTGGTCTCGCGATTCTTGACGAGCTCGACGGCCCAGAAGAGGCCTTTGCCACGGACATCGCCGATGGAGGGATGTTTCTCCTTCAACGCTTCAAGCTTTTCGCGGACGTAAGGCTCGAGCGAGGCGGCGCGCCCGACGAGGTTGAGCCGCTCCATCTCTTCGATGGTGGCCACGGCGGGGCCGAGAGTCATGGGGTGCGCTTCGTAGGTGTGGCCGTGGGCGAAGTAGTTTTCTTCGAAATAGTCGGCGATGGCGCGGGTGGTGGCGCAGAGGCCGAGTGGGACATAGGCTGAGGTGATGCCTTTAGCGGTGACGAGGATGTCGGGCTTGACGCCCCAGTGATCGACGCAGAACCACTTGCCGGTGCGACCCCAGCCGGTCATCACTTCGTCGGCGATGAAGAGGACGCCGTACTTCTCGCAGATGGCCTTGAGCTTGGGCATGTACTCGGGCGGCGGGACGAGCACGCCATTTGTGCCGACGATGGGCTCGACGATGATGGCGGCGACGTCGGTCTCGTTGGCGATCATGTGCTCGATGTAGTCGGCGCAGGCGATGCCGCACTCGGGGTAGCTGTGCTTGATGGGGCACTTGTAGCAGTTGGTCTCCGGCGCGAAGATGTGGCCGGGAGCTTTGCCGCTCGGCTCCATCGCCCAGCGGCGCGGGTCGCCGGTGGAGGAGATGGATGAGGTGGTTGAGCCGTGGTAGCTGCGGTAGCGGGAGATGATCTTGGTTTTGCCGGTGTACATGCGGGCGATCTTGAAGGCGGCTTCATTGGCTTCTGTGCCGGAGGTGGCGAAGAAGAACTTTTCCAGGCCCGATGGCAGCAGCTCCAGGAGCTTTTGCGAGAGTTTGGCGCGCGAGGTTGTGGCATAGCCGGGAGCGATATAGGGCAGCTCGCGGGCCTGCTCGGCGATGGACTCGATGACGCGGGGATTTTTGTGGCCGAGGTTGACGCACATGAGCTGCGCGGAGAAATCGAGGTAGCGCTTGCCGGCGGCATCGATGAAGTAGCAGCCCTCGGCGTCGACGACGTGCATTGGCTTCCAGGTCTTCTGGATGCGCCAGGTGCCGTAGTTGCTGGCACGCGTGATGCCGGTGACTTGTTCGGTGGTGAGGGTCCCTTCCGTGTTGAGGACTCCGAGTTGCGCTGTTTCGGTCATCATGCTCTCCCGTTGGCGGCTCCGTGCTGGATGTTCAACATCGTAACATCGGGCGGCGTTACGGAGTTTGTTGCCCGTACCAGCGGAGGACACGCAGAGCTCGAAGAGAATTCCAGCGGCTTGGCTCGCCCACTGATTCTCCGAGGGACAAGGCGAGCGGCTCGTCGTAAGCGCGATCCAGAAGCCATCGGCCGTCGGTTTGCCGCTTGCTCTCGAGGAGATGGATGGCATCGCGCAGGCGGGAGTCGGGCGGGAGATCTGCTGCTCTGAAGTAGTCGAGCGCACGGAGGATGTCGTAGTGATAGCGGGGAGGGAAGGCGAGTTGCAGGAACTCTGGATTCGCGATCTCGCCGGTGGAGAGGCGCCGGAAGAGAGCGCGCTTGAGTAGATACTCTTCACCTTTCCGTCGGGATGCCGCGATTACTGGTGCGATTTCCGGTGTCGGGCCGGCGGCGCGTTCGTACTCGAGGAGTCCTTCGAGGACGCAGATGGTGGTGTGGAAGGAGGAGCACTTGCTTTTCGGAGCATCGCAGTTCCAGCCGCCGTCGTCGAGCTGCTCGTGGATGAGACGGCGCGCCAGGGTCTCGTTCGGATGCCCGAAGTAGGCGCCGATGGCGAGCACGCCGCCGTTGATGCATGGTTCTTCTTCGCCTTCGAAGAAGGGGTTGCCGCCTGATTCCGGACCACGCAGATCCCACCAAGGCTCGTTGCTCCAGCGCAGGTTTGCTTCAGCGCGTGCGACAGCTGATTGAACGGCAGGGTCGGTGCGTGCGGGTTCGACAGGGTCGACGCCTGTGGCGCGTAAGAGGAGCATGGTGAAGAGGGTCGATAACCAGAGTGGGGTATCGGGTCGTCGCCATGTACCGTCGGCTTCCTGCGTGGCGAGGATTTTTGCGCCGAGGCCTTCGCGTGGCACGCGGGCACGCTCGGCGGCGACTGCATCCGGGGAAGCCTCGGTGAGATCGCGCATCGCCTGCCAGCGGATGGCCGGGTCCGAGTTGAGCAGCCAATCGAGATCGAAGCCCAAATCGAGGGTATTCATACGCTACTTCTTTTTGGCTGCGCGCGCTGCGGAGTTGGCTGCCACCGCGGCGCGGATGAGCTGCTTGAAGGCGGTTTCGTTGAGCTTCTCCCCTTCGCGGATGTCAATGGCACGGCGCACGTTGCCTTCGAGGCTGGAATTGAAGAGCTTCTTCGGGTCTTCGATAGCGGCGCCGCGGGCGAAGGTGAGCTTCACGACCTGCTTGTACGATTCGCCAGTGCAGACGATGCCGTCATGGGACCAGACGGGCGTGCCTCTCCACTTCCACTCCTCCTGGATCTCGGGATCGGCATCGTGGATGAGCTTACGGAGATGAGCGAGGGTTTTGCCGCGCCAGTCGCCAAGTTCGTTGATCTTTGCGTCGATGAATGCAGAGGCAGTCAATGCAGAGGAAGATTCCACCGGGGAGACCTTGGTCATGAGCAGCTCCAACTCTTGCAACCAATGTAGCTGCGCTCACGGGAACCTGCAACCAATTGCGAACCTCAGCGCCTCCGCGTACTGCGGCATACGACGCAATGCCGACGCTGTCGAAGGACGTAACTCAAGAGTGTACTGCCGCCGGCGGGGTTGGTGCTCTCCTACCCTTTCCGCGATGAGGTTACGGAAAGGATGGGCACCGGCCGTGATCATCCGCTGCGGCAGACTCCTATCTCCCCCGCCATATCTTCGCGGCGCCGCGACGATCCTTAGTGGCCTTTGGCCTTCGCTCCCATGTTGCGCGGAATGAACTCCTGGATCACATCGGCAATCATCGTCGCTCCGGTATCGACCAGAGCAATGCTGAAGACCACAGCCGTCCCGCGATTCCTGTTTGGGTAGTAGGTGTTCGCGATCGCGCCGGAGGAGAGGTATCCGCCCACGCTGGAGAAGTTTGGCTGCCAGTGCCCGTTGTCTCCCTTGGCAATAAACGGGCCCGAAAGCGCATGCAGCACGCGCGATCTCTTCGAGCCAGTGCCCTGGTAGAAGTACCTTGGATCCTGATGCAGGATCGTGGGCAGCACAGCCCCACCGATCATGATGTCCGTGAAGCCGTTGGCATAGCCTGCGCCCGTGCGCTTGGCGTAGCCCTGAAGCCCCTGTCCGTACGAAGGGCTGTCGTTGGCCTGCCTGATCCCCGCCAGGAAAGCATCTGCGCCGATGGAGAAGGGATCGATCGCCGTGCGGAAGGCAAGCTTGAACTTGAGTTTCGGGCTGAGCGGCACAGGGTTCGGATCGTAGACGGCGTAGAACGTGGGCAAAACGCCGAAGGCCCGTTGCTTTGTCTCGAGATCGACCTGTTGCGTAGCGATCTCCTCCCTGGAGACGGCAGCTTGAACCGTAACCGTGTCGGTCACGACGAGCGTAATGCCAGTGACTGCCAGATACTGCCCCGGCTTCAGGGCGACGCTGGGCAAGCTCCAGTCTCCAAAGCCTTTTGCGCTCACAATGAGGCGATAGGAAGTTCCTGCATGGACACCGGCAATCTGAAAGAAGCCATTGTCGTCAGTCTGAGCCGTATCGCGATCCCCTGGTGCGATGCCCTGGAGAACGATGGAAGCGTTCGGAATGGTGCCGCCGTTGGTGTCCATCACTGTGCCAACGATTGTTCCCGGTTGCGGCGCGGGTGCAGAGGCATCCTGTGCCTCCGCTACCCCTTGCACCATCGCGCAGACGAACAAGAACAAGTGAATATAAGGCACCAGACGGAAGCGCACCATATGGAACGTTAGATATCCAGGAAGGCGCGCCGGTTCGCAAAAAATTGCAGTGCTCGTCTGTCTGCCTGCTTGCGGGCGTCAGGCTCTCTGTGGTGTTTTCGCAAAGAGCCGCCAGAGAAGATGTCCTTTCCACATCAACAGTCCGGTAAGGACCATGAGAGGAAAGAAGATATACCGGGTCGGAAAAGCGTACAGCGGAAGTTTGTCAAAGGGGCTATAGCAATAGCCATAGATCGGGATCGCCAGGATGATGTGGATCCAGCGAAAAACGACACGCATGTTGACTCGTACTTTCATGGTTCAGTCTCCTTTCCTCTCTCGCCTTCGAGTTTCGTCTACGTGTGCGATGTTATGGCAGTTCGGCGATCACTCGTTCCAGGCCGCCGAAGAACTTCTGCCAGCCGTAGTTTGCACCTTGGTAGGCTTGCTGCTGATCGGGACCGAAGCCGGACTGTTCCATGCGAACGTGGGTGCCACCTTCAGCAGGAGTCAGTGTGAAGTGCACGACCCATTGCAGGCCGGATTCGCCTCCGCCGACTCCCCAGTTATAGGCAAGGCTTTGAATTGGGTCGACGGCGATTACCTCGCAGTCGACGATGCCATTCCAGTTGGGCATGGGCTCGGCGCGGAACTGGAACTTGTGCCCGACTACGGGCTCAAAGTCGTTCTTCATCATCCATTGCGCGAGGAGCGGTCCCTCGGTGAGCGCGCGCCACAGCTTCGCTTGCGGGTGTGGGAAGGTTCGCTCGACAACGAGGGTGCGGGTGTTCTCTGCCGGGTTGGGCGTAGTGCTCATGGGTTATGGTTCCATCCTTTCCAAAAGGGCTTCGAGTTGGTCGAATTTGTCACGCCAGAAGGCGCCGTAGTGATTGAGCCAGTCCACCATGGGCGCCAGCGCGTCGGGATGCGCGCGATAGTGGCTTTCGCGTCCTTCGCGACGATGCCGCACCAGCTTTGCACGCTTGAGCACGGTGAGGTGCTTGGAGACCGCGGGCTGAGAGACGCCGGCATAGCGCGTCAAAGCGTGCACGGTCTGTTCGCCCTGCCGGCTCAGCTCCTCAAAGATGGCGCGACGGGTGGGATCGGCGAGCGCGCGGAAGACCGGATTGGCATTGGCCTGCTTCACGAGAGAAACCATAACCGTTTGGTTATGGTTTGTCAACCGGAAATTTTGCACGAACTGCATCGATGTTTGTTGGACCGCACCTAGGTGTTTAGTCCTGGCATTTGTGGCGCCAGCCTTTCCTGTGGTGCGGTGAGGCAAAAGCTAGCGCGGGCCGCCCGCCGAAGGCGTACCATCTGATGCCGCGAGGTTGGCGCTAACAAAGCTGGCATCGGAGACGATGTAGAGCACGCCGGCGGGGCCTGTGGTGGGGCTTGCATTTTGGTTATAGGTGGCGAAGGCAAGCCCATTTGCGCCCCAGCGGGTAAAAGCTATGGGAGCGCCGACAACGCCGGTGATGGAAATGGAACCGACATAGGCGAATGTAGTTTGATTGAAGGACTGAATGGTGTAGTTTGCAGTGCCCGATTGTGCAGTGGTCTGACCGAGAATGAAGACACGGCCGAGAGTGTCGTCGGCAACGAGCAGGCCGGAGGCGTTGAACTTGCCCACCTGTGCGGCTGTAGCGGGGTTGATGACCTGGCCGTTATCGTCGTAAATGTATCCGGTCGCAGAGTTGAAGTGAATCTTGCTGCCCGTTGCTCCGAAAGCGTTAACGCTGGTGTTGTTGAGAGTGACTCCGGAGGAGTTTACGGCTAGGGTATAGAAGTTGAAACTCGAATTGTTGTCGTCTGCGTAAAGAGTTGAGCTATTGGCGCCCCACTGTAGATCATTGAAGGGGTGGCCGCCGCTGACGAAGCCATTGGCGACATTGGGTAGTCGGGTGCCATTGTCGTAGATAGTCAACGAGCCTTGCGGCGGCTGTGCGCCGTTTGTGCCGAGAATGACGGCGGTCGTGAGCGGAGCGCCGGGCGCTGGTTGGAGATCTAGCGCATACCAGGGCCCGAAGAAGCTGTCGGCTCCGAGCGAGAAGCTGGAAGGCGCACTAAGACCGGGCAAGGCGAGCTGTGTGACCTGATTGACGGCCTTAAAGCCAGTGTAGACATAGCTGCTATCGCTTGTGATGCGGGCCATTGTGGGGTCGGCTGCGACGGGGGCGGAGTGGGTGACAGCGCCATTGGCGGCGTTGATGGCGACGATGGAGTTGGCGTATTGCGGGTCGGCGCTCCAGACAGGCACGATGAGTTGGTTTCCCGTGGAGTCCCATGCGATATCCAGGGAGGCCAGGTTCACGGTAAGAAGATTGGTCGTGCCGGGCGAGGCCGGGGTGATCGTGAAGATTCGTCCTTCTGCTGTCAAATTCATCTCATATGCTTCCGTTGTTCTGATCGGCGCAGTCATCGGCTGTGGAGGGGGCAGCGGTAACTCCACCGGAGGCTCCAGCAGTAATCCGATTCCGAGCGTCTCATCCCTCGCACCCACCTCTGTGCCGGTCGGCTCCGCAGCCACCAATCTCACTGTCACCGGCTCAGGATTCGTCTCCACATCCCAGGTCGAATGGAACGGCACGATGCTGGCTACTACTTTCGTTTCCGCCTCCTCGCTCACCGCCGTCGTCTCCACTGCAAGCCTGGCTGCGGCAGGAACCGCAAGCATCACCGTAGTGAGTCCTACTCCAGGCGGAGGCTCTTCCGGCGCGCTCAATTTCAACATCACCAATCCCGTGCCTGTACTCAATGGCCTCTCGCCCACCTCTGTGCCGGTCGGCTCCGCAACCACCAATCTCACCGTCACCGGTTCAGGATTCGCCTCAACCTCTCAGGTTCAGTGGAACGGCATTGCGCTGGCCACAACTTTCGTTTCCGCAACCTCGCTCACCGCCGCAGTCCCGGCTACAAACTTGGCTGCGGCAGGAACCGCAAGCATCACCGTAGTGAATCCCACTCCAGGCGGAGGCTCTTCTAGCGCGCTCAGTTTCAACATCACCAATCCCGCGCCCGTGCTCAACGGCGTCTCGCCCGCCTCTGTCCAGGTCGGGGCCACTGGCTTCAATCTCACC
>Ga0206920_1086_pt2 | contig 16139 bp, 19 predicted proteins | sample Alteio_BWOrgHeat_65_FD_152934 | JGI IMG/M metagenome (GOLD analysis project Ga0206920, IMG submission 152934) | Enriched cells from forest soil in Barre Woods Harvard Forest LTER site, Petersham, Massachusetts, United States -... | ecosystem: Environmental > Terrestrial > Soil > Temperate forest >...
GTTATTATCATGAATCTTTTGGTTAAAATTAAACAATTCTTGCTTCTATCGCTTGGATTGGCTGTTTTTCAGGCCAATGCGAGTGCTCTTGCTACAACTTTACCACCAATTGTTTTGCTATAAATACCAGCTACTTCGCATTCACCATCCTCGTATGTTATAATTGAGGGTTGCGATTGCTCAGATGCTATCACATTATGAAAAATAAAAAGAGAAGTAATGGTAAATAATAGATGTTTCATGATTTTCTTTCGTGTTATTTTTCGCCCAATCCAGGGCATTTTTTATATTTCATTTATTTTCTGACTTTTGTGTTTGCGCTAATGCAGCAGCTGCTTGTTGTGCTTTATATGCAGACTCAAGTTCGTTCAATTTTTTTGCGGCCTCTTGTGTATGTTGCTCTACTGCAGATACATATTGATCATGATCTGCAAACATTTCTTCCTGCTCTAAAATAAGAGCTTGGATTTCTCCTAATGTTGTCGAACTTCTTGATGCACTTGAGGAGGCTGCTTCTTTCTCGAAAGATTGCGTTGCAGCAGCAAAACTCCGTTCCATTTTTGATTCTAATATTCGCGCGTCCATCAATGTATCATAATTTTGAGCAAGTAAGTGCGCTACGGATGCTACATGAGGGTGTTTGTGCAAATCAAGCCTTTTTTTTCGCTTCAAAAGTCTTATTTCAGCTTCGGCTTTTTCAGGAGATAACCCTCCTAAATCTCTTATTATTTTCTCTTCAAATGATCGAGGAGATAAATCCTCATCACTGCTACAGCAATCTTTATTTTTTGCTGTAGATGAAGATGCAATTAAATTACCAGAAATACACAACATAAATATAAGTGCTACAAATTTCATGTTTCCTTGTTTTTCTGCTTCAAAGATTTAATTCTTGTTTCTGATTTTTGTGTTTGCGCTAATGTAGCAGCTAATTTTTTATTTTTTTCTTGCTCTTCATATGCTGCTTTAAATTCTTTAAACTTGAATTCAACAAGGGAAGCTTCTAAACAAATAGTTTGTCTCCCTGTACTCATATGACCATGAAAAGAATTCGATGATTTATTATTTTCATGTGTAGTATCACATATCGCCAGCACTAACGGTCCTGCTGGAACATCTTTCATATAGGATTGTCTAATAACATTTGCATTCACTTCAAATTCATCAATTTAGTTTGCCTATTAAACTCACTCGCATGGAGTTGTAATCCAACACACAGAAAAGTAAGTAAAGATAATCTCTTCAAGTTGTTTCTCTCTTTCAATCTTTTATTACTTATTCGTTTGCTCCATGGCATTTTTTATATTTCTTGCCAGAACCACATGAACATGGCTCATTACGACCAATTTTATCAACTGAACGTTGCTCTTGCACGCCTTTTTCTCCAGTAGTTTCACCTGAAATCATATTCAGTTGTTCTAATTCTCTTTCTCTCTTCTTTTCAAGCTCATGCGCATTGAATCTTTCAAGATTGAGATGGAAAATGTGGCGCACGATATCTTGGCGAACACTGCTCATCATATCCTGGAACATTGCAAATGCTTCACGCTTATATTCAACGAGTGGATTCTTTTGGCCCCAACTGCGCAATCCGATACCTTCTTTCAAGTTATCAAGATTAAGCATATGTTGTTTCCATGCCTGATCAATTGTTTCTAGCATCAGCCACTTTTCAGCTTGCAAGATAGTGCTTTCAGGCTGATTTTTTCGATACAACGCATATTCTTCAAGTAAATAATTACTCAGATCGGTTTCAAATGCATCACTGCTTGCCATGCTGAATGTAACTTTGTCAAACATGCTTTTTTGTAATCCGGTCATTTTTGTCAATTCAACAATAATGCTATCCGCTTGAGTCTTTGAAATGGAACGATTTTGACAATTCCATGCAACCACATCTCGAACTGCTCCAAGAATAAGATCGCGCACGAGGTCATAGATTTGTGCTTCGCCTTGCAAAATATTAAGACGATATCCATACACAGATATACGTTGTTGATTTAACACATCATCATATTCGATCAAATGTTTACGAATCTCAAAATTATGTTTTTCAACTTTTTCTTGTGCGCGTTCAATCGTTTTTGAAACCATCTTAGATTCAATTATCTCATCTTCTGCCATACCAAAACGCTCCATGTTTTTCTTGAGCGTGTCTCCGGCAAAAATACGAATAAGATTATCTTCTAAAGATATATAAAAACGGGAATCTCCTGGATCACCTTGACGGCCTGAACGTCCGCGCAACTGATTATCAATACGTCTACTTTCATGACGCTCAGTACCTAAAATATACAATCCACCAGCTTTGACTGATTCTGGTGTCAGCTTAATATCTGTACCACGACCAGCCATATTGGTTGCAATGGTAATGTGTCCTGGTTCTCCTGCATGTGCAACAATTTCAGCTTCACGTTCATGTTGTTTTGCATTAAGAACATCGTGCGGCAACCCTTCAGATCTCAAAATATTGCTGAGCAACTCCGATGTTTCAATCGCAATAGTACCAATCAATATTGGTTGCCCTTTGGCATGACGTTCCTTCACGTCCTGCACAATCAACTTATATTTTGCTTTTTGACCTAAAAAGATAAGATCTGATTTGTCATCACGAATCATCGGTTTATTGGTTGGAATAGAGATAACATTTAATTTGTAAATATTATAAAACTCTTCTGCTTCAGTAGCAGCAGTACCAGTCATACCAGCAAGTTTTTTATAAAGCCTGAAGTAATTTTGGAGAGTGATGGAAGCTAATGTTTGACTTTCTTTTTCAATCTCAACACCCTCTTTTGCTTCAAGGGCTTGATGCAACCCATCGCTATAACGTCTACCTGGTAAAATACGCCCAGTAAATTCATCAACGATTAAAACTTCATCATCTTTAACTACATAATCAACATCTCGTTTAAACAATGAATGTGCTTTCAATGCTTGATTGATGTGATGCAATAAATTGATGTTTTCAATCGCATACAAGTTGGCAACATTAAAGAAAGCTTCAATTTTATCATTACCAGATTCAGTCATTTGTACTGAGCGAGCTTTTTCATCTACTTCGTAATCTTCAACTGCTTTTAAGCGATGCACTGCTTTATCTGCTTCGCCGTATAATTTACTGCTATCGTCTGTGGAACCGGAAATAATAAGGGGAGTTCGAGCTTCGTCAATCAAAATTGAGTCAACTTCATCAACGATCGCATAATGCAAAGGACGTTGCACATAATCGGCAAGCCGAAACTTCATATTATCGCGCAGATAATCAAAACCAAGTTCATTATTAGTTGCATATATAATATCACAATTATAGACTTTTTTACGTTCAGCATCATTCATAGAATTTTGCAAACAACCAACTTCTAACCCAAGAAAATTATAAATTTGACTCATCCATTCTGAGTCACGGCGAGCCAAGTAATCGTTCACGGTCACCAGATGCACACCCTTGCCTTCAAGAGCATTTAAATACAGTGCCAATGTTGCTGTTAATGTTTTACCTTCACCAGTTTTCATTTCTGAGATTTTCCCTTGATGAAGCACAATACCGCCAATCAACTGAACGTCATAATGGCGTTGACCAATCATACGCTTTGATGCTTCACGCACCACAGCAAATGCTTCAGGCAAAATTTCATCTAACCTTTTACCTTGAGAAAGCTGCTGGCGAAACTCAGTTGTTTTAGCTTTCAACTGTTCATCAGTCAAACTACTAATATGCGGCTCTAATGAATTGATCTGTTCAACAATAGGCCATAATCTTTTTAACTGCCTGGAATTATCTGTCCCAAAAATTTTTGCAAGTAATCCTGCTATCATCAGCTTTCCAATATCGTAAAAATTAACTCATTTTTTTCTGTGTGGAGTGTAAAACAATGCCACACAGAATGTAAATGAATTTTCATCCTAAATAACAATTATCGCAGCCAGTATAACATAAAAGTAAGTAACGAACAATGAACCTAAAATACAAACTAGGTATGTTGATTATAAAATAGCGCAATCTTATTTTAGTTTATTTTTTCGATGCGAACTATTCCATAGTCGCCTACTGTTTGCTAGATGTTTTTTGTTTTTTAGGAGAAAATTCATTCAAACGTGCAACTATCGCTTGGTGAATCTCTTCTCTATAGCTATAATATCTAGAATGACAATGCTCTTGGGCTTTAGCCATAATTTGTTTATAACCAAGTGTTTTATACATTTTAGGAAAAAAACGTTCGTATTGTACAATATATGTGGCTTGCACAACTGTTTGCATTTCGTCCGTAATATTGTTTTTCAAGCCGGTAGCTCCAACGTCCCATCTAGTCTCTTTAAGCAATTGTTGCTTAGTTATATTTGCACAACTCATGCGTATACATTTGCGAACATTCTTCTCTAGTCTCATTTCAAATGTTTTTTTATTTTTAAACCATTCCTGGTGCACTGTTTTTTGCGGAAATATTTGATCGTCATCTTCACTATCACTGCTTACAGGACAATCACATTCATATTCGCTTCCATTGCATGCTGATAAATCAATAAGTTCAACATCTGCTTTTAACTCATCAATAAATGCAGGTGGCGCCGATGAACAACGCTTAACAGGATCAAATCTTCTAATTGCCGCGCTAGAAGCGCACAATACTTGTGAACTGAAATCTTTTTGAGCAACTGATCCAGATCCACTATTTTCTTGTTCACTTGCGCGAACACAAGTAGTCATGACTATCAAAAACAAGCACAAAAAAGATACTTTCATCGCGGTCCCCTAACCAATAAACCCTAATATAACAATATAAATTGTATCTTATTGATTTTTTACGTCAAACAAACAACGGTCATTTGCCGGCCAGCCGATTCACCCTGAAGGCGATGGGAATAAAACGAATCATCACACATCGTGCAACAATTATAATTAAGTTGAAAAGCGTTTTTGCTTATACCTGCAGACTCTAACTGTATCTTATTGAACATCGGAAGATCAAAATACCAGTCAGCACCATGTTGTTGCAACACGCGATCTATATCTGCAAAACCCTCCAAATTAGATTGAAATTCTTCATTCACTTTATAGCAACACATTTTTGCTGATGGACCAAAAAATACCGCAATATTTTCCGGTTTTGATCCAAATGTTTCATACATGCGCTCCATAGCTTTAACACCTACGCCTAGTACTGCACCACGCCAACCAGCATGAGCAACACCCACAACATTGCGCACCCGATCATGAAAAACAATAGGTAAACAATCCGCTGTCATAACCCCTATGCCCACACGTTCTTGATCTGTTACTAAAAAATCACTATCAGATTTAAATGGGCGAACCAACTCAAGTATTTTCTTGTCAACAACAATACCTTGATCACCATGCACTTGATGCGCAAAAAAAAGTTGTTGCAATTGCATTGTTTTTTTTAGTGTAGAAAAAGGCGCCAACTCTAAAATCGGTGTTGGCGGTAAATTAAGATACTCAGCTTGCATCAATTTATCTTTTGCGGTGCCAAAATAAACAAGAAACAGAGGATTAGTGTGTAATAACATTGAGTCCTTTTATATGAATTGATACACCAAAAGCTATTATTTATGCCATACAACTTTAACGTTATTTTGCTTGGTGAGCAACTGCTCGACTAAAATATTTTCAATCTGAAGTTGCACCAACCTACAGAAAGGCCTACTGGTCGATTAAACAAAAAAACGAGTAAAAGAGCCCATAAGTTGGTTTTATTTACCCATTACCTCTTGACATACTGAAAATATCTGTCAAACTAAAAGAGTATTAATAATGTTCTAATGCAAGCTTACTTCAAGTTGAAAAAAGCGATTTAGAACGCAAATACTACGTATATCACTATAGGTACGCTTCGGGCTTAAAAGGCAACACCCTTTTCTTCAAAGTAGCGTCGCTATAGAGAAGTTAACGATTGGTGTTAACCCCCAGGCAACCTTTATCCTTATATAATAAACAGCACTGTTGTCCGCAACGTTAAAACCAAAACTTTTCACTCGTAGAACAAAAAAGTAGCCTAAAAGGCTATGAGAAGGCTTATATTCTTATGATTAAATTCAAAGATTTACCGTTATCACCCGCTATACAGCAAGCTCTTGATTCCCTTGGATTTGAAACTCCGACCGAAATTCAAGAAAAAGCGATCCCTGTATTATTGGGTTCCCAAAAAGTTGATTTATTAGGACAAGCCCAAACAGGTACAGGTAAAACCCTTGCCTTTGGAATTCCTTTAGTTCAAAAAATTGATCCCAAAATGAGATCTGTTCAAGCTCTTATTGTTGCACCAACTCGTGAGTTAGTGATGCAAATTAGAGACAGTTTGCGCCAATTGACCAAATTTACCGAACCTATTTCCATAGAAGCTATTTATGGCGGCGTTTCTATGCCTGAGCAAATGTCAGCGCTTAGACGTGGTGTTCACATCGTGGTCGGAACTCCTGGCCGTTTGAACGATCATTTACGACGCAAAACATTAGATTTAAAAAATTTAAACATTCTCGTGCTTGATGAAGCAGATACTATGCTTGATATGGGCTTTAAAGAAGAAGTTGATGAGATTTTAGATGCAATGCCTGATGATCGTCAAATCTGGCTATTCTCTGCAACCATTAAATCAGGTATTAATGATTTAATGAGATCTCATATGAAGGATACTGTTTCTGTTTTAGTAAACAGAAAAGATGTAAGTGAAACTTCTACTAAACAATATTTCAGTTTAGTTCCACGTCAATCTCGTTTAGAAGCTTTATGTCGATTCATTGACAATGCTCCTGAATTTTATGGCTTCATATTTTGTCAGACCAAAATGTTAACTGCTGAAGTTGCTGAAAAATTGACCAAACGTGGTTATGGCGTTAATGCTCTACACGGCGATATGAGTCAGTTGCAACGTACGCAAGTTATTAAACGTTTCAAGAAAAAAGAGTTCAGCGTGTTGGTAGCTACTGACGTCGCTGCTCGTGGTATTGACGTTTCTGATGCTACTCACGTTGTTAACTTTTCTTTACCAGATGATCAAGAAAGTTACGTACATCGTATTGGACGTACTGGTCGTGCGGGTAAAGAAGGAATTGCAATCACGTTTGTCACTCAAAGTGATTTGCGTCGTTTACGCATGACAGCTCACAAATATAAATTTGAACTCCATGCACTTGAAGTGCCAAAAATTGATGCTATTGCTACACTGCAACAAGATAAAGCTCTTGTTACCTTGCAAGCAAACTCTAAAAAGCTCAATGCAACAAACAAGTTCATAGACCATTTGCTTGCTAAAGTGAATGAATACTCTAAAGAAGACTTAGCTATGGCAATGGCTAATAGCCTTTATGAGAAATTCTTAAGCGCTATTATTCCAGACAAAGAGATCGAATTCTCTGCATCATCACGTTCTGATGGTTATGCTTCACAAGGTATGTCCGATGAAGCTCTTAATGAGTTTTTCATTAGCATCGGTGAAGATGATGGTATTGATAAGATGGATATCATTAACTACTTAGTAAGCTCAGAAAAAGTTTCGCATAATGACGTTAAAAAAGTAAAAGTGTTGCGCAAACATACCTTTGCTGTTGTTCCTGAACGCCAAGCACAAGATACTCTTGAAGCATTGCAAGGTAAACAACTTAACGGCAAACGTGTCCGCATAAGTATTACCAATGAAGTTCCTGATCTTGATCGTGGTGGCTTTGGCGGTGGACGCTCACGCGGTAGATCAAACAGTGAAGGATCACGTGGTGGCTATAGTGGTGGTTCTCGCGGCGGCTTTGGTGGCGAACGTGGTGGCTATGAAGGTGGCCGCAGATCAAGCGGCGGACGCTCTCGTGGTTATGAAGGACGTCCTTCATCCGGCTACTAAACTTGTAATTTTACACTAGACAGCAACCCCCATAAAAGCCTATATTATAAAGCTTTTATGGGGGTTTTGTTTTGCTTTTTTTGTGCAAAGATATAAGCTCTTAATGAGTATCATTTTCAATTCATAAACAAAGGGCCATGCCATGAACAAATTATTACTTACTCTTTGTGTACCATTAGTTTTTGCTCTCCAGCTCAATGCGTATATTCAAGACGGAAAACTCATCCCCAATCGTTTGAAGATTAAAAATTCTAGCCTTTTTATAACATTTAAAGTTAATGGGATGCAAATTACCCCAGGAACTACAAAATGGTTTGACACAGAACCACAAGGTATTTTAACTATCCAGTTTGAAAATAGTCCAGCTGTTCACGTTAACTATCCAGCTCGAAACCCTACTGGTGGCATTTTACATGAATATTATATAGACTTTGATGTCACCGTTGGTGCATTCAAAAAAATCTATATTGGTAAAGAGTTTGAAACAGAAAAGCAAATTGTTGAGCGAGCTATAAAAGCGGTGACAATCTATAAATAATAGACGCTTAATAAGAAAATGTTTTTAAAAAGGCTCTGGAGAACTCCAAAGCCTTTTTAAAGAAAGGGACATTAATGAATATGATGAAACCAATCCTATATATTATGTGCTTAGCTGCCTTAAGCAATCTAGAGCAAAAACTGTTCGCTTCCAGCAGCGATCTGAGCAGCTTCAGTCCAGGCCTTATAGGAAAATCTTATATAAAGCTCATCATATCACAATCAACGTGTGGCTCTAAAGGAATTGGCTATAGAATTAAGACCTTTAACGTAGATAATGGCCAAGAAACATTAACAAAATCGGGTTATTGCACAAAATGGCTTAGCGGCCCCTTGGCGGGAATAATAGAGGGAAAAGAAACAACAAAAAAAAATAATGCAAAAATCACAACATCTTTAACAAACAAAAATGCTCTATTAATGTTTGACGCGTGTGCATATTCATTGTCTGATTCTAGAACTGGTTACCCACATTCTGCTGTAAGTACCGATGATTTATATGACTGATATTAAGATGCATCTACTACGCCCCAAAATACGGCAACAAACAAATGCTAAAATTTTACAAAAAATCTGAACTAAATCACTCGGCTGATCATATCAAAAATTTATTTTCTTGTGATACACTCTAAATCAACTTCTTTTCCAATATTTTTTACAAGATTAAGGAATTAGTATGCGCTTATTCATCATAATATTTTCACTACTTTATGGCTCATTAACATTGTGCTCTGCGTCGTCAGCAGCGCAAGCACAAAAAAAATACACATTTCAACAATATTTAATATCCGATGAGAAGTTGGTTATTGTCACTCGTAAATTGACCCACAATAAAAAACAATATTTCATTCAAGAGAATGTTGTTTATCCTAGCATTGCGGGGGGAAACGGGCTTCTTCCTAATCCCACAGAAATAGATGATACAAATGTACCCAGCAATAGAAAAACAAAAATGCGTAATTTCATGTTGGCTGCAAAAGTTGCAGTTGATGGCGGCATGATGATCGGCGAACCTTTTTTGTGTTGGAATCAGGAAACGCTAGGATATGGCATATCTGACGTGACGCGTGATTTTGACACTAACGATTTGATAGAAAAACGCGGAATTTGTGGCAAGGTACAAAAATAATTAAAAGGATATTGCTGTGAAAAATTGCATTATCATAGTTTCACTTCTATATAGCCTCTTCGCCTCTTGTTCACAAATAAATATGCAACAAAAATTCGACTATACTATGAAGAAAAAAGAAGAAGAGATAAAACCGAATCGTTTGAATGATCACACCACCATATTTCGCACAACAATCACCTTAAAAAATAATAGAAATAAGCATTCAATACAATATTACGTGCACAATCAATATGCGAATGGTAGTTGTCCCCAAAACGTTGGCCAAGGGTTTTATTACGAAAAATGTAAATCTGCGCAAGAAAGAAAAAATTTATTTGAAATGCTTGGAAAAGCTTCTTCAAAGTTTTTGAATGGCAACAAAAATGGTAATATTTTTCATTTTAACGAAACAGATCTTCAATCACCAGTCTTAAAGGCGCTTTGTAGTATCAATAAAATAAATTAAGGCCCGATATGAAAAAAATATTTTTTATTATTTTATGTTCATGTATCACATTTCAAATGAATTCCTATGCACAAGAGAATCAAACAAACAATGTTGTGAATGCTGATCAAAAATTCGATTATGGTTTAGGCGATGTTGCATGTGATGCATTTCTTTTTATTGCCGGCACTTGGTTAGCTCATCAACAACTACCTCGACTAGCTGGAGAACAAATAGAGCTTAATGCTCCACGATTCACCAAAATAGTTGCTTCCATTTATTTTACTATTGGTATCATAGGAGGTACAATTGGAGCGTATTCATTAGCAAAAATGTTACGTGAAAAATTAAATAGCTGTGGAAAATCCAAAATCTAAAAAGGCACATCATGAAAAAATACATCATCGTTGTTTCCCTACTTTATAGCTCAGCACTATTTTGTTCCGCTGCTCCTGCTGCACAACCACAAGCCACTGAATCGTTATCATTTCCATACATGGCTTCACCTTATCCGCAGCCAAATAGATCATCTGCGCAAGCATCGGATAACCCTAAAGAATACTCCTTAACATTTAAGACAAACAGAGCGGATAGCGGGTCTATCACTCATTTTTCCTATGAGATCACTCTTGCAAGCAAAGAAAATCAATTAAGCTTTATAGATCAGTTTGAGCTTCCCCTACCTGTAAAGAAATGCACAGGTGTTTACGACGCTCAATACACAGGTTCTACTTTTCCAACAAATATTGAAGACGAAGAACTAAAAGCAACGTTTATAAGATTACGCAATAAAGCACTAAAACATTTTGTTGGAGTAAAGGATAATTTTTTTGAGCAAGCAACGAATCCACCTAAACCTTTTGTCCAGCCTCATACAATCCGAAGAGGAACAATCGATACTTTTAATGGAAAGGAGTTTCCATTTGATAGACTTGATTTACCTGATGAAGAATCCCTGAACAAATAACAATTAAAGGTATCACCATGAAAAAATTATTATTCACATTTTCGCTATTTTATAGCTCAATAACATTGTGCTCTGCTCCAGCGTCAGCACAGCAACCACAAAAAAAATACACTCTTACAAGAACAAGAACTGACACCCAAAACATCACAACCATTTCTTATCTACTAACGCACAATAAAAAAGGCTTTACCTGTGGATTTACCTATGAATATGGAAAAGGTTCAGAAAAAATGCCCACTTGCAGAGATCTAACAAAAGAGACCCCGTCCAAATCTTCGCCCGAAAGTCACGCAAAAAAAATGGAAAGATTATATGAGCGCGCAAGAGGGCAATACTGCTATAGCAGATACCAATTTCCTGATGTAATAAGCACAGCGGGAGAACAAGCTGAAATGGTTCAATTGAGACATCCTAGCTATGAACCAGAAGAAACATCATTCACCTTTAAAAGGACAGATCTTCTTGATGAGAAATCAAATGTTTGTGGTACAGCACAAGAGTAGATAAAAAAGGAATACCATGAAAAAGTTTATCATCATCTTGTCGTTACTTTATAATTCAACAATATTCGGGTCCTCTCAATCAATAGCACAAGCACAAAAAAAATATTCTTTGCAAAAACGCGTGGATTATCCTGAAAATGGTCTTGGTTGTTCCGTTCTTAAAGTACGAATAAAAAATCACCTAGATGGGCACTGAGTTGAAGAATGGCATAGATTTCAAAAAAATTATCAAGGGGTTTGGCAAAAAGATTTTTCTCAAGAAGCTGCTAATAGAGCAACTCGCAACAGCAATATGAGCCAAAAAAAATATAGCAAAATGCAGGACCTGCTAAGCAAAGCTAAAGAAGAATGGCTTCGTAATTATTATATTGTTAGGACATTAAAAGACGATGAAAAAAATGAAGACTTCTTCTTTAATAGAATTGATTTACCTTACGAAGTCAAAAAAAGTACATGCGTTGTGCAATAAAGGGCCATTGATGAAAAAAATGATTATTTTTTTCCTACTTTATAGCTCAATCACATTGTGCTCTGTTCAGCCCACAGCCCAAAAACACGATCGCCATCATCTTGCACCCGTTGTTGTCATTCATAGCGCACAAGCGGTTCACACTCATCCACAACAACAATGCGCTTATACTTTTGATATAACATCAAAGCCCCCCTACCTCCTTATTAAGGCTGGAGATAACGTTTCAGTAACAACGGCACTCAAACATAATAAAAGCGATAAATTTGTGGCCGATCAAACGCACTACTACTATGATGGACGTTCCTATATTCGGCGTAAATTATCGTCAACAAGAATTTTCAATACTACTCAAAAAGAAGAATGTGAAGCGCTGGCGGATCTATTTTCTAAAGCATATTCAAAATATTTAGATGGAAATTACCCCCTTGAAAAGGCAGGAAAATCGTTTCATTTTAACAGGAGCGATCTAGAACAAGAGTAAAAATATAATTAGGTCGCAATAACCAATGCATTAACTTTTTTTATAGGCTTCAGGATGATAAAATCCTTTATCCACAATTTCTAAAAGACGTAAAGCAGCATGACTAGGCGTTCGTTGCCCAGATTCCCATGATTGCACTGTTTTGACGCTCACATTAAGAACTAGTGCAAAGTATCCTTGAGAATAGCGATATTTTTCTCTTATTTTTTTGATCGCTTTAGGCTTATACTCTTCAGGTGCTTGAGGAACTTCTATATCAACTGATCGTAGATCAAGTTTACCTTGTTCATAAGCAAGAACCTCTTCAAGCCCCGCTTTAAAACCTTTAAATAATTTAGACATTGCTTGCCCCTTTCAAGAAACTCACAAACTCTTTGAGTATCTTTTTTTCAATAGGTCTATCATACTACACAGTAAGACAGACCATTAAGACTTTTATAACACTACAATTATACCTGGTATAAACTCCATTTTAGCCCTTTTACACTATGCTTAAATTAGGGTAAACTTATAAGTAAATAGGGGCTTTATCCCGTCAACCTTTCGACAAGGCTCAAGGAGGACGGGAAATGTAAGCCTTTTATCAAATTAGACCTTTTTTTAGAATACAGATTATGTGTTGACCCGTCCTTCCTGAGCTTTGTCGAAGGATCAGTCCATATAAATGTCTCAGGGACGCACCACATGAAAAAATTATTACTCATATTTTCACTATCAATTATCAGCTTACAACTCAATGCCGGCATTCAAGATGGCTGCGAAATTCCTGACGCAATTAACCTGCACAATAGTAGCGAATTTGTGATCGAAGCTAATGGCGTCAAATTATACCCCGATGATGCCCAAACCTTTCCTTTAAATAGCAAAGGTACGTTTGTTATCAAGCAAGCAAAAGATCGTTATCAAATTACCTGCCCTACTTACGATCCGTATGGCGGGCCAATATCAGAAATACACATTACTCCCCATTTAGATTTCACTACCATTGCTTGGCTAGCGGGCAACACCCAACAATTTTGCCCTGAAGGATTAGATCAAGTAGAGATTCACAACGATACATTCTATAAAATTATTGTGCGCTATATTTTGACTAAGTTGCGCTCTCAACCACATGTTATTCAATCGGGCGAATCAACTTCAAAAATGGTGGCTGACCAAACTGGTGTGGCAAAAACTGGTTCTATAGAAATTACTGATGCAGAAAATAATACATACACTATTAAAATTCCAAGACGCGTATCCACTCGCAGCGATCACTCTAATGAATGGGTAAGCGTGAAGTTGTGCGCAAATACTATCGCATTATTTAACAATGGTTATAAGGTTAAACTCTTGCGATAAACTCGCTACTGATTTCAAAATTAAAAAATTTTATCAGGGATCACCTTTTTATGTGGTCCCTTTTTTGTGCGCGTATTTAATTGACTTTGCTTTTTCAACTTTGTTATATCTGGCCTCGTAGTGATAATATTTCCATCCCCAAATCTTAAAAGGAGATTTGTATGAAAAAAGTTTTACTTCTTGCATTCCTATTATTAGGAAGCATCGCACCAACGCTTGTTGATGCAAGTTGTGGTACTACCAGCAATTGCGCATCATCTTGTTCTTCCGGCGAATGTTGCGGCTGCCCATGCAGTGGCAAAACCTTCTTTACCGCACTGCCACTATATCAATCATATAGACCAGAATTATGGTCAGCATTTCGTAATGATCGCATGATGGCCGCTGATGATGGCATCGGTGGAGCATTCGATTTTGTAGGTTTTGGTGGACAATCAACCAAAGGGAATGAATTAGCTGCTTACTTCTTGCCAAACTGTAAACAAGCACTATCTGTTAGCGAGGTATCAACACCAAACCTAGCGGACGTTCCAAATACATTTGCCGATCTTGATTCAACAAACTTTAATATCATTACCGTGGGCGATAGCTTTGCAAGCACTGCATCTTTTGATGCTAAACAATCTGCTATGGGCTTTGGGTTTCATTATAAACAAGGTTTTTGGTTTAATGAAGAACGTACCAAATGGTGGTATGTAGACATGTCAAGTTCAGTACAACAAGTGAAAAATACAGTCACAATTTGTGAAAACGTAACTAATAATGGTGGTGGAGCTGATACTTCACTAGCGCCAACAACCGTAGCAGTCGATTCATTAACCGCAGCATTTAGTCAAGCTGCATGGAATTTTGGAAAAATTTTTTCAGGTTGCGCACAAAAAAAGACAGGCTTAGCTGATATCGAATTCAAAATTGGTCGTCAATCTATGTGGTTTGAACATTGCCATCTTGGCGGTTATGTTGGCGCTTTAATTCCTACAGGCAACAAACCAAAAGGTGTGTATGTTTTTGAACCAATTGTAGGACACAATCACCATTGGGGTGTTTTAGTTGGAACAGAAGGCGGCTTTGAGTTTTGGACAAGCAGATGCGAAAGATGGCATGCATCTGTAGAAATTGCAGGTCAAGCGCAATACCTATTTAGAAATACCCAAACACGTTCTTTTGATTTAAAAAATAGACCATGGAGTCGTTATCAAGAAGTGTACGCAAACCAAGCTCAAGCAGCACAAGCTAATACTTTATCTTTAACTCCTGCGACTGCAGCTCAAGGTGCAGCTCTATCAACTCCCGGTATCAACGTTTTCACTCAACGCGTCAAAGTGCAACCAGGATTCTTCTTTAATTCTATGACTACTTTATTATTAACCCATGAGTGCGGATTTGAAGCGGAAATAGGTTACAATCTTTTTGCTCGTGAAGGTGAGTGCGTAGAACTAGATTGTCCATGGCTAGTTGGACCTGCGATAAAAGCTGTTGGAGGAGCTGGTGAAACCGCTCCTGTCAGAGACATAACAACCAACTTTTTATTAGAATCAGCTACTGTAACATTTGCTGATTATAATCAAAGCCTGATTCAACTTTCTGATCTAGATCTTAATTCAGCTGCACACCCAAATATCATGGTCAACCTTATATATGGTGCATTAAGTTATGTATGGGATGATAGAAGAGTGCCAATGGGCATAAATGTGGGTGGTTCATATGAATTTACCGGAAGAGATTTTGCAGTCATGAAACGTTGGGTTGCATGGGGTAAATTTAACATAGCCTTTTAATTAATTAGGAAAAAAGATATGAAAATAAATAAATATATAGTTTTTATTGTTGTAGCAGGACTCCTGTCTGCCAACAACATTAAACCAGACCCTATCACGTCGCTCAAAAGCTTTACAATGAAGCAAAGAGAAATACAAAATCTTATAGATCAAGATAAAGCCAAAGATCTCACAGCAGAGCAAATAGCAGAATATGCAGATACATTAGAAGCGATGAAGAAGTTTAATCCAAACAAAACTAAAGATGTTACAACCTTACAAACTAACTTTGAAGCTGCCTTGCCTACAAGTGAAGATATAAAAGGCGCTCCAAGTGCCGCAAAATTTGAACTCAAAGCCAAACTTGCAAAAAAAGAAGCTGAAAAAACAGAAAAAGCAGTTGAAGAGAAAATAAAAGAAGATGAGGAAGATGTAGAGGTAGCAGAAAGCAAAAACAATCCTTTAGATGAGGCTGCAAAAGCTGCACAAGAAGATGCACAAGCAAAAGAAGAAGCGGCCCAAAAAGCTCAAGACGATGCTGACGCAAAACAAGCTGCTGCCGACAAAGCTGCCCAAGACATAAAAGATGCTAAAGATGCTGACGCTAAAGCCAAAGCTAAGGCTGCAAAAGAGAAGGCCGACAAAGCTGCAGCTGATGCACAAGCTAAAGCAGATGCA
>Ga0206920_1018_pt3 | contig 16113 bp, 7 predicted proteins | sample Alteio_BWOrgHeat_65_FD_152934 | JGI IMG/M metagenome (GOLD analysis project Ga0206920, IMG submission 152934) | Enriched cells from forest soil in Barre Woods Harvard Forest LTER site, Petersham, Massachusetts, United States -... | ecosystem: Environmental > Terrestrial > Soil > Temperate forest > O...
TTTCAATTCCCGCTTGATATCTGCTTTGACTCACAAGGGGATGCTTTTGTTGCGGATCAGAACAATTTTGTGGTTCAAAAATTCTTGTTGTGCGGCGGTAGTTTGACGTCTCAAGCACCAACCCCTGGGCCTAATTACTACTCTATGAAATTGGATTCGGGTTCCAACCAAAACTATATTGACGCTTCCGGCAATAACTGGCTCGCGGACCAAAGCTACAGTGTTGGCAGTTACGGTTACACGCAAGGCGGTCAGGTGGTGACTAGTAGTGCCAATATTACCGGTACTAATTCACCAGCTTTGTATCAAATCTTCCGAGAAGGAAGCAATCTTAGCTATAGCTTTAGTCTGCCGATGGGTCATTATCAAGTGACGTTGAAGTTCGTGGACCTGATAAGTACGGCTGCTGGCCAAAACGTGTTTAATGTGGCCGTTCAGGGTGATGTGGCGGCTCAAAATTTAGATATTTATAAAGCGGTTGGGCAAGCAGTGGCCACGGACAGAACTTTCCGCATTAACGTTACCAACACCTCGCCCGTGACGATTCAATTGTCGGCGGTTCAAGGTATGGCTTTTGTTTCCGCGATTGAAATCAGCGGGTTACAGCCGTCTACGGAACCGGTTCTGAATTACTTTTTTGAACCGGGCGGCACGGGGTTGATGCCTTAATAAATTTGAGGGTGTGTTATGTTTAAAAAGTATTTGAGAATCCTACTTTCGACCATCATGTTGATGGGGAATACGTCTGTTTATTTGGCGCCATTTTCCTCAACTCTTTTTCGCTGGGGCGCGGCGGCTTGTATAGGCGCTTTTGCTATTCCGCAAAGGGCTTTCTCCAAGTCTGTTCGTGGTGGTTTACCACCTGCGAATAAGGTGGTGGATTTGGGCTCCGCTGTTATTGGTGACAACCCAACAGATAGAGAATTATCCCGTCTACGCTATTTTGAAGTGCCATTGATCCCAGGTTCCCAGGCGGTTCAAGGGAATGAAAATCATGAACTTGCTGTGGTATTGCGCCAAACGATGGGTCGTTTTGACGATGAAAAAATGAGTAAGGTTGAGGAGTTTTTAAACAATCACCCTGATAGCCGATGGACTCTAGCGTTGGAACTCAATAGAGGTTTTTGGCTTTATCACCACGGTTATTTTTCATTGGCAATGAACTCTTATAAAAGTGCATGGGCTATTGGCAAAGATGAACCGGGTTACGCCCAAACTCTAGCGAACCGTGCTTTGGCGGAATGGATTCGCATGGATAGCCGTGTGGGCCGCATGGATGAAATGCAAAAATTATTAGCTGTAGCGAAAACTCGAAGGACTTCGGGTATTACTTCGCGTTATTTGGAACAAGCGAAAGACGCTCTGTGGGTGATGAAAAACCGGCCTGGGAAGGCTTTTTATTGCGGTGCTTATGCTTTAAAAAATATTTTGAAACAGGACAACCCCCAACAAGCAGACAATCCTATCTTTGACGCAATTAAATCCACCAGCACAGGGTTTTCGTTAAAAGAAGTTAAAGATTTTTCTGACCGTTTAAGTATGAATTTTCAGGTAGCGAAACGTCAGCCCGGCGCCAAAGTGATTATCCCTGCTGTTGTTCACTGGAAATTGGGTCATTACGCGGCTTTGTTGGATGAAAAAAACGGGTCAATTTATTCCAAGGATCCGACATTTCAAAACGAGACTTGGTTGAGCGAAAAAGCTTTGGATGAAGAAAGTACGGGTTATTTTTTGGTACCTGCAGGTCCCTTACCAGATGGCTGGGTTTCTATTTCGGATGAGGAAGCTGCTAAAGTTTATGGAAAAGGGGATGTGGCCGGAGCTGCCACGCCACCTCCTTTTGATTACACGCCTGATAGCTGCGGTATGCCTCGGGCAAAGATAGACTTGTTTTCTATCTCTTCGATGATGACAGATACACCGCTTCGCTATAACCCTCCCGTTGGTCCAAAAATAGACATGCGGCTAGTTTATTATCAGCGTTCACCTAATGCGTTACCTTCTACGAATTTCGGTCCCAATTGGAATTTTAATTGGGCCGGTTATGTTCAATGCCACTATCACACGGAAATTGTTAATAATGTTTCAGTAGGTGTTTTAGACCCAGGGTGCAATTTGTTTAATCCGGGTGGCGGGGAAGAAGAAGTGGCGGCTTTTGGCGGTTATTCCAATTACACTCAGAGTTTAATAACGATCACTTCAACAATACCCAGCGGCACCTATCAGGGTTTTCCCGCCTCTGTTCAAAGACAATTGAAAGATGGTTCTGTTGAAATTTATGGGTTGGCGTTAATCAGCGCGCAAGGTTATACGCTTTTGTTAACTCAAGTACAGGACGCACAAGGAAACGCAGTAAATTTGGCTTATGATTCGGCTGACCGCATTTCAACTATTACGGATGCTGTAGGTCAAGTGACCACATTTAGTTACGTGAATCCTGCAGACTCCGGTTTGTATTCATCGCCTTATAGCCAAACTAAACACATTAATTTGGGTGGAATCTTACAAGCTAATCTAAGCGTTAGCTCGGATGGTCAAGATCAGTTGGTCTATGCCGATGGGTATAATCAACCGGATTACACTCAAAAGGGCAGAGTAGTTCAGGCGGATAATGGTGGTTCGCCTGGGGCAGCTATTCCTCCAACGCCACCGCCAGCCGATGTCATTATTTTTGACGGCTTGGTTTCTCAAATTACCGACCCGTTCGGGAGAACTGCGACTTTTAACTACAACAACATCGGAAATTTAATTTCTGTTACTGACATGATCGGTATGACTTCGTCGTTTTCCTATACTCCGCCCAACACTTGGAATCCCTATTCAGAAGATTGGGTAACCACCATGACCACACCTTACGGAACTACGACTTTTGACTATACGGGAAGCGAGATAGAGGGTACGAGTTTCACTAAAAAAACTGATCCGATGGGTCTTCAAGAAGTGGCCACTTTTACCCAACCACAACCGATACCTAACTCGGTTTCGTCAAGTGCCCCTCCAGCAAGTGGGGTTAATGATGGTGCAGTCGGGGATCGAGATACTTTGTATTGGGATTCTAGTGCGATGGCGAAAGATCCTATAGATCCTGCTTCTGCGACTATCTACCACTGGCTTCACACGCAGGAGGACCAGCAATCCGCTATTATTGAATTTACAAAAAGACCATTAGAAACCCAGGTTTGGAATGTTTACTCTGGGCAAACGGCCTCTGTTTATGAAGGTAGTGACTTTATGTTCGCTTTACCGTCGGCTACCACTCGTTGGGTTTACGATGCTCAAGGCAATCAACAAGAACAGGCTTATTTATACAGCTATAACGATTTTGGATTGAAAACAAAAGTCACAGATCCTCTACAGCGTATTTATAACTACACCTACGCTTCCAACAATCTTGATTTGTTAAATGTACAAGACGGCGCTAGCGAAACACTGGCTGGCTACACCTACAACAGCCAGCATGAAGCGTTGACTTATACCGATGCCTCTGGACAGGTTTGGAATTATTCCTATAACGCTCAAGGTCAAATGACCTCGATGACAGCTCCTGTGGCGGGCGAAAACACGCAATATAACTACGATAGTAACGGTCATCTGATATCCATTGTGCCGCCGCAATCAGGGGGCAAAGTTACTTATACCTATGACCATATTGGCCGTGTTGCGAGTAAAACCGATTCAGACAATGGCACGCTTTCATACAGATATGACAATTTAGATCGAATCACTCAAATTAATTACCCTGATGGCACGACTGAGGTGTACGGATATACTAAGTTGGACTTAACAAGCTATACTGATCGCCAGGGTCGTATTACTAATTATTCGTATGATAACGACCGTCGCTTGATTTCTGTGACTGATCCTAAACAGCAAACCACCCAATATGGTTGGTGCGCCTGCGGTTCGTTGGATTCAATTACGGATCCGAAGGGCAACAAAACTACTTTTGACCGCGATGTCGAAGGTCGAGTGACCACCAAAACCTACCCTGATGGTTCCACTAACAATTACACCTATGACCAGGGCAGTGGCCGCGTGGCTGATATAGTAGATGGTAAAAAGCAGGATACTCGTTATTTGTTTGGTGCTGATGACAAGTTGTTGTCGGTAGGTTATTACGACGGCGCGGTAAATACCGCTCCGGTGAGCTTTCAATATGACTCCACCTTGGGTCGTTTGACTCGAATGACCGATGGTACAGGCACTACCAGCTATAACTATTACCCAATAGGCAGTTTGGGTGGTAATCACATCCAAAGTGTTTCGCAGCCTGTGGGTACAACTAGTGCCAATGTAATGTACAGCTATGATGCTGATGGAAGAGTAACTAACCGGTCTATCGACGGCACTGCAGAAACCTATAGCTTTAGCAACACCGAATTGACGAATGTAACCAATTCGTTGGGAAGCTTTGCCTACAGCTATGACCCGGCTAGCACACGGCTGACACAGATTACTTACCCTAATAGCCAGCAAAGTAGTTTTACTTATTACCAACCTTCCAACCCCATTGGTTCGGGTCGGTTACAAAGCATCAATAACAGCTTTGGCAGCCAGACTCTGTCCAAGTTTGGTTATACCTACAAAGCGGCTGGCGATGTGAATACCTGGCAAGAGCAGTTGGGCAACCTGCCTGCGGATGCCAAGATTTATACGATGGGTTATGACTTGGACAGCCAAATTACCAGCGCTACGTTAACCAGTGGCATTAGTGGTTTTGACGGGTTAACGGCAAATCAATCAGTGACCTTTGGATATGACGTTTCAGGTAACCGCACGGTTGAACAAGCCCCGGCGTTTAGTAACAACTTCAATACCAACAGCTTGAACCAATTGACAAATGTGACTTCGAAGCCGATTACCATTAATGGTCAAACTAGTCGGCCTGCCACGGTAACGGTGAATGGACAGACGGTTACGGAAGATGCAAACAATCAATACAAAACAACTCTGTCACCGACTTCCGCAAGCAGTACGCCTGTTACGGTTGTGCAGATAGCCGCGGATGGAACCAATAACACGGTGAAGAATCATATTCTTAATACCATACCCTTGTCGTATGACGCCAATGGCAATGTGATACAGGACGAGAAGAACAAGTATGTGTGGGACAACCAGAATCGGTTGGTGCAGATACAGGTGATAAACCCACGGCCGACAACAATGGCGGATACGATTAACATGACCTATGACGGGTTGGGACGTAGGGCGAGTATTGCAGAACTGCACGGCACCACTACATTGACGGCTAAAACATTTGTATGGTGCGATAAAGACCTTTGTCAAGAGCGTGATGTGACTGGCCGTACGGTAACTAAACAGTTCTTCTGGAATGGAGAACAGATAAATGGCATTAATTACTATTACGCAAAAGATAACCATGGCAGTGTGAGGGAAATGACAGATGGTAATGGAGTTGTACACGCCAGTTATGATTACGATATCTTTGGCCGGCAGACAAAGATAAGCGGAGACCTTGATAGCGATTTTGGGTATACAGGATTTTATGTTGAAAAAACCATTTGCCTAGATCTGACATGGTTTAGAGTTTATGATCCTGAAAAGGCAAGGTGGTTGAGTAGAGACCCGAAAGGCGAATTTACGGGCCCTAATTTGTATGCGTATGTCTCGAATAATTCGATTAGATTTAGGGATGTTTTGGGTTTAGACAAAACAACAGGAAATGGAGGTGGGAATGGTACTGAGGGAAGTTCGTGTCCGCTGCCGCAACTACAAACACCACAACAATTACCCAAAGTGCCGGAACCACCAACCGCAACATCTACTCCGCCAACGAATATACCACCGACACCAACGCCTTATATAACTCCGACGCCGACTTGGGGACCTGGGCAAGAGCCTCCACCTTGGTCTGAGCCTTTAAGGACATTTCCTTACGTTGGTGAACCAAGTGGGCCAGACGGGGAAGATCCCGAACCACCTGACACTGATAGGCCGCCGTTACCACCGGCTAACCCACCTGCGTTTCCTTGATGATTTTTTTGAAAACGGGATGTATTAGTTTTGCTTGGAAGCATAGGTCTGTTATGCAGTATTCGTCACTACATCCCGACAATTATTAACAATGGATTGGGTGATGGTTTTCGGATAAAGTTAAAGTATGAAAAAAAACGAATTTGAGATGAAGAAAATCTTGTTTTTTTGTGTGTGCTTTTTTATTCTTCCGTATTCTTTGTGGTCTGGTATCGATAAAAAAAATGAGGCGAGTAGTGTTGAAAACGTTATTTCTGTACAGAACAAAAGGGATGGTTTTATTGTATATAACAATTTAAAAAAAATTGGGTTTATTGATCTGCAGGTGTTTACTAAAGATGGAAAATTTCATCCTTTCGAAGTATCCTCCCAGTCTTCACACACACAATATGCTTCCGATTTGTCAGATGGTAAGGTTTTTCTAAAAGTTTTTTTTAATTTTTTAAAATCCGGCATTCATATTCGCTACACTTTAAAGTTCCAAAAAGCAATAAAGGATGTTGGCGTCTATTGTTGCGTAAGACTTGTTTATAACGATTGGGTCAATTCTTACTATCAGATAGGCTCCAAACAAGGAAGGGTTCCTCTTAGGCTGGTTTCTGGGAAATATATTGCGAATACCTATGCTAAGTCTTTTCAGTTGGGGCCATCAGAAGTCTATAACGGTTTAATGTTAAATGTTGATACTCAGAAAGAGTTTGGGCTCGGACTTGAAGCGAACGATCAATACGATGGAAGTCTTAATTTTTATTTGATTCCTTCGGAGACTCGACAGAAACAATCTGATTGGAAAGCTGGGGAGAGCAAAGTTTTTGATTTCGAATTTGGGTTTAATAGAAGAACTAATTCTCTTGAGGATGAATTGAACTCACTTGTACCGAAGATTGTTTTGCCGCAAAAGAATCAACTTACGTCGGCTGAATTAGCTTTCGGTAGAAGCCAGTTAGAGCGAATGCTTCGGGATCGTCCGGCAATGTCTCCTTATGTTCGAGAAGGTGATGAGCTGTGGAATTGGATGATAAGACAATTTGCGGGAGAATATGTGAAGGGTGGGATATGGTGGGATGCGAGAAACCCTAAGCCGCTATGGGATGCTATGTCGTACGATGCTGTGCGCGGGGAAAAGGCCCATATTCAAGTTAGTAAAAACCGGTATATTTCTAAAGATAATCATTACGGAGAACCAAAAACTGGCCCAATTCTTTGGATTGAAACAATTTTTGAGATTTTTAATTTGAAATTATCAAATCTCGACTATTCAACTGAAATTTTGGCGAAGCAAGGAAAAATAAGCAAAGAGGAATTGGTTTTCAAGGAAATGTTGAAAGAAGAACAAACTAAGCGACTCGCAAATGATTTTTTCAATAAAACTTGGATACCACATTGCAAAAAACTTTCTTTGCCTTATGAAGATCAATTTGTGAAACATGCATTTCCTGGAAACGCGACTGATATCTCTCCGCTTGAGTTATTTGACTCTCGTTTTAAACCTGATGATTTTCACTATAATTTTTTTGCAAATGAATATGAAAGGCTTTTTAAAAGTTGAATTTTAAAAAGTAAAGGTGCGTAGTGTGAAAATATCATTTGATCCTTTCGCGTTGAAAATAGTTGTGTCGTCAGATTTTTGCTGAGATTGTAGAAGTTTTGTAGGTGTTTAAGGTGTGGTTTTGGCAATTTTTAATTTTTTGTTTCCGATATCGTCTTCGGCTCTGGGAAAGGGGAAGACTTTCCTCTGCCATGGAGGCGTGGCTTGTGATGGCAATGTCCGAATAATTATTTCGAAGATTCTCTTTATTAATGTTTTTAAATATTGTTCTTTCATGTCCGTAAAAATAGTTCGTCATCCGCATTGAGGCTTAGGCTTTGGTTGGAACTTCAATGTCTAATTGAGAATCCGATGAAAGCGGGCAGGATATTTAATTGATGGAATATAAGTCATTCATTTTTTTCCAGTGCTTTGCGAATGAATAAATTTGCAGGGATTTCGAAATAACGATAGGACAAATGAGCGATACCAAAGGTGGCGGTTACATAAATCAGAAAGTCCAAGTATTCGTTTTTCCCGGTCATGAAGGGCCAGAGTAGAAATAAAATAAAAATGTGATAAAGATAACCGCCGTAACTGAGTTTGCCAATAAAAGCTGGAATGGCCCAATGTTTAGATTCGAAATTTCTCAAGTGAAGCCCGCCCAACAGAAACAAAAACACGCCTAAAACAACGGCATAGGTTCCTGTGCTTATCCACCAAGATTCGACCAAAACATAGTGATGCCAATAGTAAAGATTGATGAGGAAAAAACCGGAAAGACAAATATAGGTAGATGTTTTTTTGTTATTTGAAAGATATTTTTTATAACGTTTCGAGAATATATAAAGCAGACAGCCGACGGCTATGGAAATGAAGCTGGAAAATGAATTTAATACAAATGCGCGATAATTGAAGAAAATATAGCGGCCAGCATAAGTTCCGAACACCATGCCAAATATAATGAGCGAAAACATGAAAATGATGAGGTTTTTTTCATTTTTAAGACGTTTTAACACGAGAGGATAAAAGAGATAAAACTGCTCTTCGACTGCTAATGACCAAAGAACGTGCCAGTGCAAGGGATAGACATATTGGTGGCGAAGGGGCTCGGAAAAAATAATAAACCAATTAAAGGTAAAGGTGGCAATTGAAGCCCAGAAGGAAAAGTTCATGGGGAGATGTGATTCATTCATGGTGATTTGCACATCGTGGTGAGAAGAGTCGAAAAAGAGGCTGACGATGACACCGATGAGACAAACTAAAGTCAAGAGAGGGAATATGCGCCCGATTCGTCTGGCGTAAAAATCCTGATAATCTGGGTTAAAAAGGCCTCCGGGCATAGAGTCTATTAAACGAGTGATAATAAAACCCGAAACAACAAAGAAAATGCTCACGCCATATCCACCATTGCTCCAAAATCGGTACCACAGATAAGCTAGGAAAAATGGCTGGGATTGAGATGAAATGTACTGACTACCGAAGTGCACGGCCAGAACGACTAAAATCGCGAATGCGCGCACTAAATCAACGATCTGGTATTTTTCTGGGGCGATGAATTTGTTTTTTAGTGTTGATTTCATGTGTAAGGATTTTACAACGATTGGCATGTCTTATGCGGATTGATTATCTCTGTGACCATTTGCGCGCTAAAATTAGTAAGCGTTTTTAATTCACTTTAAGACTTGTTGACCATCCAGGCTGAAAAGCCTTCCAGGAAATCTTTAAAACCCGTCATGTGCTGAAGAGGAAAGTTATATTTTTTATCAGCGTTCTCCAACACTTTCATAAAGCAGGAAAGCCAAACCTGACGGGCGGCTTCATCGATCTCAAAGGGGATGTGCCGGGCTCTCATGCGGGGTGGGCCATGGTCTATGACATAGAGCGGCGGTCCGCCGAGGACTTGAACGAAAAATTTGGCTGACTTTCGCGAAGCCTCTTCAAGGTTTTCAGGAAACATGGCGCGGATAGAAGACTTGCCGAGTTCTTGATAAAAATCAGAGAGCATTTTAAAGATATTTTCTTCGCCCATGAGCGGGTAGATTTCCCGGCTGGGGCCGGGTCCCTGAGGCGGGCCTTGCGGCGGCACATAAATATTTCTTTCCATGCGGGATATTTTAACGGATGAAGGCCTAAATGCCGTTAATATAATCGTGGTTTTCATATTCATGGATAAGATCATGACTCTCGAAAAATCAAAATCAATTCTTTGCGGCTTGGCGGGCTTGCTGCTGTTTTGGGGCCTGTTTCATTTTCGGGCGCTTTTCGGCGGACAAACCTTTGTGATGGAAGACGCTTCCAGCTTTTGTTATCCGCTGTGGAAGTATGGCGCGGATGTTTTTGCTCAGGGCCTGATTCCTCTTTGGAACTCAGCCGCGGCTTTTGGCACCCCTTATTTGGCGGATCCTCAAATGGCGGCCTGGTACCCGCCGGTTCGAGTGTTTTACTTATGGCTTTCGCCGGAAAATGCTTTTCGCTTTTTAATTCTGGTTCATCATTTGTGGGCGATGCTGGGTTTTTGGTTTTTCGCTAGGGGCCGAGGCTACTCAAACTTTTCGTCTTTAGCCGGGGCGGTTGTATTTGGTTTTTCTATGCATTCGATTTGTCTTTTTGGCAATCCCGCCATTTTATTTAGCTTTTCCTGGATTCCGTGGGTTTTTGGTACAGCGGAACGCCCATTCAACAAAACTCATACCCATCTTTTGAGTCTTTCTGTTTGCGCGGCCATGCAATTAGTTTCTGGTTATCCGTTGGTTTTTTATTTAACGGTATTGTTTGTGGTCTTTGATTTGTTGTTGAAGCTTTTCAAAAACCTGAAGGGTTTCGATTGGCTTGAGTTTTTCGAAATGGCCGGAAAGTTGGGGCTGGCACTGGGACTGGCGATTGGGTTTAACCTGGTTTGGCTGATACCTTTTGAAGAGTTTAGGCAGTTTAGTAATGTGGCGGCCCGCCTGCAGGTCACTCAGGGATTGCCTTTCGATTTTTTGCGCTCGTTCTTGAATCCTTTCTGCGCCAAGACGATGGACGGGAATCTTCAGGTACCTTTTTGGATATCTTGCTTTTATGTTGGACTTCCGACTTTGGCGATTGTTCTTTGGGCAACATTAAGGGGAAAAGTTCGTTTATCCAGTCTGGCGCTTTTTTTATTGGCGCTCGTATTAAGTTTAGGCGAGTCAGCAAAACTGGGGGATTGGTTTCGGTATTTTGTCCCTTTTTATGGGTGGGTAGCGCGATCGGGCTGTTTAATGCCGATGGTCGTTTTTTTCGCGGCCAATTTGACGGCGGAGTGTTTGGAGTCGGTGAGGACGCCTGAAAACAAAAGGACCGATAGTATTTTCTTTTGGCTTTCCGCTCTGGTTTTTGGTTTGGCGATTTACGAGGGTGTGTTTGCCGGCTTTTGGCCGCTCTGGGCCGCTTTGGCGTTTGTTTTACTGGCGGGGTTGGGCCGTTTTTCTTTTCGCGTTAGGGCCATTTTCTTTTTAATCTCGGTTCTTTTTTCACTTTGGCCCTTCGATCAAATGATGTATCTCACGTTAGATCGATCCTTCTACGAGAAAAAACCGGCTGTGTTGAATGTCCTGAAGCCGGTGGGACGTCTTTATCAATCGCCGGAAATCGTGAATGCTTTTCAGGTTTCGCCGGGAAAAAATCTGGGGGATAGTTTTAATCATTTAAAAGAGAATCTGATTCCTGATATCCCGTTAAATTTTGGCGTGGAAGAAATTTGCTACAAGAATTCGCTGTATTTGAACTCGTTTTTGAGATGGTACCTCCTCTCGGGTGAGATGAAACCAAAACCCTTGGAAAAGCTCTTGAGTTATTGGGATGTGAAGTACGTTATGGGCCGAACCCCTTTTCCTGATTTTGAGAATAGGGGTGTTGATGATTTGAACACTCGACTGGATGAGAATCCCGCGCCCTTTTCTAAATGGTTTTCTGTGCCGGAGGCGCTTGCGGCTGGGGAATGGGCGGCTGATGCTGACGAGGTTAAGAGTGGGCAATTTGATTTTAAAAATAAATGCTGGATAGCGGATAAGGTTATGGCGGGAAGCTATTCGCGCAGGCTTGTTTCGGAATTAGTCAGGACGCCTGAAGGGGTGGAACTGCAGGCAAGCGGGACCGGAAAGGCCCTGCTGGTATCCAGCGAAACAGCTTATCCTGGATGGAAAGCCCGAACGGCACAAGAATGGCATGATGTAGAAGACGTCAATCATGGCTTTCGCGGGGTGATTCTTAAAGAGGGGGAAGAAAAGGTGACTTTGGCTTATCGGCCCACTTCTTTCAGGTTGGGCTGCTTTTGTTCACTCTTAGTGAGCGCTTTTTGGCTATTCTTACTGCTGAATTTTCCAAACCCCAAGAGGATGACGAATGAGCTTTCATGAATTTCAAATCACGGCCAAAGACGCTAAAACTTCGGCCCGCAATGGTCTTTTAAAATTACCGCACGGTACCATTCAAACACCCTGCTATATGCCGGTGGGTACTCAAGCTTCGGTCAAAGCCCTTTCGCCGGAAGATGTGTTGGCCTGTGGTTCTGAAATTCTTTTAGCGAATACTTATCATTTGATGCTTCGCCCGGGAGCTGATTTAGTCGCCAAAGCGGGCGGGCTGCATCAGTTCATGCATTGGGATAAACCGATTTTGACTGATAGCGGTGGTTTTCAGGTTTTTAGTTTGGCCGATCTTCGAAAAATAACGGAAGAAGGCGTAAGGTTTCAGTCTCATCTGGATGGAAGCGCTTGGGAAATGACCCCTGAGAGCGCCACGCAGATTCAACATAAGATCGGCGCCGATATCATCATGGCGTTTGATGAATGTATTCCTTATCCCTCACCCGAAGAATATGTGGAGAACTCGGTGGACCGCACGGCCCGCTGGGCGGAACGCTGTTGGGAAACGCATAAGAAAAGCGGGCGGGATCAAATTCAAGCCCTCTACGGCATCGTGCAGGGCTCGAATTTTCCTCACTTGCGTGAAAAGAGCGCTAAGCAATTATTGGCTTTTGATTTTCCGGGTTACGCCATTGGCGGGGTATCGGTGGGTGAGCCCAAAGAAAGTATTTATCAGGTGGTTAAGAACACGGCGCCCTATTTACCTGAAAACAAACCGCGTTATTTGATGGGAGTGGGAACACCGGAAGACCTTTGGGAGTGTGTGGAACGCGGCATGGATATGTTTGACTGTGTGATGCCGACCCGCATCGCCCGTAACGGAACGGCTTTGACCCGTAAGGGCAGAATTATTCTTAAGAACGCCCAATATACCGAGGACTTTAGTCCCCTGGACCCGGAATGCTCCTGCGAATGCTGCCGCTTCTACACGAAGGCTTATTTGCGGCATTTGTTTCAGGCGGAAGAGCTTTTGGTTTTGCGCTTGGTGAGCCTGCACAACCTGCAATTTATGACCGATGTTACGTTAATGATTCGTAAAGCCATTACGGAGAACCGGTTTTTAGAGGCCAAAAACCAATTTTACGCGGACTATTTCAAAGGCCAAATTCCTTTTAAAACCCAGTCATAAAAAGGGTGTTTAACCACTCCCCCCAAGGGGGATTTTTGATCCCCGAATCTTTTTTAGGGGACAAGGCACCCAGACACCAAGGAAGGCAAAAAATAAGGATTTTTGGGTGAAAGAATGATCGAGATTAAAGATTTTCTTAGTGTCTTGGTGGTTCAAGGGTTTTAGCTGATTTAGTCGGCTTGAAACACTTTTGCAGATCAGGCTTACTTTTTTGTCGCAAGCGCTTTTAAAGGCTTGGCCAGCCGCCAGAGTCTTGGTTTGGGTGTTGCTGTCTACCCTTTGATCTTCTGTTGAAAAACCCTACAATCTGTTGTAATTTACCTCTCCACTTTACCTCGCTCTACACGCGGCCCAGCTAAAAAGGCCGCTTTTTTTAACTCTGGAATAAACCTTGCTTATGCATGACGGACTAAATACGCGGGAGAAATGAATGTCGGAACAACCGGTTCAAGTGAACGAAAACGAGAACTTACTTTACCCCTTTGACGCGGGCAAAGATGCCTGCGGTGTGGGTTTTGTGGCGAACATGAAGAACAAGAAGTCCCACGAAATCGTTCAGCAGGGTGTGGAAATCCTCTTAAACCTCAATCACCGCGGAGCCTGTGGTTGTGAAATCAACACGGGTGACGGCGCTGGTATTCTCATTCAAATCCCTGATAAGTTTTTCCGTAAGAATTGCTCCAAGTGGGGTATTCAGCTTCCTAAAGAAGGTGAATATGCCGTGGGTTCTGTGTTTCTGCCCAAAGAATCTAATCAAGCCAAAGCGTGTGAAGATATTTTTGCCCGTGTGATTAAAGAAGAAGGTCAGGAACTTTTAGGCTGGCGTTTAGTGCCGACTGAAAACGCTGAGGTGGGCCCGACGGCCCGCGCTGGTGAACCGGCGATGAAGCAAATCTTCATCGGCAAGTCCGCTTCCATTAAAGATTCGGATGCTTTTGAACGGAAACTCTTTTTAATCCGTAAACGCGTTGAACACGCCGTCTCAGCTGACGCCAAGATTAAAGAAAAAAGCCTCTTCTATGTCACGACCCTGTCTTGCCGTACCATTGGCTACAAGGGCATGTTGACCACCGGCCAGGTTTCGCCTTATTTCCCGGATTTGCGTGATAAGGATATGGAGTCGGCTATCGCTTTGGTTCACTCCCGCTTCTCGACCAACACTTTCCCGTCTTGGGATTTGGCCCATCCTTTCCGTTACATCGCCCACAACGGTGAAATTAACACCTTGCGCGGCAATATTAATTGGATGCATGCCCGCGAAGCTTTGTTTGAAAGCTCGCATTACACTCCGGAAGAAATGAAGAGAATTCTCCCGATCGTTCGGGAAGGGCAGTCTGACTCGGCGACTTTTGATAACGCCCTGGAAATTTTGGTCATGGGCGGCCGGTCTTTGCCTCATGCCATCATGATGCTTATCCCTGAAGCCTGGACTGGCCACGCCACCATGCCTCAATATAAGAAAGACTTTTACCACTTCCACTCCTGCCTGATGGAACCCTGGGATGGCCCGGCGTCCGTCGCTTTTACGGATGGTCAGGTGATCGGCGCTATTTTGGACCGCAATGGTTTGCGTCCTTCCCGCTATTACGTGACGACCGACGACATGGTGGTCATGGCCTCCGAAGTCGGCGTGTTGGATATCGAACCCAAAAAGATTCTCAAAAAGGGCCGTTTAGAGCCGGGAAAGATGTTCTTGATCGACCTTAAAGAAGGCCGCATTGTTGAAGATGTTGAAATTAAAGAAAAAATTGCCAAAGAACAGCCTTACGGCGAATGGTTAAAACAAAACTTAACTACGTTAGAAAACCTGCCGGAAGCGCCGCATGTGCCGGAACCGGATCATGAAACTGTTTTGAAGCGCCAAAAGGCTTTTGGCTACACCCATGAAGATGTCCGCATCCTGATGGCGCCGATGGCGATTAACGGCGAAGAAGCCATTGGCTCGATGGGTGACGACACCCCTATGGCTATTTTGTCCAATAAGAACCAGTCGTTATTTAACTACTTCCGCCAATTGTTCGCTCAAGTCACCAATCCGCCTTTGGACGCGATTCGTGAAGAGTTGGTGACCTCGGTTAATACGACCATTGGTCCTGAAGGAAACATTCTCAAGCCCACCAGTGAATCTTGCCGTCAAATCGAGCTCAAGAGCCCGGTTCTGGACAATGATGAATTGGCCAAGTTCTCTCATATTTCATATAAAGGCTACAAAGCCATTACGCTGCCCATTCTTTATAAAGTCTCCTCGGGCGGCGACGGTTTAGCATCGGCCATTGAAGAAGTTCGCTTGAAGGCCAGCCAGGCGGCTAAAGACGGTTATCAAATTATTATTTTGTCGGACCGCGGTTTAGATCATGACCACGCCCCGATTCCGAGCTTGCTCGCTATCGCGGGTGTTCATCATCATCTCATTAAGAATGGCGAACGCACTAAGGTGGGCTTGATTGTGGAATCAGGCGAACCCCGTGAAGTACATCACTTCGCGCTTCTGTTGGGTTATGGCGCCAACGCGATCAACCCTTATTTGGCTTTCGAAACTTTGGATGACATGATCCGCCGGGGCATCCTGCCGAAGGAAGTTGATCATAAGACTGCCGTTAAGAAATATATCAAAGCGGCCAATAAAGGCATCGTGAAGGTTATTTCTAAAATGGGTATTTCGACCATTCAAAGCTATCGCGGCGCCCAGATTTTTGAAGCCGTCGGTTTGAATAAAGAATTTATCAATAAGTACTTCACCTGGACTTTGACCCGCATTGAAGGTATTGGCATTAACGAAATCGCCAAAGAAACCGAACAGCGTCACCGTGAGGCTTTTCCGGAAAGACCTTCACGCGAACTTGATCTGGAATGGGGCGGCCGCTACCAATGGCGCCGTGAAGGGGAAAAGCATCTGTTTAACCCCGACACCATTCATAAATTGCAAACGTCGGTCAAAACCAAGAACTACAAACTCTTTAAGGACTACTCAAAAGACGTCAACGAACAATCGCGCGCTTTAGCGACTTTGCGGCGGCAAAGTGATTGTGACTCCGCCCCAAGAATCGACCTTCGTGGCTGAAGAAAACATC
>Ga0206920_1065_pt2 | contig 15882 bp, 14 predicted proteins | sample Alteio_BWOrgHeat_65_FD_152934 | JGI IMG/M metagenome (GOLD analysis project Ga0206920, IMG submission 152934) | Enriched cells from forest soil in Barre Woods Harvard Forest LTER site, Petersham, Massachusetts, United States -... | ecosystem: Environmental > Terrestrial > Soil > Temperate forest >...
GTGCTGACGCGTCTTGGTGGTGAGCCGCACTTTACTTATCTGCCGGGGCGGACACACTTCGATCTTTACGGAGTCGGAAAGGATCCGATGGGGCTGTTCGATCAGATCAGCTTGGAGATGTATGCGGTGGCTAGGCCGAATGCGCATTGGAAAGCTCGTGTGGCTGCTGTGCCTTAGGCTGCAGTGGATCGGTTGGCGGAAGGCGTGGTTGTCGGGTTAGACTTTCGCATGGCCAAAGATCAATCCCGCCGGAACTTTTTGCGGACGGCTCCACTTGCCGCCGCCAGTCTTCCCCTTGTCGATAAGCTTGCATTTGGTGAGAGTGCGGGTCAGGGCTCGACGCCGGAGCCGTTTCAGCTTTTGCCTGCAGAGAAGCTTGTCGATGCGACGAGGACCCTGATGGCGAAGCCGGGCAATGACAACCTCTTCACTTCGAAGACGCTTCCCTTCTCCATCGTAATGACGGTTGAGGAGAAAAAAAGCGGCGCTGAGTTCGAGTATCACGAAGGCCGCGACCACATCTTTCATATCGTCGAGGGCTCGACGAGCTATCAGCTCGGGGGGACGCCGAAGAATCCGCGCAATACCAAGCCCGGCGAGTGGCTAGCCCCGACATCAGAGGGAGCGACCACAGTGACGTTGCACAAGGGAGACGTGTTAATTATTCCACGTGGCACACCGCATAAACGCAGCACGGAGACGAGCGTTACGTTCACGCTGACCTCCATTGAGAGTCCGCTAAAGTCGTGATGCTAGTTGCTGGAAGAGAGTGCTGGCGGGTACATTGAATTTTATGACCAATGCGGCTGTGAATATTCTTGATAGCTTTCGACTTGATAACAAAATTGCACTTGTAACCGGATCTGCAAGCGGATTGGGCGCGGCGATTGCTATTGCCCTGGCGCAGGCGGGTGCGACGGTGGCTTGCCATGGAAATCGGCGCGCTGCCACGGAGACTGCGGCAGCGATTGGTGGACACGCTGCGGCGTTTCGTGCGGATCTTTCTTCGACGGAGGGGGCGGAGGATCTGTTTACTCAGGTGAAGAAGACGTTTGGGCGGGTAGATATTCTCATCAACAATGCCGGGACAATTCTGCGGGCGGCTGCGGAAGAGGTAAAGCTTGCCGATTGGCAGCAGGTATTGCAGGTGAATCTGACGAGCGTGTTTCAGCTCTCGCAGTTTGCAGCAAAGGACATGATTCCGCGAGGTGGACTTGGAGTGAACTGCGGGAAGATCGTGAATATCGCTTCGCTGCTGAGTTTTCAGGGCGGGATTCGCGTGCCGGCTTATGCAGCCAGCAAAGGCGGCGTAGCGCAACTGACAAAGGCTCTGGCGAATGAGTGGGCGCCGAAGGGAATTCAAGTGAATGCGATTGCGCCTGGGTACTTTGCGACATCAAATACTGAAGCGCTGCAGGCAGATGAAACAAGGAACCGGCAGATTCTTGAACGGATTCCTGCAGCGCGGTGGGGACAACCGCAGGATCTGGCGGGAGCGGCACTGTTTTTGAGTTCGCCTGCGAGCGACTATGTGACAGGTACGGTTCTGACTGTGGATGGCGGTTGGATGGGACGTTAGTTTTCAGTCTGAAGTGCATCGGATTGCGAGAGGAGAATTGCAATGCCACAGAGTCCACACGATCGCGCTGCGGAGTATCACAACAAAGCGGCTCACGCGCACCAGGCCGCTGCGACGGAGCATGGCAAAGGAGATCATCTGACGGCGCATGAGCTTTCACGGCAGGCACATGAGTATTCGGTGAAGGCGCTTGAGCACTCGAAGGAAGCGACGGCTAACTTCAAAGCGGGGAAAGAGCTGTAGCGACTTCTACACTGAATACATGGTACGAGTTCCCTACGATGATCTTTATGCAAAGTTGCGCGAGGCGATGCTGCGACTTGGAATGGCAGACGAGCGGGCAGCCGTATGTGCACGGCTCTTTGCTGAGACGACACGTGACGGTGTCTACACGCATGGGCTGAACCGGTTTCCTCGATTTGCGGCGCAGGTGGGGAACGGCACGGTGGACGTCAATGCGGAGCCGACGAAAGTCGCGGGGTTTGGCGGACTCGAGCGATGGGATGGTCACAGCGGCGTTGGAAATCTGAACGCGCTGGCTTGCATGGGGCGGGCGATCGCTCTCGCGAAGGAACACGGGATCGGTGCAGTCGCGCTGGCAAATACAAATCACTGGATGCGCGGCGGGACCTATGGATGGCAGGCGGCGGAACAAGGGCTGTTCGCGATCTGCTGGACGAATACTCTGGCGAATTTACCCGCATGGGGAGCGGCGACACCAACGTTGGGAAATAATCCTCTGGTAATTGCGGTGCCACGCATGGACGGACATATCGTGCTGGATATGGCGATGTCGCAGTTTTCTTATGGATCGCTTGCTGCTTACAGCAAACGCGAACAGCTGCTTCCTGTCGATGGAGGATTTGACACTACGGGAAACCTGACACGAGATGCCGCAGCGATCGAAGCCTCACAGCGCGCGTTGCCGGTTGGTTATTGGAAGGGATCGGGGTTGGCGCTGGTGTTGGATATGGTTGGGGCGATGCTCTCAGGGGGACACGCGACGTATCAGATTCCGCGTGAGTCGACGCGCGAGACCGGCCTGTCGCAGATCCTTTTGGCGATTGATCCGAGCGCGGTGGCGAGTGCGTACGAGTTGACAAAGACCGCAGACGGGATTGTTGGCTCTTTGCGCGAAGCGACGCCTGTCGATCCGGCGAAGCCCGTTCGGTATCCGGGAGAGGAGACTTTACGGTTGCGTGAGGAGAATCTGCGACTTGGAGTTCCGGTCGATCCGGAGATATGGAAGCAAATCAGCGACCCATCCGCACAATAAAAAAAAGGCAACGGGGAGACCCGCTGCCTTTCGCAATTCTTGATGATGTTTGTTAGAAGTGGTAGCCCAGTTCCGCCGTCATGGCTCGCGGTGTGACGTAGTGCGTGCCGCTGAAAGTGGAGAGGAAGTTATAGAGAGCGTAATGATTGGTAATGTTGACGGCTGTGAGGCGAAGGCTCCATTTGTGCTTGTCTCCGTTGAAGAGATTATCCTGGCCGATCGATAGATCGAAGAGGTTGCGGGGTGCGATACGCGGAGGGTTCTTGTCGTCGTTTTCGGTTCCCGCTGCCGGAATCGCAACGAGTTTGGACGTTAACTGTGAGGCGAGGCACTGGTTGCCGGGAATTCCAACGAACGGAGTGGCCTTGATGCCGTTGCACGTCAGTCCCGCCTGGAACTGCTGGTCAGGGGTCAGGGTGCTGAGATCGATTCCCGGCTGACCGTTGATCGTAATGGAAGGCCCGCCATTAGCCGGGTTACAGGAGCTATTCGGATCCGTCACGTTGTAGCAAGGAACTGCGCCGGCAACCTGGCCGCTATCGAATCGCCAATTGAAGCCTACCCAGGGCGCGTACTTTCCGGGCATTTGGTACTGCATGTGCGTCGTCTGGTTAAGCCGTTCGTCATGATCGATTCGGAAGGGAAAACCACTTCCTCCCACGGTCGCGCCTGCCCCGCCAACCTGTGGTGGAAAGAATCGAGCCGACACTGTGGACAGAACAACGAATGCTGAAAGATTGTGATAGCTGGCCAAATCGGCTCGAACTGCGAGGCCGGGAATCTTCGAGTTGTGCCATGCGATTGGAAATGTGATCGGAGTGTTGCCTAGCACACTGAAGTCATAGGAGTTGTGAGTGTACTTCCAGATGTATTCGCCGCTGATGACGAAATTCTTTCCGAAGGCCTGTTGAAGCCCGGCATGAAACTCGTTTTTGAAGCCGGCCTGGAGAGCGCCGCTTGCCGTTGAACAGGCAAGAAGCGGAAAGAGCACAGGGTTGAGGCAGCCCACGCTCGATAGCACCAGATTTTCGTTAAAGGGCGACTCAAGCGTTCGGGCATACGAGAGTCGAAGCACCGTGTTGGTCTGCTTGACGGTGTAAGACGCACCGAGGCGTGGTTCTGCCTGACGGGCAATCGTCAACCCGTTATAAAGATCGCCACGAATTCCCACATTGAAGAGCCAGTTGCCGGTCTTGATCTGGTCCTGCGCGTACAGAGCCAACTCCTTGATGTCCGTACGACCGATGAAATTGAACTGGCCACCCCCGCGAGTGAGATCGTACGGCAGTAGCACAGAATTGAAGTTGCCTCCAACCAAAGGATCGTTCGAGAACAAACCTGCTGCTGTGCACTGCGAGGGATTGGTGAACCCCGGCTGCGGAGTGCCGCTGGCGTCAACGCATGGTGAGTTGAAGACTGAGCTTACGAGTCCAAGTGTGTCGTTTTCCCGCAGAAAAGTCTGCGAGTAGTTTCCACCGATCTTGATGTTGTGAATTCCTTTGACGTAGGAGATATCGGTGTGAACACCTGCGTTGGTAAGCGACCGAACCTGCGTGATCGTCTGGTTTTGCAGGTTCGGTGGTCCGAGGTCAGCCAGTAGATTCTTGCTTGGGTAGTAGTTGTAGTCGTCCCGCCGGATATACGGACCGAAGTTGAAGACGACATCGGTGCCGATGGTGTGGGTGTAGCTCGGCGAGATGTTGAAAGTGCCAATCTTCGAACGCTGATCCGTATCGCCAACATCGGCGAAAACAGGATTCGCCCCACTTCCCCCGCTTACGACATTCTGAACATTGAGGCTGTCGTAGGAGTTGGGAGTCTGAAACCACGAGCGGCTGTAGTTGAGATTGAGGTGAACGGAGTCGGCTGGTGTTATCTGGCGGTCGATGCGATCGAAGATGTTCAGTTCATTTCCCTTGTCGTGGAAGACGACGAACTCGGGTGGATCGAGAAAACGGCCGGTGTTGAGACCATCAACCTCGATAAAATTTCCCCAGTTGGGACCACCATAGCTCAGGTCGAACGCACCCGATGCGGAACCGAAGCTTCCGTAGGATGTGGTAATGCTTCCTGTGGGCTTGGTGACTCCCTGACCGGATCGCGTCGTCACCTGAATGACCAGGCTTGTCTTGCCGCCGTATTCGGCTGGCGGTGCACCGGCAATAACCTGAAGCGATTGCACCGAATTTGATGGAAGCTGGTTGGAGAAAACCTTGCTTTGCTGGTCCGTTATGGGCTGGCCATCGACAGAGAACGAGTTAGAGGCATGATCACCAAGACCGTGAAAAAGGCCGTTCGAGTCGGCCGAGACACCCGGCGACGACAACGTGACAAGTGAGCTAAGCGAAGATGATTCGCTCTCGAGGGGAAGCCTATCGAATGCGCTTCGATCGAGAGAGGTGTGAAAGGTGGAGTCGGTCTCGAGCAAGTCACCCGTTGTCGTAACGTCAATGACGGTAGAAGCCTGACCGATAGCAAGTGCTGGCTTCACCACGACTGGAACACTGGTGCGAACGTTGACATCCTGGCTGAAGGCCGCGAAGCCGGTCATCGAGACAGCAAGGTGATATTGATTGAATGGCAGATTCGTAAACTGAAAGTTGCCGTTGGAGTCTGAGATGGCACTTCGGTTGAGCCCGCTGACCGGGTTGACAATGGTAATAGCTGCACCAGGGACAATGGCTCCGCTCGAGTCTGTCACCGTACCGCGAATCGTTCCTGCGTTACCGGCAGATTGCGCGTAGAGGCCAGGACTACCTAACGTAACGATGATCGCAAATGTTGCGAAGATGACCCGTCGAATCGACGTGTGCATGAACTTCCCCCTTTATTGTTTTCCCTGAATATCTTGACTGCGTTCTATGCGAGAACAGAGTCAGCGGGCGGTGGTCGGGTGAAGAGTGCAAATGCCGAAAATGTCTGGGTCAGTGGAGGCGCGGTAAGCGCTTCGACACGTGAGATGACAGGAGCAACATGGTGCGGTGCAACGGGTGCCTCAGCGACCTGAACTCCTAGATGCGCCGTGACGCAGAGCGCGCAGTCTGAGTGAGAGAGGTCCCCTTGAGGATGAACGTGAACAGCCTGAATCGTTCCAAAGGCCACCACCAGCGAGATGCACAGCAGCGCGAGGAGAAGTCTCCACGAACTCTGGACCTTCGGCTTGGAGCGTAAGCTATTCATTTCGTGCTGAATCTAATATATCGCAGCGTCCCACTGACGATTGGACGGACGAGTCCCAGGTTTTGTTGCAGACGGAAATGTTGCACGGTGCGCCGCCCGCAACTGCTTATATCAGTTGCAGTTTGATCTTCTTGGCTCCGCGATCGACCATGGTGATCCGGAAGCTGCGAATCTGCCCTGTGCGGGCAGGCTCGGCCTTGGCTTCGGCAGGCAAGGGTCCATTCTTCCATCGTGCGGCAAGCATGGCACTGAAGGAAGAGAGGTCCGGCGCGGAAGTTGGGGACTCTTCTTTCGCGGCGGATTCAAGAATAAGACGCGCGCGCGCGAAAATGCCTTCACCAAGTTCGACAGTACCGTTGTCGCCGGAGATCTCAGTCAGGCGGCCGGTCACGGTCTGTCCGACCTTGTGTTCGGCGATGTATTCGTCGAGGCCGGTGGGGATGAGTTGTTTCAAACTGAGGCGCACTTGGCGCTTTTCTCGGTCAACGTCGAGAACTTTGGCCTTGACGACCTGGCCTGTGCGAAGAACGTCCTGTGGGCGCTCGATGCGTTTCTCGGCGCTGATCTCACTAACGTGAATCATTCCTTCGATACCTTCAGCGAGTTGAACGAAGGCCCCAAACTTGGTGAAGCTGGTAATGGGGCCTTCAACTTCGGAACCAATGGGGAATTTTTCCGGGGCTTCAGCCCAAGGGTCGCCGAGCGTTTGTTTGAGGCCGAGGGACATCCGGCGTTCTGCGGGGCTGATGCCGAGGATCATGACTTCGACTGCATCGCCGGCCTTGACCATGTCGCCGGGCTTGCGAACTTTTTTCGCCCACGACATCTCGGAGAGATGAATCATTCCTTCGATGCCCGGCTCAAGTTCAACGAAGGCGCCGAAGTCTGTGACGCGAGTGACTTTGCCGCGGACGCGCTCGCCAGCAATGTACTTCCCTGCTGCCACGTCCCATGGATGCTGCTGGAGTTGTTTGAGACCGAGCGAGATGCGTTTGCCCGACGGCTCGATCTTCAGAACCTTGGCGTCGATCTGCTGGCCGACGGTGAGGAACTCTGCTGGTTTTTCGACGCGGGTCCACGCGATATCACTGATGTGAAGCAGACCGTCGACACCACCGATGTCGACGAAGGCGCCGTAGTCCATCAGGCTTCGGACGGTGCCGGAGATGGTATCGCCTTCCTTGATCTCGGAGTAACGGCGCTCGCGCGCGAAACGGTCTTCTTCTTCGGAGACGGCGCGGCGATCGACGACTACATCCTCTTCTGTAGAGTCGAGCTTGATGATGCGGCAGCGAATCTCCTCACCGACGAGCTTTTCCATCTCCGCAGTATCACGTGCGCCGCTACGCGAGCCAGGCATGAAGGCACGCACTCCGATGTCGACGGAGAGACCGCCTTTGACAACTGCTGTGACTGTGCCGATGATGACGGATTTTTCTTCAAAAGCGCGCTCGAGGGCAGTCCAGTCTTTGGGTGTCTCGACGCGAAGGCGTGAGAGCTCGAGATACCCCTCTTCGTTGCGGCCTTTGATGGAAACCTGCAGTTTTGAACCTGGCTCGATGGTCTCTTTGGCGTTGTCGAAGAGCGAGACCGGCAACACACCCTCTGTCTTCGAACCGATATCGACGAAGACGTACTCGGCTGAAATGGCAACTACGGTACCTGAGATCTGCCGCCCCGTCTCGCCGGACCGGCGTTGATGGCTTCGCTCGAATTGCGAAAGGATTGTGTCGAAGGATTCGTTGGTCTCGACGGAGTCGACGGAGGGGGTAGTCTCTGGAACGTTCGGGGTAGACATGAAAAGCGGTGAGCCTCGTTGTTGCGGTTTTGGCTAGGATACCACCGCTTCCGCGTCATTGATCAGGGTCGGACTGCGCGTCGATATCGACCATTTGTTCTGATCTATCCCTAACCACAGGCGTTCTCGCGAGAAGTTGCATTGTCGCCAGTAACCCGCAACTTGTTAGACTGCTCTCGAATGCTTCACTCCAGATACAAGTTGCTCTTCGGCATTGTCGCGATGTTGACCGCCCTCGTGCCGTTGGGTTCCAGCAGCGATACTGGGATCGCGGTTGAAATTTCACCCCGTCAGTTGCAGAATGGCTCGCCATGCCTGTTTGCAGTGCGATTGAACCAGGAGGCGCGCGTAGTCGAGGGACAATGGCAAGGGCATCCTCTTCTTTTTTTTTCAGGCGCTGACCGCAAGAAATGGTTCGCGCTCGCGGGGATCGATGTTGAGGTCACGCCGGGAATTGCTCCCCTCGCGGTGGACGCCACATTGAACGATGGTAAGCATAAAACGCTGATTCAGAATGTAGAGATCGCGGAGGCTCCGTATGAAAAAGTGCCGTTGAGTGTGCCGGATAAGTTTGTAGAGCCGAGTGCCGAAGCGATCAAGAGGATTGCCGCGGACAAGGTCTTAAAGGACAAGGCCTTCGCGAATACTGCATCGACACCGCAATGGATGGGAAATTTTCTTCCGCCGTTGCATCTTGCGCCGCAGTCTGACTCCTTTGGCAATCAGCGGCTCTTCAATGGAAAGCTGGCCAGCGTGCATCGTGGATTGGACTATCGAGCGAAGATGAGTACGCCTGTCGGGGCGATTAACTCAGGCCGTGTCGTTCTTGCACAGCCTCTCTACTACGAGGGTGGCTGCGTTGTCATTGACCATGGGCTCGGGTTGATGAGTGTCTACATGCACTTGTCGAAGATTCAGGTTGCTGTAGGAAAGAAGGTACGGCGCGGGCAGATCATTGCACTCAGCGGTGCCAGTGGCCGAGCGACCGGGCCCCATCTCCACCTTGGGGTTCGCTGGCAGGGCAGCTATCTCGATCCTGTCAAACTATTCAGAATTCAGGTGCCGCAGTTCCGAGTGGACGCTCACTAGCCTACTGGCTTCGCTCCAGACTTACTGCCTTCCTGCTCCATACCGAAGAGCTTTCTCAAAGGTTTGTGAATTGCGCGCAGAATTGCTCGCACAGCCAGAATCGCTGCGATCAAAAGCCCGAGAGCAATGGTGGCCGCGAGGATCGGGTGGTGTGTTGCAAACCACGTCAGGCCGATTGCAGCGATATCCTCGGTTGAACTAAGCGCGATGTTAGTGACCGGTTCGGGGCTCGGCGTGACCGCAGCCCGCAAAGCCGTCTTTGTACCGTGAGAAGCCAAAGCAATTCCAGCTCCCAGCGCGGTCGCCAACACCTGCATCTGCGGACTAAGCTGCGCGCTGGCGTGGTACGCGACGAGAGCAGCGATAGGAACACGCACGACGGTGTGCAGCATATTCCACACCATGTCGAAGGCAGGAATCTTGTCCACAACAAACTCCATCGCGAACATAATGCCGCAGACTAAGAGAACCCACGTGTGGCCTAACGAGTCGAGGCCGGGCGGCAAAGCAACCCATTGCGTCCGCGCGAGAATCCCCAGAGTCAGCACGGTGGCATAGATATTCAGCCCGGCCGCAAAACTGGCTGCGATGATAAGCGCTGTGATGTTACCGGGGCTGAAGTTCATTTGGCTGGAATTCTACGCCTGCATGAACTTTCGCGGACTGCCAATTTTGCCAGCTAAAAGCGGACGGCTCGCTTGATCTGGGCGTATTGCAGAAGAATGAAGGCGTCGGTCATCCCGGCAATGTAGTCGGCAACGACACGTGAAAGCCCTTCCTTCTCCACTTCTTCGAAATAGCTGGCAGGCAGCTCTTCGGGATCGTTGATCCAGTAATCGAAGAGAGCGGTGACGACCTCTTCCGCTTTGTTGTGTTCGGTTTCGAGTGGCCCGCAAGTGTAGAGAGTGTCATAAAGGTAGCGCTTCTCCTGCAGACGCTCGGCTTCGACGTGCGGTGAAAAGACTGCGAGCCGCATCGGGTGGCGTCGAATATCTGCAAGGCATTCCGCACCGATGGCGGCCACGTTTTGGCCGGTTGTTGCGATCAGATCGTCGGTAAGAACGTTCTGCATCAGCTGTAACGCTTCATTGAAGAGAAACTTCTCATCGACTCCCGCGTGCTCTTTTTCGACCATGCGATAACACCGTCTGAGGATGTCGACGTGCTCGCGGATGTGGCCAATTTCCAGCAAACCTGACTCCACTCCGTCGTCAAGATCTGCGGTGAGGTACGCGATCTCGTCAGCAAGGTCGATCAACTGTGCTTCAAGCGGCGGACGTTGATCAAGAAAATATTCAGAGAGTTCGGGATGCTGCTCGGCAATGTAGTCACGTGAGTGCTTGATGATGCCCTCGCGAACGCCGAGAGTGAGATTGAGCCCACGATGCGCGGCGTAACGCTGCTCGAAGTGCTCGACGATGCGTAGCGCGTGAATGTTGTGGTCGAAACGGCGGCCATGACGGCTGAGGCAACGGTCGAGTGCGCGCTCACCAGCGTGTCCGAAGGGCGGATGACCGATGTCGTGGACGAGAGCCAACGTCTCGGCGAGATCTTCATCGAGGCCGAGAGAGGCCGCGGTAGCGCGTGCGATCTGCGCGACTTCGATGGTGTGGGTAAGACGGCTGCGAAAGTGATCGGAGGCGCGGCTGGTAAAGACCTGAGTCTTACCGGCGAGACGGCGAAAGGCGCGAGACTGCACAATGCGCTCGCGATCGCGTTGAAAGGCGGTTCGCGAAGGCCGTGAAGGCGCAGAATAGACGCGGGTCAGAAGAGGATCGTCTGGATATCCGACGACCGCGCATCGATGGAGATCGATTGCCATGGTCAGATTTCAGTGTAACGGGAGAGTAATGATTATTCGTGGGATGAGGCCGCCACCTTGGCCAGCTTCACTCGTGCGTTCTCGAGCTTATGCTGCACCTTGGACACATCAGCCGGATCGGCGTCCGCAGGCAGTGAGCTTGCGTATTCCGTCATCGACCGCTCCCACTGTGCAACGGCCATCTTTAGATTGCCGGTCTTTTCATAGACCTCGCCCAGATGATCGTGAACCGTGGGATCAGAATTGCCGCGCTCATTGGCCTTGCGCAGATTTTCCTCCGCGAGTTGATACTGGCCAGACTTGTAGTAGACCCAGCCGAGTGAATCGAGGAATGCATAGTTCTGTGGATCGAGATCGACTGCCTTGCGGATCAGCGCGAGGGCTTCGGGCAGGCGCACGCCACGATCGGCCAGCATGTAGCCCAGATAGTTCAGAACGGTGGGGTTCTGCGGGTCGATGGCGAGAGCCTTCCGGAACTCGGTCTCGGCCTCATCGTAGAGTTTCTGCCGGTCATAGAGTGAGCCGCGCAGAAAGTAGACGTAGAGCTTTTCGTCAGGCTTAGTGGCCAACGCGTCGGCCTTATCGAGTTCAGCCGAAGCCTCCTGCCAACGCTTCAGGCGCGTGTACATCGTGGCCAGGGCGAGGCGCGAATCACGTTCGTCGGGCGATCCGGCTGTCACAGCAAGCTGGGCCTTCGCGAGCGCAACACCCTCGTCAACTTTGCCAGTATCGGCGAGTTGTCCAGCGTACATGAGTTGGACAGCGTGATCGTTGGGCAGAGCTTTTGCAGCCTCCGCGGCAATAACGGTGGATTCCTTCCACTGATGAGCGTCGCGGTAGGCATCGATCTGGCCGGAATAGCTGCTTTTGATATAGTCTCCGCCGAGTTGCATCAGCTTCTTGTAGGTGGCAACGGCTTCCGCGGTCTTGTTTACTTCGCGATAAAGGATACCGAGGCGATCAAGGAAGATAGATCGGTTGGTTTTCTCTCCTTCTGAGTATTTTCCGTCTGCGCGTTCCGTGTCAGACACCAGCTTGGTTAGTACACCGATCGCTTCATCGTAGCGGCCGAGAGAGTCGTAGATGAGGGCTTCGTTGTAAGTCAGCTCGAGCGAATCGGGAGCAAGCGGTTTAGCCTTTTCGAGGGTCTTCAGCGCATCCTCATAGTGACCTTGCCGCCGCTGAATGTCTGAGATACGAACCTGCGACTGCCCATCCTGAGGCTCGACCGCAACGATGCCTTGAAGTACTTTAAGAGCCTCGTCGAGCTGACCGTCATTCGAGAGAGCATTGGCAAGCGCGCGCTCCGTATCGAGATTGTCGGGCTCCATATCGAGCGCACGGTGATAGGCAGCCACCGCGTCTTTGTTCTTCTTCATCTGCTCATAGCTGGCACCAAGCGCGAACTCGATGCGGGGAGACCGCTCATCGACGGGTATTCCGTTCAAAACTTCAGCAGCGCGTTTCGGGTCCCCTTGCTCGCTGTAGAGCCGCGCCATGTTGAGTGCAACCTCTTCGGAGTTGGCGTCGATTGCCTGAGCGAGCTTGAACTGGGCCTCTGCTTTCGCGGAGTCATGATTCAGGCCGTAGAGCTGGCCGAGCAGAAGGTGTGTCTCGATGTCATTTGGTTTAAGCTGGGCGAGCTTTTCATATTCGCCGATAGCCAGTTGCAGCATCTGGCCGGACTGCGCACTCTGCATGTCGCCAAGTGAACGCAGATAAACCTTGCCAAGCAGCGTGTGTGCCTCAGCGTCGTCAGGATTCTTGCTGACCTGGTCCTGCGCAGCAGCCACAGCCTCGCGAATACGCCCTATCTTGAAGTAGAGATCTGCCAACCCATCCTGCAGCAAGCGGGAGTTCGGATCAGCATCGAGCGCGAGTTTATACTGCTCCACTGCCTGGGTCGCGTAGTCCGAGCGGCCAGCGTTCACCGCCATATCCTCATACAGACGGGCGAGACCGTAGTGGTAGTACGAAGAGGAGCGATCAGGTTCAGTTATAGTAGCGGGCGCGGGAGCCAACTTTGCCGCCGATGGTGCCTGCGCGGCCATGGTCTGGGCCGCAAAAAGGAGGGCGGCAAAGGGGATTAAAGGCAGAGTGCGGACGGAAGAGGCACGTGAGAGCAAGGTCATGAGTTGAATCTCCTGTGCCAACGGAATGGGAGCCGAAAGCAGTGCAAAGTCACCAAATACTTAGACGATACCGCCTGCGTATTGGATGCAGACGGCAGGATTCGTCATTTGCGCAGCATGCAGGCGATTATATCCGCGAACCATCGAAATGGCAGTATTTATCCGTGCCGGAAGTGGCGGACCCCAGTGACTGCCATAGCCACGCCAAGCCGGTCTGCTGCAGCAATAACCTCTGCATCGCGTACTGAACCACCGGGCTGAATGATTGCGGTCGCTCCCGCATTGGCGATCGTCTCCAGGCCGTCCGGGAACGGGAAGAAGGCATCCGAAGCGGCGACCGTTCCTTTCAGGGGCAGAATCGCCTTCATGGCACCAAAACGTGCCGCATCGACCCGGCTCATCTGGCCGGCTCCAATGCCGACCGTCTGCCCATGGCCCTCGCTGAAACGCGCATAAACAATCGCGTTTGATTTGACGTGTTTGCAAACCGGCCACGCGAACAGCAAAGCCCGCAGTTCCTCGGCTGTGGGGTGACGTTGGGTGACGATCTTGAGGTCCGCTTCTGTGATGCGGAGACGGTCGGCGTCCTGAACCAACAACCCGCCGGATACCTGCTTCAGGACTCGCGGCGTTACGGCGGGAGATATCTCAATCAAGCGAAGATTTTTCTTTGACCCGAAACGCTCTAACGCCTCTGGAGTGAACGATGGAGCGACGATTGCCTCAACAAAAAGTTTAGCTATCTCCTCAGCAGCAGCGCCATCGACCTCTCGATTGATACCGATGACTCCGCCGAAAGCAGAGACTGGGTCAGCTTCGAGGGCACGGCGGTAGGCTTCAACGATGCTCGCGCCGGTAGAAGCTCCACAGGGGTTGGTGTGCTTGATGATGGCTGCGGCCGGTTCGTCAAACTCGCTGACTAGCTCCCAGCAGGCATCGAGGTCGACGATATTGTTGTAGCTAAGCTCTTTGCCTTGAAGTTGCTGGGCATTGGCGATGCCTTTTCCGCTGCCGTCGGTATACAGTGCGGCTTTCTGGTGGGGGTTTTCGCCGTATCGAAGGGTCTGCAGAAGAGGGTCAATCACGCGAATCGTTTCCGGCAGCTTGTCATGCGCGAAGACGGCCTTGCCGCTCGGAGACTCGATGCTTTCCAAGGCGTTTACAATCCCCGCGTCGTAGGCGGCAGTTACCGAGAACGCAGCCTTAGAGAGACGCCATCGTGTGGCACGACTGAGACTGCCGCCGTTCGCAGCCATCTCATCCGCAAGAACGGAGTAGTCGGCAACTGAAGTCACAATAGCAACATCGGAGAAGTTCTTCGCCGCCGAGCGAACCATCGACGGGCCACCGATATCAATGTTTTCGATGACGTCGGCGAACGAAACTCCTGGCCGCTGAGATGTTTTTTCGAAGGCGTAGAGATTGACCACTACCATATCGATTGGTTCGATCGCATGCTCGGTAACCGAGGCCATGTGCTCGGCGTTGTCGCGAATGTGCAGGATGCCGCCATGGACCTTCGGATGAAGCGTCTTGACTCGACCGTCGAGCATCTCGGGAAAGCCAGTAAGGTCGCTGATGTCGCGCACGGGAAGGCCTGCTTCGCGCAGGGCCTTGGCAGTTCCTCCGGTCGATATGAGGTCGACGCCAAAGAAAACCAGCGCTTTGGCGAAGTCAACGAGACCCGTCTTATCGGTAACGGAGAGAAGAGCGCGGCGAATAGGAAGAAGATCGGAAACGGGTGCAGAGGGATCAGTGCTGTGTTGAATCATCGCCTTTTATTTTATTCGAGCGAGGCAGCTCGCGTTTTAGAGAGCTACAGCGCACCCATCTTCACCGACCCTGTAAGCGAGCGAACTTCGGCAACATCATGCGCCGCGCACCAGCGCTTCAGCCCATTGGCGATGTTTTCGACGGCGCGTGGATCCGCATAGCTCGCAGTACCGACCTGCACGGCAGTCGCACCAGCCATCATGAACTCCGCTGCATCCTCGGCACGCACGATTCCGCCCATTCCGATGATGGGAATCTTCACCGCGTTCGCTGCCTCGTGCACCATCCGCACGGCGATTGGCTTGATCGCCGGACCAGAGAGCCCGCCGGTGACGTTGGCGATGCGTGGGCGCCGGGTCTCCACATCGATCGACAAGGCAACAAAAGTGTTGACGAGCGAGACGGCTTCGGCGCCGCCATCCTCGACAACGCGAGCCATCAGACCGATATCCGTCACATTAGGAGAGAGCTTTACCATCAGCGGACGCCGCGTTGCAGCCCTGGCACGTGCTACGAGCTCCCACAGCGAAGGCGGATCGGTTCCGAAGACCATGCCTCCATGGCTCGTGTTCGGGCAGCTTACGTTCAACTCATAGATCGCGATGCCGGGCGCGTCGTTGAGAGCGTGAATAACCTCGAGATAGTCGTCCATCGTAGAGCCGAAGACGTTTGCAATAACGGCCGTACCGCTGAGCTTTTGAAGCTTCGGCAGCTTTTCTTCAATAAAAGCCTTCACCCCAACATTCTGCAGGCCGATTGCGTTCATCATGCCCGCTGCGGTTTCGATGATGCGTGGCGAAGGATTGCCTGCCATCGGTTCCCGAGACAGTCCTTTGGTGACGAAGCCGCCGATGCGATCGAGTGAGACGACATCTTCGAACTCAACGCCGTAGCCGAAAGTGCCGCTGGCTGCGATCACAGGCGAACGCAGCTCAATGCCGGCGACGGTCACGCGCATGTCGGGACCCTTGGGGCTTTTATCGCGTACTGCAGTCGCCACTGATAGCCTCTTGATGGATAACTTTCATCTTATCCAGAGTAACCGTTCTCCCTCACTTCCTCCCAGTAAGTGTCCACAAGACGCTAAAATGCAAAGTAATGATTGATCTTGCATTTGTACGGGCGAATCTCGCCCTTGTCGAAGAAAAACTGCGTACACGTGGCATGGATCCCGACGCCGCATTAGGCGATTTTGCTGCAGTAGATCGAGAACGGCGCGACGCCATTACGCAG
>Ga0206920_1138_pt1 | contig 15875 bp, 15 predicted proteins | sample Alteio_BWOrgHeat_65_FD_152934 | JGI IMG/M metagenome (GOLD analysis project Ga0206920, IMG submission 152934) | Enriched cells from forest soil in Barre Woods Harvard Forest LTER site, Petersham, Massachusetts, United States -... | ecosystem: Environmental > Terrestrial > Soil > Temperate forest >...
TCAGGCGTGGCGGCGTGCAGGGGCAGGGAAACGAGGACGAACGCGGAGATCGCGGCGGTGAAGAGAATCGAGTGCAGACGGAGGGATGCAGTCATGGATTTCGTCATGGCTCTCGATTGTAGACCGTTGGGGCGGAAAGGCTGGTCTCGAAAAGATCTCGGGATCTACGAAGATTTTCGTTGACATATACGAAACACTTCGTATATTGTCGCTTTCATTATGAAGATTTCCGGCAAGACGATACCGCGTCCGACCGAAGCTGAGCTGGAGCTGCTGCGCATTTTGTGGCAGACAGAGCCGGCGACGGTGCGGGAGATTTACGATGCTCTGAACCAGGAGCGGCCGTCGGGGTACACGACGGTGCTGAAGATGCTGCAGATCATGACGGCCAAGGGGCTGGTGGAGCGCGACGAGGCGAGCCGCGCGCATGTGTACCGCGCGGCGATGGGCCAGGATGCGATGCAGAGCCGGATGCTGAAAGATCTGAGCGTTCGGTTGTTTGCCGGGTCGGCGGCGCAGCTTGCTTTGCATGCGCTGGCGATGGAGCCGGCGAGCGCGGGGGAGTTGGACGAGATTCGTGCGCTGATTGAACGGAAACGCCTGGGTGCAGGGCAAGAACCCGACAGCATGGGATTGAAACGAACGGGAACGCAAGCGGGAATTCTGACGGGAAGAGCATCGGGAAAGGATCAGCTATGACGCAGACACTTCAAGCGATTGCCTGGACACTGATTCATTTTTGCTGGCAGGCGGCAATCGTTGCCGGCCTCTATCGTGTGGTGAGCGCGGCTGTGGCGCGGCGCTCGAGCCAGACGCGCTATCTGGTGGCGCTGAGCGCGCTGTTGCTGATGTTGGCTGCGGCGGCGGGGACGTTTGCGTGGGAGCTGCGGGATGGTTTTTCTTCCGCGGCCTTGGCTGGTTCGGGCTCCGGCGAGCAGAGCGGCTTGCAAGGCTCGGCTCTTGCTCACGGTGCTTTTCCTCGCAGCCTGGAGCCGGGGATTGCCGCGGCGGAGTCGGCTGCGACGAGTCTCACGCTGGCGGAGATGCTGCGCGGGATGCTGCCGTGGATCGATGGCTTGTGGGTGCTGGGGGTGGTGGTGCTTTCACTACGCACGCTGGGCGGCTGGATGCTGATTGAGAAGCTGCGGCGGTCGGCGACGGCGGACGCTCCAGCGGCGGTGCGGGCGAGCTTTTTACGCATCGCTGCGGCGATGGGGTTGCGGCGTGAGGTGATGCTGCGGGTGTCGAGTGCGATTGCGGGGCCGGTGACGGTAGGCGTGGTGCGGGCGCTGGTGTTGCTGCCGCTTTCGGCTGCGACTTCCCTGAGCATGGAAGAGATGGAAGTGGTGCTGGCGCATGAGCTGGCTCATGTGCGACGCGCTGACTTTCTGTGGAACCTGCTGCAGGCGCTGGCGGAGACGTTGTTCTTCTTTCATCCCGCGGTGTGGTGGGTCAGTGCGCGGATCCGGTATGAGCGCGAGCTGTGCTGCGACGATATTGCGCTGGAATATTGCTCGAATCCGCTGGTCTATGCGCATGCGCTCTTTCGCCTGGAAGAGCAGCGTTCGCGGCAGATGCAGCTGGCGATGGCTCTGGATGGGCATCAGCTTCCGCGGACTTTGCGCATGCGGGTGGCGCGCATCCTGGGAGAACCGGTGATGGCGAATGGCATGGATGCGATACGGCCTCGTTCGCTGGCTGCGGCTTGCGCGGCGCTGATGGTACTGCTGCTGCCGGTTCCGCAACTGCTGGCACGGTTGAATCCTGCTCCGATGAAGGTTACGACAACCAAGACGCCGGTGCTGGCGGTGGTTACGGCGCAGGCGACGAAGCCTTCAGGACTCGGGCCGCAGGCGCCGAGCGTGCCGCAGGCTGCTGTGGCTGAGACTGCTGCGCCGAACGCTGGCGCGAGCCGCGCTGAGGTGCAGGATCAAGATGAGGAGAAAGCGGACGGCGCGGCGCAAACGGCAGCAACGAACTCTGCGCAGACAAGCGAGCCGCAAGCAGCGCCGTCTACACCAGGGAAGGGCAGTTATATCGATCGCATGCGGGCTGCCGGCTATGACGTGGATCTGGATAAGTTCATTGCGATGAAGATCCAGAATGTGACGCCGGAGTATGCGCAGGCGATGTCTCAGCTTGGCTTCGGCAAGCTGAGTGCGGATGACCTGGTTGCATGCAAGATTCAGGGTGTTACGCCGGAGGTGATTACGAAGTTCAAGCAGGAGGGCTTCGAGGTCAAGAGCGTGCATGATGCGATCTCCTACCGGATTTTCAATCTGACGCCGGAGTTTGCGGCGGGAATGAAGGCTGCAGGCTTTGACGGACTGGGTTCGAAGGAAATGCTCGCTATGCGTGTGCAGGGGGTTACACCGGAGTATGCGCGCGCGATCAAAGAGCAATTTCCAGGCGCCACTGCGGATGATGTGGTGAGGACGAAGATCTTCCACATTGACGCGGCGTTTATCGCTTCGGCGAAGAAGCACGGGTTTACGAATCTGTCGCTGGACAAGCTGGTGCAGTTGAGCATCTCCGGCTTGCTGGACGACGAGAAGTAAGCTTCGCCGGCTTTCAGCGCGGTTAAAGATGATGTTGCCCTGTGGAGAGGTTGCTTTGGTAGAAAGCGGCCTCGCAGGGAAGCTGCGTTCATTTTTCGCATGGATTTAGAACGATGTGCGTCAACGATGTGTATCAGGGAGGTGGCCATGAATCGTCGTGCCTGTTTTGTTTTGATGATTGCGATGAGTGTGGCTTCGATCGCTGTGCCTGCGATGGCGCTGGAGTCTCTGCACGCGCACTGCACGGTGAGGGCAACCGAGACTCCGGGCAGGCTGAGCTTGCGCATCAGCGATGAGGAATGCCGGGAAGATCGGCAGTGCGGGTCGAGCTACAGCAATGACTTGATGAACCGGTTGACGGGTATCTCGGCTGGCGATTTTTCGCGTGAGGGCGCGCAACTGACAGCGAAGCTGGAGGCCGAAGCGGGAAACTTCAGCTGCTCGGGGACGGTGCATGATGGCGTGCTTGTGGGGGCTTCGTTGTTTGTGCCGGATGATGCTTTTGTGAAGCGCATGGCGCAGATGGGTGTCGAGGGACTGAGCTCTGAGAAGCTGCAGGCGTATGCGTTGTTGAAAGTCGAAAGCGGATGGGCGCAATCGCTGAAGCAGACGGGGATTCAGGGGATCGATGCTGACAAGCTGCTTGCGCTGCGCATCTTCAATGTGACGCCGGAGTATATCCGCAGTATTACGGAGCTTGGGTATGCGCTGCCGAACGCGGATCAGCTGATTGCGATGCGGGTGCAGGGCGTGGATGCGAAGGAAGTGCGGGAGGTGCGCGCACTGGGCTTTCAGCCAGACTTCGACGAGCTGGTGCAGATGCGGATCTTTCACATCACGCCGGAGTTTATACGGCGGATGCAGGCGCGGGATTTCAAGGATCTGACGATCGCGAAGCTGGTGCAGATACGGATCTTCAAGCTGGATGAGTAATTCAAGCGGGATATTTGTGCATTGACCGTTTTGTCGCAACCAGACACTATAATCGTGCTCCTATGATTCAGCATCGAAGAAACTGAGCTGAGTGGAAGGAGCAACACGAGGATGGCGCCTTCGGTTGTGGAAACAGATTGCTGTGTGGTGGGCGGCGGTCCTGCCGGCATGATGCTTGGGTATCTGCTGGCGCGGCGTGGGGTCGAGGTAACGGTGCTGGAAAAGCACGAGGATTTCTTTCGTGATTTTCGCGGCGACACAGTACACCCATCGACGCTTGAGGTGCTGAAGGAGCTTGGGCTGCTGGAGGAGTTTCTCGAGTTGCCCCATCAGCAGGTGAAGTCGCTGGGCGTGGTGATTGGCGACGAAAGATTTGAAGTCGCAGACTTTCGCCTTGTGCCGACGCATTGCAAATTTGTCGCGCTGATGCCGCAGTGGGATTTTTTGAACTTTCTTTCGAGTCACGCCAAGAGATACTCCACATTTCGACTGTTGATGAAGCACGAGGTGGTGGAGCTGCGAAGAGAGGGCAGGCGCATCGCAGGCGTGATGGCCCGGAACGATGGGCGAGAGGTGGAGATCCGCGCAAAGCTGGTGGTGGGCTGCGATGGGCGACACTCTGTTACGCGCCGCGCGGCCGGATTGAAAGTGATCGAGCATGGCGTGCCGATTGATGTGCTGTGGTTTCGGATCAGCCGCAACGCGAGCGACCCGGCACAGGTGCTCGGTAACGTCAATTATGGAAAAGTGCTGGTGATGATCAATCGCGCCGATTATTTTCAGGCCGGCCTGCTCATCCCGAAAGGCTCCTATGACAGCCTCAAGGCGCGTGGCATCGAATTATTTCGCACCGATGTTCTCCAGATCGCTCCCTGGCTGGGCGACCGCGTGCATGAATTACGCGATTGGGACCATATCAAGATTCTGACGGTCCAGATCAACCGGCTTCGGCGCTGGTATCGGCCGGGGCTGCTGTGCATCGGGGATGCTGCTCATGCGATGTCGCCCGCGGGCGGGGTGGGGATCAATCTTGCGATTCAGGATGCTGTTGCTGCTGCCAACCTTTTGGCGCAACCGCTGCTGAAGGGCCGGCTCTCACGCCGAGATCTGGCAGCGGTACAAAGGCGGCGATTCCTTCCGACGTGGATTACGCAGTCGATCCAGTTAGCGGCGCATCGTGGCATGGCGCGTGTCTTTGAAAATCCGGGGCCGATTCACGCTCCGTGGCAGATGAAAGCGATTGAGCGCATTCCCGGTATTCAGAGCGCGCTGGGATACGCGGTTGGCGTGGGTGCGCGCCCGGAGCATGTGCGCGAAGCCAGGCGTGTGAGTCCGCGACGGGTGGGGCTGCGCAGATTTGTCCTTGCTGGACTTGGGGCTGGCATCGGCGCAGGACTCGTCGCGGGGGTCGGCCTCGCGGCAACGGCTGCTGTTTGTGGTTGTGTGGCGTGGAGGGTTTGGAGCAAAGCCACGCAGCCTGCATGCTAGTGCGCTAGGCGCTCTTTTTTGCAACCTTCGCGCCGCCCCACAGGGAGCCAGGATTTGCGCGATCCGGATAGAGTTCCAGCATGGCGTCATAAAGTTCGCGGGCGGTGGTGGTGGCGGCGTCCAGACGATTGAAATCGCGAAGATACTGCCTTGTCTCGGCGATGATGCGAGGGTCGTCCTGATTTTCCGGGACTTTGTGTCCGGCGATGACGGTGCGGGGGTTTAGCGCCTCGAGTTTGTCGAGCGCAGCTATCCACTCCCGTCGGCTCTCCATGTTGGTTTCCGCAAGGTAGGGATGAATTCCGTTGTAGACAACGTCCCCACCGACGAGCAATCCAACCGACGGAAGATGCAGGCATGTCGATTGGGCCGTATCCGTCTTCCCGGTATTCACGACGACCAGCTTGTGTCCCTCGAGCTCCAATTCATTGCTTTGGAGAGGATCCGCGATCGGGAGATGCTCCGGTATTTGACCAGGAAAGAGTTTGCGCCAAAAGCCCTCTAGCAACGTAGGAGACAGCTGCTGGCGCATGGCCTCAACGACATCCGGGGTTGCAACGGCTTTCGCGTTCGGGAAATGTTCCAGAAGCGCGCCAATTCCGAAGATGTGATCCCCGTGTCCATGCGTCAGGTAAATCGCAGTAAGATTCTTGCCACTTGCGATAACCCAATTCAGCAAAGTCTGCGATTGGTCGATCGTCAGAAATGTATCGACAAGGACAGCGTCTCGTTCTCCGTAGATAAGCGTCGATGAATTCGAGACCCACATCAATGCCTCTTTACCAGGTGGAAGATCACGGCTAAGACCAGGGCGTTTGCTGGTAAATACATCCCATCTCAGGGTTTCGTTTCTTGTATCAATTGCAGTCATAGCCACTCCTAGGTGAGGTTCGAAGATCGAATTTGGTGAAAGCGAGCTGATTGTGCGGAATGCAAAGCGATACCGCTCTGTCGATCCTCTGATCGCCGGCTCTCGACGAGTGCATGATCGCCAATGTATTCAATGAGAGGGTCGTTGGTCAGGCGCGGGCGCGGCGTTTGGCGGGCTTTTTCTTCTTCTGAGCGGCTTTGCGTGCTGCAGTTTTGCGGCGTTTGATCTCTTCGGGGGAGTACATGGAGCCGCGGCAGTTGGAGGCGCCGCAGTAGCAGGTGCAGGGGTCGTCGGCGCCGTCGTAGAGGCAATAGTCGTAGGTGATTTCGCTTTCGGCTGGGATGTCGCGCAGGGCGACGACCCAGACGCGGTCGTCTTCCTCGATAGTCTCGGCGTTGCCGTCGCAGCTGTGGTTGATGAACATGGCGGTGCAGAAGCCGTCGATGACGGTTGCGCCGTCGCCGAGTCCAAAGAGATAGGTGACGGGGTAGTCCTCGTAGAGCACGTCGGCTTCGTCTTTGTCGATGCGGCGGCCGGTGTATTCGGCGATGCGCTCGCCTTTGCGAACGTGGGTGGTGGTGTAGCAGCCGGCGGCGTGAATGGCGGAAGAGCGAACGATCAGTCCCATGGCGCGGAGAATCCCATTATCCTGTAAGAAGGTGTTGTTTTGCTGAATGCAGTGGTGCGATGCAGGAGAACGCGTGGTCCTCGAAACGCATCGTAGCATTGGGCGGCTGGTGTGAACAGGAGTTGTGGTGCGATGGGGTTGTGGAAGATGAGGCCGGTAGGGATAGCGTGGGCCGCTGGAGTGTTGTGCGTGGCAACCGCGGTGCCGATGGTGCGGGCGCAGAGTACGCAGCCAGCGACGCCACAGACGACTCCGGCGCAGAGCGATAACCCGTTTCCGGGAGAGCCGCAGCCAGCCCGGCCGCAGCCAACTCAGCAGCAGAGTTCGCCGCAACCTGCAGCGCAGCAAAGCAGTAAGCCGCAGACGACGGCTCCGGATGCGAAGCCGGGGAGCGATAATCCGTTTCCGGGTGAGGATGTGAATGCGCCGATTCTGCCGACGGGGCCGGGCGATGCGCCGGTGGCTGCTCCGAGGCCGGATGATGCGGCGGGTGACCGGGCAGGGGACAGCGCGGCGGCGACGAGGCGCAGGGGCGATGATCCAGATGGCGACCCGGTAAGGACGCCGGATCCGGCGGGGCTGAGGGAGAATGACGGCTTCAGCTCGAGCCGGTCGGGAGGGCCGGATCTGCCGATGGAAGACACGACCGATGCGCGGCCGGGGAAATCGGTGAAGAACAAGACGCGCGAGCAGTTGATCCAGGAAGATCTGGACGTGGGTGAGTTCTACACGGAGAAAAAGAACTGGAAGGCGGCAGAGCAGCGCTATGCCGCGGCGTTTGCGATGGATCGCGAGAATCCGGATGCGGTGTGGGGGATGGCGGAGGCGGAGCGGCATCTGCAGATGTACAAGGAAGCCGCGGAGCATTACCAGCTATTTCTGTCGTACGATCCGGATGGGCCGCATGGGAAGGCGGCGCGCAAGGGTCTGGAGGAAGTTGAGTCTTCGCTGGCCTCGGGAGTGAAGAAAGACTCCGGCGCCTCCCACAATTAGTCTCGATTGCCGCGGAGATGCGGTGGTGGTGGCATCGTGGGTACACGCAGATCGAGGCTTGTCTTCTCTGTTTGACTCTCGATTCCTGACCGTCTCTCTGGCTTGATTCTCTCTGCTTGATTCTCTTGGGCTGATCCATTTCTCCTGTGGGTTCGCTTGCTTGCGTCATTTATTCACTGGAATGACGATTTGGAGACATCTAAAATGGTTGGAATGACTTATGCTTCTGTAGCAGATATCAAAAGCTCGTCCCAAGATGCTTTGAGAGAAGGATCGAGCACGCCGACCCGTATGCATCCGGTACTGAAACTTTCCCTGGAACCGTTGGCCGTAGAGATCAAGCCGCTGAGCCTGGAGGAGGCGCAGATCCCTCCTGCTCCGGGTCAGGATCGGTGGAGTGCGCAGCAGATTGTTGAACACCTGATCCTCAGCTATCGTCTTACGCTGGATGCAGTGAACCGGCAGCTCAAGAGCGGGCGTGTTCCGAGCCGGCGTCGAAATCTGCTCAAGTCTATATTGCGTATGCAGACGCTCGGATTGGGATATATGCCGAACGGGATTCCATCGATGCATGCGGTGCGCCCGAAGAACATTACGCCGATGGCCGGGCCGGAACTGGTGGAGCGTTTTCTGGGGGCCGCAGAAGAGATGGATGCAGCGTTGTCGGCGGGTCGGAAGAAGTTTGGTGTGGAACCATGCGGCGAGCACCCGTTTTACGGCGCGATGCGGATTGATGAGTGGCGCCGGTATCACGCGCTGCACGCCAGGCATCATGCGGTGCAGCTCAGGAACGCGATTCGTTTTGCTAAGTCGCAGGGCAAAGGCTAGAGAACAGAGAACAGAGATCAGAGATCAGAGATCAGAGATCAGAGATCAGATCAAGGCGAAACAAGATAAATAGAAGGTCAAGAGCAAGGGGAAGTGCCTGAGCGGTGTCTGGGCTGAAGTTCAGGGCATGAATTTGCCGATCCACCAGACGGAGAGCCAGGCTGGGTAGAAGATCTCTGAGAGAGCAGCGATGCAGAGGAAGGTGCCGAAGGGAAGCGGCATCTGGGCCCAGTTGTTGCTTGATTCTGAACCAGGTTCAGAGCCAGGGCCGGGGTTTAACTCAGGGCTTGATGCGGGGTTCGACTCGGGATTGGACCGGCTGCGCAGGAAGCTGAGGGCGATCCAGAGCAGTGCTGCCGCGGATGCGGCGAAGATGGCGATGGCGAAGCTTTCCAGGCCGCCGGCGAGGCCGAGCCACGCGCCGAGCATGGCCATCAGCTTGGCGTCTCCGAGGCCCATGCCTTCGCGGCGGCGGACGAGCCAGTAGCCCAGCCGGATGATCAGGATGAGGCCTCCGCAGACGATGGCTTCGAGAGCGCGCATCCAGAGGTCAGGCAGGAGTTTCATCCACCAGTCGATGTGGCGGAACGAGGGGCTCATCTGCCATGCGGTGAAGACGGCGAGGAGCAGACCGAAGGCGATGCCGGGGACGGTGAGGCGGTCGGGGAGCCAGAAGTAGAGGGCGTCGAGCGCGGCGAGAGCGACCAGCAACCAGGTGAAGAGGGCGTACGCGATGAGGACAACGCATGTCTGGGCGAAGCTCTGCGGGATCGCCGTGTTCGTGGCGTTGACGGTGAAGGCGGGCGTGCTGAATTTGTACCAGACGGCGGTCCAGAGGACGGCGATGGCAAGCTCGATGAGCGGGTAGCGGAGGCCGATCGATGTGCCGCATTGGCGACAGCGCCCGCGCAGGAAAAGCCAACTGAGCAGGGGCAGGTTCTCCCACCAATCCAGGGTGTGGTCGCAGTTGCGGCAGTGGGAGCCGGGTGTGGCGATGCTTTCGCCTTCGGGCATGCGAGTGAGGACGACGTTAAGGAAGCTGCCGAAGGCGAGGCCGAGGAGCGCTGCAAAGATGGCGCCGGCGAGTTGAAGAAAGTGTGCGATGTTGGTGGTCTCGGTCATGAAAAGAGTGTGATGTGGTTGATCGTGTATCGCGAGCCAAGGTTCGTGCTTTCCCATCCTTGAGACGATGAGGCCGTCTCAAGGATGGGGCACCCGGCTTCCAGTGTTGGCGTAGACGGCGCTTGGTAGAGCGGCGCTCGTCCTTCGTGACAGCGCTGGTCGCAGGTTACAGTATTGTTATGGTGCCTGACGCGAGCGCGGCATTGCCGGAGGCGATTCCCACTGAACCAGGATCGGTCCCGACGATGTCTGGGACGGCGGATGCGAAGACGGGAATGGTCTTTGCCGAGTCGGTGGCGATTATGGCTCGGCTGCGCCGGCCGGGCGGTTGTCCGTGGGATCGCGAACAGAGCTTTGACTCGATTCGCAAGTACACGCTGGAAGAGACGTACGAGGTGCTGGACGCGATCGAGCGCCGGGACTGGGCGAATCTGACGGAAGAGCTCGGCGATCTGCTGCTGCAGGTCTTGTTTTATGCGCAGATGGCGGAGGACGAAGGCCGGTTTTCGATTGTGGATGTGCTGGAGGGGTTGAACCGGAAGCTGATCCGGCGGCATCCGCATGTCTTTGGCGAGGCGGCTTCGGCGGCGGCTGGGAACCAGGCGACGGTGGACGCGCGGGTAGATGGTTCGGCGGCGCGGGTGCTGGCGAACTGGGAGCAGATCAAATCCGCTGAAAAGGCGCGGGCAGACAAGAATGCCGGGGAAGCGTCGCTTTTGGACGGGGTGATGCGGGCGCAGCCGGCGCTGGCTGAGGCGGCGAAGCTGGGTTCGAAGGCGGCCAAGGTGGGCTTTGACTGGCCGCAGTGGCGCGATCTGCTGGCAAAGGTTGAAGAAGAGACGAACGAGCTGGTGGCAGCGGTCGAACAAGAGGATGCGGGCGAGGTGGAGTCAGAGTTGGGCGATTTGCTGTTTACGGTGGTGAACCTGGGGCGGCATCTGCATGTGGATGCGGAGATGGCGCTGCGGGGGACGAATGCGCGCTTTCGGGAGCGGTTCCGGCAGATGGAGCGGGCGGCGCAGAAGCCGCTGGCGGAGCTTGGACCGGCGGAGCTGGAAACGCTTTGGGCGGGAGCGAAGTTGCAGCTGGCGCAGGGAAGCAAGATCTCAGGGGCTAAAGTCCCTGATCTTCCTGCTGGCGTAATGCCGGGGATAAATCCCTGGCCTACCGTCTCTGAGAGCCCGATCGGCACCGGGAAGGTGACGCGATGATCGTGATTCGCGAGTGCCGGGGGTTTGACGAGTTGCAGGCGTGCGTGGATCTGCAGATTGAGGTTTGGGGTTATAGCGACGGGGACGTCATTCCGCGGCGGGTCTTTCTGGTGGCGCAGAAGATTGGCGGGCAGGTGATTGGGGCCTTCGACGTAAAGGCAGGGACTAGGGATCAGGGACTAGGGACCAGGGATCAGGGACTAGGGACTAAAGGCGATGGGGATGCCGGGTCGCTGATTGGGTTTGCTTTTGGTTTGCCGGGGGTGAAGACGGGAGCGAAGTCCCGAAGCGGGAAACCTGAGCCATATCTGCACTCGCATATGCTGGCGGTGCGGGAGGGTTACCGGAATCAGAAGATTGGGGCGCGGTTGAAGCTGGCGCAGCGGGAAGATGCGCTGAAGCGAGGCTTTCTGCGCATGGAGTGGACGTTCGACCCGGTGGAGATCAAGAACGCTTTTCTCAATATCCACAAGCTGGGAGCGATCGTTCGGAACTATGAAGAGAACTTCTATGGTGTATCCTCATCTCGACTGCAGGGCGGTTTACAGACGGACCGGCTTCTGGCGGAGTGGTGGCTGGCGACGCCGGAAGTTGAGGCTGCTGTTCGAGGGAATCGACCCAGCGAGCCCGGGCGGCCGGGCGAAGACTGGGTAACTTCGATCAAGGTTCCTGCGTCCATCTACGAGTGGAAAGCCGACGAAGAGCAGCGGCATCTGGCAGCGAAGGTACAAGCCGAAAATCGAGAACAGTTTCAGGAAGCATTTGCGCGCGGGCTGGCGGTGGTGTCGTTTGCGCGCAACGATAACGGAGATGGCATTTATTACCTGGGACGTTGGGACGAGCCGGCCGAACGGACCGGGGTTGGTTCTGAGTCTCTTCGGATCCCCAGCTTGCAGTCGTGAATCCAACGATCAGACGCAATTCCCATACGCGGACGCAATTTCCCATACACGGGCTCTACGAATCTTGACCGTCAGGACTGAATTCCTATGCAAATTGAAGCAATTTTCCTGCGCGAGCTAAACTTGCCCCTGCTGCGGCCTTTCCAGACCAGCTTTGGCGTGACCAAGGACCGCCGGGTGGTACTGGCCGAGATTCATTCCGAAGGCCTGGTGGGCTGGGGCGAGTGTACGGCGGGCGAGCATCCACACTTTTCCGAGGAGTCGGTGGACTCGTGCTGGAATGTGATTGTGGATGAGCTTGGGCCGATGCTGGCCGCAGCCACTCCGGAGAACGGCGGCGAAGTGCCGCGGATTCTGAACCTGGTGCGCGGCAACCGAATGGCGAAGGCGACGCTGGAGAACGCGATCTGGGACCTGGAGGCGCAGCGGAAAGGGATATCGCTGAGCCAGTTGCTGGGCGGGGTGCGGGAGACGATTGTCTGCGGCGTTTCGATCGGGATTCAGCCGTCGATTGCGGAGACGGTAGAGGTCGTGGCGCGCGAGGTTGCGGCTGGATACAAGCGCATCAAGCTGAAGTGCAAGCCGGGATGGGATGTCGAGGTCTTTGAGAAGGTGCGGGACCGCTTTCCGGAGATTGCGCTGAGTTGCGATGCGAACTCGGCTTACCGGCTGAAGGATGCGGACCACCTGGCGAGCTTTGATAATTTCAATCTGCTGATGGTGGAGCAGCCGCTCTGGTACGACGATTTCTATTACCACTCGATCTTGCAGAAGCGGCTGCAGACGGCGATCTGCCTGGATGAGTCTATCCGCAACCGGAGAGATGCGCTGGCGGCGATTGAGATGGAGTCGTGCCGGATCATCAACATCAAGCTGGGGCGCGTGGGAGGCTTCTCGGAGGCGATCGCCGTGCACAATGCGGCGATGGAGCGCGGGGTTCCGGTGTGGTGCGGAGGGATGCTGGAGTCGGGGATTGGGCGGTCGCACAATATCGCGCTTTCGACGCTGGAGAATTACTCGCTGCCGGGGGATGTTTCGGCTTCGAAGCGATATTGGGCCGAGGACATCATCGAGCCGGAGGTGACGGTTTCCTCCGAGGGCGAGATTGTGATTCCGGATACGCCGGGGCGCGGGTATGCGGTGAAGACGGACCTGGTGGAGCGGCTGACGGTGCGCAGGCATGAGATCCGGACGCATGAGCTGATTGCGACCTAAGGTTGTTGCCATGCGCGGGGCATGACCGGAGGTACCGTGGTGAGCCTGGGGGCAGTGCGCTATAGTTTTGCGCTGCAGTTCTGAGTTGTTCGCGATGAGAAGCTGGAAGGTGATTTTGCTGGCGGCGCTCTGTGGGCTTGGAGCGGGGTGCAGGGGCAATCAGCGCCAGGATACGGTGATTGCGTGGGCGGTGAATCCGAGCCACACGTGGCGGGCGACGGTTGTGCTGCGCGAATCCTTTATCGATGGGCACGTGGACGACGCGCCGACCACCTATGTGCTGCTGGATCGAGGCGGCGATGCTCCGCATTACGACAACGGGCAGGATTTTCCCGATGCGGAAGTGGTAATCAAGCCGACGCGCTGCGGTCCGCTGAGCCTGAAGTGGCTGGAGGATGAGGCGCTGCAGATTACCTGCGAGAAATGCGGGCTGGCGCTGAACGCTTTGGGTCCGCATCCAACGGGCGTAGGGGCAATCCGCGTGGACTACGTTGGATTTCCGGAACACTCTTCGTGGGAGCCGGCGCCGCAGTCGCGGTGATTTGAACTCGCGGCTGTTCGAATAAGTTGCGGGTTATCGTGGTGCGGCTTCGATGGAGGACTTGAGCGCGTTGGCGGCTTTGCCGGCGATCTCGTCCTGGATCATAAGGCGGTCGTCGAAGAGCCGGTCGTAGGTTTCAGACCAGACCACATATCCGTTATCGGCGCGCATGAGGCGTGCGGCTACGCGCACCCTGGAGCCGGATTTGCGCACGCTGCCGTCGATCACGTAGGCGACGCCCAGCTGCCGGGCGATCTCGGAGACGGGGAGCTGTTTGTTTTTGAAGTAGAACGAAGCCGTTGGGGAGGGGACGCGAAGGCCGGGGATCTTGCTGAGCTTGTCGATGAGCTCTTCGGTCATGCCGTCGGCAAAGGGCTCTTCGGACATCGCGTGGGTGAGATCGAGGAAGGGAAGGACACCGACGGAGTTTTGCGGGAATGGAGATGGCGCGGATGCCGTTGGGGCGTGAACTTTGGAGATTTGGCCGTAGAAGATCCAGGCGGCGACGAGGGCGAGGCAAATAGCTGCGGCGATGGCCCAGAGGGTGCCGGGAGCCGGTTTGACGGCCTGTTTGTGGACGGAGGTCGGCGGCGCTGATTCGCTGGCGGCTGGCTGCGGAGATGCTGGGATGGCGGCGAATGCTGCTGTCGCGTCTGTCCTCTCCGTCGTGTCGTTCGTCTCCGTCGTTTCTGTCACCTCTGCCCAAGGGCTGACCGGCGCGACCATGCGGTAGCCGAGACGCGGGACGGTGGCGATGTAGGCGGGCTGTTTGGGGTCGTCGCCGAGGACGCGGCGCAGAGAGGTGACTGCCTGGTAGACGGAGTCGGGGCTCACGGCGATGCCGGGCCAGGCGTGGTCGAGCAGGGTGTCAATGCTGACGACCTGCCCGGGATGCTCGGCGAGGCAGAGCAGAAGGCTCAGCGTGCGCGTTTCAAGGCGTGCGGTCTGGCCGTTGCGCGCGATCTGACCTGAGGCTGGGTCGACGCACCAGTCGCCGATGCGGAGCAGAGTCGTCGCTGGACGGTCCATAGATGAACTTTCGAATGAAGATGAGCTTCCGGATGAGCTTTCAGAACAATTCAGAGTGTTTCAGGCCCGGTTCAGGACTTTCGAAACCTGTTTGCCTAGGGTAACAACTGCTGCGTGCAAGTCTGCAAGCAAATGGGATCGGCGGCTGAGTTCCGCATCCGGGATTGGCGTTGGGGTGGATGCCGGCTCGGCGGCCGGGTGACAGCAAATCGATAGGGATAACGAGGCAAAAGGAGAGCGACGATGCAGGATTCGGCTACGGATTCCATGGGGCAATCTACCTTGAACGAACCTACGTTGAAACAAGCGGCATTGAAGCAAGCTGCGTTTGAGCAGGCCACGCTTGAGCAAGCCGCGTTGAAGCAGGCTGCGCTGAAGCAATCAGCGGCTGAGAAGTCCAGATTTGAGCGGGGAGGATTTGAGGGATCGAGAAACCGTGGCGCTCTGATCGCGATAGGCGTGGGTGGGCTGATTGGGGGGACGCTGGACCTGACGCAGGCCTGCGTGCTGTTTGGGTGGGACGTTCCGTACTCGATCGCCGCTGGATTGGTGGGGCCGCGGGCGGTGCATCCGGGGGCGGCGATGTGGCTGCTGGGCGTGCTGCTGCACTTCTTCATTTGTTTCTCGTTCGCCGCTTTTTACTATGCGTCGAGCCGGAGGCTGCCGTTCCTGCGGGAGTATCCGCTGGTCTGCGGGCTGGCTTACGGGATGGGTTTGCATCTTGTGATGAGCCTGGTGGTGCTGCCGCTCTCGGCGCTGCATGCGAGGGGTCCGTATGAGCTGCATGATCTGATTGTGGGGCTGCTGGTGCATATGGTGGTGATGGGGCTGCCGATCGCTTACGGCGTGCGGTGGTTCTCGAAGCCGGCGTAACGCTGTCCACGTGCGTTCGTTTGCTGCGTGCCGATGGGACTGACCATGGCAGCACCTGCAAGGGCTGCTCTTACAATCGCTGCATGGTTACGCCGTTCCTGGTCGCGGCAGGGCTGCTGGCGATGATCCCGTATCTTGCGGCTGCGTTCTTTCCGGAGCGAGCGGCGGGATGGGTGGCGGGGCTGGCGCGGTGGATGAGACTGGTGGCTCCGGCGCTTCTGTGTTTGCCGTATCTGCTGGTTTCGCTCTCTGCGCATAGCTTTCGCTGGGGATGGCTGGGGCTGTATGCGCTGCTGCCTGTGGCGCTGGCTGCGGTGGTGGATCTGGGCGCCGGGCTGGGTGAAGGAGCCATGCAGGACTGGCTCAACGTGCTGGTGCTGGTCCTGCTGGGATTGGCGGTGGATTTGCGCTGGTTTGAGCCGGCGTGGCCTGAGCATCTGGCGGTCTTTGGCAAGGTGCTGCTGCTGGATGCGGGGATCTATGCCTTTCTCTGGGTACGAAGGCTCGATGGAGCGGGTCTTGATCTGCGGCTGCGATGGCGCGATGTGGGCATCGGACTGCGGGAGTTTGTGTTGTATGCGCCGATTGCCGTGGCACTGGGGTTGGGGCTGGGATTTCTGCACTGGCATGGGCTGTGGCCTTCGCCGCTGCAGCTGGGTGAGGCGTATCTCTTCACGTTTTTT
>Ga0206920_1139_pt1 | contig 15855 bp, 14 predicted proteins | sample Alteio_BWOrgHeat_65_FD_152934 | JGI IMG/M metagenome (GOLD analysis project Ga0206920, IMG submission 152934) | Enriched cells from forest soil in Barre Woods Harvard Forest LTER site, Petersham, Massachusetts, United States -... | ecosystem: Environmental > Terrestrial > Soil > Temperate forest >...
GCTGTCACATGCGAATTCGAGAAACCTCAACGCAAATGCAACTTCGGTTTGGGCTGCTGAAAGTGCGTGGTATCAAAAACACCGATGGGGGTTATGATGAAGGTCGTCGGCACGACAGAAGAATGTGGCCAAAAAATTTGGAATGACCTAAATCAATTGGTGGCTGTCACCAAGGAAATCTCGACGAAAACCCTTTTGTCGGTCGATGATGCGATGTCCGCTCTTTCTTCATTGCGGGCAAAATCTACGAAGACCTCAACCAAATCCAGCACGAATATGCTTTGATCAAGGCGCTGGAATGGTTCCTCATCCACAGACCAACCCCACAAGCCTTGACTTGGCATTGGAATCCGAGGGCAACCGGCACGAAAGACGAGCCCGACTTGAGGGGTACATTCGGCGAAGAGATTTGCGTCTCGGCGGAGGTGACAACGTCAGGTAACCCCCAAGGTGTTATCGACAGCAGGATGGCAAAAACGCTTGCTAAGCTTTCAGCTATGCGCGGCAGTCGATTTTATTTCGTGGTTTCATCTCTAATGGCGAGACGGGCTCGCACGAAAGTCACCAAGAGTGGCTACAACATTGTCGTCGTGGATTTGTCGGAAGGACTTAATAAACACGCTTCTGAATTGCGAGCGTCGATGGGGAGCATGAGCGAAATTGCTATACTTTCAAAAAACGACCCAGCTCAGCTGATATGAGAACGAACGTTTCGCTAGGCAAAGATACGCAATTTGCGTGTGACACGGGAAAATCGGGCTATCAGCCCCTCCTTTCGCATCTTTGGTTTCTTGAGAGGACAATGGCAGGCCTGTCAACGATCTGGCCGAGAAGAGGGCAGAAACCATGTGCCACAAATCGCAAGGTGGAGAAAGCTGATCACTTCCGGGAGAGCCCTATGAGGAAAGAACACGGTGAACGCGAGGAGCATCAATGGATCCTCTCGCAGGCCGGCAGGGATGTTGGGTGTGGCAATGTTTGACGCCTTAGTCTGGATATCAGACCACCTTTGCCGCCGTTCCAAAAACCTCGTTTGATTGTCTCCCTTGTCTATTCTCCATAAGCAATATTCGTAGGAATTTTGAGGAACAAAACTAATGTGCGTGAGCCTCGTGATCTGTGGCCAGAGGGCTTTTGCATAAGATTTCAAATTAGACCGCACGAAACAGTAAAATAGCTGTTCGGCAAAGTATGATGAATGCTTTGGCGTCTCCTTTTCGACGGGACCTCTGTCTAGACCTAGAACCGAACCGATCTGATCTCGAATTGAATCTTCATCACTGTGGTATGGAGTGGCAATATAGCCTTTTGCTTCGCTAAGAGCATCGGATGCCAAGATATTGAGCAGTTGGTATTCTGCAAAATTTGCTTTCAGCGTAGGGTCGCGGTTATGCCAATTCCAAATCAAGCAAAGTAGCTGCGGTATTGCTCCTTCGCCCCAAATTTGGAACGCCACGTTTCCCGGCTTTGTAAAAATCTTGATCGCCCTTTGAGCTTGAGCCGACAACAGGGTTTTCTCCGGAGATCGAAGTATTTCAATATCAACTAAAGAAAGAATCGCTGCCGTTGTGAGAGCTCTTGTGCGCCAAAGGAAGTGATTGGATAGCGGATTACCGATCAGAAAGGCTACGTTGTAGTCAATGTCTTTATCCGTCGGGTCCCTCGCTGCCTCGATTTGGTCAACCTTACCGCCAAATTCGTCAGCTAAATCGATAGCCGCCGCAAGAAACCCCTCTCGTGCAGTCTCAGAGGAGATAGTATTTCGTCGCGTTTTTTTAGTTTGATGGCGTTGGAGTGCACACTTCAACCCTACAAATAGGGCCGCATATGCTCCAGCTACAGCGATATGATTATGCTCTTTTAGGTAATTTCGGATGGCGAAAGCGACAAACAGGGAAGCTGAAATTTGTCGTCGCTCAACTTCTAGCGTCGACAATTTCGGAACATCGGTTGAAAGCTTGAGTATTTCATCAAGACCTTGAGTAATAATGTCAAGATTTATTGATGAATTTCCATCCTCATTGTAAAGTTTTATCAGCTTCTCCTGAACCGAATAACTTTCTGGCCAAAACGTACTCGCGTGCTTGACGGCCCAGTCCAGAAGGATTCCACGAGAAATCAAATGCAGCCTGGTATTGGGATGAAATCCTCGATTTGTGTAGCCAATATTCAGATCATCAACCGAACGCTGCACCTCTTCTTCAATTTCACCGTTAGTGACCAGATAACACTTATGAGCAATCTGCGGGATGCCTGGATATGCGATCCGTTGCTCAACCAGCTCATCGATCTGCGGTTTGATTTCTCTAAATTGACTTAGGGTTAAGCGAGAACCGGGATTGCCCTTTAATTGAAAGGCGCAAGGCACGCCCTCAGGGTCAATCGAAATTACGTCTTTGCCAAACTCGATTGACATATGCCGCGTGGAATGAACGACCGTATGGCCTTCACCTGCCAACATTTGGAGGAATGCTGACTGGTAAGCGCGTTCATTGATGCTATCCAACCAATGTTCTATCAGCCTCTCTTGCAAGCCACTCTGCCTTTTTACGTTGGATTAAATTGTCGAACCTCTTTTGATGGTCGTCGGCGGTTGAATCGTCCATCATTTTCTCTATTTGCGCAGCGATCTCACTTCCGACAACCATAGTTGGCATTCGAGGCTGGCCGTTCTGATCAAATTCGATTTGAATTTTTTCCAGCACTTCAAATATCTTCTCAATGGATATTGGCTTGCCCTCGGCACTTACAATGTTGCCCGTTTTTTCGGTTGCGTTTCTCATCACCTCAAAAAGCATCCGCTCCTTCTCTGAAGCCATTTGCATAGCGAGAGGCCTGAAAGTTTCGATAAGATCGCTAAGTCGTCCGTAGAGGATTACTTTTGTATCAATCTTTAACTCACTAGAAAAACTATGGAATTCGGTTTCCTCTCGCAGCTCATTCTCGCGTACGATGGATGATCCGCTTCCTTCGAAGAGCCGGTGGCTTCGTATCTGGCCTACTACTGAGTTTTGCCCAGCGCTATTTGAAACAAACGCAACGAAAGCGTCGTCGATTTCGGTTTCCAGCTTCGGAAAGCGCTTCTGCATCTTGGCTGTTCCACTAAAAAATCAATAACTGGATATCTACAGCGGCTCTCAAATTTCCGCAACCATCAGGTGATTGACCGATTTCGTACAGCTCGTATGGGTTAGCGAATTTTCCGATCATAAAATTGAAATGTATCGGCACCAGTTCTTAGGTTGCGCTATAAACTTAAGACATTCCAGAATAGGTTGCGCAAAGACATCGGAGCGTTCGACATGCACGACCATATAGAAGACAGCAAAATTTGGGCGGATGACCTTCTCGGAAGAGAGGATGATGCAGTATTGCTCTACAATTTCATCGTCAATCGAATGCAAGAGCGAAAAGCGGCCGGTCGATCGGGCTCTTACGTTATGAACATCGATGCGGAATGGGGGCAAGGTAAGTCGTTCTTCCTGGAGCGCTTTTATGAGCAAGTGATCGCTCTCAATCATCCTGCCGTTTTCATCAACGCGTGGCGGGATGACTTCTCCGATGATCCATTCACCTCAGTTCTCTCAGAGTTTTCGATCTACATCGACGAATTTGCAAACAAAGATGAAAAAACAAAAGGCCGAATTGCGAAGACTCTTGAGGTCGTCAAGAAAAATGCCGGAAAGATAATGTGGGTAGGAGTAAAAGGGGCCACTGGCAAGCTTATCGAGAAAGCAATCGGCGAGGCAAAAGGTGAGCTTGTAGAACTTCTAGCGGAATCCGGGTCGTTGATATCTGAAGTAGCCGATGCTGGATCGAAGGCATTCGCGGATGCTGCAACTAGCTCTATCGATGAATTTGCCAACAAGCAGATCGAAGAATTCAACAGCGCCAAAAGAAGTATCGTCAATTTTGAAAACAGCTTTGGCGAAATTATTAAGATGCTTGAAGCCGACGGAAAGCAAATGCCCTTTTTTATCTTCGTCGATGAATTGGATAGATGTAGACCGACTTATGCAATTTTGATGCTTGAGCGCATAAAACATCTGTTTGACGTCGAGAATGTTGTTTTTCTAATTGCCACCGATACAGATCAACTAGCGGAAGCAATCAAAGCTGTTTACGGCCAAGGATTTGGGAGCCGGAAATATCTTGGGCGTTTTTTTAATCGACCCTACGTGCTTCCAGCTCCGAACCGCTACAAGCTCGTTGAGGCAATACTCGGTCGATATAGCTTCGATCTAGCAAAATTATTCGTGCCGTTTGGATTGAGTGACAAGATAGAAGTCATTGTCATGATGTCCGAACACTACGAGTTGGATATACGACAGCTCGAACACGTTATTGATGTTTTAGCGAGCATTGCAACGACGTGGAGCGAGCCGATACCTTTAGATCTCTTGACTATACTCCCCCTCATAATTGGAGTACTTGAGAAACAATCTCTGAGTACGTACGCACAAAAAATGGAATTGTTCACACGCGAAAATAAATCTGCGGCGCAACTCACGTTTCCAATTCGACTATCGAAACTTGGAAATTCTCTATCGATCTCGACTTGGGCGAGCAATTATTTCAACTACGCCAGCAAAGGGTCACTTCAAAAATCTATCGGATATATTTCTGATATTTTAAGCAATAACAGTGGAAGCGACCCAATATTGATGGAAATATACAGAAGAATCGAGGAAGAATACGATCTACGAGGAAGAGAAAAACCGTGCCTCGTTTCCGAATATGTTGACATAATACAATCGATGCGGAGCTTCAGCGTAAATTAATACCGCATATAGACCAAAAATCGAGAAATAAGCTGACTTGAAGGGGCAGCGCCAAAAATTAGATAAAAGGCGTCTATTTTCCCGGACGCCTACCGGCCTTTAAGGGCAACGGCATAGGCTCACCATCTGGAGGCTTTCGAAAGAGTTCGTCGAGCGGAATTTTGAGCGCCAAGCCGATCTTCTCTATGACATTGATGGTGATGTTTTCCTTCCCCCGCTCAATTCTTCCCAAATAAGCTCTGTCCACCTCCACCTCAGAAGACAAGTCTTCCTGCGTCAAGCCTTGCGCAACCCTCTCCTTGCGTAGATTCCAGCCAAAAAGTTCCTTTGCGTTCATCCGACAATAGAACAAAATTTGAGATTGACAAATCCAGGATGCAGGAATCTCCTATTGCGAGAATTTGTGATTTGTTCGCTGGGTTTGCCTTCGAAAGAAGCTTGTACCGTCAACCAATCGCAGATGGCTTAACCCATGTTCCATTTAACGGATTGCAATTATGGAATTTCGTCACGCTAAGCGTCTGATCTCGATTGAAACAAAGAAACGTGCGCTGACAGGTCAATACAGCGACACATTCACCCAGAAATATTTCGGGTTTATGCGCTTTTTCTTACTAAGCATATTTACCTGCTTTATAGGCGGTATCCTCGTCCTGATTTTCAAGAAAAAGAGATACCATCCTTATGTTTTTGCGGTTGATTCAACACAGCCGATAGACGCTGATAAGATATCGTCTATCTCGGACCGTACAAAATATGAGCTATCTCCTGATGAAACCCCGGAGATACTTATCAAACCGAATAGCAACAACTTTATATTGTTTACGAACCGTAGTGTGTTCTACGAGCTGAATGCCACCGCGAAGATTTTTGATGGGAAAACAACTATTGGACGGCTCCCCATCTCCCATGCGAGCGAGCTTTTGACGAAAGTGCACCTCACCTCCGTTGAAGTGATGATGCAAAAGGAACTGCTGGGCACCCTTTCCGACGGGGAGTCCCCGAGAATAACCCGGCTTTTCAAGGAGATTTCGAAGGACGTACGGGAATTCACCCATGCCGCCTAGTGTCGGGGCCGTAGTAGTAATCGGAATTGGGGCTTATTTTCTGCCGTTCATCATTGCGTGCTATCGCGGGCTCTCGAACAAGGTTGGGATATTTTTTCTCAACCTAGTTTTCGGCTTTACGGTTATTGGTTGGGGAGCATTGCTCTTCTATTGCATCTTGACGAAAGTCCGTCCCGCCGAGGGCTTCTTGTAACCCGCGCTGCGTTTCTCGACGCTCGCCGGAATGACTGCCCTGAAGTGCACGGCTTGAGAACCGCACCCAAGGATTTAGTGCTACGGCGTCGCAGCTGCGGCTATTCGGTTTTTATAATCTTCTTTTACAGCGACAATGGCATCGAGGAGTGGGGTAAACCCGCTGAAATCGATCGAATTTTGCCCCGCTCTGACAACTTGTTTTGCAAACGTGTGTTTTGAATATACTTTATCACCGTCTGTTTCCTTATTTGTCGGGTCCAGCGTCTTCCCCTTATAGATTGTCGTCAGTAATGCTGGAGGAAAAAGACCCTCGATGGCATCGTTGCCATTCCCCGACTTTGGAACAGGCACTACGTATAAATTAGCGTAAGCATAGTAAAATGGCTCGGACCCATCCACCTTCTTACCTGTTATCTCCTTTAGGACAGCGAATAAATGCTTAGTTCCACTATCGTTGTCGACTAATATTATAACGGGTTGTTTTCCACCATATTTAAATTTAGAAATCTTTTTGCGGTAGCTGCCGAGTAGGTTTTTTAGCTCACCGGTTCCGCCAGACAAATCCTGAACCAACCGGCTCGTTTTCCCATAGCGGAAAAAATTAATCGCAATAGATGTCTTACCATCCTCCGATTTAAGCAAACTCGGATAACGTGCTGCAAGCCGATTGATCGCAGCCTTTAAGTAGATGGTATCGGTCACCCCTTCACCAATTATTGTCGGCTGCTCGATGCCATAAAAGGAGATGTAGTTGAGAAAGTCAGCGTACAGCCTGCTAAACGCGGGCTCCGATGCCTGACTAGGATAGGGGCGTTCATTCGCCTGGGTTTTGATAAAGTACACATGGTTCAGCATCCCTCGCAACCGATCATCGGAGACGGGGAAACTTACACCATTTTTGATATCGTAGCTTGTGCCAGTGTTGAAGAGCTGATGACACATTGCTCTAACCAGATGATAATAGTCGGTAGATATATTGAGCTTTTCGTTCACGACCAGACCGGTGACGTCTTGTCTCGAAGCTCGGTACTGCATTCTTGTCTTTGAATGGTTCAGCCTATAACCGTGCCTGAAAATGCGAGAGACCAGACCGTCTCCGGCAATCCACTTGTCACCAGTTTCACTTTCGATAACGGCAATCGCCGAAGGAAAATGCTTCTCGTTCGTCGAGAAAGTTAAGTCGTCGGCATATCGAGTGTAGGTGCAACGATGACGGCGAGACAGCGTATTAAGGTGTATATCAAGGACATTTGCAATAATATTTGAAATAATCGGCGAGCAAGGGCTTCCTTGAGGAAGTGAATTATTGTGGCAGGCAATCTGGCTGACTATCGTAGCGACGACTGAATTAAGTTTATACCGATCATTCTTAAGAAAAAATCCATATACTCTACCAAAGGTAATTGAAGGAAAGAAATCCTTCAAATCAACGTTAAATACAAATCGTTTATTTCGGTGAGCTTTAGCGTTTGACGCAATAGAATAGCCAACCTTGAAGCCGTGAGCTAAGTTGTTATTCTGAGTTACGTCCCTTTCTTTAGTAATTTCAGCCTCACACGCTTCCAAAAATCTAGCCAAATTTAGCTGAATATTTTTTAACAAGCCAGTGGGAGCAAGGATCTGACGCGTCCCGCCATTTTTCTTACGTATTTCAAACGAGGTATATTTCTTAGCGTCTGGAATGATATAGAGCGCGAAAGATAGGACCTTCGGTTCGACGTTTAACAGAAGTGCAACATCGGAAAGTGTCTTTGCTTGTCTCAGAGCTAAGAGTGAAGACATATCAAATACCGAGCTTGCGGATACTCGTAGGCGAAAAGTCGTCAATCATTTAAACGCATCGCGTGTATGTGTCGTCGGGCAAAGTGCCCTGCATCTCTTCCAACTGCCATGAAACTTGGCAACAAAATCTATCCGCAAGCTCCGCAAAAAAGTAGAGCACGAAGCCCGCCAAAGAGGAACATTGATTACAGAACTTTCCACAAATACGTGAATTTGGGCACCGGAAGGGCTTCGGGCTACCCCATTTGCGGTTCTAAAAATCCGTGCTTTCCCGCAGCACCATCTCCTCTGGGCAAACTTCCGGCGGCCAGTGCGCGATAAATCGTTGCCTTGCTCAACTTCATTTCCATCATAATCTCACGAATAAGAACTCCGTCGTTCCTCATTTTGTGAATGGCTGCCATCACATCCGGGGTGAGTTGAACTTTCCGGCCAAACTTAACCCCATTGCCTTTGGCTGCTGCAATCCCATCCATCTGACGCTCTTTACGGAGGTCGGTCTCAAATTCTGCAATCGACGCCAAGATGCCAAACATGAGCCGACCGTACTTCGACTGAGTATCGATCTCGGGCTGGTCAAGACATGTGAAGCTGACACCCTTTTTCTGAAGATCCTCGACGATGCGGTAGAGATCGGCTGTTGATCTGGCCAGTCGGTCGATGCGGCAAACTACGAAGACGTCTCCCTTTCTGACAAAACGGAGAGCCTCCTTCAGCTGCGGTCGCTCGCTATCCAAACCCGACTTCTTCTCTTCGAAAAGATGATGCTCGGGATCGACACCTGCCGTGATAAGCTTCTCCCTTTGCACCTCTAGTGACTGACCGATTGATGAAACTCGGGCATATCCAATCATCGACATATATTAAAACTCCTTAGGTATTATGAGAATCATTTATAAGACATAAAAGAAGACACGTCAACAATATGAGATTTCAGGGTCTCATATTGTTTACATTTTGAGACGTCATTGAGCAGCTTGCCTTCTGTCTCGCTATCGATTTTCCCAACCCAAAAGTAGGTTGGGATCGAAACGAGGACGTTATTATTGTATACGCTGGACGGAATGGTGCGCCTTCGGCACTGCCCTTCGGGCAAACCTAGAGAAGATGACTGTTCAACCCAATCCTAGTCGACAAATCTGTTTCTATAGCAGGTTGGAAAATACATTACTTTGGATTTTATGACGCTCTTTAAAAAAACATGTCACATCTTATTATAAAACTACTCTATATAAATCGTGACAATATTTTTCCAACCTGTAATCTAAACAGACACGCCAACTGAATTAAATAAAATATTAAAATATGAGGTTATGTTCGAAAGGCAAAACCAAAATGATCTTTTAGTTTACTTTCTGGAGAAAATATATTATATTAATACTGCAAAAATAATTTGCAAGAATCGCAAAACCAATAAATTCATCCGACTTTTCTACATAAATAGTTTCACGATGAGAATGCCACTTGGAAGCGGTTTTGTTTCATCACCGCCCACAAGTTGGCTTGCTCACATCTCGTACTTTGAAAAAAGAAAACGACGAGGTTGGTGCTTTTCCAAGTGGGCACCGACCTTTTTTCTTTCAAAATTTAACGAGATTATATGCAAATTAAATACCTTTCGGCCCCAACTGCCTCTGGCAAGACCTATGCACTGCTTCAAACACTGAAGCATGGTGGACGCTATATTATCGCCACTCCCCGCAGAGCCATCAGCCGTGAAATTGCGGCTTTGCTCCTTAAAGCAGGTTTTGCCGTGAAACTCATCGTCGGCCCCGATGATAAAAATGGAAATGATACCGATACATACAAAGATTGCGGAAAAGCGTTTAGAGATGCAATCAAAGCAAACTGCTATGAAGTCATAATTATTGATCATAAAGTCGCACTAAAAAAAGTCAGTGGCGTCGAGAATTATGACATTTATATTGATGAAATACCTTCCATAGTGGAAACAATCCCTCTTGGGACCACACTTCCTGCTACCAGAACCGTTATCTCTACTCTATTTCCCGATGGGAATATCTCCGATAGCCATCTCTATTATGACCTGGAGTACACCAAGGAAATCGCAGACTTGTTTACAGCCTGGGATGAAGACGAGGCCTTTAGGCCAGGTAAAAATTTGTTCGAAATCGGCCAGTCTTTGAAATCTGGAGATCACAAGGTCGTCATCCGTGGTTCACAGCTTCAAACTTACCAGCGTTCTTTGGAAACTGAAACTGAGGAAGTCCGCAGGCTAAAGTTGAAATTTCACAAGGTGTTGCAGCCGGAAATTCTGGAGAAATATCGATCCGTAACTGTTATGGGCGCGAACTTCGACAACTCAGAAATGTATGTTGGTTGGTGCGGAAAGGTCGTTTTTGCCGAGAACACCGAAATGAAACGATATCTTCGGTCCCTTCCCGATCATAAGAAAGGACTCGTGGATATCCTATATCTATCCGAGGCCCATGACACCTGGGCAAGCCTGGAAAAGCTCGGCTATCAAGAATTTCTCGACAGATTAGCAAGAGCCTACGAAGTGTCCTTCCCGAATACTAAGCACATATTTGCTGTCAAGAGGGCTAAAGACAAATGCGGCAGGCCAGCCGAACCCTATAGATGGCTCCACGAAGACAGCGAATTAGGTCTTCGCCTAGATCCCTCGTCGAAAGGCGTGAACGGACTTCAGCACATCAACGTGGCCTTGCATTTGGTGCCGATCAATCCATCAACTTACGAATATAATTTTAGAAAAGAATATTTTGGGATGACTGCAGATGACGTGAAGTGGGCAATTTCCTACGAGTCACAATATCAATTCGCATCCCGGACAAGTTACAGGGATTACGAAAGTCGATCCCAAGTAACAATCATTGTCTTAGACCGGAATTCAGCTTTTGCTTTGCACAAATTGTTTGGTGAAGCATCTGCGGGCGAGCCCAAATTCTTTGATATTGGAATTGAAGAATTGCGTTCCGAAAAGAAGAAGCCGTTGACAGATATCGAAAGGCAAGCGAAATCTCGTCGTGGAAAGAGAATAAAAGAAAATGAGACCACAACGAACGCATTTCAGTATCCCGACTTCCGAATTAGGGAATGGAAGCGGATTGAATCTCACGACCCGGTCGAAATTTCTTGCAACTGGACTGAATTTGTCCATCTGATGTGGAAAAATTCTAGGACACTACAGATCAAATCCAAAATTGCTCGTCCACTGTATCGAGAAGGATACTTTGTTGACCCTGCAAGCCACACATTGGCCAAAAACATTCAGACCAGTAAACTCATCCAAATGGATATCGATAAGGCAACTTGCGATCCCAAAGAGCTGAGCAAGTTTCTATTAAAAAACAACCTATCGCATCTGATCGTAAGCAGCTTTAGCAGCGAGCCGACCAATCCTCGCTTTCATTTGTTAATTCCGCTCAGTAGAGCCGTCTGCGGTGATGACTACGAGGCGATATTCAACCTGATACGAGCCGACATTATCCAGAAATTCGGTGGTGAGGCTTTCGAGATCGAGAAGGCCTTCAAGAGCTTTAACAAGAGGCTCTGCATGCCGTGTGTCTCGAATTACAACGGCGAGATTTTCATCGACGGGACCCTGCGGAACAAAATGACCTGGAAGTCCTCATTCCTTGACGTCGAACGATACCTCAATCGCATCCAAATTGAAGACGACAGACCGGGTATTGCACTACGGCAGCGCCGGTCAGAAAAAACCGATATCAGCACGAGCGCAATCGACCGTGTCATCGCCAAGTTGGCCGTTCCTCCTGGAATGGGAAAAGGCAACGACAATTTCTACCAAGCCGGTGTCGAGCTGAAAAAATTGGGCTGTTTGTACGAGGAGGTTATTAGGATTTTGGAAGACAACCGGCATAAGTTTGGTCGTGGAAAAGACCGAGACTCTTTGCGGGTCGCAGAGGATATTTTCAACAGAAATCGACGTAACGTCCCTTCCCGTTTCCGGTTCAAGGAACCGACCATAGATGCCAAGTCCGTGTTTACCCCAACATCTGAGATGAAAACGGCATTAACTTTGGATAGCTTCTTTTATCCTGGATAACCATAGTAGCCTAGGATTGCGTGCTCGGCCAATGCTGTCCCCGCTGCTATTCCCACATTCCAAGCTCCTGTTGCAGCTTTTGCCGCCATCCTACCGAGCCAGTTTTTCACTTTTGGACCCAGTTGCTTGTCAGCGCCTATCTCTGGCTCCTCTGCGATTGCAGCTTCAAGGTCCTTCACGTCCTCTTCCGCAACGCCGCTATCGAGCAAGGATTTTCGCAACTCCTGCAAATTGCCCTTATTGATAGTAATGCTTACGGTTGAGTTGTGCGCGGTCCCGACAACGTTGGCATTGCCACCATTAATCGTCGTATTGAATATCTGACTCACCTTTTTCTCTACCCCTAGTTGTTCAGACTTGAACCCTTCTATACTGTCAGCTTTCGGGTACTCTTTCTGTAATGCGAGGACAAATTTTAGAACTCGATTTTTCACTGCGTCGAGGATGCCTAAGATGTGCGACGGAGGCACCTCACCCCAAAACCTTGTGATGTTCATTCTGCTATCGAAGACTTTTCCGACTAGCATGAAGGAGTAATTGTCGAGATTGACGGTCAAAACTCCTTTTGCCTTCTTAATTTCATCGGGATCGATGGTACCGATTGCCGGCCGATATTTGAGGATGTCGAACTCCTCGTCCCTGGCGAGTCCGTTTACTAAAAGCTGTGGTACGTTGTGCCCTGTGACCTGCCACGCACTATTCACAGCGTTTATTTTGAAGTTCATTGGGATTCGTCTGTACGGCGGAACTGACGCATCGGAAGGATATCCATCCAGTTCCCACGTCACCCAATCTTCGAGCAGATTACTGTCGAGCTTGTGGGCGAGGACCATGCATTTTCGGAGCATAGTCGAAACCGGTGTCGTGTCGGACAATGCGTCGTTTTGAATATCTGTAAGCCAGCCCATGGGTCACCGAATGGTTGTAGACCCCCAATATAGGCACGACATTCCTCGCTCGCTACAGGCGAGCATTGCAATCTGTCTAATACCAACAACCATATGCGGTCGGTGTCTTAGCGTATCCTTCAAATGGCACGCGTCGCTCATGATAGCAAAGGTGTCAAAGCTCACCTCCCCGTGCAATCTGAGCGAAATGGCCGAATATGTGATAGATCAAGCCCGCCATATTGAACTGATTGAATTCCACGGTTTAACGCCGTAAGACCGTATCCGTCGCCATATGTTTCACGGCTACCAACCTGAGAGTGTCCCTGCAGTTGATCCATGATGGCGCTATCGACGCCACTATCGCGACAAGCTTGCTCGAAGGAATGTCGTAGTGAGTGCCAGACCTTCTTAGGGCCTTTTATTCCTGCTATCTGCAACAGCTTATTGAACATTTTAGACGCGTGGCGATGCCGCTGTGCTGGCGGCCCAATTTCGATGTCGGGAAACAATCTCTCCCCTGTTAGGAGGGTCGATACGAAATCGATGAAACCAAGTTCGACCAACACCGAATGGAGCGGGATTTTTCGTTTAGAGAATTCATTCTTCAAGCGCTTATCGCCGCTCTCGTCGTCAGTTATGTCGATGAACCAAATCTCGTTTTCAAAACGAATATCTTCCCGAGTTAGTTGAACAGCTTCCATCAATCGAGCCCCCGCATATACCGCCAGTAGAGGCACCCAAAACCTTCCTGAGCGTTGCATCATGACGCTGCCGGGTTTCAGCCAAGCGGCTTCACTTTCAACACCAGAGAAGACAGGAGCCGCAAACAGCTTCTGAAGCTCCGTCGCTGAGAAACCATGCCTTTTACCCCTCTTGGAGCCTGTGCTTGATGGCGGGGGTATCATTGGCTGAATGATGTTTTTCAGGGTTAGGTCATATCCAGCTCTTGCCCATCCAAAGACAATGTTCATTGCAGTCATGATCTGCCGAACGCTCTCAGCCGACAGACCCGTGAGCCCAAGCTGCTTCGCCACTTCTGCAATCTCTATTTTCGAAAGTCCTTGAAATTGCTGCTTGCCATGGGACTGAGGTGGAAGAGCAAAGAGTACCATCTTTAGCAGTCGTACATCGGACTGAGTGTAGCGGTTCAAGGGTTTATCACCGCAAATCTCAATCACTTGGCCGATCTGAGAGTTTCTCGACGCCTTTGTTTTGGCGCTCCAATTCTTTTGCCGACCGATATCCCGAAAGCACTCGGACGCAATCTCTGACAGCAAAGGAAGATCGCCAGGCTCCGGCTTGTGCGCTGTGACGCCCTCCAACAAGACCCGACGCTTCGACACGTATGAGATGTCGGGGATTGATAACTGTTCAGTTTGGAAAACATCATGCCCGGCTCGCACCGATGATATTTCCGTCCTTACCACTCGTCTGATGCTTTCCAGGAAATCGTCGGCCATATCGAGGCATGGAACCGCATGATCACGATGCCTCGTGTCGGCGGGAACAGGGGACCCAGGATAACTTAAAAGCGACCTTCGTTGCGTGCCAATGGCGTGTGCAAGTTCAGCGCGGAATGCTGAAAAAACACGGTCGACTTCAACAATGACAGCCGGTAGCCGCCGAACAGCGTCTCGATAATCGCGGGTTCTGAGAGAAGTCTGCTGGATCTCTTTGCCATACAATGAGCGAATATCAGCAGGTACTTTGACCCGATGGTAAAAATAGCCATTAGCATGCAAATAGAGCCGATATTGATTTGACATATTTCGATCATTCGATTTTCACACCGGTGTGAAAATCGGTGTCAAAAAACTTCGTTACGATCAGAAATAGAACAAAATCAAGCAGTTAAAGAGCGATCCACGACGACCGATGGATGTTTACGATCCTGGGTGCCTACAAACGTAGGTGGGCGCCGTGTGTCCAAGCCCACAGGCCTGGCCAGGGACAGCTCCCTTTGGATCGAGTATGGCCCCAGGGATTGTGGTTCCTGTCGGGAAGCGCAGACCGCACGTCCTATATAAGGCGGATTGCGGCATCGCACCAGTGGGTGCGAGCAGGCGGTTCGAGAAATATGATACTCAATTCGGCTCGGCGGTCGACCGGACCAGCAGTTTCTCGGTAATACCCTGAATCCGCGTCGTCACCTCGTCAATCACGGTCGCCAGCGTTTCATCGGCGCGGGCGCTGGCGGCGAGCACGGTGTCGCGGTTGCTGCGCAAGTTATCCAGCTCGGCTTCCAATCCTGAAGCACGGCGCGTCAGCTCCGACACCTCATCCATGATCATGATGCCGGCCATGACAGTCAGGCGCAGATCGCCAATCTCGCCGAACTGGCTCTTCAAGTGCAGAACATAGCGGTCGAAACGATTGGCGAGATCCGTCAGATGCTCTTCCTGCCCCTCTTCGCAGGCCATCCGGTAGGCTTTGCCGTCGATCGTTACCGTTACCTGTGCCATTCGACTTTCCGATCATTGCCGCTGGTGGCGACGGCTGCGCCCCGTGAGGGATCAGCGATCCAGCACGGCTCTTATGGTTTCCATCGCCGTAACTAGGCGACGCGACACTTCGCGATTGACCTCCTCGAGCCGGTTTGCGCGGAACTCGGCCTGGTCCAGTTCCTGGGCAAGACGCGAGCGATCGGCATGGACCCGTCGGACCTCGCCTTCTATATCGCTTTGCGCCCGCTCCCGTTCGAAACGTCCGTCGACAGCACCTTCCAAAGTCGAAAGCGCCTGGCGCAACTGGGCGAGCGCCGCATCCACCGTTTTGCCTGAAGGTGTCATGCCTTTCGATACTCCGCGCAAGGCCCGAATCAAAACATCCGGCCACTTGTCTGATTTCGCAACAATATTCAACTTGGCGACTGCACGTCAATAAAGGCAGCCCTGCGGCAGGCACCCTAATCTGTGGATGAATGACGCGTTTGCCGACTGTATAGGCTTTGTCGCACGATTGTCGTCTTTTGTAAAAGTGAACGGGCAAATGTCAAAAAAGTGCGACGGCCGCCCCGGATTGGGGTCTCGATTTATTGACTTGCTCGCCCCAACTGCTATGTCTCAGCCGCCTGAGGCGGCGCTGAAAAT
>Ga0206920_1141_pt1 | contig 15605 bp, 17 predicted proteins | sample Alteio_BWOrgHeat_65_FD_152934 | JGI IMG/M metagenome (GOLD analysis project Ga0206920, IMG submission 152934) | Enriched cells from forest soil in Barre Woods Harvard Forest LTER site, Petersham, Massachusetts, United States -... | ecosystem: Environmental > Terrestrial > Soil > Temperate forest >...
TCCTCAATTGTGGGAAATACATTAATTATTTTTTTATAAGTAAAAATGATTAACGTGAGTTCTGACTGAGAAGTATTTTGCAAACGTTTAGTTATAGAAAATTTTGCTTCTATCCGTTCGCCCTGAGGGCAGGGCGTTTATCGCCCGCACTTGAAGGGTAAGTCATATTATATTAATGTTATTCGGATTTATCCTTCAAGTACGCAGCATAGCTGCTTCCCTCAGGACGAACGATTAAATAATTATTTTCAATAACGTTTGTATTGGATTTTGTATCGAACTCACGTTAATTAATTATTGAGGTAAGAGAGTTGTCTGAAAGTCGTGATTATCCAGCTGCGCTATTTTGCATTCAGGATAAGCAGATATAAGAATGTGAAAATTTTTGTATCTGTGATTGCGTCTTTTGAATTTTTCAGGCACGCAGCTTTGTGGTGCTTCTAGATCACACGGTTGTGCGCATCGAAAAGAATTTTGTGCCAATGATTGATCAACAGTTGATTGTTCAATTTTTTGGCACAGCATTTCGTGTGGGCAAACATGTGCGTCAGTGCTTTTTATTGTTTGCGTGCTGGCATCAGTTGAAAGTGTATCAAGGGATGCGTTTGCATGCGTATCAAAAAGGGCAGGTTTTTGGAAATCAGAACTTATACCCATTATGGATAAAGAACTGAATGCTAGTAGGCAGATCATTATTTTTTTAATGAATTCCATGACAAGTCCCTTTTGGTTTTTCATACAACTAAACATCTTACTAAAAACAGTACCCTAAAATATTCAAGTTGTCAATAGCGTCTGGTGTTAAGAGGCTTACAGGTTCAAAACAACAGTGTTAGTTCAAATTTCAAACAAGTATCTTAGGAACCTCCCTGAGGAGAGCGATGAAATCGCGAATCTCGAAGGGTTGGGCCTCAAAAAGATTAATATGTTTCCGCACTAACCCTTCAGGTACGCGGTCAAGCCGCTTCCTTCATGGAGGTGCGAATGAGTCATTTATTTTTACTTTCTTCTAATTTGATGTTTTGGAATTTTGTTATTGTTTCGTGAAATTTGAACTCTTTGTGAAGTTTTAGAAACACCAAGAGAAGTGAGTAAATTTGCAGGATACGGAACATTAGAAATTTTTGAACAATCATAGGTACTTAAACATGCTTGGCTTGTGGTTCCGGAATTTTCTTGTAATTTTTGCATAAGATTGCCAGCTGTTTCATTAACTGCGCTGTATGCTTGTTGGCTGAAAAGAGGTGGGTTGTTACCTGTTTGGATACTGTAAGACCAACATTTATCATTCATGTCCGTGCTTGGATCTATTGTTGCTGGAATAGCACATGATTTTAAAGACTCTGTTGATGGCTCAAGTTTTGGAATAATTACATAAGAAACAAGAGCTCCAATGATTAACGTTGATGCCATTCCCGTTGGGAAACCATAAAGACATCCTCTTGTGCGGCCTCGTTTGTATGCTTGGTTAATAATCTTTTCTTGTTCGACTCGTTTTTGACTTCTTACGTTTTCTTCAGGTACATCCTCGCTATCGTATTGTGAAGGAATACGTGCTTCAACTTCTAGCGGTATAAGAGTCGTTTCACTTGCAGAAATTTTCGCTACACAAAAAAATAGAGAAATAAAAAAAAGAGCATGTGAAAGGTAGTTTTGATTATTCATAGTCATACAATCCTTTTTGTTTTGAGTTATGATTTCAAAAACATTCATTCGAAAGAAATATATAGCATGTAGAGTATAAAACAATTTTTTTATTGGAGCGTTTTAAGAACGTTTTTTTTATCTGGTACTGTTTTTCTGTCGATGAAAATTAATGGTTTAAATATTTTCATTTTTTTTGTCTTTTATATGGTTTGTGATTGTAATATCTGCAATCGTAGGGGTGAAACACTATTTCTTCCTTCTTATTGCCCAGCCTGCCTTCAAAAAGATCTGCATATAAATCTTTGTGGCTTCCTGGACTGAAAACGTCAGACACAAAAGTGCCTTGAATTGCAGGGGCGTGAATACTAAAACCTATGCACTGGTGATCGATTGTTTGCACCGTATTTAAATGTTGCATTGGGTTTGTTGGCAAGTTTTCCTTTGCAGCGCTTAAGGGGTTAGTCGCGATTACTACCGCAGCTATTGCAGCTACCGCGCCGATACCCAAAGCTCTATATATTAATGACTGGTAGCTTTTTCTTGGAGGTTGCGCTGAGCAATTTATTTGAGCTGAGCTGAATGCTATGCAGATGAATAATAGTGCAGAAAATAAACTATTTTGTTGCATGAAATTTCTCGTTTCCTTATTTGACTTTGCGTTGAGCTTTTATTTGTGTTTGATTTGAACGTTTCAATAATGCATGTTTGAGTTTGTGTTGTTTGTGACTTGTTGCATTTCGTTGAGCTAGTGCGTTGAGCTTTTGCGTATTGTCAGTATTGTTTTTGTCCCTGTTGGATCCCGTATTATTTAAACTTAAAGAAATGGGGTTATGTATAGTAAATGCTTTGCATTGCCTATTTTTAAATCCAAATGCGTCACAATTATTTGCTACAAGACAAATACTGGACTTAGCATATAAAGGTTGTTTTCTTATTTCTTCAATCACTTGGGATGCCTTGCTATTTATTGGGTCAAAACAATCCTTGTTTGTAAGCATGTTGTTATTATTGTCGCCTTGATATCTAAAGCATGAGTTGCTCATATTAAAAGCTTGTTTGTCAGGGCTATCGGTAGAGCAAATAATTACTGATGGATTAGATCGATGGCTATTATTTGGAGCAACTGCTATCAATGTTATAATCCCTGCGAACAGACCAAAGCTGCAACATGTTATACAATAATTTTTTGCTAACGTTTTACACTTTGAGCTTTTGAAGGCTTGTCGAGTGACAAACGTGCTACATGAGCTGCTTGCAGCATCAGGTAGTTCTATTTCAGGATTGGCGTTAATTAATGGGTCTTGTAGTTGTTGGGAATTATATGTCGGCATCGAATAAAAGAATAATAAGACAAAAAATAGAGTGCGTGTTTGTTTCATGAAATTTCTCGTTTCCTTATTTGCCTTTGCGTGGAGCTTTTGTTTGTGTTTTATTTGAACGTTCTAATAAAGCATGTTTGAGTTTGTGTTGTTTTTGATTTGTTTCATTTCGTTGAGCTAGTGCGTTGAGTTTTTTCGCTTGCTCTCTTCTTGTTTTTACCACATCTGATTCATAGAGGTGTTGATGAGGAAAAGATGCTTGTGTTATTGGTTTGTTTGTCAGATGATTTATAGCATATGGTATACATGATGTATCAGGGTCTTGCGTTGTTACACAAATAGTAGAATTTTTTGAAAATAATGGGTCGCTATTTTGTACTATGGTATCAACTGCATCTGTTGCAACACCGTTAAATGAGCAATAGGACTCTCCCTGTGCTGCGATGCCAGTGATATGGTTGCGTGCGTTAAATGTCCATGGTTGGCCAGTTAAATTAAAATTGCTTTGTGTGGTTTGTGGTGGCTGACAAAATGTGCTTGGCTGAAATGGTGGTTTAGGATGATCATGAGGATGAGTTTCGGCATAATATAGCCCATAACCTATTCCTCCACATATTCCTACCCAAAAAGCAACAACAAAGATCTTACATGCTACTGGAAAATCATAAGGATGATTCCAGCAATTTTTTTTGCGAGAGTTTTGGTTTTCTATTTCCATTGCTGATCGCGTCAATGGTTCTTGCAGCTGTTGTTGCATGCTTTGCAAGGGAAGCATAGAAAATAATGTTATGAAACAGAGTATGTGTAATAGAGGAGAAAAAATTTTCATTGTGCATCCTTTAATTTTTATGTTTTATCTTTTTCTCAATTGATGTTTTGGGACTTTGTTTTTATTATTGTTTTGCTGTATTTGAACTCGTTGTGATGCTTTACCGTACAATAAACTTTCTAGTGTTGTTGCATTGTATGGCGTGTTATCAATTTTTGAGCAATCATATGTTGTCAGGCATGCTTGGCTTGGAACACCGTAGCGAGATTGCAATGCTTGAATAAGTTTGCCGGCTGTAGCATTTACGGGGCCATATGCTTGCTGTTCGCACAACATCGGATTGTCGCCAATTTTGGCGCAATCAGACCAGCAGTAATTATTCATGTCCGTGTTTGGATCTAACGTTGTTGGCACAGAGCATGACGTTAAAGATTCTTGAGGTTTATTAGTTTTTGGCAAAATAACAGAATAAACGGTGACTGTTATAAGAGCGCCTGAAAAAGCTCCCATAAATCCACAAAATAATTGATCCACACAAGGTTTTGAACAACACAAAGATCTTTTATTTTGTGACAATGACGATCTTATATGATTTTGATCACTTGCATTAAGTGAAGATTCTTGCATGAGTTGTAAGGAGATTATGAAAAATGGCATGATGAAAAATATAGTGCGTGATGTGTATCGAAATTGTGTCATAATTTTTCTCTTTTAAGATTTTTTTAAAAACATTTTTTCGCTGGTATTGAAAATCCTGGCAAGTTTTGTTGCCAAGATTTTATCGATTTCTAGTTTGCTGTATTTCATAGATAAAAACAAGAATTAACGATTTGATCGTTTACACCAGAAGCAGCATAATTTTGAGAGTTTGTTCCGCCATGTTTGAGGGCGTGGTATTGGTACAATTCTTGGCATAGGTGGAGGTGGTATATGATAATCTATTCGATCAAGCACTTGTCCTCCATCTATAACTAGGTCGTTGAGTTCCTGCATGAGCTGCGAGAGTTCAGCTGCACTGTGAGCTATTCGCCGAAATTCAGCTTCACGTGCAGCGCCTGCTTGCGCATTATTATTTGATGCCTGCGGCTGATTGTATGCCCAAGCATCTTGTAATGCTTGAGCGTGTTGCTCAGGGGCAATCGGGGGAGTTTGTACGCGTGCAAGATTTTGGTTTGGCGATGCAGAATATGTTGGAGGTTCATCGCTATGTTGAGTCGTCAGAAGATTCGATGTTGCTTGACAGGCTTGATCGTATGATGGTGGGTCTTGAAGGTGTGAAGATAATTCAGTATCTTCTTGAGGCAACTGTTGATGTTTCATACCAAAAGCGATCGAGCTTATTAAGAAGCTGCAGGTGATGAATATTTTATATAAGTTCATGAGATTCCTTTAGATTATGATTGTCATGATGTTTTACAAAAGGCTTCAGATTTCATTAGTTTCAATTCCAAATCATCCAAATGAAAGCTCCATTAACAAGCGCATATGCAGTTACAGCTCCAATGATTATGCGCCGACGTTCTGTTCTGCTTATGTTTTGACGATGCGCTCTTGCATTATTATTTTGATTATGTACGTGATGTTGTGGGGGTACTTGTTTTGCGGCAGCAATTTGAGGAGCATTTGCTGAAGATACGTGAAGTCTATTTTGATGTGCCTGAAGGGGCAAATTATATTTATCAAAGGTGCGCCAATAGTCAATGAGTGCTTGATTATGTATTGTGTGTAAAAGATCATTTTTGGGATGGATGTTGTCATAATCTTGACTTGTTGAGAGATCTCTTGGCGGGATCTGTATTGTTAAGTTTCTGTACTTTGGCGCTATTGTTTGAGTGGAGATACGGCGTGGTGTACTAACTGACAAAACCACAGATTGCTCTTTTTCTTCTGATATCTGGATGCAATGATGATCCATGCCAAAAGCGGTAGAGGCTATCAAAAAATTGCATATGATTAAGAATTTAAAGGTTTTCATAGTTCTTCCTCTATTTTCCCTTGCGCTTGCGAAATTTTGTATGAACTTGGTTAGATCGTTGTAATGCCTTTTTACTAGAATTAGAATGCGGGTTTGATCCTTGGTGAGGTAAGCATAAGCTTGCTGCAAGAAAGGGCGTGCAATGAGCTTGTGGGTTTAAATGAGGGGTTAAGCAAATGAGTTCGGGAAAATCGGGTGGTCTGAATGTTTTTTTCATGCATGATAAAAGTTCATTATCTGTCAATGGCGTTGGGCAATACGTAATACTCGAATGTTTAAGGAAATTGTTATCTCGATTTACAAGCCCAAGAACCCAATTTTGGCCGGTAATATCACGGGTATTATTTCTTGGCGTATTAAATTCGCAATAAGGAGGAGCGTAAGGCAATATTTGGTTTACTTTCATTTTTTGTATGGGCGCAGATGGTAGATGTTCAAATGATGCTACGATGTAGAGAAGAACTGCAGGTATAGCTACGGCGCTTAGAGTGCAACAAGCATTGCCAAGATGAGCGAGTTTTTTGGATTTACTGTGCACTTTTGGTTCTTCTGGTTGCTCTTGCGGGTCGGGAATATGTATATGCGTTTGTTCGTGTTTATGTTCGTCTTCTACGGAGTCCTCTTGGATGACTGGCATGTATTTGTAGGGGTGTCTTTGCATTCCATAGGTGCTGTTGTTATGCATACTAAAAATGATGAATATTGATAAAAATGATTTTAAAAATTTCATGAGACTCTTTTATTAATGATGGTTAATTGGAATTGATCACTAAGTATTACTTATAAAAATTTACCATGTTTTTTCAGACTGTCAATAAATGTCTGTTAAAAAAGCCGTTGTGTTACGCCTTTTGTTTAAATCCGAGGATAAAGTCTTGTACATTGATGCTTTTGGTTTTTTTGCGTATGCTGTGATTCTATACCGCCTATATTACTTATTACGTTATCAAAGGTGCAACCACCATGAAATTATCACTTGCTTGGGTTTTTGATCATATTGATGCTGACTGGAAAAAAGTTGATGTACAACAACTTGTGCAGCGTTTTAATCAGATGGTTGCTGAAATTGAAGGCTATCACAAAGTACACATAGACCTTGAACCAATTACCATGGTTGAAGTTACTGGCATACATGCTGATTCGATTGTTTGTTTTAGCAAAGAGTGGGAACAAGAATACCTGCTATCGCCTCGCAAAGGTGTGATTATTGGTCAGTATTATTTAATTAAAAAAAATGACTCTGGTGTTGTTTGGGCTAATGCACAAGATCTTGGCAGTGGTAAAGATATGCTAATGCCAGCTATGGCGGGCAACTTGCAAGCAAGTTGGAAAAATAATTTCGAAACACATGATTATATTTTAGAAGTTGATAATAAATCGATTACCCATCGTCCTGATATGTGGGGCCATCGTGGTTTTGCACGAGAAGTTGCAGCAATTTTAAATGTGCCATTCAAGTCTTTGAATCAATTTTTGGCAGATAAAAAAATGACACAAATTGATGCACTTGCAATTGCAGCAACTGCATCAAACCCATTTGCCATTTCAATACAGGCACCGCAAGCTTGTAAACGCATTGCGGGAATGTATTTAAATAATATTGCACCATCGTCTTCATTATTATGGATGGCGCATCGCTTGGCTCGTGTTGATGCTCGAGCAATTGATGCAGTTGTAGACATGACCAACTATGTGATGCTTGAGATGGGGCAACCTATGCATGCATTTGACGCTCCATCATTTACTGACAAACGTTTAGTAGTTCGCATGGCAAAAAATAAAGAAAAATTAACACTGCTCGATGGTGAAACAGTTGAACTCACCGATCAAGATCTAGTTTTGAGTGATGGTACAAATCCTTTGGGTCTTGCAGGCGTTATGGGCGGACAAAGCAGTGGCATGACCAGCACAACAACTTCAATGCTAGTTGAAGCTGCATGTTTTGATGCTGCAACTATTAGAAGGACCGCTGCTCGTTATAAAAAACGCTCAGAAGCTTCGGCACGTTTTGAAAAAAGTTTAGATCCAAATCAAAATACCATCGCTATTCAAAGATTTTTAAAATTAATGCGTGATGCAAAAATAGCAGCTACAGAATCAGATGAAATTTTTTCTTTAGGTGTGCAGGCACTAAAAACTGAAATTATTGTTTCTCATGAGATGATTGAAAAACGTTTGGGCGTAACCTTAGCGCCTGAATTTGTTATTAAAACACTCACCGCATTAGATTTTGGTGTGCAGGTAGATAATGCAGTATACACCGTTACTGTTCCTACTTTTAGAGCAACAAAAGATATCAAAATTAAAGAAGATATTATTGAAGAAATTGGTCGCTTTTATGGTTACACAACATTAGAAACATGTTTGCCTGCATTACAACTTGCCCCATCACTTGATCTTGGTTGGGTATATCAACAGCGTAAAATAAAACAGACGCTCGCATTTGCATGTTCTATGCGCGAATTATATACCTATGCATTTTTTGATGAAGAATTTTTGGCAACGATAAAATGGCAACCGTCACATACGCTTGAAGTGCAAAGTCCGGTATCAGAAAATTGGCGACGTTTGGTTACCACATTAGTGCCAAATTTGCTAAAAAGCGTTGCATCAAATGGCGCTGAGCATGATCAATTACGTTTTTTTGAATTGGCGCGTATCTGGGAAACTAACAATGGTACGATGAACGAAAGAAAATCGTTAGCAGGTATTTTCTTTGATAAAAAATCGGTCAATTTTTATGATGCAAAAGCAGAGTTACAAAAATTATTTGATATGTTGAAATTGAAGATTGAGTGGGTTAAAGTGGATAATCCAGATGCACCGTGGTATGCACCACATCAAACAGCAGATCTTCTTCATAATGATTCAAAGACTGGTACTGCAGGTTTATTACATCCAACATTTTTAAGCTCTGTTATTCCAGGTTATGCATTTATTTTTGAGTTGGATGCTGATTTTCTTTTGAATTATAAATCTGCAGATATTCATTTTATCGCCGCATCAAAATATCCGGAAATGGTTCGTGATATCAGCATATTGGCCAGTACTGAAATGACTGCCGATTCTGTAGCGGATGTAATTTCCCAAGTGGACAAAAAAATAAGTAGTGTTTCATTACTCGATTTCTTCCAAAAAGAGGAATGGCCTGATAAACGCGCAATGACGATGCGTTTTGTTATCTCTGATCATGAGCGAACGATGACCAAAGAAGAAGCTGATGTGATTTGGGATAAAGTTGCTGCCACACTAAAAGGTGTAGGGGCGACCATCAGATGAATAAGCTCAAAATGCTTTTCTGGTCACTGATTATTTTTATATCGACATTTGAACTTGATCGAATTACTAAGCAATATGCATTAGACCACTTTGATGGCCCCGGATATATTCCCCAAAAAGTAAATCAGTTTTTATCTTTTGAGTTAGTGCTTAATCGTGGTGTGACAGGTGGCATGTTTCACACACAAGATAATTTTTGGTTTTTTGTACTCAGTATTTTTGTTGCGTGCATAGCTTTATTGTTAGGCATTTACGCATATAGACGTTGGCGACAAGAATCAATTATCTTTGGTGAAGCGTTGGCTCTATCAGGAGCATTTTCAAATTTAATTGATCGTGTATTGTACGGCGGAGTGATCGATTTTATTGTTCTTTCATATAAGCAATGGTATTTCCCCGTTTTTAATATTGCTGATGCATGCATTGTGCTTGGCGTTGTGATTGTTTTTTTTGTGCATGTACATGAACCCTTCGATAGGTCCTCCGGACGCACTCAGGATGACGCGGAAAAAAATTGATTAAATTAAATATATTTAAGAATATTTCTACGTTAGGCCCCATAGGATATTTGCCCGCTCCAGGCACATGGGCAAGTATGATCACACTGGTAATTATATATTGGTTGCATCTTCTGCATATTTCAACGTATGCATATGCGCTGTTCATTTTTTTAAGTTGTATCGTAGCGTGGTATGCAGTGGTATATTCACTCGACTATTTTCGTACACGGGCTTCTCATCGGCAGATGGGGAAAAATTGGGGGTTAAATCATGATCCATCAGAAATCATAATAGATGAAGTTGTAGGATGTTTAATAACTTTTTTTATGGTTCCTTTAACGATCAAATCTATGATTTTTGGTTTTATTCTATTTCGCTTTTTTGACATTTTTAAGCCATGCGGGTTAAAAATGTTAGAAGGTATGGGTGGTGCGTGGGGAATACTTTTGGATGATATCGGAGCAGGGATACTCAGTAATTTAATTTTGCAGGTGTTATTGTACACAGGCATTCTCTAAAGAAGGAAGCTCCTTGTAGAAAATATATTGAAATTTATTTGATATATAAAAGTGATTATTTTCCTCCCCCGTTCGTCCTGAGTGAAGCGGCCTTATGCCGCGGAGTCGAAGGATAAGTCCTTATAGAAAGAAACATATTATGCCAGATTTTTTTGTGTATATGTTGAAGTGTAACGATGGCTCTTATTATGTTGGTCATACAGATGATCTTGAGTGTAGAATAGCTCAATATAAAATAGGAAATGATTCTAGCGTTGGGAAATATGTTGCAAAAAGATTGCCGGTCGAATTAGTATTTTATGATATGGCAGGAACAAGATATGATGCTGTTGCAGCTGAACGACAATTAAAAGGGTGGTCTCGTAAGAAAAAAGAGGCTTTAATTGCTGGAGGATGGGAGGCGGTACAAGGTATGTGGAGAGAACAGAAGAAGAAAGAGAATAAGGACTGACCCTTCGACTTCGCGGCCGAGCCGCTACACTCAGGGCGAACGGGAAGAGAGAATCTTCTTTTCGAGTGGCTTGAATGATCTTAAGTAGTAGTGAAAAATAAAAAGGGAATCAACTAAAAAAAGGATAGACCATGAATTATGATAATGAATATATGCATGTGCAGCTTGATACGCTTGCAAAAAAGCAACTCAAAAATAACTGGGGCTGGTTTTTTGCCTTAGGCATGTGCTTAGTAGCGCTTGGTTCACTAGCGGTGATGTTTTCTCTAGTGAGCACCATTGTATCAGTAGAGTATCTTGGATTCTTGATGCTATTTATAGGTTTTTTTGAAGGGATAAAAGCATTAAAAATGAGTCGCTGGAGTGGCTTTTTTCTGCATCTTTTTTTATGCGTGCTTTATTGTGTAGCAGGTGTTTTTATAGTAAGTAATCCGCAAGAAAATGCAATAACTTTAACTTTGTTGATTGCCATATTTTTTGTAGTATCCGGTATTTTAAAAATTATTTTTGCATATGCCAAAAATGTGCCTCACCAGGGTTGGTTACTTTTAAATGGCGCATTATCCATACTTCTTGGTATACTTATTTGGCAACAATGGCCAAGTTCTGGTCTTTGGGTTCTTGGTACGTTGATGGGCGTTGATATCTTATTTACTGGGTGGACTTGGATTATGTTGGCTTTAACTGCAAAGAATTTTAGTGTTGATGAGCATAATGTATAAAGTAAAGTGAGATATGCTTAAACAATTTTCCGTGGCCCAGGATTTCATCTGGGCCTACAAAACTTGTATGGATTTTTTATCACCTCCGCATTGTTCCTACTGCATCCTTCGATACAATTTTCAGCACGCTGAAAATCACTCAGGACGATCGGGAAAAATATGATAGTTAAGAATGGTGTTCTGGCCTGGTTGTATCAGATATTTATCGATTTTCTTTCGCCTCCATGTTGTAGTTATTGTAAAGAGTATTTAGACCAACGTGTGGTGTTTTGCGCGCCATGCAATGCAAAGTTGCAAAGCGTAGTAACCATTATGATGCCTATTACAGCAACCAAATCGATCAAAGTTTTTGCTGCTGCATCATATCAAGAACCGATCAAAAGTTTGATTATGGCCAAAAGTTGGTCCGATAGTATTGCAAGTGCACACTTGGGGCAATTAATGTGGGAGCGAACAGACCTGAAATCGGTCCATTTTGATTTTCTTATTCCCGTTCCATTACATTGGACGCGACGCACAAAGCGTGGTTTCAATCAAGCGCAGGAAATTGCTGCTATGATTGCAAAAAAAAGTGGCACAACAGTTGCTCCAATCGTAAAGCGAAGTAAGCGTACGCCGTTTCAGTCTGTTTTAAAACCAACTCAGAGACTTGCCAATGTTGCCGATGCTTTTACTTTAAAAAAAGTAGACGCAGCATTATATAAGGATAAACATTTGGTGATTGTGGACGATCTGTTAACTACCGGTGCTACCGTTCGTGCAGTAGCTAAAGTATTATGTGAATTAAAGCCTGCTTCGATTACTGTTGTGGTCGCGAGCCGAGTTATCAGTTAAGGGGTTAACGTAGAAAAATAGCTAGCATGATACGATGCCCGCCATCGTTCGATACGTTTGCTTTGCAAACACTCACGATGAGCGTTTACTCCTGAGCTGCGTAGCAAGTCGAAGGGTTGCCGAGCCTGACTGCGTCCGCCGTAGCCAGCCAAGTCGGAAGACATGGATTGGCGTAGGAGGATGGCCCGGATAAGCGACGGCTGGGTCGTGTTATATAACTAATCTTGTGTGAATTTTGCCAATTCTGTTTCTATATCATGTAAGTTTGTTACCTCGCATTCTGATATTTTAATGATAGGTAACGCCACTTGTTTTTGCGCGAATGTAACCTGTTTTTTGCCTCGTGATATTAATTTACGTGCAGCTTCTTTTTCTTTGTGCAAGTTGCGGAGTTTATTCCAGTTGGCAGTAAACATAGGGATAATCATTTGTTGTGGATACGTTTTTTGAAAATGTTTGTCTTTGACTGTGGGGCTTTTTAATATTTCTATGTGTCTAGACAGCGTGGTGAGTGTATGTTCTTTTTGCTGCATGCATTGTTGTTTGAGTGCTTCATATGCTATTTGCTCAGGGCTTTGATCCGTTTTTTTTGTAATTATCTCCAATGGTACGTCGGGCTTAATTGGTGTGATAGTTTTTGTGCTCCGACTCATGTGTAATAAAGATTTAAGAGCTGGATCCATAGCGGAAAGCAGGTGTGATACGCACAAGCTGATAAGAAGAGTCGGCAGGAAATATTTCATAGATACACCTTCATCACAAAATAGTACATGCTGCTTTCTTGTTATAAGGTAAAAAAATTTTAAAACCAATTGCAAGCAATAAAAAAGGGACTCTCATGAGTCCCTTAATAACAATAGAAAATACTATGCAAGTATTATTTTTTGCTGTCTCTCAAATCAGATAAAGCATTTTGACCTTTAACCGATAAGGCATGGCGGCTACCCTTACGAGTAGATGTTGCTGTTGCCAAATCTGTTGCATGAACTTCTGTTTTGAAAATGGCATTAAACTGAGGAAACACGACATGATCCGCTTCATCTTCAGAAACAACTTCTTCAGCTCTATTTGCAAGAGCTTTTGAAAGATCAGCTGCATTGCAGCCAGATAAAGATTCTTCTTCTAATAAACCATCTTTTTGATATTTTACTAATTCATAGGCTTCTGTTGCCGTTAAGGTACCTTCTTTGCCCATTAATTTTTTTGCTCGAACAAGATCAGTGATGCGAGGATGTACATTCGATGGGCCAACCAAACCGTATGTTTCTTCAGCATCATGTTGAGCTGCAAGTGCTTGTGCTACATCTTGGTCATACGCCAGTTGCATAGCAGCTTCACTTTCTGCTATTAGTTTTGTATGTACAGCAGCTCTTTGTGCATGTTGAGTCATAACCGCTTGAACCATAGCAGCCTCTTTTCCAAGTAATGGCATACGGAAGGCTCTACGGTGATTTCCTTCCATGTGTATTCTACGTCCTTTGCTGCCTGCACGGACAATTTTGCTTGCTGCTTCAGCTTGCTTGTCTGCAGGTAAGCCTTGCATGTGTTTCACTACTAAACCAACTACAAGCCCAGCATTTTGTAAATCTGGATTTGTTGCATCGCCATGAGAAATGAAACCTTGGCCGTCTGATAGATTGTTTAATTGATGTTCCAGTGCATCTACTGGATCAGTTATTGGTTGCTTATTAAAAAAAAGTGCGTCTGGACATCTGTTAACAGTTCCAGAATTAATTGCTACATATTGACTTGCGGCTGGAGTTACAACAGGTGCAGATGCCGCTGATGATGCGCTTGCTTGCGCTGGCGCTTCAACTTTTGGAGCTTTTGCAGCGGCTTCAACAGCTTTTTTAGCAGCTTCTTTTGCAGCTTTAAATTGTGCTATGCCACTTGCAGTTTCTTTTTCAACTTGAGCTTTAGCTTGTGTCCGAGCTGTTTCGTATTTTCCGATTATTTCGATTTCTTCTTTTCCTTTACCTTCTTTGGTGGTTGAAGCTAAGGTGTAAGCAGCCATGGCTTCTGAAACTCGAGCATCAATTGGAAACATGCGAGCTTTCATTGTTCTGACTTGTATTGGTGGTGCTTCAGGTACTGGTGCGCTGGCTTGCATTAAACAAGCTGTAGATACTATGAAGAACGTGCTAAGAGCAAGTATTGAAAACTTTTTCATTCTTTTTTCCTTTATATGTTAAAAAGGTACATCTACTACTATCTGCCATCTTAGTATTTTTTTTTTAGATTGTGCAATCTTTTTTATTTTTCCTCCAAGCCATATTCTTTTACTACCGCTGTTGCTTTTTGCGCAAGATTATGTTCATCAGATTTTTTAGTTTTCATAAGATCTTGCATTGATGTGCGCTTAATCTCTATAGTTGCAATTTGCTCCGGCAATGGAAGTTCTGGATAGTCATCTTCATCATCAGAAAATTTTTCTTCTTTTCTTAAATCGACAGCCATATGAAGTTCTTGCAATCTTGGTTGAGTAACAAGTTGTTTGAGTCTTGCAACTTCAGCACTCTCTTGTGCTGATAATGAAGGTTGTTTTTCAAGTTCTTTTAATCTCTGTGCGTTGCGCACAAGTGATGCATCAATATTTAATAGGCCACCCAGTCTGTATGTTTTTTGACGCACAAGGCTAGCATTAGATACTTGGTCACAATCGGCCAAATATTCTCTAGTGGCTTGAACCAATTTTTCATTCATTTCTTTTTGGATAGCATCCAATCTTGCTTCATGTTTAGTTTTTGCCTCTTGGACTAATCTTTGTTGGTTTTTATCTGCATATGTGCGTAATGCGTGACGTTGTTGTCTAGGTGCATAAAATCTATTTCCTTGACTCATGGCCTTAATTAATCCGCCAGCAGCTAAAGCAGCATCCGGTTTTTGACCTATGGTAAGAACAGCACTTTTCAAGCGATTTTGAGCTGTTGTTACATGAGAACTTTGGCCATGTGATATGTAACCTTCGTGTGACTCTAATTTTACTACATCAGACACAAATGAATCGATAGGGTCGAGAGTATATATATAGCTCGTTGGCTCTTCAGGCATAGGTTTGTAATGCGTAACTCTTGGTGCTTGAATTGCTTCTTGCACCTGCATGATGTTAATTGGTGATGGTGTGTTTGCTCGCGCGCCAGCTAAAGCTTGATTTTGAATGCATGCTGTTAAATTTAGACTCGCATCAGGTTGTACTGCTGGTGCAGATGCGGCTGCTTGCTGCATTGATGTGTCAACGGGTGTAGGTTTAGGGGAAGAGCTTCTTGATGGTGAAGGGCAAGGTGAAGCGGGTCTTGATGCGGCACGTTCTTGTGCAACTGCTGGAGTTGCTATTACGGGTTCTAATATAATTGTGTGTGTCAGTACATTTTTAGGAGAAGCTGGTCTTGATGTTGTACCTGATGGTGCAGATTGTTCCCTTAGGACTTGTTTAAAATCCGCTAGTTCGCTTGAATGATGAAGAGGGAGTGAGATAGGTTCCATAGTTTCTGTTTGTGGAGCTGCTTGTTCTGATCGCAAAGATGGAAAGTGGCTAGAATCTAAACCTGCTGGAAATGTTGCAGTTGAGTCTACTAAAGGAAGTGTTGTTGA
>Ga0206920_1144_pt1 | contig 15485 bp, 14 predicted proteins | sample Alteio_BWOrgHeat_65_FD_152934 | JGI IMG/M metagenome (GOLD analysis project Ga0206920, IMG submission 152934) | Enriched cells from forest soil in Barre Woods Harvard Forest LTER site, Petersham, Massachusetts, United States -... | ecosystem: Environmental > Terrestrial > Soil > Temperate forest >...
TAGTCGGCGACTATTCTTTCATAGCCTGCCTGTTCATATTGCAGCAGATCCATCTTGTTGATCGCAAGCACGAGATGGCGAATGCCAAGGAGCGAGGCGATGAAACTATGGCGTTTTGTTTGCTGCAGGATGCCTTGGCGGCTGTCGATCAAGACAATGGCAAGGTCAGCTGTCGACGCGCCGGTGACCATGTTGCGTGTATATTCCTCATGGCCGGGAGCATCGGCTACGATGAACGTCCGTTTCGATGTCGAAAAGAACCGATAGGCGACATCAATCGTGATACCTTGTTCGCGTTCGGCGTCCAGCCCGTCGACCAGAAGTGCAAAATCGACTTCATCGCCTGTCGTGCCGTATCGGATGCTTTCCTGCTTCAGAGTGGAAAGCTGGTCTTCAAACAGGTTTTTGGTATCGTAGAGCAAGCGTCCTATAAGCGTGGACTTGCCGTCATCCACGGAACCGCAAGTCAGGAAGCGTAGGAGGGATTTGCGATCCTGATTGGAACGATTGCCATCCACATTACCAAGAGGATCAGGGGGGATCCCATCATTCATCAGAAGTACCCTTCGCGCTTCTTCTTTTCCATTGACCCCACCTCGTCTCTGTCTATCAGGCGGCCCTGTCGTTCCGAGGTGCGAGCTGCAAGTACTTCCCCAACAATATCTTCAAGTGTTGCAGCAGTTGATTCTATAGCGCCGGTGAGCGGGTAGCAACCGAGCGTGCGGAAGCGAACCATCCGCTCTTCCACCACATCCGTCGCAGCAAGAGGCATACGTTCATCATCGACCATGATCAACATGCCATCACGATTAACCACAGGTCGTTTGGCGGCGAAATAGAGCGGCACGATCGAAATATTTTCTCGCATGATATATTGCCAGATATCGAGTTCGGTCCAGTTGGACAACGGAAACACACGGATCGACTCGCCCTTGTTTACCCGCGTATTGTAGGTTTTCCACATTTCGGGACGCTGGTTTTTCGGATCCCAGGAATGTTTAGAAGTGCGAAATGAGAAGATGCGCTCCTTCGCACGCGATTTTTCCTCGTCGCGTCGAGCGCCGCCGAAAGCGGCGTCAAAGCCGTATTTATCGAGCGCTTGCCGCAGCGCTTCAGTTTTCATGATTTGGGTGTAAAGGTTCGAGGGTAAGTCGAACGGATTGATACTTCTCTCAGCACCGTCATCATTAGCATGGACAATTAGCTCGATGCCATTTTTCCTTGCTATTTGATTGCGGAACGCAATCATTTCCTTGAATTTCCATGTGGTGTCGACGTGAAGAAACGGGAATGGCGGCTTCCCAGGATGAAACGCCTTCATCGCAAGATGCATCATCACGGATGAGTCTTTACCAATAGAATATAGCATCACCGGATTGGAGAGTGCCCCAGCAACCTCGCGAATAACGTGAATTGCTTCGGCCTCGAGTCCATGCAAATGACTAAGTATCATAAGTGACATTCCATCGTAGACGCCCAAAATTCGCTCGCGAACTATTGCGCAATTTTGATCTGAAGGTTAGCACTTGGCAAGGCTAGGCTCTAAGCGTGGATTGATGAACTTGTCGAAGGCAAGCCCAGCCTCGGCGGAATCATGCAACCTCTGTTAGCGGCTTGCAAGCTGTTGTACGCCTATTGACGACGATCCCTGTGTCACTCCTTTCGTTGCTCTGGCCAGAGATGATGCAGGCCCTAAGTTATGAAGTAGTGCAATCTTACTGGCAAGTGTGAGCCATAGTCGTGGCTGTACTTAGAGTGAAAGAAGAGAATTCTGCAGGACAAAGGAAAGCTTGCCTGGTGCTGCGTAGTTCAGCTACCGAATAACGAGAATCAAATGAGACAAGTGGATTCTCCTATCCGTGGTCCGACGGCGATGGCTAGGGTAAGCTCGCGGAGTTGTCTGTTATGATCGTTCATCCCGATCAGGTAACCGATTAATTGCTCCACCTAATTCTCGTTGTCCCCTATTCATGGGAGCGCCAACAGAAGATCGATCCCGAAGAGCGGCGCGATGCTGCAAGACGGCGGTCATCAGAAACGCCGATAGCCGCAAAATGCTTGACCTCAACATGCCGAATTGAGGAGACAACACCTCGCTCCCAACGTTCCAATAGCGCGAAAGTGTCAGCTTACATCCATAAGTAGTCTTCTTGAAAATCGCTCAGCAATGAGGCCGAGAAATAAAGAACCGAGGCCAAAAGCTACGAGGTATTCTTTGTTCACGAGTCTGTCGCTGTAGTTTTCAAAGTAAGCCGTGCGCATCCATTCGACGCATTGGAGGACAGGATTGTAAGAAAGTGGGACTGCTATCTGATCTGGAAAGTTCGACGTGACGAATAGACATCCGGACGTTAGATAAAATATGATGCCCATGAGGGCATAACCCGTCGCAAAAATCGGAAGAAACATGGTGATGACGCCGACAAGTGTCCCTATCCCCACGGCGAGCAAAATCGTTGCTAGATATGCTAATACAGCCTGTTCGGCATCGATCGGATAAGGATTCGCGCCGAGTGATAATAATATTGCCCACATCATTGCCAGAGTAACACAACCTGCGACTACCTCCAGAAAGGCACGGCCGAACAAGATGTCTGTTACCTGTACAATGGGGAAGGCAAGCATCGGTTTATTGAGGATCAGCGATAGCGACATGAACCGCGAGATATAGATAAAAGTCAGTGCAGGTATAATACCGGTAGCAAAGAAGGTCATAGGGCCCTCGCCGTACGGGGCAGCCCTTCCTGATGCTATGTTGATAGTCATAATTACGAGCATATGAACAAGCGGCCAGAGAGACTGTATTATAAACCCCAGGCCATGATTGAAGAATCTGGTGCGCATGTCTCGCTGTGTCACAGCGCTCATAACGTTCAGCTTCTGTCGCAACGCATTGATGACCGGTCGGCTACTGGCTATTGTGCGAGCGTCTTCCATCGATCTCTCCTAGAAGGGAAATACGGGGTATCCGAGCGGCTGTAAAGCGGAACAGGCAGTAAGAACAAGATAGTACAAACAGCAATTGGAAGTTGAAGTTGCCGAAGGCGCTTGGCCCGATTTTTCTTTCATTGCTCCGACGCTGTAATCGTTTTGTTTCTGGCATTCTCAGGTCGCCTACGGTGGGGATTTTTACTTTAGTCTGAGGCGATACCATATTGTCAACCATATGTCGCCTTGAAGCTCTATGCGATCTCTCTTGACGGCTATGGGCAATTGCGAGAGTGATTCGCAGCCTATGTTAATTGTGAGTTGGCATTTTCTTTTCTGCTTATTGATGCAAATGAATATATTAGGTGCGAAAATATGAAATTACGGGACGCAGTTCTGCTTGCAAGAAGCACCGCATACAAAGCTGGGCCAGCAAAAATTCTTCACCTGACATGCGGATTTAGCCCCCTTCACCTGTCAACCTTTCTGCTTGCACGACTCTCGCAAAGGTTTCCCGATCATAAATGGGATATTCAAGTTGGTCAGTATGGCGACTTGATCGAGGCTTGCCACACTTCGTCGGAAGTAGAAGCCATGTTGGTGGTGATAGAGTATGCCGACCTCGATCCGCGCCTTGGTTTGAGACGCTTAAGTGGTTGGAAAAGAGACGCTCTACAGGACACAGTGTCAACGACTGAGGGTCGCCTTCTTCGGCTCTATGAACAGATAAAGGCGACGAGGAGCCCGCGTATTGTCGTTATGCCTCCGACGTTGCCCTTGCCACCAATCTTTTCAACTGGCAGTTCGCAGATTTCCCCGTTGGAATTATTGTTGCGGAACCTAGTCTCAAATTTTCTAGCTCAAGTTTCGCTTTTGCACAATGTTGTAGTTTGTAAGCTGGACAGATCTACCGCGGGCACATCGCGCCGCGATGTGGGGATGGAATTTACCGCGGATTTTCCGTATAAAGTAGATCACGCTTCCGGTGTGGCGGCAGGTCTAATCGAAGCGGCATTCCCGCCAGCGCCACTAAAGGGCATCATCACTGATCTTGACGATACTCTCTGGCGAGGACTCGTCGGTGAAGTAGGGCCAGAAGGTATCCATTGGTCCCTGGACGGCAACAGCCAAATTCATGCTCTATACCAGCAATTACTCAACTCGCTTGGTGAGCAGGGAATATTGATCGGCGTTGCCAGCAAGAATGAAAAGGACGTCGTGTCAAAAGCCCTCGCGCGTAGCGATATACTTCTTGATCAGACGTTCGTGTATCCTGTTGAGGCTCATTGGCAGGCGAAATCGTTCTCAGTTGCGCGTATCCTTGAGATTTGGAACGTGCTTCCGGACTCAGTTGTTTATATTGACGACAATCCGATGGAGCTTGAGGAAGTCCGGACACGATTCCCCACGATCAGAACTTTTCAGTTTCCCGGAAACGTCAGCGATGCATTTGCAATGCTTTCCGAGATTAGAGACCTTGTCCACAAGGAGAGCATCTCAGCTGAAGACCTGATACGCATGGAGTCCATTCGGAATGCCGGGGCGATGGTGGAAGAAGGGCGGACTGTATCGCCGGAGGATTTTTTGAAGGGACTTGGATCCAAGCTTTTGCTTTCCCAAGACGTGTCAGGTGAAGACAATCGCGCCCTTGAACTGGTCAACAAGACCAATCAATTTAACATAAATGGTATCCGGTTTGATGTCAGTGATTGGAAACGTCGCCATATAGTCACCGGTGCATTCACGTTGATTGCAGAGTACACCGACAAATTCGGCCCTCTCGGAAAAATCGGTGTGCTGTTCGGTCGCATTGAAGAAGATTGTTGTATCATCGATGGTTGGGTTGTTAGTTGTCGAGCTTTTAGCCGGCGCATAGAGCATGCTATGCTTATGGCTGCAATCAATATGTTCGCTGCGAAATCGATTCGCATTAACTTCCGTGAAACGGAAAAAAATAAACCAGTACGAGATTTCCTTTTGAGTTTTGATTCACCGCTAATCGATGGGGAGTTGGTAGAATGCAGCTGCGTTCTTGGGGCGATGCCTCAAGTCTATTCTTCCATCAAAATCGCGCAGAATTCTTTGTAACTTTGTGACGCTAAATTAGAGAAGAGAAGATGATTAACCTTAGCACGATCGAAGAAGCTGTGAGGGTACAGTTCCCCGATTATTCCGGACCAGTCATGCTCGAGACTTCTGCCGCAGATATTATAGGTTGGGACTCCGTGGCGCATGTACAATTAATGCTCCTGATTGAAGAATTGAGCGGCACGGAAGTCGATGTGGGTGCGACCATGAGTGCGAAGGATATCGGTGACCTCCTAGAGTTATTCGAAAAGGCGTGAATGCCCCGAGGGAAAGATGACTATTGGGTTGAAAAGCTTACTTGTTTTTGATGGAAATTGTCTTTCCCAGCATTTAGCATCAATGTTCGACGGAAGTGGGCTTGCCGACGCCATTTTTGTCGGGATGGATTTTGGCTACGTTCCCGCATATCGAGGAATTGCCTGCAAGTTTGTTTCAGAACAGGAGGCCGTTGCTAAGGTTTTGGCCGCTCGTAAGAGCGGTCGGACTACTTATCAAGTATCCCAGACATCTCAGCGCTCTGGCGCTGGAACCTTCGCTTATAGCGAACATGTTCATCATGTACTGAAATTTCCACATGTGCAATTCTATGCGATGGCGCCCCAGGTCTTTCAACGAGAGTACGGTAGGAGCTTAAAACCAGCTCGTCTTTTCGACCTAGATATAAAAGTCATTCGCGCCTGTCAGGTGAATGCAGAATCCACAATTGATTTTGCGAATATCGTTGCTACTGAAACGCGAAATAGGAATCTCTTCCATGCGGTAACTCATCCGAGTGGCTTCATCAACTCACTTAAATTTCGTCTCGTTGCTTCGCAAGTTGAAGGGCTGGAACCGACGGAGTGGGCGAGAGTAGAGCAGGATATTGCCAAGAGCGAGGGAATTAATTTCTCATCACATCATCCACTCAGCAAGGAAACCTATGTGGAATTGGGCGCAGAGTGGGAAGCGTATGACGACTACCGTCAGCTCTTAGCATTGGAAGGTAGCCGAGAGTGGCGCGCGATACTCGATCGCTCGGAGGTTTATTTCGAGTTATTTGGATATGATAGTCGAGCGCTTCTAGCATTGATACGTGCGTCTTTGGCATCGCAAGATGAGGCGATCTCGGATATAGCAACCGCACGCTTTATCAAGCTGTCCCCTGGGTTCTTTCACTCCTGGTTATTGCGTTATGATTATCTAATCCAATTTAAAGAGGGCGATGGTATTGATGAGTTGATGCTCAAGGCAAGAAGCTTCTATGGTGAGCAACGCATGTTGCAGTTGGTTCTGGGGTGGCTCCTTGTTCATCTGAAGAGATATGACGAGGCAATTCAGTACATTGAACGCTGGATAGATGTAGCTCCGGATAGGGCAGATGCTATACTTCCCATGCTTCATCTGCTCATGCGTACAGGCCGGTCCGAGGAGGCTGCCGCTAGAGCATTGGACTATGTAAGGGGAAGGAAGAAGTCCGAGTTCGATACGATGCGAGGATTCTATGAGGGAGTTGGCGGATTGTCATTCGACCCCGTGGCAATGGAACGCGTGATGGTCTGATGGAAAATGTTTCATCTTTTGGATTGTTTGCTCATTGCGGTCTTCGCTTTCATCACTTCGGGCTTGCTGTACGGCAGCCCGATCAGGCAATCCAATTTCTGCAGGCTCTCGGTTATCAGGTGGGGGAGGTCGTATTCGATCCTCTCCAAAATGTTAACTTAGCTATGGGCAGTCATGAGAGTATGCCCAACGTAGAACTAATCTATCCAGCCGGCAATGGCGGAGGTCCCATTGATCGTCTGCTTGCTACACATAAGGATGGTCTGATTTACCATTTATGCTATGAGACGGACGATTGGGAGGCAAGCTTAGTCGTATTAAAGAGGAACGGAATAGCACGTTTAGCTTGTTTAGTGCCGCCAAAACCTGCGGTTCTTTTTGGGGGCAAACTCGTTTCATTCTATATGGTCAGCGGTGTCGGTTTAGTTGAAATAATCGATAACAAGCTTCAAGCGATGGGTTGAAACTACTCTTATTCGAACGCAATGGCCCGGAGAAAGCAACCGCCGGCACGAATGGGAGTGTGACGGAGAGCGAAGCTTGAAGACGAGATGGCCCAAGTTAGGCCGTGCGAGCCTCGGCTCCGAAGCACTTGCCAGCAATTCTGATATATAGTGAAGCGAGTTCAGACGAGATGATCACAGTCGAATACCTTTAAATGCACCGGAAAGTTGTTTCCTGTCCTTCACTTGAACTCTGCGCGATTTTGTGTTCATGAGTTTTAGAGGATTTGGACTTTTAAGGAGTCTATGCGTCATGTTTTTGAATGTAGAGGTTCAATATGCCTGTAGAACAGCCTTTGATTGATAAGCTTATAGAGGTCGAGGTCGCGAACCAACGTGTTATGATGCTTACTCGTCGGCTCGCGGCCCTTGAAGGTGAAATTGCACAACTTCATGAAGCCATACTGGAAAAAAAGAACCAGCCTCGGAAGTAAGTGTAGATATTTCGGTCGAAATTTTCGTATTTTTAGGTGTGAATATGGACCTGGATGAAATATCCTATCGACAGGCCTTAGTTGATTTAGAGATTGCGAATATTAGAATTCTGGAGCTGTCAGCGCGAATCTCTAAGCGCGCTGACGAGTTGACAAAGTTAGGTTCGGAGCTGAGTAGCTTTAACGCCTCGAGTAAGTCAGAAGTCTCTGAGGTTGCCCGTATCGAAAGCAAGAAAGTAGGCTCCAAGCAGCGCATGCAAGCGAGTGCGATTTCTTATATTCGCTCGGTGTTTCATGTAAGCTCGCGGCGGCAGAAGTCCCAAATTTTATGGCACCTGGACGAACTTGGCGGCGAGCAAGTATCTCCATTGGGCAGGAATGTTGTTACACGGAGCAATGTGCGGCAAATCTCTATCTCTGGTTGGGCGGTTCCGATAGGCGGGAAATTTTCGTTCGATTTTATTGAAATTGGAATTATCGGTGCCGCTGCCGTAGTCGTCAAAGGATTGGAGCCACTGGAGCGTCCGGACGTTGGCGCCCACTTCGGCAACAAACTGCTAACTAGATCTGGTTTTCGCGCCCATTTTTCGCCAGAGGATCTACCCAATGGGATTTATGTTGTCGAGGTGGGTGGTTTGAAGGAGGGAAGACGACGAGAAAAGGCGTCAATTGCTCAGATCGAGTTACGTTGAGGTAGACTGCAAGCTGAATTTTATTCTTACGACGTCGATTCCAAATTTGAGGGCGAGATGGAAGAAGTTACAATATTGACTGGCGGAGCCGGGTTTATCGGCACACGACTGTCACGTTCTTTGGTCGGTGGGGATCGACGGATAGTTGCAATTGATAATCTGCATCCGCAAGTCCACCGGCAGGGTTTAGCGCCAAGTGACTATCCGAAGGATGTGGAGCTGGTTGTAGCCGACATTACTGATCGCTCTTTCTGGGATGATTTTTTGACAAAATACTACCCGGTGGAAGTTGTCCATCTCGCAGCAGAAACGGGAACTGGTCAGTCCCTTAGTGAGTCGACGCGCCATGCTCACGTAAATGTAGTCGGGACTGCACAAATGGTAGATGCATTTTCGCGCAGTAAGCGAATTCCAAGGCATATTGTTTTGGCCTCAAGTCGGGCGGTGTATGGGGAAGGTGCATGGCAGACTAACTCTGGTGATGTATTTTATCCGCCATTAAGGAGCCATGATGCATTGGTGTTGGGTAAATGGAATATTGTTGGGCCTAACGGCGAGATAGCAGTGCCCTTGCCACATGATGCTTCCAGGCTTTTTCCGAAGCCGGCCAGCATTTACGGCGCAACAAAGTTAACCCAAGAAAATATTGTTGAATGCTGGGCTGCAGCTATGGCTGTTTCGGCAACAATATTTAGGTTTCAAAATGTTTATGGACCAGGACAGTCACCTTTCAACGCTTACACAGGTATCATCACTCTTTTTCATCGGATTGCTGGCGGTGGTGGCACCATCGAGGTTTACGAAGACGGCGGTGTAGGGCGTGATTTTGTGTATATAGACGACGTAGTTGCTGCTTGCTCGTCGGCCATTGAAAAACCGTTTGATGGGATCAGGCGCATCGATGTCGGCACAGGTACTGTTACGACCATAGCCGAGGCCGCAGCGATTATCGCCGCTCTCCATGGAGCTCCCGAGCCTATTATATCCGGTAAATTCCGAAATGGCGATATTCGATGGGCGGTAGCCGATACGAATAACCTCGAAAATGCTTTGGGCGTGCGCTGCAACACTGCTTTCGCAAGTGTCGGGGCAGCACGGGTCGGAGAGTGGTTGGGCGCGCAGAGGGTTATTTGATCGATGATGCGAAGTGATGTCGGCGACAGTGATTTCAAACGAGAAGATGAAGGTGAGCTTGATGGTCGCGCCTGTATATTATCAGCTGTCGTTTGGGTCGACCGCAGTCCGAAAGGGTGGCTGGAGACGCTTATCACTCTATTGAAGAATACAAATGCGCTTTCGATTTACATCGGAATGGCTGATGAAAAATTTTTCGTTGATCTTAAGATCCAAGATACACGATTAGTCTATATTTGTAAAGGAAAAGTAAAAGAACTTATAGATAAAGCATTCGAGAACGAAGCAGATCAATATCTATTTGTCTCCGCACCGGTTGTAGCTCCTGCAGATGCGCTAGACATAGCCTCTTATTGGATGATGCGCGATCCTCGTATTGGTACTATCTCGTTTCTTTCAAATTCGGCTGGATATTTAAGTTTTCCTCATCGCAACCATTCCACACCATTTGGCGTCGATGGCCATAACCAAGAGACTTTGACGAAGCTCCTTAGGACTAGATCCGATGACACAACTTTGCCCGCTCCTTTGCCGATTGCAGAAGGAGGAGCAATTTTGGTCAGCCGAAGCGCGTTAGCTGTATCGGGTGGCATTGATGATAGGGACACGAACAGCCTTTCATTAGGCTTGGCAGAGTTTTCGTTGCGGGCAGCACGTAGAGGATTCAATAACTTCCTTGATGCTTCAACTTTCTTTGCGTGTCCGTGGGACGGTGTTGGTCCTTACACTAGTGTGTTAGAAAATGCTGAGGCTCGTCATGCACTGCACCAAATTCATCCCCATTTTCCAGGTTGTTACGATTTGGAACGTGATTCAAGCACTTCAGTAATCGGCGAAATGCTGGATTTTACTCGGGCGAAGGCTTTGGGTCTTCGTGTGCTAATTGACGGTTCTGTTTTAGGCCCCAAGGAAATGGGCACGCAGCAGTTGATTTTGCAGTTGACCCTTTCGCTGTCAAAACATAGTGACATCCAATGGGTAGCGATCGGCGTGCCTGATGCAAATAATATACCCAACTATGCCCAAGAATTAGGAAACAACAAAAAGATTCGAATAGTTTCTGCCGCAAATTTGAATTTTGATGGTTGTCAGGACGTTGATATTGTTCACAGACCATTTCAACCAACCGGTCCCATTCCTTGGAATCGATGGCGCGGTCTAGCCAAACGGACAATCGTTACAATTCAAGACCTTATTGCCTATCGCAATGCTTCCTATTTCGAAAGTTGGGAAGAGTGGGGCGACTACCGCAAGAATATGCGGCTCCAAGTTCAGCAAGCCGATTCAATTTTTTGCATTAGCAACGATGTGTTGAATTGTATTGCGGAGGAACGAATAGCTATAAGCAAGCAGAACCTATTTTTGGTTGAAAATGGGGCAGATGCGCGTTCAAAAGACCAACCTCAACGGATCCCATACTCAATAGTTGAAAGAGGGTGGGGAGCGCGTCCGTTCATTCTAGTACTTGGCGCAACCTATGCACACAAGAACCGAGATCTAGCGATTCGGGTTTGGAGATGTTTGAAAGCGAAAGGCTTTGATCATTCTTTGATACTTGTTGGTGCTTCAGTGCCATTTGGTTCCACTCGCAGTGAGGAAGCGGTCTTAGGAATTGATGACCATAAGAGAGACATATTAACGCTTCCAGAGGTAAGTGCTGAAGAGCGCAATTGGCTACTAGGGAATGCAAGCTTGGTAGCATATCTAACGGCGGCCGAGGGTTTTGGTCTTGTGCCATTCGAAGCTGCATGCATGGGTGTGCCGACACTCCATGTCTCTTTCGGTCCGCTTCGTGAGTTAATTGACGATGCCGATATTCCCACTAGCTATGATTTAGACACTCTTACGAGGCGTGCGGAATCATTGCTATTTGACCGGCAAGCGATTTCAAAGTCGGTTAGGAGTGTTCTGGAGAGCGCTGAGCGTCTGTCATGGGCTAACACCGCGCAAAAGACAATTGCCGCATATTACAAGACTCTTGGTCAGCCAGTAAAATATCGAGAAATTTAATCCAAAGGATATTAAGCGTATGAAGCCGCGAGTGCTGCATGTAATTACCGTGTATAACGGTCGCGCATTTGTCCCAAGAGCAATTCGAAGCGCGATGCAGATGGACAGGACCGGTGCTGAGATAGATGTTTTGGTCCTAGATGATGCGAGTCCTGAGCCGGGATGGAGCGACGAACTGCAAGCCATTTGCTCAAAGTCGGGCGCCTACTACTATCTAACTCCTCGAAATTTGGGAATTCCGCGCAATGTATCCCTTGGTTTGAGGACCGCAATCGAAAAGGGCTATGATTATGTAACGATAAATAACTCTGACGTTATTTTTCCAAATAACCTAATAAATGTGCTGCTGAATTGCTGTTGCGCGGAGAAAGTAGGGTCGGTTACCGCGTGGTCGAACAACGTATCGATTTACAGCTTGCCCAATTCAGACCCTGATAGCAACCTGGCTAGTCAAACGACCGTCGATTTTATTTCGGAAGTGCTGGAAGCGTCGCATGCGAGTACGGTGGTCGATATTCCCGCTGGCATTTCGTTTTGTATCATGATGCCCGTTTCTGCGGTGAAGGCAATTGGGTTGATGGATCCAATCTTTGGCAGAGGCTACTGTGAGGAAACTGATTGGAGCATTCGAAGCCTGCAAATGGGCTATAGGGTTTGTTTGGCTCCGGGTGCTTTTGTCTATCACCAAGGCAGGGGTAGTAATCTTGCAGCTGGGCTGGTTAGCGGTGCCCATTCCACTGTGCCCGAGAATGAAGTAATTATTGATAAGAGATATCCTAACTTTCGTCGGACTGTAGCGGATTTTCAGTCCACAGGTCGCATGGAAGCCCTACAAGAAAGAGCAATCGCGGATATTATCAGACATGCTGCCAAGCGATTTGGCTATGCTATTATTCCCGAATGGAATCAAAGCAATTTAAAGCTCGATGCGTCCGCGGTACGGGTTGAGATACGACCTAGCGAGGCGCTCCCGCATCTGCGAATAGCTTATGTAGGATTCGAAGAACGAAAGCCCATTTTAGACAACGAATTTGTTGATCAGATTATTTCGAGATTTGGCCCTGAAACACTCGTTTATAATGGTTTCAATGGATTGAGCGGCAACGAGAGTGATCGCATTCTTGAAGCTTCATACCCCAGGAGCATTTGGTAGCGGGAGTTGAATTTGCGCTGTGCTTTCATGGGAAGCATACACACGAGTATGGTGTGGATACCGAAGCTATTGCAGAAAATCGAGCCGCCGTTACTATCTTGAATATAATAATTTTTAACAGCTGTAGCGAATTTTCGGTTTTGTTGTCCAAAAGTTGGCCAGAATTATAGGCGGAGAGTATGCTAGATATCGCTGATCTTTTATTCCCAACTCATCTCTCTGTATCTCCAAGTAATATTCGACGGGTTTTGATTATTGGCTCATGTATGGCAGAAGATTATGTGAAGAAATTCCGCCTCACACGGCCAGAGGTCGAATTTGATTTTATATTATTTAACAATGTTTCCGATCTCCCCGATGAGCCACCGCGTGGCATCCATGAGTACGATTTGCAAATTGTTCAATTGCCGGTGCGACACGTTGTGGGAGATTCAGTTGTTAAATTTTCTAATTTTATAGACGAAGAAAAAAATTCCGAGATAAGTCTCCGTAGTCATTCCGCTCTAGATCTTATGCTGGAAAGCGCACTCAAGTATAATTCTACCAGCGGAGTTTTGACGTTCGTATCAAATTTCATCATTCCCACTATTTCAACATTCTCTGGGTTGGATCACGCTCGCTCAAAGTTTGATCTAAGGAGATTAATTAGCTCACTCAACGATGATTTGTATGATAACATTGGTACGCGGAAGAATGTATACCTTATAGATGTCGAGAATATAGCTTCTTCTATGGGTAAAAGATATTTTCTTGATGACGCGATTGTTTTTGCCACGCATGGTGGATTCTGGTTTCCGGACTGGCCACAGGACGAGCAAAGTCGTATTGAGACCGTTCCATCAATGGAGACGATTTCAGAATCGCATCTTGAGCAGTTTTTTCGAGCAGTTTGGTGTTCGATAGAGCACAACTACAGAATTGTTAATCAGATAGATTTGGTGAAACTGGTTGTATTCGATCTTGACGACACCCTTTGGCGCGGCGTGCTTGGCGAGCAATATGGCGAGGGAAGCTCACATCCTATGTGGGTCGGCTGGCCTTTGGGTTTACATGAGGCAATTCTCCACCTAAAGGCTCGCGGAATTCTCGTTGCAATTTGCTCGAAGAACAATGCCTCTCTCGTAGAGGAGCGCTGGTCGAGAGCGGTGCCTTTGGAATGGATTGGCCTATCCGATTTCATGGCGGCGGAGATAAACTGGGAGAACAAAGCGGGGAACGTCGCTCGAATAATATCTAGCGCCAATCTGACACCTCGAAGCGTTGTCTTTGTGGATGATAATCCGGTGGAGCGAGAGTCGGTTGCCAAAGCTCTTCCTGGTATTCGTGTGATGGGCGCAAATCCATTTCTGAGTCGGAGTATTCTGATGAACTCCTCCGAGACTCAGACACGTACCGTGACTAAAGAGACCCTAATGCGGGAAGAAATGATTAAGAAGCAGAAGGGTCGTCAGCTGGCGCAAGAAACACTCTCTCGAGCTGAGTTCCTGCGGCAGCTAAATTGTCGCGTCACCATATTTGCGGTCCAAGGCCAAGCTGATGCAAACTTCTCAAGAGTATTTGAACTCCTGAACAAGACAAATCAATTTAATACAACTGGAAGGCGATGGAGCTTAGGTGAGGTTCAGAGCCATTTTGACGGCGGCGGCAAGATTTTTGCCTTTAATGTAGAAGACAAGTTTACGCCCTACGGGCTGGTAGGTGTTTTGCTGACGCGAGGTCCTGTAATTCTACAGTTTGTGATGAGTTGCCGCGTTATTGGTCTCGATATTGAAATTGGTGTTCTGCGACATATAGTGAATTTTCTTACTCGCAGTTATGAAAGTAACATCGAGGGATATATTGTGTACACTGATGCAAATATTGTGTCTCGTGATATTTTCACAAAATTGGGTTTTGTCGAAACCAATCCAGGTGTTTTCCACCATCTGCTGGGGCAAATTGATTCGGAACCGATGCACTTGACAATAAACTCGACTATTAATGTGAATTCGTGAGGAATCATGGGGCCTGTGAAGACTTTTGGAATATATTCGTTTCCGCGCTCGGGAAGCAACTGGGTTCGAAATTTGTTGTATTCGTTGTTGGCAAAGCCCTATTTACAGAACTATGTTTACGACAAGGATGTTCAGAAAATAATTGAGCAAAATATACCAGGGCACCCCAATTTTGATCCGGAATCGGGTCAGGAGTTTACGACAACTCAAGGTAAATTGAAGTTCTTTAAATCACACTCACAGGCTGTTGTGGAAAGCTACAGAGGACGGCGCTTAGATACTAGGTTTTATTGTTATATTATGCGCCATCCGTTAGACGTTTTTTTATCTTACTTGAATTTTTTGCATCATTATAGACATGAATTGCAATGGGCCTATTCGATTCCGCTTGTTTCGGTAGATGAGCATATAGAAACGGGGAGCATAGAATATTTCTTTGGTATGTTCCTAGCGGTGGGGAATATATCGCCCGGCATCGACAATGCAGGGAGTTGGTGGTTGTCGGTTGAATATTGGCTGCGCTTGAAGCGCGACTATGATGCATTTATCTTTCTCTTAAAATACGAAGATTGCGTACTAGATACAGAGCGGGCGCTACAACCTCTAACAAATTTTATCGGAAATGATTGTAATCTGGTAGAGGCTATAAAATGGAATAATATTATGTTTCCCAAAGATGGTGGTTTCTTTTGGCGAATGGAGAGAGGCTACTATAAGGAGGTTTTACCACCCAGACTGATCGAGCAGTTTGAGGCAGTTCACGGTTCAAAGTTGAAGGAGCTTGGGTACAATATATAGCGTGTGCTTGTGGGCGAGTATTGCTTTTATTCAATGTGGCCTGCCACAGAAATTTCATCCAGCGGCCACCGTCTAAACTTCCAAAATAGCCTTAATAACCCCAGCTTCCGGGCGCAGCCACTTTTTGAAAAGCTCTGGTCCATCATCAAGCGACCCACGATGGGTATTCAACGCATCAGTCGGAACGCGGCCACTTTCCATCTGCTTCACCA
>Ga0206920_1134_pt1 | contig 15415 bp, 28 predicted proteins | sample Alteio_BWOrgHeat_65_FD_152934 | JGI IMG/M metagenome (GOLD analysis project Ga0206920, IMG submission 152934) | Enriched cells from forest soil in Barre Woods Harvard Forest LTER site, Petersham, Massachusetts, United States -... | ecosystem: Environmental > Terrestrial > Soil > Temperate forest >...
TCTTAAGGCAGGTTTCGGTGCCCGGGATGAAGAAGTAGCCAGCACCGTAAGCGTCGCAGATGCGAACGTATTCAAGCGGCTCCGGCTCAGCAGCAACGATAGCGTCTGCTGCATGAGCACCGGATACTGCCGCCAAGGCCGCAGCGGAGCCGAGAAGAAGGCTCTTGATGTTCATAATAACTCCAATCTTTCTTGATTGGGCATGAGATAACCCGCCGGAAAAACGACGTGCCCAACCCCATCCCGTTCATGTTCCCTATCAGTAGGTGCGAAGTAGTAAGCTTCGCGAACTATTTCCTGAACCTGCTCTGATGATTTGGCAAGATACTAAGAAGAGCGAACTATGTGTGTGCTATTCGAAAAAAAAGTTTGTTGCAAAAATGACGCAATTCGTGGGTTGGGGGATGATTATGGAGGCCCCTCCGGCCTGTCTTCGCAGAAAGGCACAGGCGGTAAGCCGCTGTAAGTGCGGACGTGTCTTGTGTTGCGAGCAAAGGCGACGCCTATGACATGGGATGGCCACACACAGGGCGAAATGAAGGCGTGCGAAGCAGAGACTGCCGGCTCATGCTGAATTGAGGCAGATGTCTCGGCAGTTCCGCTGGCTCGCTATCATGCCGAGAATCGGCAGAAGGACCTGGCCATCCGTTGGCAAACCAAACGCATGTAACGTCATGAAATTCGATTTGTATTCACCAATCGTGAGGTTCGCGATTATCTATTGCCATACCGCCGGGAGATAATGCGGCAGAGATCCGGCATGGCGGACCATACGAGGGCTTGGGCCGGGTCTCGCTTCGAAAGTGAAGCAATGGGATTTGTAAATTGGCGGTTCGTCGGCATTCTGCGATCGCACAGTCGGCGTGACGATGAAAACTTTCAGCGACTCTATGAGCCATGGGCCGTTTTTACCATGGAGCTCTTCGAGCGGGAAATTGAGGCATTCTACAGGCGGTCACGGTTTACCATCGTGCCGGCGGCGCGGCGTGACTATGCTGCCCGTCTGGCTTGAGTTTCGCGAATCCACTGAGTCGTGATTTGAAAACAAAAAAGCCGGAGCAATCGCCCCGGCTTCGTAAGCCCGTCACCTCATCCGCGGTCGCCTCTCTGATTGCATGGCATGTTCCACGAAGAGTTTCGGTCTTGACGATTTAGTTATTATTCAACGCGCCGCCGATAATGGCGCCAAGAGCGAAGGCTGCCGCCGGATACCAGAGGCCGTCACTGTGACGACGGTAGCCGGGTCGACGGTCGCGGTAGCCCCGATACCCGTGATAGTAGCCACGCTCGTCCCTGCCGCGATGCGGGCCCCATCCACGACGGTCTTGTTCTCTCGGAGGCACATTGCGGTGAACCTCGCCAGACCGGTCACGATGGCGACGCGGCCATTCCTGCGCATTGGCAAAAGGTGCCGTGAGCATTGTGGCCGCCATGGCGACGATGAAAATCTTCTTCATTGGTTGTTTCCTTGTTATTCGCAAGGCAACCTTAGTAATCATAAGGTGAACGGGAAGTGAAGTTTAAACCCATAAATGTAGCAGGGGGAACGGATTGCCACATATCGCCTGGGTGTGGCGAAACCGTTAGGCGAAAGCGGCAAACGCGCATCCGATAATGATTGCGGCCGTCGCCATTGACGTCTTCATTGCCACCTCAACAGCGTAGCCGAAATCGCGCAAAAGTCGGGTCAGGCGCTTACAGGCTCGCTCACTGAGAAGAAGAACGGACACGTAATCTCGTGTCAGCAGCGTGACGTCAATCGGCCGCCCGACCCCGTTCTAGATTAACGGCAGTCGCGTTCTTCGGCGGTGTTTACAGCACTGACGGAGACAATCAAGAGCGAGTGCTCAGCCGTGTCCTGCGGGAAACACCTGAAAATCAACGGAAACAGCGCATAATACATTGCAACACTGGGAAAATGGATGGAGGCCTCGCCCGGAATCGAACCGGGATGCAAGGATTTGCAGGCTTTCACCACCTATTGATTTTGCTGCGCAATATCGCGATGTGTCGCGTCCATGTTGCGTTCAGCTGAGCAAAATGCTCGCCGCTTGTGCTAGTTCTGTCCCGTCATCGGTGCGCGGGAAGAGGTGTCCATAAACGTCCATGGTCATCACGATCGAGGCGTGGCCTAGCCGTAACTGAACCATCTTCGCCGGTAGGCCGAGGCCACCGTCCTCTTTCCGATTGATCAGCCAGCTCGCATAGAAGTGCCGGAGGGCATGCAGACCGGTGTATTTGGCTTTCTGGATCGGATTGCCGTCCTCGTCCTTTCCTGCGTCGATAACGACACCACCCCGAATCATCGCTGGTATGAGACCTTTGTTGATGATGTTGGTATGCGACCGCGGCTCGCCTTCAGGGTTGGCAAAGACCAACCCTGTCTTGTTCGTCTGCTTGAGCTGATGCTTTTTGAGCGCTTTGACGACAAGGGGTGGCACCGGAATGGTCCGAACACCGGCTTCGGACTTCGTCGGACCGATCTCCTTGTACCGGTCCGCTCGCTGATTGACGTTTATCTCGCCTCTCTTCAGGTTCACATCCTGCCAGCGCAATACACGCAGCTCGGATGATCGCATGTCGGTGAAGATAGCCGTGACGAGCAACGGTCTCCAATGATCGTCCAGAGCCCCGACGAGTGCCTTAATCTCTTCGCGGGTAGGGATGTCTACCCCGACCTCCAGGCGTCCCTTTTGTCGCTTCTCCTGGCGCCTGTCGCGTCCCTTGCGGCTGCTGCGGATACGTGACGGAACCGGCGCTGTTCTATTTGCGGGCGATCAACTGGCCACTTCCGGATCGGGATATGGCGGCCATCAATGTCGTGGCCTTCATGGTTGGCATCTCCGGCATGTGGATCTCGGATATTGCATTCGAGATCATCGCGAGGTGAGTCAGGGGCGGCCGGCCGAGCGCATAGGTGCCGGCCTGATTGTCTTCACCTTTGTAGTCTTCCTCTTGGTAGAAGAGCTAGGTCGTCCTATTTTTTGTTACGGCGACCCCAGACGGCGATATCTGAAGGTTGCCGTTTGCCTTCAACATAACCACATTTCCGGTGTTGCCGCTCTTGCTCTCAATGATTTTTACAAGCCGCAGACGCTGAGGGACTGGAAATGCCGAGAATCTTGACGATCGTCTTTCGGTGCATCTGGGCGTTCGCCATAACTGCGACCGCCATAGTCTTCGGTGCGATATATGGTTGGGAAAAGCATGGGCTGGTTGCGGCCATCGCGCTTGGGTTTGTTGGTCTCGTGGTCAGCGCGCCCTTCGCCTATTCACCCGCAGCGTTCTTTGAAGTGTTGTGCCAATTGCTGGGCGAAGTGCTAATGAACCTAATTTGATGATCCTCGGTCGTGATGCTGTCGTCGAGAGCGGCAGGATCGGCTCGAGCGGCGGATCTATTCCAGTCAGCTGAAATAATCGAACGATACGCCGTCCCGATTGCGAACCCCTAAAAGGTTACGTCCTTTTTCTGGTTTGGATGCTGATACTGCTCATGCTCAAAACAGAACCAGTGCATTTCCCCCTGCGAATCTACGCGTCCAAGAGCACCGTATCTTCCACAGTCGGGGTGTTCACATAGATGGTTGACGAGATTTTTATCAGTCAGCCGAAATATTTCTTCATCGCGCATCAATGGCCTGCTGCTTTCCAATTGGCATTGAGGCAGAGCTGAAAAGTCCTATTGAAGGACCTCGTTGTGCAACCTCCGCCTGGTGGGTGCGAGCGTTCGCACAATCCTGCTCTACAACTGCTGGATTAAACGAACCTGAGGGGCTGGTGGTCGCCAGCCTATGCGGGCCGGCGAAGGCGGCAACAGACTCAAACGCCAACAGAGTGCAATGCGTTATGTGGGCCGCGCCTTCTTGAAGGGCATATAGAGCTTCCGAACCGCGAGATGTTCAGGCAGCACCGGACGGATCCCCGGTTGGCAATAGGGCTGGATCAAGCGGTGGGTCATTTGGATTTTTGGTGTCGCCCGGATCCTGAGCCGGCGTTAACGGCGGCTTCTCCTGAGTTCGATCTGGCACTCCTGGCGATGGTGTCGGGCCACGAGGCGATTCAACAGGTGTTGGGGTATTTCTCGGCATATGGGTTCTCCTTCTGAAGGGCAAACGCCATTTGCTTCTCATTGTTCCGAGCGGGGCCTCAGTCAGGCTGATCCGTACAGTCGCCATCCTCATCCAACGCCCGCACCGGTAGATAGGCATTCGTCTCCAGCTATTCCTTGATGATATACCGGATCATGTCGTTTCGGGTCCTGCCGAGTTCGTCGGCGATGCTGTCAATCGCCTCTTCAACTTGGTCATTGAGCGCGATCGAACCCGCATTTCGGAGCGGCCCGGCGCAACAAGATCTGCAGATCGGCGCGGGACATATCGCCGATGCAATTGGCAGCGTCATCCAGCAGGCCGGCATGGCCTGTTTTCATTCCCCAGGCCACACACCAAAACCGTTTCAAACGCCCAATAGCGCATCGATTTGAGCAATCAGGGCAGCATAAGTTTCAATGTGACGACGATATTCCGCCTTGATCTCTTCGGTAATCTCTGCCAGCGGGCCTTCGCTTTCCTGGCGAAAGTGGCGGGTATCTTTATCTTCCATCGATCGGAGCTGTTCCTCATGCTCCTCGATCTTTCGCTCATAGCTCTTTCGAAGCTCACGCAAGTCCATGGCATCCTCCTCCAATCGTTCTGGCTAAGCCAGTCGCACTGAACTACTTTCGCGCTGAGGAGCGTCGGGCACAATAGTCACTTGCGAAGATAGCTTTTCCGACCATCATCGGTAAGGCAATAGTGGCCGCCACGCGGCCCAACGCAGAACAAGCCGGCTTGGCAAGAGCATTCTGCGGAGGTCGTCGGCTCCATTTCCGCAGGCGCCGATCCGAGAAGGGATGATGCTCCGCCCATATAAGCCTTGCATGATTTCTTGCTGGCGCTGACAGATCCGTCATTGCAAATGAAGGTCGATCCTTGGCAGTGATCGATGCCGCCTTTGTGGCCGCTGCATGGAGTATTGGTCGCCCACGAAGAAGCGGGCGCCAATATCAACGACGTTCGGACAAGTGCCGCCCAAACTCGCATTGGGCCTAAGTTGCCAGCTTGGAACTATGCGGTTTCAAATGCTCTCCAATCAGGTCCCGAGCCGCTGCGAATACGCCGCTATGGTCATCGCCCTGGCCTTCCTCAAGCATTTCAAGGGCGTTCTCATAGATATCGCGCTCTGCTTCCGCGCTGACCGCGCCGATCCGCCGAAGATGACTAATGAGCGCTGCAAGCGTGGCGGAATTCGAAAGCGCCACTGCGCCCGCGGATAGGGCGGCGGCATCACGGCTGTTCGGTTTGCCGGTCATGTGTTCCTCCCGAAAGTGTAGTTCCTCCCAGAACGGTCGTCGCCGTAAAATAGAAAAAATATCAGAAGCCGCGCGAATGTCGATGGCGAGCATTCGCCTAGGGGTTACAGAGAAACTTTGCCGCCACTTCCATTCCACGCGAGCGTTCGCTATTCTTGGATGATGCAGGAAAAAGACGTCATCCACGAAGATGAAGGCGGCACCTTCGCGATCCTCGACGCTAAGACGTATGAGGTAGTCGAGAGATCCGGCATGACGCTGCAGAATATGCCTGGCACTGGGTAGATTCCCTTATCGGTCTGCTTGAAGACCTCGACCGGCACAGAAATCTTCCGAACTAGCGAATAGGAATGCTTGACGGTTTTTCGCCCCCGTGTTTGACCGCAGTGTTTCCACCTCAACCCGGACGCCGGCTTTTCCATGTCAAAAAGATCAAATTTCGGCGGGCTTTTGAGGGCTGTCTGCGTAGGTTACGGCTATTGCGCCAGCTTACGGGACGAAGGCTTCATACATGTCACCGATTTTATTCCTGATAGAGGACGGTACAGCAGAGCAATTCGTTGATTGGCTATTCATCGCTGATGGCGACCAATGGAATCGAAGTCCGTCGGCAATGCTGATGCGCGAAGAACTTCGGAATTGTTTCATTGGGTACATGGGCTCGGACGTGGTTTACGCTCACGAGCTACGGCAGAATTAAGCCGTGAGCCCACAAAGGCCCTTCAGACTTACTTCCGGTAGTAGTATCAATTGCTCGCATATTCCGTCGGCGCGGCTTGGTGTGTACCGTTCGTTTTGATCGCACAGATCTCTAAGGTGTCCAGACAGCTTGTGGACGGCCTCATTTACGGTCCTCAGCCAGCGCTGTTCGTCCGGGTCCTCGTAATGGAAGCGCCCAAGGATAGTGAGTTCAACCACAGCTGCGGCGATTATTTTCAGCAAATTGTCCCGCGTCAAGGCCTGCATTTTGACCTTTAAATCTGAGATATCGGTCATTTCGTGCTTTCTGTCCTCGACGAATGGGCCCGTCTCGTACGGCTTGCAATCTACGACCCACCGTCGGGCCTCGCCGATTAGTACGCGCCGCAGTGACCCGTCCAAGACATAGGCGCTATGGAAATCGCCGCGACTTGCAAACTCGATAAGGGTCTGTTTGTTGCCGAGAGTTCAGATTGCGAAGATCATCGCTCATTCCTCCGTAAATCAATGGAACGATTGAAGCACGGGACACGCGTATCCGCAATCAAACGAACACTAAAATGCCGCTGCGGTGCATCATACGGATTGCCAGGATGTCAGCGTTGCCTTCAGCAACTTTCCCAATCATCCCATCTCGCGAGGAGCCCCTGCAACCTCGCCTGAAATGAGCCTTGGCCGTTCTGATATTCGGGGAATGTCTCCATCCCCCATTCCGTCTGCTCAACGAAATGCGTTACTGCATCCTGTTGGCTGAACCCAAAAAGGGCTTCAAGCTCAGCAATCTCGCCTTTACCGGTTGCCTTGACCAAAGCGGTTGCTTGCCTCGTAGTCCGTTCCCAATGTTCAGCAGCAGCATTAACCGCGTCCGCCATCGCTTTATCCATTGTTCAATCCTACTACGATTGATGCACGACACCTTGGTGAAGCCGCACTGTAGTGCGAGCGCCGGCAGAGAGCCATCGCTCTTAATCCAAAGAAGAGCTTTCAACACTATCCGCCAATTGCGGTCATTGCGATTGCAGGCTAACTTCCGCCGATGTCTCTGGCCCAAAAACTTATCCTTCACGCACCGTTATCGGATGAAGCCCTGTTGGAAGGGTTCGTCGAACAATGCCTTCTCGACCGCGTTTCTTTGCTGGCGATCATCGGTCCAGGCTCTGCAAGCCTAGAGGAGAGAGTTGATTGGATAGTAATAGGCGATGGCTCTAAGCCGGATCGGTTTCTTTGCACCACTTCTCACCCCAATGAATCGTTGGAAGAAGTGCTCAATATGGCGAACGCTTGGGAAGCTGATGAAAGCACTATCGTAGAGCAAGTGTATCTTTAGCCGCAATGGGCCGAAGGTTTCGTCGTGCTAGGCGGCGTTCACTCGTGGCGATCTTTGCGGGTACGTCGCTGTACAAGTAGCGTGGCCTCTGCTTCCGCGATTGTGGGAAGGGGGCGTTCGGTGCGAAGAACATGAAACGCACCGCAATTCTCGTCGGGGCATCCACACGAAACAACGTCAACATGATAGCGGATTTTACCCGCTCGTCTTTGTTGCGCGTTCATTCGCTCGTCGCTTTTGATCGTGTCTACGATAGCACCGCGTCTTAAAAATTTTCCGGTCATATCATGCACCAGCAGATATCTCTCCGCCAGCATTACAGCATGCTCACGAGGCGGGGAAGGCTTCCGCCGGCCCAATGCAGTCATTTTTGCCACGGAAGCCGTGTTTCATAGAAGCTTTCGGCAAACCGAAGGGTAAGGCCTAACGAACTCGTCTTCGTTCGGAGATCGAAGTCAATATGGTTGGCGTCGAATTTCTTTTCCAGCACTATGTCGCTCAGGATACCGACGATTGTTTTAAGCGTCTGTTCATCAGGCTGATAGCGAAACGAAGAGCCATCTTTTTCCGCGCTTGAATACTTTTTTCCGCCCTGGCTTATAAAGACCGGATGGGCGCATCCGACGAGTTCTACTTGTTCCTTTTTGTCCGCCAAAATCACGGCGAATAAAGCCAGGGTTTTGTAAAGGTTCTGTTTGTGAATGTGAATTGAGACATGATCGGAAAGGAAAGAAATATCGTCCTTAAAGTCGAGTTTTATCAACGGTGCTTTCCTTTGTTCGCTTCCGGCCGTTAGGTCAGGGCGCTTGAAGTTTTTCGCCTTCCAGACATCAAGTTTGCAATGCCTCCTAATGGCGCGAAGCCGCGAGGCGTTCGTCCGCCTACCGCCAAAGCAGCCAAGTTCTCGCAACTAGCGGCCTGGATGTTCGCCAGCAATTGGCCCACTCGACCTCGGACCAACACCGTAACCGGTCCTCACTAGGTCAAGCTGTGCTTGAACCGCGTCCTCGAGCCCTAACTGAAGAGACTTGAATTCATCGATTACTCCAAATTGGGACCATGACGAGTGATTGAACCCATATTCGAAGTGATTGTAGTAGATCACGGCTTCTCCAATCATCGCCACAACCCAGCATGGGCCATAGCCTTTCAGTTCCCATTCTTCTGGCGTCCGTTTGATAACGCTCCATAAGTTGCGTTGCTTAAACGACATGCGGCTCCAGCCGTCGTTTATCTTGTCCCAGACATGTTCTTCTGGAAACGCCATTGGACTCCTCCGTTGCAAGATAGGCGGTTATCTTGGTAGCAAAATAGAGCTTCAGAGAGAACATCGTTGCGCCCGTAGCTGGCGCGATCCTGCCAAGACATCGGTCGGCTCGAACCAGACCTAGTTGACCTGTTCGAAGGTCTGAGTGATCACTATTTCACCCACAATCGCCGCGTTAAAATTTGTGAGGTCTTCGGCAGGTATCCAATATTCCTTCAACGATTGACCGCCCGCCTCCTGTGAAGTGTAGGTGTCAAGGAACGACGTCTTCACGTCGAAACGGGTGACGTAACCAGCTCCGTCGCGGCTGACATTCCAATCTCTCGCAATACGGATCGCGTAGTCCTCTGAAAGAACCGGGTAAAAAATAGGCTGATCGGGCAGGCGAGGTGGAAATGCTTTCATGCCGCTTTGCTTTATCAAATCCAGTTCAAGCGGGCCTACTGGCCTCCAAAGCGTAGTCGTTTCCATCTCTATACCCTACGATCAGATTTCCGCATTACTTAGTATTTCTTAATTGCTGAACTCGGCGCTTGCAATGCCCGCTTGTGGCCCATAGTTGCCGCGACCATCGTGATCGAGCTATAGGATTTCAGTCAAGGTGCGAGCGGCACGCTGAACGATATCTATGCGATACTTCGAATTATACGGAACTCGGCTTCACGTTGAGTTCGGAAACGCCATCAATGATACGCTCTAAAGCGCTTGTGAGCACCCCTGCTTCGAACGGTGGCGCCAGGGTACCGTCAGCCCAGCGCTCGCCTGCGATGTTACTGATTACCCGAAAGTAGATTTCGGAGACCGACATCGAATTCAGATCTGCCGGGTGTTTGGGAAGCCAGCCTTTTGATTGTGGCTATTCGTCAAGAAACTCTTTGAACCCCTGAGGTTCCTGGCTGTACAGAAGTTTGGCGAGCCGAACCCTTATAGGATGATATTCGCGGGATTGTTCATCATAGAACCCAGCGACGGGAATGGTATGCAATTCATCAACGCACTGCCGCATAGATGCAAGGAACTCTGGCTTTTCCACGTCACCATCCTTTACTCGTGAATCATCGCTTGGCCTTCGCGGCTCGCCGATCGCTCACTCCTCCCTCGCCATGCTCGTCCGGAGTCGGCCCTTAGTCCATGTTATCGCGCAGGACGGCTTCGAAAGTTCTGTTGGTCGGTTCATTCTCTTCCATTTCTTCATCAAAGCACCCGCGAGTGAGCATCAAGTCGAGGGCCGCTTTGGCCACAGGCGAGATGCGCTCAAGCCATCCGGAAGCGATAACCATGGTTTCGTCCGCTATGTCGTCTATTTCTTCAACCGCTGCGTTGACGACTGCTAGTACATTTGTGACAGCAACTACCTCCGCCGTTGTCATCGTTTCTGGCGCTGCTTTCGGCCAAGGCCACACGGGCTTCTCGTCATCTACCCAATCATAAAACATCTCGAAGAACTCTTGCGGGCTCATTCTTCGAACGGCCTCAGCGCCTTCCGCTAACCAGCTCATTGAGTCCATGATCCTGTTTCGAACGCGCTGCTCGACAAGGCGTTTAGATGGATTCTCACGCATGGCTGGTTACTGCTCATTTTTGGAAAGTTCGCTTTTCGAAAATCGTTGCCGTATTCATCATGGCTGCGGCTATTGGCATCCACCACAGGATTTCAGTCAAGGTGCGAGCGGCGCGCTGCTTTCCACTTTGGCCCTTCATCGGCTTGTAGCCCAATTCTCCCCAGAGACTCATAAACCGGCGTCGCTATCGATTTCCCGGAACCGGTTTTCCATGAAGTCGAAGTGTAGGGCGGTCGTGTCGTCATCCGCATCGTAGATGTAGAGGGTTACCGGACACCGAGCTTGGTTTGCCCAGTTGATGGCTTCTTGGACAGTCACGTTGTCTAGCCTGTCGTGGTCGACCACGACAAATGGGGGCATTTCCTCGGCCTGGTCGGCATCAAGGCTGCTATTATCGTGTTCTGTAGCTTCAATGATAGCATCCACCCGTTTCCATCGGTAGGGCCGCGTCCGGCGATCAATAACGTTCCAGATCATGTGTTTCTCAATATGAATTGCGACCTATGAAACTGAGCAGAGCAATAAGAGCAAAGCTCGCAAGAGCGGCAATCAAAAATGTCTTCACACTCCGCTTCCAATTGAATTTGGATCGGGTCGGAAGCTCTGACGTCGAGGAGCCGGGAGAAATTTCCGATAACCGTTTAAAGAGCTGCTGGGTCGCAAAATAGTTGCCCATCGCAAACTGACCGATCATGAACCTTGTTACGGCTAGATAGAGGTATTCTGAACCCAGATCGACTTTAATCACGCTACCGATTGCGTGCGGCCGAATCAGTGCCACACTCTTCAGTTGTTCGGCTGAAAGGTTGATCTCGGTGGTCTGACTGCTCAATCGAATAGATGAATTGCCAACGACAATTCTCCCTTTATGAGCGTGTGTTTTCAAAGTCAGATCTTCGCCGATGTGGAAAAATATCGGGAGCGAAGTACTCATTTCACCAGCCTCACACCCGTACCGCCAGTCACCTCGTCGATCGCCATCTTAAGTGTATCCATCGTCGTGCTAAGTCTTTAGCTACAGTGCGCGAACGTCGGCGCCAACGCCCCAGATGTCAATGAAGGAGCTGCACCACCATAAGCATTACCGTGGTTAGGCCCGCGCACATTGTCAACGCAGTCAAAATCGAAGTCGACATCAGATCGCTCCTCAGATGGAAACTTGGAGCCGACTACCATAGCGGTAGGGGCACGTCGCGTGACAGAATGCGTGACATCAGTCGCTGGCTAGGTCGCCCCCTTGCTCACTGAGGCCGTTTTCCACTGTTTGCTCCACATCAGGGCATCCAACTGTGGATGTTAGGTATTGCGAAAGCCTCTGATCTGGACAAGGCGGCGCACGCTCATGCCCATGAGTTCCTGGCCAATTGGGATAGCAGGCTGAAAGCGTCGAGGCCCCTTCTACGCGCAAGCAACTAGCGCGAGGCTCTCCGTTCATTACGGCGCGTTGGTATCCGGAGGGGCCGCACGATGCCGCAGGGCTTGAAGACCGGCGGCAATCGGCAGCGTGAAAGCCATAATCCCGAAGTATGCAGCGTAGTAGATATTCGAGAAAGGTCCGTGAACACCAAATAGGGCCTCGCCACCGGCACACCGGGCGCCGCTGCAGGGCGTATCGTAAAATATCACCGTTAAACCATCCCACAATATTAGCACTGGCACAGCGCGTAGCAGCCACTGGCGGAACATTTCCGGGTTAGGGAACAGGGGACGAATTTCCACATGTCGTAACGGATCCATGCCGACCTGGATCTTTCGCAAGGGGAAAGCCAACATGATGACGAGGACGGCTGCTGCGACTTGCGTGAGCAATACGGTCACGAGCGGCCCTATCGGTGGCGCCAGCAGATACACCGCGCCGGCAATGATAAAAGCCGCAAGAGCCATGCAACTGCCAAAGGAGCCTACCGTCAGCCCTTTGCGTGTAATCAGCGCGTGCAGGAAAGAGATCACGGCCGCAATGGTCGCCAGCCAAGCGAGTGGGCCGATTATCCAGGGAAATTGTGCCCAATGTCGAGGGACGAGGAACAATAGGATCCCGGTGGCAGCGATTATGACGGCGAAATGTATCCAGGTCAGCCCCATTTCGTGTGAGGCGTTCTTTTTGCGAGGTTTCCTGGCGCTCTTCTGTGTCTTCGGTCCCGTTTGGCGCGGCGGCCTCATTGCAAAGTCCCCAGGTAGAGTAGATCAAATGGCACGCGATCAATCTGCAACACGGTGCCGGTCGCCTTCGCTGCGCGGATGATCCGCTCGATATCGGCTTGGCTGAATGCGGCTCTGGTCATTGGTTTATTTTCCTGACCAATTTTTCTGTGAGAGCTTTTGAAAAGTCTCCTTCAAATCGATCATTGGAAATAAGCCAAGGCCGAAAATAAGAGGAAAGTTAAACCGTCTGCAAAAAAGGTATTCTCAAATATATACATTATAAGGATGCCGATCAGAAAATACGGAATTAGGTACTTTCGATTGTTCTTCCAGTTTTTTCGTTCTTTTGGCCCCAAGGGTCCCATCGTCAGCTTCGCCCCTTATTCCTTCCCGCTTCGATCGCTTCCAGGACTTCATGGTAGCGCGCACTGTCCATGCCGCCGCGCTGTTCCGAAGCTAGGCGTCCAAAGTCCTCTTGCCGCAGAATGAACGCGGGACGTTGAGTTTGCGTTTGAAATTGAATCTTGAGCGGTGAGCCTGCCGAGCTTGCGTAAGCTGGCAGTTCATTTGCCAGCGTTCCATCAAGCGGTGGTTCGTTGGTGCCATCCGCATCGTAGAAGTCGAGATAGCGCATGAAAACCGACAAATCGATTTCGGCCCAAACGCCCCAGCCAAATGACCCTTGAGCCTCCAGGAATGGCACGAGCAACAGGCCGCGAATAAAGAAACGCCCTCCATAGTCGCAAAGGTCGTCGGTAAAATGAGCCGCCTCCGCACGCGCCTCTGCCGGGATAGTCCATACTACATCTGGAAGCGTATAGGCCCAATCCGCTGGAAGACCCTCATGCGTATGTCCACATATCGAGCAAACGAAATGATTTTGCAAAATTGACAACCCCAGATCAGTGTTCTTAAAGCCTGCGACGAATAGGCTACAATCCTGCTGCCGAGTGGCGCAAGCGTTGCAAAACTCAAGCACAATCAAGGGCGACAGCTTACGCGAAAAGGATTGCCGTTAACATCGCGATATCAACTTGCCTTACATCGCCCGAGAGGGGGAGGCCCGAGCCCGGGCCAATTCGGTTAAAAAGCCAGCGAAGAAAAAGACCAAAAAGGAGATCCGTCTCTGATTTGGCGCCTACAATCGCTCGTCGATCTTTTCATGTCGCGTTTCATGTTGCGTGGGGTTGCCGTGCCCTATTGGAAATGCCTGAAAACCAAGGGGAATAGCGCGCAACAAGGAATTGGAGAATTTGCTGTCCCGCTATCGCGTATATGATTGATTTCATTGAAGAAAATGGATGGAGGCCTCGCCCGGAATCGAACCGGGATGCAAGGATTTGCAGTCCTCTGCGTAACCACTCCGCCACGAGGCCATCCGTTATATAAAGGCGAGTGATGGCGGGCGTTTAGAACGAATCTTGAGTGGGCGCAAGGGCCTCATTCTGAATATCGCTCTTTTTTCGTTACGAGTAACGGCTTGCTGGCCGCCTACAGCGAGCGGGCATACTCGATACCGCGCGAGAATGCCTTGCCGTCTATTCTTCCAGGCATGGAAAGGCGAATTTGTAGGAGCGCGCGATCAGCGAACTGGCGGGCCGCTCGAGCTGCCATGAATGCTCTGCCATCCACTTGCACGCGATCGCGGTCGCTTTGGCGTTGCTGAGATCGGATGGGAGGCAAAAGGCGCCGACAAACTGCTGAAGATAATGCTCATAGCGCGACGAATTCTTCGGCGTCTGCTTGGTGGCCCGAATCGTCAGATTTTTTGTGCGCTGAGCTTCGTCGAGGATTCCCTGGATATAGACGGAGGCAAGTGTCCGATCCTCCTCGCACCATTCATCAAGCTGTTTGCCGGTAACGACATGTCCAATGATCGGTGCCGCCGCTTCCGGTGCTTCGTCGCTCAGGGCGGCCTGGGGTGCGAGAAGGATAAGCAGCACTGCAATGGAGGGCAAAAGCCTCATTCTGTGACCTACATCATCGAAGAAAGACTGGCGGCCAGGAAAACTACCAGCGGCAGTGAGGTTGCGACAAAAAGAACAAGAGAGATGGACATCCAGCCAGCCTTCTATTGAAATTTGATCTTAACCCGGATGGCTTCGGGCCGGAAGGTTGATGGGTCATCATGATCCATACGGTCTACCACAGTCCAGCGTGGTCCTGCGACGTTAACATTTGCCTAATGGGCGTCCCGCTATGAGGCGCCTTTCTTTCTTATACACGTACACGGCAAGGCAGGCGTCGTCGCAGGTCGTGTGCTCTCACGGGTATCCTTTACGCAGGAGAATCCATCGCCATAGCGGGCGAGGGCGATGGACCCGGTTTGATCGGCGTTTCAACGCGGCGGCTGTTGTCCTTCGGCGACGCATGGCGATGAATCTCAGCGCCTGTTGCCACGATGCCTTGAAAGCTTGGCCACACGCGATTAAGACACGGTTAGCACTGAAGCAAAGCCGGCCTATCTGGGGCGTAAAAGGCGCAAGAGGATATGATGGATTTCGAAGCAGCACGCGTGAAGATGGTCGAGAACCAGATCCGCACGACGGATGTCACCTCCCATTCCGTGTTGAATGCATTTTTCGCGGTACCGCGCGAAAATTTCGTGCCGGAGAAGTCGAAGCTCCTGGCCTATATAGATTGCGATATCGAGATTGCCCCGGCAGCGGCAGGCAAGGCCCCACGCTTCCTGATGGAAGCCTCGCCGCTGGCAAAGCTCCTGCAGCTCGGCGTCATCACCAAGCAAGACAAGGTCCTCGATGTCGGTTGCGGCACGGGATATGTTTCGGCCATCCTGTCGCTTCTTGCAGACAAGGTCGTCGCTCTCGAAGTCGATGAGCAGCTTGCGGCTCAGGCGAAGACCAATCTTGCCGCCCTCGGCTACGACAACGTCACCGTCGTGACAGGCGATCTTGAAAAGGGTCATGCCGGCAGCGCGCCCTACAATGTCATTTTTGTCGATGGTTCGGTCGAAAAGGTGCCGCAGGCGCTTCTTGACCAGCTTGGTGAAGACGGCCGCCTGATCGCGGTATTGGGCTTTGGCCATGCGGCACGCGCCACCGTTTTCA
>Ga0206920_1145_pt1 | contig 15267 bp, 14 predicted proteins | sample Alteio_BWOrgHeat_65_FD_152934 | JGI IMG/M metagenome (GOLD analysis project Ga0206920, IMG submission 152934) | Enriched cells from forest soil in Barre Woods Harvard Forest LTER site, Petersham, Massachusetts, United States -... | ecosystem: Environmental > Terrestrial > Soil > Temperate forest >...
TTACCCTGGCTGTCGGTGTAGGCGGTACCGGCGTGAACGCGCCAGGTGGACTGCGGCGTGACAACCAGCGACGAGGCGGCATTAGTAGAACGCGTGGTGACCAAGGGGGCTTGGGCCGTCGCGGTAGTTTTGGTCGGAGTCGCGGTGGCGGCTGGGGCCGCACCGTGTGGGTAAGTTGCCTTCAAACTATTGGCGGCTCCGGCTTGCATCGTTATCCCAAACAAGATGGCCGCGATCAGTAAAAATTGTAGTTTCATTTCTATTCCCCCGAGAATCGATAAGGCACATGGCGCGCCATGCGCACAGCTAATAACGTTTTTAAACGAAACCGAAAAACGAAACGGACGAAACCGATCCGCAAAAAAAGCGGAATGGTTTTCGTCTGTTGAGATTACCCGCGGGAGGTTAGTGGAGTGAAAAGTTTGTTGTACCTGAAATTGATATGGCGTTTCTGAAGTTGATAACGTACTAAAATTGATAATTCGCGGATAAACGAAAAGGAATGTTTAGCCACAGATGCAGGGGACGAACAACAATTCATAATTCAAAATTAAGAATTCAGAATTATGCTTTTTTATCTGTCCCCTGCATGCCGATCTTCCATAAAAAATTATAGAGATCGGTATTGTCCCGCTTACATAAAAGCCTTATGGAATGCGGGACATCTGTAGCAAAAATGGTTTGGCTTGGAAATCTAAAGTCTGGATAGTATACTTATGTATACTAATGAACAGAGTCTTTGAGGTCGCAATTTGCGACCTCAAGTTCTAAGGTGCCAATTTGGAACCTTAGAGCTTTTAACAGCCCGAATTGCCGATAAAAGCCGCAATCTTAAGATCGCAATTTGTGACCTTAAGATTATAAACAGTCCGAAATGCCAGCAAAAGACACAAACTTGAGGTCACAAATTGTGACCTCAAGTTTGAACCAAGGAGAATCAATGAGTGAATTAATCCCCAATATCTCGATTGAACAAAAGATATTCATTATTCGGGGCCATAAAGTGATGATGGCCGCTGATTTGGCTGAAATGTACGGGATTTCCACCAAATATCTCAATCAACAGGTCAGAAGAAACATTAGGCGGTTTCCATCCGACTTCATGTTTCAGCTTACTAAAGAAGAAGATCAATCTCTAAGGTTGCAAAATGCAACCTTAGAGAAAGGCCGAGGTAAGTATTCAAAATATGCTTCATCTGCGTTTACCGAACAGGGCGTCGCGATGCTGTCCTCCGTCCTCAACAGTGAAAGAGCCATATTGGTGAATATAGAAATAGTTCGTGCTTTTGTTCGTCTGCGTAAAGTATTGACCACCCACAAAGATTTAGCCCAAAAGCTAGACGCCTTAGAAAAACGGGTCGGAAACCAGGACGTCAAAATCCAGGCGGTCTTTGACGCCATCCGCGAACTGATGAAAACCCCTGAAAAACCCAAAAGAAAAATCGGCTTTCTCGAAGAACCTAAAGCGCTCTATGGGGCTAAATGAAGAAAGATTTATTCCACACAACCAATAAAATAATGGCAGGTGTAGCAGACGATTTTGCACTTCTTCGTCACCATGGGGTGGCCGCATTGGGGGCAGGTGTAAAAGAGCTCCTCGGTTTCATTGGCATAGCGCTCGCCTTTGGCAATGCGCCCGAGATCTAAAAGCGAGGGAAGGGATTTAATAACAGTTAGGTCTTTTTCATCACTCATTCCCCAACATTAACACGGGTTTTAGCGCTTCACTAGGGCCTCTTTACACTTGATTAACAGCGGTAAGCCCATTAAATTACACCCTCGTTTCATTAGCTTTTCTTATCAATATGAAGAGCAATTGAACATTGGGGCGTCGACAAGCGGTAAGTCACCAGATTTTGGATCTGGCATTCGTAGGTTCGAATCCTACCGCCCCAGCCATTTATAAACCCCGTCCCTGTTTTCAGGGATGGGGTTTTTAGTTTCTGGAGTAATAGGATTCGAACCGTAAGGGGTATGGGGAATAGGATTCCCCATGTTGTTCAAAGGGGTATACAGGGGGAACTTCCCCTGTAAACGAAGTGGTTCGACATTCACCGCCCCAGCCATTAACAAACCCAGCTCCCGAGAGGGAGTTTGGGTTTTATTGTTTGTGCCGAAGAGTTTACAGGCTGTGTTGAGTAATAGCCTTGATCTTGTCGAGGACGCCTTTGGGCTTCACCGCGTCCGGAACTTTTTTGAAATGCTTGAGCAGTTCTTCTTCTTTTGGTTCCGGAAAGTTCTCACGCACTTCATTTAAGAAAGTTTTCACCGCCTGCTCATAGACCGCCGGATATAAAGAATAAGTCTGCTCATGCCCGGCCTCGGGAATATAAACCAGCGAGCGGTGGTGGGTTTGTGTCTCATTAAAGAGGGCCCTGACCTCGGAAGAGCGGGCCAGGTCATCCGCCTCGCCGGTGATATAGAGAATGGGTTTCTCATCAAAATGCCGGACGACCGGAACCAGATCTAAGTCGGAAGCCTTTAACGACAACCCGGTCAATTGGTCATAGTCCTTTAAACAGCAATCGAAAAAGCCCGGCAGGTTCGCCAGTTGGCCGCCCATACCCCTGCGGGAAACATAAGACTTTACGTTCGGCAAGGGGCTGTCCGCGATGACCGCGTCCACCTCCGGGCATGGGGGCGTGGCCCGCAGCGCGCTAATGGCGCCCAGTGAGAATCCTAAAAATACCACCGGCTTGTTCAAATGATGTTTTGTCTTTAAGTAAGCCACCGCGGCTAAATAGTCCTCTGATTCCAGCACGCCGCCCGTCACAGGGCTGGGGCCGCTCATACCCTCTCCACGGTGATCAAACAAAAGAACCTGATAGCCGCTCTTCACTAAAAAAACAGCCCGGCTTAAAACCTGGCCCCGGTTTTTAAAAACACCGTGGGACAAAATAATCGTGCCCAGAGGCTTTCGCGCTTTAGGCGCGGCGATGTACCAGCCGGATAGCGTGACGCCGTCCGAGGTAGTGAATGAAACATTTTGATAAGGGATGCCCTCATCCTGTGGAGTCCAGTTAATCGGAAGGCGTGTTTTAGACTTGGCCACGATGGATTCGGCCACTTTTTCGGGCAGAAAGACATAAGCGAAATAAAGAAAGCCCGCCAGGGCCAAAACAAAAACCACAAAGCAAACCGAAAGAACTATTTTTAACGGCCGGGTTTTATTTTTATTCATATCTTTTCAACGCCTGTCGCGATGGTTTGCGTCACTATGATTTCAAAACCCTCACCCTCAAACTTTTGGCTGACGGCTTTAGCCTTTGCCTTATCCGCGAAAACCCCAAATACCGTAGGCCCGCTGCCGGATAACAGTGATCCTAAAGCGCCTTCTTTCATCATTCTCTTTTTAATTAGTTCGACTTCAGGCCTTAAAGAAAAGGCCGCTGGTTCGAGCCCGTTAAACAAATGGGCGCCAATTTTCGCCGGATCGCCCTGGGTTAACAGCGCTTGAAAGTTTTTAGCTTTGTCCCCCGAAGTCATCAAGGCTTTGCCCGAACGGTAAACCGCCGGGGTCGATAATCCCTCGGGCGGTTTGACAAGTAAAACAGCTAAAGAAGCCGGGCTTTTCCAGGGCGTAATCACTTCGCCGCGGCCCGTTCCTAACGCCGCGCCCCCGGTTAAAAAAAAGTTTACATCCGAACCAAGCCCCGCGGCCATGGCATGCATTGTGGAGTCGGACAGGTTAGTCTCATAAAGCCACTGCAAGCCCATCAGCGTGGCTGCCGCGTCGCTGGAGCCGCCGCCTAAACCCGCGGCCATGGGGATCTTTTTACGCAGGGTTATTTTAACACCCCCCGAATCCCTCAAGACCTCCCGCAGAAAAAGCTTCGCGGCTTTGACGATTAAATTGGAATCATCCACCGCCAGGCCGGGCGCCCCCGCTATTTCCAGCTCTACCCCGCCGGGCTGTTTTTCAAAACTCAGCTGGTCATAAAGCGCTACGGCCTGAAAAACCAACGCCAGATCATGGTAGCCGTCGGGCCGCGGGCCCAGGACTTCTAAAACGGGGTTAATTTTCGCGGGGGTTTGAACTGTCAGCACGGGAGGATTTACTGACCGCTGCTGGCGGGCTGGTACTTTTGCAGCTCGGCGGCAAAGTCTTTATTGGTGGGGTCGAGCTCCAGGGATTTTTTCCATTGAGCGACCGCCTCATCGTTTTGACCCAGTTTGACGTCGGTTTGCGCCAGATGGTCATAAATGACCGCGTCATCTTTTTGCTTTTTCTCGGGCAGCTGTTTCAACGCCTTTTCAAAAGCGTCTTTCGCTTCGGAATAACGCGCTTGCTTAAAATAAACCCAGCCCAGGCTGTCTAAATAATAGGCGTTGTTCGGATCCAGCTTCAGCGCGGTCTCGATATATTTTTGGGCGTCGCCCAGGTTTTGATTCTTGTCGGCGTAAGAATAGCCGGCGTAATTGTAGGCTTCCGCGTTGTCCGGCTGAATCTGCATGACTTTTTTCAAAGCGTCCATCGACTCGTTAAACTTGTTTTCTTTATCGAGAGTCGTGGCTAAATCGAAATAAGCCTGCACCAGCGCGCCCAGATTGTAATCGGCCTGCTGTTTATTTTTAAAAGACAGCTCGGATTCAATGACTTTTCGGTAATCGGCCTCAGCTTCAATAAAGTTCTCATTCTCCTGGGCCAGCATGCCTTTCATTAAAACCAGTTCGGGATGATTGGGATTGGCCTTGAGACCGGCATCGATGGTCTTGGCGGTCAGTTCTTTTTTATTCTCTTTGTCGTAAAGAATGCCCAAACGCACCCAGGCATCCACGGATTTATTGTCGTTGTCCAAAATGTCCTGAACTTGTTTTTCAGCGTTGGCGTAATCCTTCATATCCTCATAAACCGCCGAGAGGCGGAAATGAACCAGCGCGTTGGTGGGCTGGCTTTCCAGCAGCTTTTTAAAAGAGTCGATCGACTTCTCGCTGTCTTTTAAACCGAAATAACAAAGACCGATATAGTCATAAACCGCCGAGTCTTTCGGATTGAGCTTGGCGTAAGTTTCAAAAGCCTCCAGGGCTTTCTGATGGTCTTTTTGATTGTAGTAAAGCTCACCCAACGCCAAAAAAGTTTGAGCGTTATTGGGATTGATCTTGGCCAGGGCCTCGTAAGTCGCGATCGCGTCTTTGGGTTTTTGGTCCAGCTCATAAACCAATCCCAAAGAGGTATAGGCCGGTTCTAACTCGGGATCGACCTCGATGGCTTTTTTAAAAGCTTCCTCTGCTTTAGCCACCTGGCTGCCGCGGGTGTAAATGAGCCCCATGTTGTAATAAACGCCCGCCTTTTTGGGGTCCGCCATGAGAATTTGCTGATAGGTCTGAAGCGCGTCTTCGAGTTTATTTTGATTGGCCAGCACGCCGGCCAAATAATAGCGGGCTTCCATATTGGAAGGCTCGATCTCCAAAATCTTGTTGTACTCTTTTTGAGCTTTTCCATATTCGGCCTGGGTGGCAAAGAGATTGGCGAGCAATAACCGGGTTTGAATATTGTTGGGTTCTAAGCGGATGGACTTTTGAAGCTCTTCCTCGGTTTTATATTCCAGACCTTCTACATAGTAGTGAGAGGCCAGACGGTCATGAATGGTGGAAGAAGTGGGATCGTAACGGGCGGCCTGGTCATACTCCACTGTGGCACGGCCCCCATCCTGAAGCACTTGGGCGTAAAGGGCGCAGGCATAATGCCAATAGGCCCGGGGATCGACCTGGAGATGATCCTCAGAATCGGCCGCGGCCGGGCTGTGGAAGGCCCCTAAAGCCAATAGGAGTGTGAGAACGAATAATGATTTTTTCATAAACCATACTTTCTCTGGAATAGAGCAGGCATTATACCATCTCTGTTTTGTAGAAAAGATAGAGCCGGACTACTTCTTATGGACGTTTGAACCGGTCAAAATGCCTTGGGCCGCTTGAATTCCCTGCTCCATAGCCGATTCCATACTGCCGTATTCCCAGCGGCCATAGCGGCCCACGGATTGGACTCCGTTCTTTTCATAAAAGCGCAAAAGCTCGGCGGTTACTTCATCCCGGTAGCGGTCATAGATGACGTAAGAATGGGGCAGATCTAAATCCACCCGGCTGACAATTTGCTTTTCCGAATCAATCCAGCCCAGCTGTTTTAATTTTTGAATAGCGTGCCTGCCCAGTTGAGCGGGATTCGGTTTAGTTCCCCGGTATGAAAACTCGACATAGAGAGAAAAATGACCCTTGGGTGCCACGGTGGGGACACAGGCGCTGACAGACCCCGCCCGATGAAATTGAAATTCATTTTCCGGAAAATAAACCCAGCTGTAAGGAATGGGCTGTTGGCCCTTGAGGCCGAAGTTGATGTTGTAGATCGAGGTGGCTTTGAGCTGTTTGGCGCTGGCGCGGAGCTTTATGGGAAGGCCTTCGGTGCACTCCACCAGCTGGTTTAAGGGCAGGCTGGAAACTAAAAACTCGTAATCAATCTCAAAACCCGAGTCCAACCAGGCCCGCCGTTTTTTTAAATCCACTTTTTGAATGCCCGCTCCCCGCCAGAGGGAAGACAGACCCTTGGCGATGCCCTGGGGCAAAAGAGAAATGCCGCCGCTGTCGGGATAAAGAAAGGTCGCGTTATAGCCGCTGTCGGATGTTTTTTTCGATAAAGCGCCGTCGACCACTTCTTTAATTTTAGGCGAAGGCACAAAGCGGCCCATCCAATGGGTGGTCATTTGATCTAAGGGAAACTTCCAAAGCTTTTGATTGTAAGGAAACATGAAGTTCTTGGAGATGCCGGGGCCCACCGAATCCAAGCACCAGCTTTTAAAGTTTTGGGAGTCGTTGATCTTTTTACCAAATCGCTGATGAAGCGCCGCTTCCAGATAGCCCAAAACATTTTCGCGGTTGGTGGCGGAGGGCAGGCCCGCGTTGTTTTCCTGATAAGGGTACTCACTGTAGCCGCCCTGGCTGTAAATGACCGCGTGCCGGCGGCGTTCTTTAAAGATTTTGCCGATAAAGCGGGAGGCCCACTGCCGCATCGCGGGTTTATGAAAATGAAGAAAGTGGCCGGTGTAATCAAAGGAAAAACCCTTATCGATAACCGACCGGCACAAGCCGCCGGCCTCTTTTTGTTTTTCCACGAGCAGATAAGAACGCGAAGCGTCCGATAGTTCTCTGGCGCAGGATAAGCCCGCCAGGCCGCCCCCGGCGATCAGCGTTTGGACTTTCACTTTTTAAGCCTTTTTTTCACGGGAAGGCTGGAGGGTTCTTTAAGGAAAATTTGAAAGGGGCTTTCTTTAACCTTCGTCACATTGTCATCCATGGGAATGAGCGCTACAAACAGGGTGATCAGCATGACCACAAAGAAGAAAAATAAAATGAAAATGAGCGCGCGCTTTTCGGAAAGCCGGACCAAAAACCCGGCAGCCAAAACCATCATGAAGGACACATACCACAAGGCGTGAACCGTTTGTTTGACCGTGAAGCCCAGCTTGCGGAGTCTTAAGGCCAAATGGTCATTGGACCCGCGAAACATGGAGCGCTTGCGGATGAAGCGGATCATCATCACCAAAGCCGTGTCATAAAGCGGAACCGCGAGAATAAAGAGCGGCGCTACTAACCCGACTAAATTGTTTTGGCTGTAGCCGTGGCCCATGGCCATGGCGGAAAGAAGAAAACCCAAAAATAAAGCGCCCGAGTCGCCCATATAAATGCGGGCAGGCTGGTAGTTGTAAGGCAAAAAGCCCAGCACACTGCCGCCCAGAGCCGCCGCGATAAAAGGAACATAACTGTGAGCGTCCACAAAGGGCACCAGCACAAAACCCAGACAGGCGATGGCCGCGACCCCGCCGGCCAGACCGTCCATGATGTCGATAATATTGACCGCGTTCGTCACCGCCAAAACCCAAAAGATGGTCAGCGCGTAAGTGAGAATGGGATGGCCGGGTAAAAACTCGAGCTTGAGGCCGAACACAATCAGAAGAACCGCCGCCACAATCTCAAAAAGAAACTTCGAGGCGGGGCTGAGAGAAAAGAGATCATCCACGAGGCCCATGAGAGCCACCACGGTGCCGCCCACCAAAATGGCGTAGATGGGTTGGGTATCCTGCGGGGGAACAATGCTGAGACTGCCGAAGATCACCAGGAGGAAGGAAAAATAAATCGCCAGGCCGCCCAGGTAAGGAATGGGTGCCGTGTGTTTTTTAAGCTGGCCGCTGGGTGTATCCAGAAATTGCGACTTGAGGGCGATCTTACGGAAAACGGGGGTCAGCCCGAGGGCTAAGACAAAAGCGGCGAAAAAGATGATCCAGTTGGTGTTCAAAGGTGTCCTCCCCGGCCATTGCACTAAGACCCGGCCGCCTGGGAAACCGGAAGAGTGAGAAGTTAAAAGCACTATAACATAGGCCAAAAGCGCCGGAACCGAGGCCCGAAGAAAAAAGCCCTATAAAAGAAAAGCCCCGGTGGGTCGGACCGGGGCTTGGAGGCTGATATGATTTTGATTCGTTGGAAAGCAAACCAATTGTCGTTGGATCTGCTTCGATAACTATATAAAGCAACCATCGTGCCAATAGGGGCTTTTCACGAAACCCCTTTAAAACAGCCAATATCAGAGCGCGAGAGTAAGAAAACCCACGAAAAATGTGTAAATAATAGTTACACTCTTTACACAGTGTATTATTACTTTACACTCAGCCTAATCAACCTTCAACCCATATTTGCGTATTTTCAGGTAAAGCGTGGGCCGGCTAATGCCCAAGCGCTCTGCCGCTTCCTTTTTATTAAAGCGGGATTCCTGAAGCACTCTTAAGATCATGTCTTTCTCAACCGATTTCAATACCCCCGCCGGGGGCAAAACCGCGTCCTTCTCCGTGGATAGAGGCATAGAGGAACCTAACATTTCAGCCGGTAAATGCTCCGGCATAATCAGCACATCGTCATTGAGCGTCACAATCCGCTCAATGACGTTTTCCAGTTCGCGCACATTACCCGGCCAGCGGTACTGGCGCATCAATTGTAAAGCCTTCTCCGAGATACCCTCAAACTGGGTTTGGCGCTTGGCTTTGAGCTTGGCCAGAATGTGTTTCACCAGGATGGGCAAGTCCCCTTCACGGACCCGCAGCGGCGGCATTTCGACCACAATGACATTGAGGCGGTAGAAAAGATCCTCGCGGAACCGGCCCTGCTGGATGGCCTGTTTCAGATCGCGGTTGGTCGCGGCAATCACCCGGATGTCGACTTTCACTGTTTGGGTACCGCCGACCCTTTCGAGCTGGCGTTCCTGCAGCACCCGCAAAAGTTTCACCTGGGTGGATAAAGAAATTTCACCGATCTCATCGAGAAAAACCGAGCCCAGATTAGCGGCCTCAAACTTGCCGATCTTCTGCCCCACCGCCCCCGTAAAGGAGCCCTTTTCATGGCCGAAGAGTTCGCTTTCGAGCAAAGACTCGCTTAAAGCGGAGCAGGCGATGGGCACGAAAGGTTTATCGTGGCGGTTGGATAATTCGTGAATGGACTTCGCCACCAGTTCTTTACCCGTGCCGTTTTCGCCCAGCACCAGAACCGTCGCGTCACTGGCGGCGGCCCGTTTAATGAGCTCGTGAATCTTTTTCATCACCGGGCTCTCGCCCACCAGTAAAGTTTCATCCCCCCTGCGCTCGGGCGCGGCGGCGGCGGAGACCATGGATTTAGACAGTGAAAATAAAATGGATGCGGCGTTCTTGGAGGATTTCACAAACTCCTCGTAATCTTGCTTCATGCGGCCCGTGAGGCCCTCGTGATAATAAACCTGGCCCAGGTTATAGATAGCGTTGACGTGATCGGGATTCTTTTGAAGAACCGCTTTAAATTCCGTAATGGCTTTTTCCATCTCAGATTTTTTGAAATAACAAACCCCTAAGTCATTCTGAATATTAAGTTTCTCGTCGCCTTCCGGCAGTATTTTGAGCGCGCGTTTATAAACCTGAATGGCCTCGTCGTAGCGTTCTAGCGTCATTAAACAGTCGCCCAACCCGCCCAGAGCTAGAACGTTTTTGGGATAATTCCGGATGACGATCTCGTATTGTTCTAAAGCCTTTTCGACATCGCCCCGCTCTTTATAAAGCATGCCCAAATTGAGATGGCACTGAACCCCCAGCGTCTCCTGCGTGTGAAAAAGCCCCAGATAAAAGCTGCCGGGCGTTAAAGGGTGTATCAGTCGGAGAGTTTCAGCGAAAGAGAACATCGCGTCGCCCACCCGGCCCCGTTTGAGGTGAATGAGGCCGATGTTAAAGCGCACATCCAGCAGATCGTGGCGGAGTTTTAAAGCGGATTCGTAGTAACCCAGCGCAGCGTCATCCTGTTGAAGGTGAAAAGAGGCGTGGCCCATATCGCGCAAGGCAAAAAAGCTATTGGGCTTCTTTTTGAGAACAGTCTGAAACAATTGAAGCGCCTGGGCATATTCACCCTGCTCAAAAGCGTCGATTCCCTCAGCGGTCGCCTTATCCATCGGCTCATAAGCCACACCGCAAATCGGGCAAAAACGGAAAGCCTCGGTCGTTTGCTCGCCGCAATCCCGGCATAAGAAAGTGGCCATGGCTACCGGCCCTTCTTTTTAGGCTTCGGTGAGGATTTTGAAACATTCGGAGTTTTACCGGCGAGTTGGCGGATTTGAAGCGTCGCCAGCTTGGCGCCCTGGGGAAGGTCGGCGTATTTATTCTCAAGATGGCGGTACCACTTGAGGGCCTGCTCGGTCTTTCCTTCTTTTTGAAGTTTGTAGCCTTTGCGGAACTCTATTTCAAAAGCGATAAAGCGATCGCGGTCCTCGCGGGATAATTTGGTCGTCCACAAGTGGGCGAACTCAGTCAAAGCCGCCATGGTCATGAGATAAATGAAGTAAGGGGGAAAAGCATAGGCCGCCAGCAGAGCGATGATGGTGAGCCCGCCCCAGTCTTCTTTTTTTAATATCGTTTTGGCCATGAATCCCTCTAAGAAACTGGTAAAGAAACTTTACACCTCAAGGCGCGGGAGTGCCCGCGCGGACGTCGAGAGAGTTCTTATTTTACTCCTCTGGCTGGACGCGGACATAAAAAAAGCCCCGGGCGTTAGCACGGGGCTTTTGACTGCTGGTTTTAACTATATATTGCTGATTATCTTACTTTTTCTTGTAATCAGCGATGTTCAATCCCAAAGCGTCTTTACGGGAAAGCTTGATCTTCTTGGTCTTCGGGTCAACCCCGATGCACTTCACCAAAAGCTCATCGCCTTCTTTGAGAACGTCTTCAACCCGTTCCACCCGCTTGGTATCCAATTGGGAAATATGAACCAGTCCATCCGTACCCGGCAAGATTTCAACAAACGCGCCGAAGTCCATGATCTTTTTGACGGTTCCGAAGTAAATCTTTCCATCTTCGGCTTCCGCCATCAAACCAGTGATAAAGTTCTGGGCGTCTTCGATATCTTTTCCATTGGCGGACGAAATGCTGACCGTTCCGTCATCTTCGACGCTGACTTCCACTTTGAAATCCTCTTGGATTTTCTTGATGGTCGCCCCGCCCTTACCGATGACTTCGCGGATCTTATCCACAGGAACCTTCATGGAGACAATACGCGGCGCGTAAACCGACATCTTCTCGCGCGGCGAGGTTAAGGTCTTGTCCATGATATCCAGGATGGTCAAACGGCCCTGCTTGGCTTGCGCCAAACCCTTTTCAATCACTTCAAAAGGCAGACCGGTGATTTTGATATCCATTTGAATAGCCGTGATACCTTTGCGGGTACCGGCCACTTTAAAGTCCATATCGCCGAAATGATCTTCCAGACCTTGAATGTCGGTCAGGATGGCGTATTTGGAAACGTCTTCATTCGACACCAAACCTAAAGCCACACCGGCGCAAGCGCTCTTTAAAGGAACACCGGCGTCCATCATGGCCATCGAGCCGCCGCAGACAGAAGCCATGGAGGACGAACCGTTCGATTCCAGGATGTCAGAGGTGACTTGAATGGTGTAAGGGAAAGAATCTTTCGAGGGCAAGAGAGGCTCCAGCGCGCGTTCCGCCAGGTTACCGTGACCGATTTCGCGGCGGCCCGGACCCGACAAACGCTTAATTTCACCGACTGAGTAAGGCGGGAAATTATAGTGAAGCATGAAGCGGCGCTTTTGTTCGCCTTCGAGTTCTTCCAAAATTTGCTGGTCGTCTTTGGTACCCAAAGTAGCGGTAACCAAAGCTTGCGTCTGACCGCGCGTAAAGAGAGCGGACCCATGCGTACGAGGCAGCACACCGACTTCGGTAGCGATCGGACGGAATTCGTCACACTTACGGCCGTCCTGGCGTTCGTGGCGGTCCAAGATAGCTTCGCGGACAAAGTCAGATTCGATGGAATGCAGGATTCCATGAATGTCTTTGCCTTTTTCCGGATGCTTTTCTTTGAGGGCTTCCACGGTTTCTTTTGAAACGGCGTGAATCGCTTCTTGGCGCTTGAGCTTGTCTTTTTCACCCATGGCCGTCTTCATCTTGGCCAAAGCGAAGTTTTTCACGTCAGCGACCAAAGCTTCATCGGCCTTGACCAAAGTCAAAGCGCGCTTGGGCTTGCCGGCTTTTTTCACCAGCTCATCTTGCAGGTCGATAATCTTCTGGCATTCTTTGTGGGCCAATTTAACGGCTTCCAAAAGAACGGATTCGGATTCTTCATCCGCTCCGCCTTCCACCATGACCACCGCTTTACGGCTGGCAGCCACAATCAAATTGAGCGTGCTGGTTTCCATCTGCTTGAAAGTAGGATTCACGACTAAATCGCCGTTCACCCGGCCAATACGAACACAGCCGAATTTGTCAGCAACCGGAATGTCCGAAACAGCCAAAGCGGCTGACGCGGCGGAAACCGCCAGGACGTCCGAGTCATTTTCCTGATCTGAGGAAATGACGGTGCAATGCATTTGAACTTCGTTAAAAAAACCATCCGGGAACAAAGGACGGATTGGGCGGTCGATCAAACGAGAGGTTAAAATTTCTTTGGTGCGGGGACGGCCTTCACGCTTAAACCATCCGCCCGGGATACGGCCGGCGGCCGAGGATCTTTCACGGTACTCAACGGTTAAAGGGAAAAAGTCTTTGCCCGGCATGGGATCTTTAGCTCCAACGACCGCGACGAGAACAACCGTCTCGCCCAGTTGGGCCAAAATTGATCCATCAGCCTGCTTGGCCATACGGCCTGTTTCAAACGACAGCGTGGTGTTGCCTAGCGTTGTGCTGACACGTTCCATTAATTCCTCCTTGGAATTTTTACAGAACGCCGAAAACCATTTTTCGGCGTTCTTTTAGGCTAAAAGCGAAGTTATTTGCGAAGGCCCAAACGTTCCAAGAGCGCGGCGTAACGGTTCACATTATTCTTTTTCAAGAAGTCCAAAAGCCGGCGGCGTTGGCCAACCAACTTCAGCAAACCGCGGCGGGAAGCATGATCCTTCGGGTGGGTCTTGAAATGTTCCGTGAGGTACTTGATGCGTTCAGTAACTAAAGCGACTTGAACTTCCGGAGACCCAGTGTCTCCTTCTTTTTGCTTAAAATCTTGGACCAACTGAATCTTCTTTTCCTTCGTCATCATGGTGAGGCTCCTCAAAAATTAAATTTGTTGCCGGACTCCCCTTCATCCGAGTAGCCGTCAGAGAGGACGGGAACCAAGAAAAGGATCAATGTCTTGCACCCTGGCGAGAGAATTTCTCTCAGCAAGGGGGGTCATTCTAGGGGGTTTGAGAAATGGTGTAAAGGACATAAGCCCCGCAAAAGGGCCTAAAAGGCTGGGTTTTCTAGGACTTGAGGCTGGCGAGAGAAGCTTTTTGAATCTTCACTAAATCCTTCTTAATTTGCTTCACCAGCAGCGGAGTTGAGGCGAATTTCTTTTCCGGACGCACATAACCCAGCAAATGAACCCGCATTTGTTTGCCGTAGAGACGGCCGTAATAGTGAAGCAGATGCACTTCGGCGTGGCGGTGATGATCGTCGTCTTTAAAGGTAGGACGGCGTCCCAGGTTCATTCCCGCCCGGTAGAATTGATTCCCCAGTTTTACTGCGCAGGCGTAAACGCCATCCTTAGGCAGTAAGTCTTCTTTCACTTTGAGATTCGCCGTGGGAAAACCAATCCGGCGTCCCACTTGTTTGCCGTGAATGACCAACCCATCGATGGAATAGGGCCGGCCCAGCATTCGGTTGGCCGCCTCGGTTTTACCCAGAGCCAAGGCCTCACGGATACGGCTGGAAGAAACAACTTTCCCCTGCAGACGTACCGGCTTCACCGCCTTCACTACAAACCCATGCTTTTTGCCCAACTCGGTTAAAAGTTTCACATCGCCCTGGGCGCCTTGGCCAAAACGGAAATTCTCGCCGACCACCACGCCTTTGACATGACCCTTCGACCGGAGCCATTGAACAAACTGCTCGGGTGTTTTTTTGGGAAAAGGCCTTCGTGAAATGAACGACGTGAACTTCCCGGGCGCCTTTGAGCTTCAGTAATTCAAAATTGGCTTGTCTTGTCAGTAAAAATGGGACTTTAGGGCCGCCCTTAAGAACATGAATAGGCCGGTCATGAAAGGTGAGAACCTGGGGTTGAGCCTTCAGCTTTTTGGCTAAAGCGACCGTTTCACGCACCAGCGCCTGGTGGCCCAGATGAACACCGTCAAAAACGCCGATGGTAAAAATGATGGACTTAACTGACATCAAACCATTCCTTCTATTCCGAAAACTTTACGGGGTTTTAAAATTCCCTCGGGCATATTTTCCACTATCGCGCAAAGCCGGCCTTGGGCGTTCATCACGCGGAAAAGTCCCAGCTCCGGTCTCTCGCTTTTAAGCTTTTGTCCCAAACACAAAGCGGTCAATTGGCTTTCTTCCAAATGAATCTCCGGCAGATGTTTCACCAAAAGACTGGAAGCAAGCAACATACCCGAAAGGTTTTGGGCTTCAACGTTTTTTTTAATCTCATCGAGCGAAATAGAGTTTTCTAATGAAAAGGGGCCCACCCGGGTACGCTCTAACGCTTCCATACAGCCGCCTACCCCCAGGGTTTCTCCGCTTTCCTCAAAGAACGCAAAGATGGAAAAATTAAACTGTCTCTGCGCTCGGGCGATGAAAAGGTCAATGTGGCGAATGTGGCCCGTGAGTTTCGTGGCGGCGGGCACACCTACGCGGCCGGCGCTATTTTGGCCGGGCCTTTAAAAGAAGCCCTGAGTCAGGTGTTGAAGGTTTGCAAAAAAGTTCTGAAATAGGTTGGCATGATCGGTGTATTAAACGTCAACAAGCCATCTTCTTTTACTTCCCATGATGTGGTCGCGGTTGT
>Ga0206920_1146_pt1 | contig 15120 bp, 13 predicted proteins | sample Alteio_BWOrgHeat_65_FD_152934 | JGI IMG/M metagenome (GOLD analysis project Ga0206920, IMG submission 152934) | Enriched cells from forest soil in Barre Woods Harvard Forest LTER site, Petersham, Massachusetts, United States -... | ecosystem: Environmental > Terrestrial > Soil > Temperate forest >...
GTACTTCTGCGCATAAGGGCCGCCAGCGAGTGCAGGATTGGACGGGGAGACGATGTTGGCCTGGTTGAGCGGGACGGGAATGACCTGATGACGGCCGACGTTGCCGACGTAGCCGATTTCGACGGCGATGTCGCTGCGCGGCTGCCATTGGACGTCCAGGGTGTAGTTGTAGGTGTAGGGGAGAGTGTTCTTGCGGTCGTAGACGCCGAGTGAGATGGGCTGGCCGTTGTTGATGACGTCGGAAGCGCCGGAGCCCTGGTTGATGATGCTGTAGGCGTTGGGCAGGAACTTGCTGAGGTCTGTGGCCTTGGGGCTGCTGGGCGGCGCGAGCAGCGTGGTGCCGTAGGGGTTGGAGAGATTACCGGTTTCGGCTGTCGGAGCCGTCGGATTGCCATTGACATCCGGTTGGCCGCCGCAAGTGACAATGTAACCCTCGTAGAAGGATTGGGTGGACGACGGGCAACTGGAGGCGTTGACGAAGGGAAGCTGCTGGTTGACGCCGAAGGGTCCGCCGGTGACGGTGCCGATGGCATAGCCGGGCGAGAAGTAGCTGAAGAGCTCGCCGCGGTCATAGTAAACGCCGAAGCCAGTGCGGACTACGACCTTGTCATGGAAGATGCCGGGCTGCCAGGCAGCGCCGAGGCGGGGAGCGAAGCCCCACTGGCGGCCGGTCAGGGTCGTGTTGCTGACGCCCTTGGTGCCATTGGCGTTATTGCCGGCGATGAGCAGGCCTGGGTTGGTGATGGTGTCAGACCCTACGTCGTAGCTGTAAAGGCTGGGGTCGAAGTTGAAGAGGCGACCGTACTTTTCGGTGAGGCCTCCATCCCAGTCGTAGCGGACGCCGGCGGTAAGCGAGAGGCGCGGCGTGATCTGCCACTTGTCCTGAAGGAACATGCCGACCTGGTTGGAGCGGTAATAGCGGCTGGCGTCGCCCTGCAGGAAGGAGCTGACGTAGAAGCCGGTGGAGGAGCTGCCGGGAGTGACGTAGCCCTGAATCATCTGGCTGAAGTCGTCCGTGGCGATGGTGCCGGTTCCGGTGCGCTTATCGATGGTGTTGAGCTGGGTATAGCTGTAGCTTCCACCAAAGCTGACGGTGTGGCGGCCGAGGGTCCAGATGGCGTTCGCGGAGGGAGCGAAGCGGTTCTGGAAGACGCCGGTATTGGCGGACTGGCCTTCGGCGTTGGGGCCGATGTTCAGGATGCCGGTGGGCGTATATGTGTTGGGAAGCGGGTTGTACCCATAGACGTTGTAGACGGAGACGCCGGGGAAGTAGTTAGAGCCGAACATGTTGATAGAGCCATTGCCAGCCGCGCCGCCGGGGATGGAGCTAGGTCCGAAGGGCTGTTCATTGTCACCCCAGATCTTTTCGCGCAGGAAGCCGAAGGTCTGAGTGGTGCTGAGGTTGGACTTGATCAGGTAGGTATTGATGATGGAGGCGACCTGTGCGCCCGAGTCCAGATGCTCGGTAAAGCCGGGGACGCTGGAGTAGGCGAACGGGGAGAGCGTGGGATCGTGCTGGTAGTAGTACTTCAGCGCCAGGTTGTCTTTGGTGTTGACGTTGTAGTCGATGTTGGCGACAGCGAGGTCCGCGGTGAAGCGGCCGGTGCCGGGGATGAAGGCGTTGGTGGTGTGGGAGACGTTGGGAAAGCCGTAGGTGTCGTTGGGGATGAGCCACTTGCCAGGCTGGCCGGCGACGGAGGGCGCATTGAAGAGGGCGAGCGCTGTCTGGTCGATCTGAGCCGGGCTGATACTTGTGCCGAAGTTGTAGTTGGTAAGGTTTGCCAGTGCAGAAGCGGAGCGGTCGTCCGTCAGGCCAACGGGGACGTCGAGGAAGGACGAGCCAACCTCCTGGTCTGAGACATGGACATGCTGGTAGGCGAGGTAGGCGAAGAGCTTGTCCTTGATGATGGGACCGCCGGCGGAGCCGCCGAGCGTGTAGCGATGCAGTTGCGGCACCTTCTGGATGACGTCGGGGTCCTGATTGAAGAAGAAGGGAGCGGCGTTGAGCCAGTCGGTGCCGCGATGATATTAGGCCTGGCCATGGATGTCGTTGGTGCCGGAGGAGGTGGCGAGATCGACATGGGCGCCGGAGGTTGAACCCTGCTGGGCGTCGTACATGGAGGCGTTGACGCGGACTTCCTGGATGGTCTCGGGAGCGGGCGTGGGGATGGCGTTGCCGATGGAGAGGTAGATGGAGGCTTCCGTATGGATGACGCCGCCGGCGCCGGCGCTGGTGGAGGCTCCGGTGGAGTTGATGACGCGGGCGGAGCCGACAGCGCTGGTGCTCTTGCCGTTGAAGAGGTTGCTGGTGTCGACGCCGTTGAGGGAGAAGCTGTTGGAGGTGTCGCGCTGGCCGTTGGCCCAGATGGGCTGGTTACCAAGGCCAGAGAGTGCTCCGGTGCCGCCAGGAAGCTCAATGTTGACGCCAGGGGATTGGGTGGCGAGCACGGTAAAGCTGCCGGTGGCGAGCGGGGCAGACTCGATCTGGCCGGGATCGAGGACGTAGCCATTGGTGGTATCGACGGCGTTCATGAGCGGTGTGGCGTCGACTTCGATGGTCTGGGTCTTGGAGCCGGCTTTGAGCTGAGCGTTGACGGTGGCGGTACGGTCGCCCTGCACGGTGATGTGCGGGGTGCTCTGGACCTCAAATCCATCGGCAGAGTAAGTGATGGTGTAGGAGCCGATGGGCAGGTTGACGAAGAGGTACTCGCCAGAGCCGTTGGTTTTGACGGTGCGGGTAAGGCCGGTCTGTTCGCCTGTGATCTTCACGTCGGCGTTGGGAATGACGCCGCCGGAGCTGTCGGCAACTTCGCCGGTGATGCCGCCTAGGGTTTGCTGTGCCTGCGCGGGGAAGATGCACAGCGCCGCGGCTGCGAGCAGAATCAGCAGCCGAAAGAATGACGAGGAGTTCGTACGGAATGAGCAGATCAAGCGAAGGCCTCACAAATAATAAAGATTTCCCGCGACCTTGAAGTTTTCAAGATCGTCGGGTGTTGCACCGATCTACCGGTTGTGGGCAGACCCAAAAAAGAAGAAGGTTATACGGTGCGTGTCGAGCCCGAATCGGGGAATTCAGGCGCCAGATTCTACGTGGTTGCTTTTAACAATACCCCACGGAAGAGGGAATTCAATCGAAATTTACGTTCAGAACTTGCCAGAAAGAGACCGCATATGAGCTACTGGGAAATTTCCATAAAAGTATTTTATTGCAGAAAGACTGATTGGGTTATGGCAGGCGAGATTTGATTACGGCAGTAGGGAGACGTGCGCGGCGACGATGCGCCAGCCCTCGGAGAGGCGGACCCAGGTTTGGCTTTGTCTGCCCTGGATGGTGCGACCGGGTGCGGTGCGCTCGAATTCCAACGTGATGCTGGCGAAGTCGCGGCCGAAGCTGACGATGTCGAGGCGGGTAACGGCTCTAGCCAGGTTGGCGGCGGGGCGAGCTTTGCGGAAGGCCTCGAGCTCATCGGGGCCGTAAAGATTTTCGCGGACGCCGAAGCGCATGACCTGCGGGCCGGCCCAGAACATGGCGACGAGGGTGTCTACGTCGTTTGAGACGAGTGCCTGTTCGTAACGGGGGTAGAGTGCGTGCAGCTCGGCGAGGACTTCGGGGAGGTTGATCTGGCTTGGTTCGATGGTCATGTTGGGCGGGGTGGTTCGGGTTCAGGAGATGGCGAAGAGCTCGCGTTCGGGAAGGATGGCTTTTGAGATGGAGCCGCTGACGGTGAACATGGGCTCGTTGACGACCTGACTTAAGCGCAGACGGAGGGCGACGCTGCATAGGATGTAAGCGTGAACGTCGCTGAGGCCCCAGTGTCTGACAAGCAGGTCGATCATGCGATGGGTCGCATTGCGGGCAGCGGTTGCTGGGTCTTCCGCGGATTCAACGACGACCCAGGCATCGCCGCGAAGGTCGGGGGCGACGGCCTCGGAGGACTCGACGATGGGGCCGGCGAGGGGTTGCTGCTTGTGGAGTTTGAAGCCGAGGGTCACATCAAGTGGACACTCGATGCCGTTGATACAGACTTCTCCATCGCCTTGCGCGGCGTGGCCATCGCCGCCACTGAAGAGCGCGCCGGGATTGTAGACAGGCAGGTAGAGGCGAGAGCCGGCGCAGAGCTCGCGGACGTCGAGATTGCCGCCAAAGGGGCCAGGCGGACGGGTGCGAAAGGAGCCGTCCTCGGCGCGGGCGACGCCCATGACGCCGAGGAATGGGCGAACGGGCAGGATAGCGGGGGCGAGGCTGCGGGTCTCGTTGCCATTGAGCTGCCAGTGGAAGAGATAGGGGTCACAGAAGCGGTCTTTGAGAAAGCCCAGGCCGGGGATGATGCTGGACCACCCCCAGCCGCGGTGCTGGGTGGCGAGGACGTCGATCTGGAGGACGTCGCCGGGTTCGGCACCTTCGATCCAGACGGGGCCGGTAAGGGCGTGGATGCGGGTGCGGTCGATAGCCTGGCATTCTTCGAGGGTGGTGCCGGGATGAATCTGGCCACCGCTGGCGTCAACGCATTCGAACTGGACGGTGTCGCCAGATTCGATGCGCAGGCGGGGATGGAGGGAGCGATCCCAGACGGAGTGGGTGGGTTCGGCGGTGAGGGTGTGATGGGTCATGCTGGTCGCACTATTCGGATTCGATACGGACGGTCATCTGGATTTCGACGATGGCGTTGCGAGGCAAAGCGCTGACGCCGACTGCGGCGCGTACGTGTTTGCCAGCTTCGCCGAAGATCTGCACGAGGAGATCGGAGGCGCCGTTGATGACGGCGGGGGAATCTTCAAAGCCGGCGACGGCATTGACGTAGCCGTTAACGGAGACGATCTCGGCGATCGCGTCGAGGTTGCCGAGATCGCGCTTGAGTACGGCGAGTTGGGTGAGGGCGCAGGCGCGGGCGGCGTTGTAGCCGTCGGCGACGCTGCGATCGAGTCCGACGGTGCCGGTCATGACGCCGGCGCCGTTGGTGGAGATGACGCCGGCGAGGTAAACGAGTGGACCGACCCGTTTGGCGGAAAGATAGTTACCGCCAGGCGCGGGAGGAGCAGGGAGCGTGATGCCGAGTTCTGAGAGCAGGCTTTCCCGAGACATTTGAGATGACTTTAGCATGGAGCCGTCGAAGCGAAGCATCCGGGAGGCCCTGGGTCAGTTTGAACCCATCATTTTCTATGATGTGGACGGCAAATCGGAGATTGAACTGAGTGGTGAGGAGCGCGTTTGTCGAGATCGTTCGCGCAAAAGTAATGCGAAAAGTCACGACTACGTCTCCGTCGTGATCGGGAGTTCGCTACATAGCGTGTAAAAATACGCTTATCGCATCAATCCATTGTTTTTCTGCCTGACAAGGGGACAAGCAGATGCAGATCCATTCAACCGCAACATGGCCCGCGCGAGAAGATCGCCGCACTGCGCTGGTCTGGCTAGCCCTCTTCTGGATTTTCGTAGGGGTCGGCTTCGGGTTCGATCTGCATAACTACATCCATGAGCGGCCTCCCGTCCCGGGAATCGTCCATATACATGCCATCGCCACCACGATCTGGTTGCTGACTGCCACAGCGCTTGTGCTCATGGTCGAAACCAGCAATGTTCGCCTCCATCGGCGTTTTGGCTGGTTTGCAGCCGGCTACGCTGTTCTGGTCGTAGTGATCGCCCCTTGGTCCGAACTTAGTTGGCAGGCCTTGAATCTACATACTCCTGGTGCTCTGCCTCCTGAATTTCTTTCCATTGCCTTTAGCGGGATCATTTGCATGGCCGTGCTGTTACCTAGCGGCATCTTCCTCCGTCGCAATTCCGCGGCTCATCGACGTGTGCTCATTCTGGCCACCATCTGCATCAGCGATGCGGGCTTCTCCCGGATGGTGAGCCTCTTTCTACCGGCACCAACTACCTTTCTCGGCACCTACTTATTTTATGAGGGCGGTAATCTGCTTCTCATTCTCCTCATCTTCCTTTGGGACTGGAAACGCGGCCGGATCATGAAACAGTTCCTGTGGGCAGCCTTCCTCGTTATCGCTGTGGGTTTGACCGCAACGGGTCTCTACTTTAACGAGACATGGAAATCGATTTCATACTCGTGGCTGGAGGGCTGGGCGCGCCACATGTTGTAATGCGAGATATCCTCAAGCGAGTGCGTGCGGACTCACTGTCCAGAGAAACGCAGAAGTGTCATCCGTCTTTATAAGTCGGCTGGTCGGGGGGGCCGTTCAGACTCATTGCCCTCCATAAATTCAAAGATTTCAAATTGACCTACCGCCGCCGCCAGCCGCGAAAATTTGTTGGGGAGTCGCCGGTAGTCAGGCTACGATGGGCCATGCCCGGTCTGACGATGCTGCTCACGACCCTGGGATTGGGTGCAGCGCTCGTTGTCTCCTACCCTCTGCTGACCGATTCGCAGGCGCAATCGAAAACTGAAGCTCAGAGTACGATTCCGATTCTCGCGGCGCGAAGTTCGCCGGACGATCTGGAGATCGGCGGAGAACTTGCAGGCTTGCCTGCGGGATCTGTGCGCTATCTGCGCTATGAGGATCTGCTGAGGCTGCCGCAGGAGGAGTACACGGTCTCAGATGATACGAATTTTCATGGCAGGACTGAGATTTCGGGCGTTGCGCTGACGACGCTGGCCAAACTTTTCGGACTGAAGGCGCATGCGGATCTGATTGTTGCGATCTGCTATGACAAATACCGGTCGAACTATCCGAGCGATTACCTGGCGGCACATCATCCGATTCTGGTGTTGAAGATCAACGGGCAGACGCGGGAGAGGTGGCCCCGTTCGGAGTATGGTGGTCCGCTTGGCCCGTATCTGATTTCGCATCCAACGTTTCATCCATCGTTTAAGGTGCTCTCGCATGAAGATGAGGCGCAGATTCCGTTTGGGGTGACGCAGTTGGACTTTCGAACGGAGGCGACAGTGCTGGGTGCGATCCATCCTCTTGGGAAATGGGCTGTGGATTCGCAGGTTTGGCAGGGATACCGGATTGCGAGCCAGGACTGCTTTCGCTGTCATGGGTTGCGCAGCGAGGGCGGCCAGCGGGCTTCGCGGTCATGGTTGATTCTGGCGGCCTGGGCCGCGACGGATGCGACGCGGTTTCAAGCGTACATTCGCAATCCGCAGTCAATTCAGCCGTGTGCAAAGATGCCGGCGCACAGCAACTACGATGACCCAACGCTGGCTGCGCTGACGGCGTACTTTGCTACCTTTGCTCCGGCGGGAAATCTGCGATGACGATACGCATTGCGAAACTGCTGCTACTGGCGGGGATTGCCCTGTTCTACACGCTGGTGGTGTTGAACAATACGACGGATTTTGATTCGAATTATCAGTTTGTGCGGCATGTGCTGATGATGGATACCACGTTTCCGGGGAATCGCGGCATGTGGAGAGCGATTCCGTCGGCGTGGGTGCACCTGGCCTTTTACTTCTCGATCATTGCCTGGGAGATGGTGACGACGCTGCTGTGCTGGATTGGCGTCTACAAGCTGCTGCGTGCGCTGCGTGCGCCGGAGGCGGAGTTCCACGCGGCCAAGCGTATTCCGATTGCGGCGCTGACGCTAGGGATGCTGATGTGGCTGGTGGCGTTTTTGTCGGTGGGCGCGGAGTGGTTCCTGATGTGGCAGTCGCATACATGGAATGGGCAGGAAGCTGCGTTTCGCATGTTTGCGGTGGTGGGTATTGTGCTGCTGATTATGATGCAACCGGATCGCGCCGGGCAGCCATAGCGGCGTTGGAGTGGGGCGGATGCGACTGGCGGCTGTGATTCTGGCTGGGGGAGAAAGCCGAAGGCTGGGGCAACCGAAGCAACTGGTGCGCGTGGGCGATGGCGCGGACATGGAGACGCTGCTTGGACGCACGGTGCGCGTGGTGTGCGAGGCCGGCATCGATGTGGTATTTGTGGTGCTGGGGGCGCATGCGGAGCGCGTTGAGGCTGAGGCGGAGCTGGATGGCGTTGTGGTGGTGAGGAATCCAGCGTGGGCTTCGGGGATGGCTTCTTCAATCCATGCGGGGATTGCCGCGGTGCAGGCCGGGATGCCGGAAGCAGAGGCGGTGATGCTGCTGGTTTGCGATCAGCCGCGATTGACGGTGGAGCATCTGCGGGGGCTGATAGATGCGAGCGTATCGCATGCGAACGGACCGGGGACGATCGTGGCTTCTGAATATGCGGGTGTGCCAGGTGTGCCCGCGGTCTTTCCGTTGTCCGCGTTTGCACGTTTGATGGAGTTGCGCGGGGATGTTGGGGCGCGGCGGCTGCTGATGGATGAGGGCGTGATTCGGGTTGCATTTGAGGGTGGTTTCGTGGATGTGGATACGGTGGACGATCTGCCGGAGTTGATGAAGTAATTCTCTGCCACATCTGTTTGAGATGTGGCAGAGGTTGTTAGATAGTGCTCGCGGCGAGAAGGCGTGGGTTGGTCTTGGCGAGGGTTAGGATGAGTTCGCCGAAGAGCGTATTGGCCCAGGCGAACCAGTCGCGCGTGAAATGGGTCACGTCATCTTTGTTGAAGCTCTCGTGGATGAAGCCGGTGCCGGCAGAGCTCTTCTTGAGCCAGCGCAGGCATTGGACCTGCTCCGCTTCGTCGTGCGTGGTGAGGGCGCGCATGATGAGGGACATGGGCCAGATCATGTTCTGGCCGACGTGAGGACCTCCGATGCCTTCCGCGGCCGAGCCTTTGAAAAAGTAGGGATTGGCGTCACTCAAGACGAAGCGGCGCGTGGCTGCGTAGAGGGGATCGGACTCAGAGCAGGCGCCGAGATAGGGAAGGCTGAGCAGGCTCGGAACGTTGGCGTCGTCCATGCAGAGTGCGTTGCCGAAGCCGTCGATTTCGAAGGCCCAGATGAGGCCGGCTTTGGGATGGCGAACGGTGGCGTATTGTTTGAGCGCAGCTTCGATCTCCGTGGCCAGGCTTGCGGCATCGTGGGCTGCGGTGGAGTCGTGGGCGATCTGGGCGAACATCTCTTCAAGGCGATGGAGAGTCTGGATCGCGAAGAAGTTTGCTGGGATATTGAGCGGATAGGTGCAAGCGTCGTCGGAGGGGCGGAAGCCGGAATGAATGAGGCCGACAGAGCGAGCGGGTGTGCCGAAGCCCTCTTCTCCGAGAGTCTCGGTGGGATGTTCTGAGGCGCGCTGAAAGTGATAGGGACCGGGTGACGATTTGCGCTGCTGCTCGCGAAAGGTTTTGACGATGGAGTGCATGGCTTCGAGCCATTGGGCATCGAAGGGTGACGTATCGCCGGTCTCCTTCCAATAGCGGTGCGCGAGACGAACCGGGTAGCAGAGCGAATCGACTTCCCACTTGCGTTCGCCGACGCCAGGGCGCATCTCGGTCTTGTCGTTCTTGCTCCAGTCCATCTTAGCGGTGCTGGTGAGGTCAGTGAGGAAGGCGTTCGCGTAGGGATCGATGAGGATGCAGCGAGTCTGGCGGCGGATGAGTCCCTCGATCATTGTCGCGAGCGGCTGGTCCTGCTTGAGGAAGGGAAGATAGGGCCAGACCTGTGCGGAGGAGTCACGAAGCCACATGGCGGTGATATCGCCGGTGATGACGGCGGTGTCCGGATGGCCGGCGTAGGAGCCAGTGCGGACCGTGGTGTCGAGCGTATTGGGAAGGCAATTCGAGAAGAGCCATGCGAGCTCGGGATCGCGAATCAAGCCGGCGACGCGGGTGATTTCGGCATCGACTGCGGGGCTGCGGAAGCTGCGCGATTGCGGGGCTGGGCGCTTGGATGGAAAGGCGGCTTGCGGCGATGCAACGGATGGGAGGCAGGCGCCGGCGAGGCCGACGGCGGAGATGCGGAGAAGATCACGGCGGGAGTATGGATTCGATGGAGTATGCATGCAGGTCACAGTTTACGCAGTGGGATGCGGGAGTAGCACGAGGGGGATGGCGTCGAGGCCAATGGCGATGGCGCCCCATACTACAGCTTCGGGGCCGAGCGCTGCCGCGGCAACGCGGGTTACGGCAAACTCGCAGCGATCGAGATGCTTTTGCACGGAGCGGAGCAGCGCGGGATGACTGCCGATTTCGCCGCCGAGGAGTATCAGCGCAGGATTGAGGATGAGAGATAAATTGACGATGATGTCGGAGACGATCTCCGCGCGCTCTTCCAGGAGCGCGAGAGCGCGGGCGTCTCCTGACGTGGCTTTATCGAAGATGTGGAGTGAGGCAGTGAGATCTGCCGCCGGCGCAACCTCTTTGCGGTGCATCGCTGTTTCATGCCAACTGTTGCGAATGCCGGCGGGCGAGAGAAAGTATTCGAGGTCGCCAAACTCGTAAAGCGACGGGGGCTTGCCGGAGATGCTGGGCAGGCGCAGATAGCCGATCTCTCCGGCAGACCATTGGGAGCCGTGATGGATGTGACCGTTGAGCAGGATGCCGGCGCTAACGTTGGCGCCAATGTTAATGAGGACGAAGTCGTCTTCGGCGTGAGCTGCGCCTTTGAAGCGTTCGCCCGCGGCTCCGAGGTTGGTGTCGTTCTCAACGAGTACGAGACAGTCGACGACGTTGCTGAGCATGGAGCGCAAGGGCACGTTGCGCCAGTTTTCGAGCGTGCTGATGGAGACGACGGTGCCTTCGTCGACATTGGTGATGGCTGGGACAGCGACAACGAGGGCGAGCAGTTGCTTGCGTGCTTTTTTATGCCGCGTGAGAAGATGACGAATCTCTTCACCGATCTTCTGGCAGATGGCTTCGGGAGTGGTTCGAATACCGGCGAGAGGATGATGCGTGATTTCAAGAGAGGTGCCGCTCAGGTCGACGAGGAGAAAGATGAGGGAGTGAGCGGTGATTTGCACGCCAAGGATGCAGCCGCGGTCGGCCTTGAAGCTGAGCATGTTGGGGGGACGACCGCCGCTCGATTCGCCTTCGCCCAGAGGTTTGATGAGATTGGCGTCGACGAGGTCGGCGACGATCTTGGTGACTGTGGGCGCGCTGAGGCCCGAGGCGCGGACAAGGTCCGCACGCGAACAGGTCCCTGACTCGCGCAGAAGATGAAGGAGGGTGAGTGCGTTGGTGTGACGCAGGAGCGACGGCCGACCGACTTGATTGCGTTCTCGCTTCATGAGTTCGGTCGACGACCTGGCTTAGTCTCTTTGGATCCGTAGCGCTGTGCGCAGTTGGACTGCGAACTATTTTCCAAGGTACCAGCCTGCGGAATCATGCGACAAGCCGGGAGGGGGTGAAGTTGATGATAGAACTTCAGAGTTGCAGACGAAGTTTGAGCCTGGTGAGGCCCGCGGAGATGGCCAGCATGACGAGGGTGAAGGCGATGGTCTTGAGTACGACGGGCGCGCCGTAGGCGAAGTGTGCGTCGAGCCAGGTGAAGCCGACCGCAACCGTGAGGAAGTACCAGAAGTCAGGCAAGAGGTAAGTCAGCAGCGTATTGGAGCCGGCGGGTCGAAGAAGGAATGCCCATGCTGTGTGGCGCCGTATATCGCAGAGCCAGTAGAGGCCGGCAATCATGATGGCTGCGGCGCCTGCTGAGTAGAGGCACCATGTGGGAGTGGCGCGGATCTTGGAGATGCCGAGCGGAGTGAGCAGGAATCCGGCGAGCAACATGCCGATGCCGAAGACGAGTGTCGGCCAGAGTTTCGGAATAGAGGGAGTGCTAGTTTGGGACGGCATCAGCAGGTTTGCCGTGGCGACGCCGGCGAGGATGATGCAGGGCATAGCCCCGTTGCCGAAGGGCCAGATGTACAACGGCACATGCAATGGAAAGAGCCACAGATGGGCAGAAGAGACAATGTTAAGGGTGAGAAACAGGATGAACCAGATCCACTGCATAGATTTCGAGTTGCGCGTGGGGATATAGACGAGGGCTGATGCGAAGTAGCTGATGCCAATGAGGCCGAGGATCTCCGGATAGGAGAAATCGAGCCACGCTACATGACCGGATGCAGTGGTGCGCCGGAAGATGGCGAGAAGAATGAGGGTTCCGGCAAAACCGATTATGCGAAGAGCGATCGCATAGGGGCGAAAGGTTTTCGATCTGGGATAGACATTGAGGTAGAGCGCTGCGCTGAGGAGTGCGAGTATAGCCCATACCGATCCGCTGAGGCCCATGCGCGCGGTGTCGGCTCCTTCTGCGTTGGCAAGGATGAGGCCGAGGACTAGTAGGCTGAGGCTCCGCAGAAGGATATGTGGCCACAGCGCAAGTGTGGACGGATTCTTTTTGAGTCGGTGGGCGATAGACAGAGGAAGCGACATGCCGACGATAAAGAGGAAGAACGGGAAGACCATGTCGACATAGGTCATGCGATCTTCTGTGGCGTGGGCGTGATGGGTCCACCAGGGTAGGCCTCCTGATTCAGGAAGAGCGTTGACGAAGATCATGACGGCCATGGTGAGACCTCGGAAGATATCGAGCGAGACGACGCGGCGCGAGGACGGATCTGGACTGACGGAAGGCTGTGTAGTGTTGGAAGCGTTGATCGTGGATTGGACAGTCGTGGATTGGACAGTCGTGGATGGCGCGGTCGTGGGCTCGACGTTCATGGGCGAGAGCTTCCTTTCGCTTCAGGCTGGTGGAAGCTTCGGTCGATCGCTCCTAAAAGCGCTCCGGTAGGGTCACCGGAGTAGTCCCAGAACATGACGCCGCCGAGGCGATGGGAGAGAACGTATTGGCACTTGATGGCGATGGATTGCGGGTCGTCATAGGTGACGAAGGTGCGAGTCTGCGCGTTATAGAGATATGGGACGGAGGCTACGGGATCCCAATAGCGCGTGAATCCGCTGGAGGGCGTGAGCATGGTTGAGGTGATGGCGCCGTAGTTGGCGTAGGCGTGCGGAATGGGCTTGCCGGGTTGAAAGAGCCCGTGTGATTGATCGTCTACCTGGCCCCATTCATGGCCGTAGAAGGGAAGTCCTAGAACGAGCTTTTCGGAGGGCACGCCGGCGGCTTCGAACTCATGCACGGACTCGTCGCTGGAGATCTTCTTCGGATCGGTGGGCGAGGTGTAAAGAGGCGCGTGATGGCCGGTAATCTTGTCGGAACTGGGTTCGTAGTAGTCGTAGGCCATGAGATTGACGGTGTCGACGTACTGCTGGACCTTGGCCATCTCTGTGTGTTCCAGAAATTCACTGGATGCGCCCGCGGCGATGGTCAGATAGAGATGGTGATGCGTCTTGCGAGTCTCTTTATCGAAGCGGCTGCGCAACTCGGCGAGCAGGAGAGTGAAGTTCTGCTTGTCTTCAGGGCGGAAGGGATGGCCCGCGCCCACCATGCCTGGGTATTCCCAATCGATATCGAGGCCATCGAGGTGATACCGCGCCAGAAAGTCCATCACGCTGTCGATGAAGGTCTGGCGACTGGCTGGAGTTAGAGAGACATCGGAGAAGTTTGTGGACCAAAGCCAGCCTCCGACAGAGACCAGGACGACGAGCGAAGGGTTCTGGCGCTTGAGGTTATTCAGGTATGCGAAGTTTTCGACATCCTTGGCGAAGCCGGTTATCATGCGGCCGTTGTCGATGTTGGCGAAGGCGTAATTGATACGAGTGAGGCGCTGGGCGTCGATCTCGCCGGGCTGTAAGGCTGCATTTTGCGGAAAGACGTAGCCGACTACGATAGGGGCGATCGTGGGAGTGGATTTAGGTGCGTGGGAATGGGTTTGCGCCGGAAGCGCAGCGGCCAGCAGGACCGTGAGGCAGCTTACTGCAAAGGCTCTAAGGATTGGCATGGGCACTTCCTAAATAAAGGTACCAAAGGTTCGGAGGGTTCTCTAAACTAAAACGCAATTGAAATTGTGGCCGCGCTGGAACTGGTTTGTGGGTCGTGCTGGCTGCGAGAGAAGGGTGGTGTGTCATTCGAATTCGAAGTCTATATCTTGGCGCGTTGTCTTCGCTTGTTTTCTGCCCAATATGCATGGGAGCTGTGCGTGTTCTGGTAGATCAGGTGGGTTATGAAACTCATGCTGCGAAACGAGCGGTAATTTCTGGATCCGTTGGAGATCATATTGGCCACTTTGCTTTGTTGGATGCGGAGACTGGCAAGACCGTGCTGGAAGGGCCGGTGGTGAAGTCGGGAACGGTGGATGCGTGGAAAGGCATGAATTTCTGGACGGCCGATTTTTCTGCGTGGCAGCGCGAGGGGCATTACGTGTTGCAGGTGCGCGGCGAGGGCGGTGAAGCACAGAGCTGCGCCTTCGAGATTAATGACGATGTGCTGGAGCGGAATACGCTTTCGAATGTGGTCTTTTATTTCAAGGGGCAACGGGCGAGCGGGTTGATGGATGAAGCGGACCGGCATTTGGCGATGCCGGGCCAGCCTGGCGTGGTGCTGGATGTGCATGGCGGATGGTACGACGCTACGGGGGATTACGGGATTCATCTCTCGCATCAGAACCCTACTTCGTATTTCAATCCGCAGCAGGTGCCGCTGACAGCATGGAGCCTGCTGAAGAGCTATGAAGCGCTGCTTGCGCGTAAGGATGAAAACTTTACTGAGTATGAGCGACGCCTGTTGGATGAAGGGTTGTATGGCGCGGATTTTCTGGTGAGGATCAAGCGGCCTAACGGGTCTTTTCTGGAGAGCATCACTGCTCCAGGCAAGGAGAAGCGGGCGCAGGATCGGGAGATTGGAAACCCGAACTGGCGGACGCAGATCAAGACCAAAGCGACAGACTCAACGGAGCGGATTGCAGCTGCGGAGGGTCCGCATGCGTATGAGGCGAGCCTGCGCGCAGGCGGAGGGATGTCGATTGCCGCGCTGGCGCTGGCCAGCACGATGCCCGCGGATGGCGATTTTAAACGTGCCGAGTATCTGCGCGCTGCTGAAGATGCGTTTGCCTTTCTTGAGGCGCATAACCGTGAACTGCTGAATGATGGTGTGGAGAACATTCTGGATGACTATTGTGCGCTGATGGCGGCGACGGAACTTTATCGTGCGACGCACGAGGATGGATACCGCGAGGCCGCGGCGAAGCGGGCAGATCGGCTGATGGGAAGGCTGACGGCGGACGGGAAGTGGCGTGATTTTTTCAGGGCCGATGATGGGACGCGGCCATTTTTTCATCCATCGGATGCGGGGCTGCCCGTGATCAGCTTGCTGGAATACGCGGCAACGGCTTCGGCTGAGGAACGGGCGAAGGTAAAGCGGGCGGTCGAGCGATCGCTGCGTTTTGAGTTGTCGGTGACGGGCG
>Ga0206920_1150_pt1 | contig 14846 bp, 13 predicted proteins | sample Alteio_BWOrgHeat_65_FD_152934 | JGI IMG/M metagenome (GOLD analysis project Ga0206920, IMG submission 152934) | Enriched cells from forest soil in Barre Woods Harvard Forest LTER site, Petersham, Massachusetts, United States -... | ecosystem: Environmental > Terrestrial > Soil > Temperate forest >...
GGATTTTTTCTGAATATTGTTCCAATGAGCTGTTTGCACGTATCGGCCATTATCGAAGGGAACAAGCGGAAAAGAATAAAGAAGCACAATCTTCTTCAGGTCATTAATGTAAAGAAATGTTCGAGCTAAGAAGGGATATCCCCCCACAAAGGCGCGCAATTTCAATCTGAATTTATTTAAAAAATGCAAGAATCCCCCGTTGATTTTTATGGGTATTTCGATAACCTTAATAATGAGTTATTTTCTTATTTTTAGTTCTGATTGGGGTTTATGAATATCATTAAAAAAGTTGCCGCAATGGTAATTTTAGTCCTTACTTTTTCCAATAGTTATGCAACATATCATTCCTTTAATCCTTTTGCCACAGGTGGGTCTGGGTCATGTCATCACCATTCGCCCAGAATTCATCATTATCATCCTTCAATACGTACGATCATCCGTCAATGTCCTTGTCACTCCTCAGCAAATGATGCGTGCCCTTTTTCAAAGGTAGCCGTTGCAGAGTCAAATGCTTGCACTAAGTTTTCAGGGGCAGATGCTTTGGCGTTGGGTGCTTTCTCTTCTGTCGTTCTAGGTGCGGGTTTGTATACGTATTTTACAGCAAAAAAAGAGATAGAAAACAAAATAAAAATTATGAAAGATTTTGAATCGATTAACAAAAAATTGCAGTTTCTTAATGTTAATAATGCACATTTTTTAGCCGATACAAAAGCTTTGATTAGTAAAATTAGTGATTTCGACGATGAGTATCATGAAATTCTACAAAAATTGTATTTTGGCAAAACAGAACTAGATATTCTTTTATATGGAAATCTATGGCCGGCAGAATTTATAGTTGAATTGAAAAATTTTCAGGTAGCAAGAGAAAGATTAGAAAGTTCTTCTCATCCGTATGCATTAGAAGATGCTCAAAAAAGTCTGAAAAAGCTCAAAATAATGGCTGATGGATTTTATCAAGTCTGCAAAGAGAAAGTAGCCGAACAAGAATCAAACAAATTGTTTGGTACAGTTGTTGCTGGCATAGGAGCAATTGGATTGGCTGGAACGGCTTACATGTATGGTAATTCATAAGCGATCCAAGCTAACAACAATTTTCTTCCGTTTTATCCTTTGATTCTTCAAACAGCAGGATGGTCTTTTTAATCAGATCATCCTTTTTGTCTTTATACTCAGGTTTAGTGTCAAAATACGTATCAAGCAATGTCGGTAAATCCATGTGCACTTTCATCGTTGCACGCGCTTCTCGTTTGGCCACAGGACGAATAGGAATAATGCCTACCACATGCATGGCTGATGTTAGTGCGCGTTCTATTACTTTTAATTCAACAAAATCTTTTCTATCAACTGGCACATGATATAAAATTTTAATCACGGCGCCGGTAATATCATATTTTTTTATCTCATCTAAAATTTGATCTGTTTGATTGCGCTCATTGTGTAGTTCGATTTCCATCTGAATGAATGGGCGCATGGGCGTTTTTATAAATTCGTACGTTGTCCTGCGCACACCTTCACTTCGTTCAGGATAAATTCCGCCTTGTGCCTTTAGTTTTACTGTGCCCGCCGTAGCCTTGGCGAAGGCTGGGTCATGAATGGTGACTAAACAAAAACCTTTATCCTCTTTGCGTTCACCAAAATCTACACGTTCAATGGAACCAGAATATACAATGGGTATGCCGTTAGGATTTAAATTTTGATAACGATGCAGATGGCCAAGTGCAATGTAATCAAATGGTGCAATTGCAAGTTGTGATGGAAGCAATACCGGATCATTGCCATATATTGCACGCTTTTCTGATCCGGAAAAAATACCAGAACTCACCGTCATATGACTGCCAAGCACTGCCGGCATGCTAGGATCCAATTTTTGTGCCATGTCAGAAATAATATGTGCGACAGCTGCAGAAATGTATGAGGTAATTTCGTGTGCATCTTTAAGCAGATGTTTATTTGACAGTGAAATAGTGTTACGCGTTGGCCAAGGAATGCCAACTATTTGTACCGGTCCATTTTTTGTGGTCAGCTTTATTGTTGTTGGTTTATCCACCACATGAAAACCTTCTAAAGGTAAATCGCCAAAAACTTCCATTGAACTTGCTTTACCAAAAGTTAACGGATTATCATGATTGCCCACCACGATTACTGCCGGTATGCCAGCTTTGTACAAACGCAGTAAACATTTAAGCATTAATTTTTGTTGTGTTGGCGAGGGATTTGCCGTTTTATATGCATCACCGCAAAATAAAAAGAAATCTACTTGTTCAGCAATTGCTTTATCGATGCAAGCATTAAATGCACGCTCGAAGTCGAGCAGACGAGTGTGTATTCCTGTTTCCGGATCAATGCGCCCATAGTTCTCCATGCCAAAATGAACGTCTGCGCAATGCACAAATTTAATCATGAAGATATTTCCTTATCATCCTGAGTGCGTGCGTTAGCACCTACTGCGTCCGCCATAGCTTGCCAAGCCCTGAAGGCATGGATAAGCGACGGCTGGATCGAAGGGTCCATACCAAAATGGACGTCAGCACAGTGAATGAATTTAATCATGAGTTTTTTGCTTTCGGTTATGCTCATTTAAATTGTAGCAAAATGATAGATTTGTGTCGATTAAACCCGACTTATGTTCCCTCAGATAGTTTTGTGTCTTTATTGGTTTTCACGGCGCCAATAAATGAAGCATCTTCTTGTTCTTGTTTTCCAGTTCTTAATTTCGCTGCATACCCATCTTTGTTAATTTGGCGAGCTCGACCAATGGCAAGTGCATCTTTAGGTACGAAAGAAGTAATGGTTGATCCTGCAGCAGTGAATGCATTTTCATCTATAGTAACGGGAGCTACTAAGGTGTTATTACTGCCAATATAAGCGCCATCTTTAATGGTGGTTGTGTGTTTATTTTTACCATCATGATTGCAGGTAATAGTTCCAGCACCAATATTAACATTCGCGCCAATATCAGCATCACCTAAATAGGTTAAATGTTTTGCCTTGGAGTATGCACCGATAACGCTGCGTTTAACTTCAACAAAATTACCCACAACTGCATGTGCTTGAATAGTGGTGTTTTCAGTTATGTGCGCAAATGGACCAACTTTTGCGTAACTGCCAATATGTGTATCTTTTACAATGCAGTGGGAATAGATAGTAACAGAATCGGCCAAAGTAGAATTTTCAATGGCAGAAAATTCATGAACGAAACAATTTTTTCCTAATGAACTGCCTCGTTGAATGTGAACGCCACAACCAATATAGGTGCCCGAGCCGATGGTAACATCTAAATCGATGTGCACGTTTTGTGCAACTGAAAAACGAACCCCATGATCCATCCAATATTTGATAAGCTCAGAGCGTTTGATATGTTCAGCGGCCCAAAGCTCTTGAAAATTATTGATACCACGAATACGATCGAACGGTGCTTGAATGGTGGTGATTGGTTGATTTTGATCGCTTGCAATTTTAATGATATCGGTAAAATAAAACTGTTTACTTGTTTCATCTTTTTCTATTTCATCGATATTTGCTTGTAAGAAACTTTTAGTAACAATATAAATGCCTGCATTTATAAAACAGTGATCATTAAAGTCACCATTAAATTCTTTTGCTTCAACAATCATAATTTTATTATTTTCTTGTTGCACAACTCTGCCATAAAAACGTCCGCTTGGATCATCATTATGAGCGACAATAAAACTAACGGTTGAATTTGTGCTCATATGCTTTGTATATAATTTTTCTATAATTTCGCCAGACACCAATGGCATATCGCCATTCATAATGAGAATATGTTCTTCATTAAAGCTATCACGGGCGCATAGTATTGCATGTGCGGTGCCGTGTTGTTCCTCTTGCGTGACAAAATGGACTTTGTCGCCATGTTTTTTGGTGATTACTTCTTGTACCAACTCTTTTTGATGCCCAACAACAACCGTAGTTGGCATACACAAGGATTCAAGTAATCTTGTGGTGTAAAGAATCATTTCTTGTCCACAAATTTTTTCGACCAGTTTTGTTTTGTCAGTATTAAATGGGGTTGATTTGCCAGCCGCGAGTACAATGGCTTGTAGATTTCTTAACATTAATAGTCTCCTTTTTTAATCCTGTGTACAGGATTTTAATTGAAAAGAACAAAGAGGAAATTTAAAAAAATATTACCAAGATTTAGAGTTTACGTCTATGGGAACAAAATCATTGAATATAATTAGGGGTGTTGATTGTTTATTCTATTCATTTTTATCATCTTTCTACAACTATGCTTCATGCACCCTCCCTGAAGAGAGCGATGAAATCGCGAATCTTGAAGGGTTGGTGAGAAAAATATTATTTTTTTGTTTTATGATCGGCACGACCCTTCGATCTGCGCAACTTCGTTGCTTGCCTCAGGGAGGGTGCCGCATATTTTTTTATGAATAAGAGTTGCATCTACAAAAAAGTTAATAAACTGTTAAAATATAAAGATATAACAACTTAATTTAAAATGCATTCCACGTCATAGTGAGTGCGCCCCGTAGGGGTCTATCGAACTACGGCGGGCGCGGGTGGTCGATGAATTTGTAAGTCTTTATCTACGGAGAGATGGCTGAGTGGTCGAAAGCGGCTGCCTCGAAAGCAGTTATTCTGTTAAAAGCGGAATCGGGGGTTCAAATCCCCCTCTCTCCTAATTTTTTGCTCGAGCAAAAAATTACCCGCCCCTTCACTTTGTTCAGGTCAGGATCCGCTGCCTTCCTTAATGCGTTTACTCCTGAGTGGAGCGAAGCGCAATCGAAGGGCTTGTGCGAAGGCTGGGTTTATTCGAAACACACAACAGAACAAATAAATTTTATCAGTGCTAAAGAGAGAAATTTCATTACATCTTCTTCTCATCCTCTATGCACCCACAATACTCTTTTGCTAAAGCAATTTCCGCCATATTGAGGGCATGTCTTTCGCGCGACAGACGCATGGTGTCTTTATATTCTTTAGCGTGACGTTCAGATGAGAATTCGCGAGAAAAACTTCCTAACATAGCAGCATGGTGTTGCCTTGACGCTTTTTCAAGAGTAGTTATTTTTGAACATGCCTGGGTAGTATCCATAATTTTATGCTCTTTAGGACTGGCTTGTAAGAAAATAGGACAGTGTTCTTGGGCTAAACTTTGTCCGTCTTTAAGACCAGGAAAACCAGGTTGATACCCTTGTAGAAAAAGTAGATGTCTCTTATGCCTCACATCACAATTCGATTCCATTTGCTGTCGATCGAGTGATTTAGAGGTATCGATATATTTTTGTATGCTGGCAAAGTTTTTTCCCGACGAGGTATAATCAGTTTGCGCCTTATTTTTTGAACGTTGCAACGTCAGACAATGATAATCTTTCGGATTCATATTTGAACAATAATATTGGGAACGCAATTTCTGTATAGCTAGTTGATGTTGTTTGTTCTGCCAATCAAGAAGTGGCTTGAGCCGTGATGCAACAAAACAATGCAAGTAAGATTGCTTTGATGTAAAGCGCGCAGCATGATCAAAAATGGCGGTATTTTGTTGTTCTGTTTGGTTTAATAAGTTGCAGGGTGCCACTTGTTCTTCCATGCTCTCATCTTTGGGCCCTTGGAAAGAATCCAAAATTTGAGTTAAAGTATTGGTGTCTAATGATCTTGTTAATGATGAGATGCATTTATTGACTAAATAAGGTGCTAAAAAATAAGCATCTTCTTTAACGATGGCATATTTCTGAAATAGTGCATTGTAGTTATATCCGTGTAGTGAATTCAAGTTTGGTTGCCAGTGGTTTGGCATGTTGTCCCATTCAACCTCACAGGATCTATTGAGAGAAAGGTGGGCATATGCTGATAGACCAAAATAAGCAGAACATCCAAGTATACAGGCACCGCAAAGGACAGCACAAGCGCGGCGTTCTAAATCCTTATTGTTTTGGTTTACTGCGGGTGGAATCACAGGTGGAGCCGGCGGATTAATTGGTGCAGGATTTCGTACTGAGGCTACTCGTCTATTTACAGGAGGAATGCTATTGATACGTTTTATTGCTGCAACGTAATTTCGTGGAATGGGGTGACGACATTCCGGACATACTTTCTTATCTGCCTTTTTTGCGATATCGCCTAGGCATGTATTACAAGAGGCATGCGCACAGGGTAGGAACATAACGTCTTTTAGATCTTTTGTTTCAAAACAAACACTGCAATATTTTTCTATCATGCGAGCAGAAGCGGGGGCTTCTGACGCACAAGCATGTCTTGTGGAGCTGCAAAAAAACAAGATAATGCAAAGTAGAGAGGTTGCACGATTCATTATAAGCTCGTTTGTAAGAATTTTTTAGCTATTTTAACTTGTGGTCTTGCAATCTAGTACAAATTATTTCTTTTTTTATCTTCTTTGCATCCAGATTCTTTTCGTTGTTTCGCGATTTCAGCTGCGTTATTTGCAAATCGTTTGCGTAATGTTTCTTGTCCTTGTTGGTATCCAGGTTTGTTTAGATATTTAGCAGCAAGGCTTGCTCCGGAATTTTCAAAATACGGTTGTTGCATTTTTTCCAGTCTATCTAATCGATCACATGGATTTTCAAAGGGGTAAAAAACAGAATGCATGTGTTGCGTCATTGAAGGTGGATTAACAGTAGGATATAACCAATGTGCACACTGTGATGGTTGGTCAGGGTTATTGGTATAGGCCATTGGTGGACAATGATGATTAGCAATGCTCTGTATGGCGATAGAAGTTGCGACTATAATGATAGGAACTATAGGGCAGACATAGTCAGTACATTTTATGTAGCGATCGAAGAAACGAACTGCTCGATCATTTCTATTGGGTTGAGGCTGAGGTTGAGTAGAACAAAATAGTTGGCCGCTTGCGGTGAGCAAAGTAAAACAAAGTAGAGTATTAATCAGTTTCATAGTTTATCCTTTTGAGTTGTGTATTAAGTGACCCATAAAAGAATAACAAAAAAACTTATTTTTTACTATCTGCGACTAAAATTATCTTGTTAAGGACATGACAACTTTGTTTTTGATTAAAATCAAGGGAAAGGCCAATTTTTTTATTTCTTCTTCTTATCCTCTTTGCAGCCACATTTTTCTTTTGCCAGAGCAATTTGTTCAAGATGGTATCTATGGTTATACATTAATGTATTTACCGCCCCATAATATTTATTAAAAGATTTGTCATCGTGAGGAGTAAACGTGCTAGTCAGTTGTGTTAACATAGTAACACGGTGGGAATTCAATTGGTTTTCAAGAGCACTTAGTTCTTCACATGTCGGGGCGATATCTATCATTTCTTGTTTTTCGGGGGCAGCATGTAAAAAATTAGGGCAATGTGCCTGTGCCAGTTCTTGTGCGTTACCAAGGCCATGAAAGGGAGGTTGATAATTGTGCATAAAATAATACGGTCCTTTGGTAGGAGGAGTTGATTGGGGCTGTATGTTGTTTTGCATTAAAACGCAAGAGCCTACTATTATACCAAGTAAGCATCCACGCAAACAAGCATTCGTTGAAATGCATTTTTTATTTTGTTGGTGATGCTCTTGAGAAGAAGAAAGTGATGAGCTAGCAATGAGAAATAGAGAGAAGCTAAGGGCGGCTTTGATCAATTTCATAATCTATCCTTTTTTGGGTTTAGTTTTTTTTCTTATCTTCTTTGTAATCGCGTTTCTCTTTTTCCGCAGCAATTTGTGCCAGACTATTTTTTGATTGTTGTTGGAATGCTTTGTATGGTGTTTTGCGTTGTTGTAGTAAGGAGCATTTTTTTTGTGCTTGTATAGTTTTGTTGTCTTCTTCTTCAATACAATTATTTTTTTCTTGAATTGCTTTAATATTTCGCAATTTTGCAGCATGAACTCTTTGGGTTAAAAGAGATTCCGATGTATTCATTATGCCATATTTAACTAGTGCCTGTTGATATACTTTTGCTTGATGTTTCATTTGCTTTGCTAACAAACATACTACATCTTGTATTGGCATATTTGGGCAACCAGATTTTGTTCGAAATGCATTAATAGTTTTTAAGTTTTTATTATGAGTCAATGTAAGTGGATTATCATATGGGAGAGGGCAATGAGTGGGGAAGATTTTTACAAGCGCCATTGCTTTATTATGATCGCCTATTACTTGTTGTTCTAGTTGATCTAATAATTGGCATTGAGCATCTTGTTCATCCATAGTTTGAAGTTGTGGTCCAGCTGGAGAGCTAAATTTCTTTATATGTAATGTGTCAAAATTTAGTTCTCTTGCTAGAAGTGAGGAGCACCACTGCCTAGAGTCTACTAAAGCTTCTAGGAAAGATTGTGAATTCCGGTCTTGAGGAGTTCGCGTAAAAAGTTGGGTATAATTATATGATTTCAACATTGGTAATTCTGATTGCCAGTCCGATATAGTATGCGCTTGGACTTCACATTGATTGCTAATTTCTTTGTTGGTTTGGACCATAGAATAGATCTGCGTACTTGATAAGGCGATGAAAGCGGCTACAGCTGAAAATCCTAAGCAGGTCGCACAACCTATAAACAGATCTTCACATGTAGGGCTCTTTTTTCTGATAGTTTTCGGTGTTGATTGATCAGTCTGACCATTTTGATTTATATTAGATTGAGCCGGAGCAGAGCAAAATAGCTGACAACTTGCGGTAAGTAATGAAAAACAAAGTAGTGCATTGATCAGTTTCATAGTTTAACCTTTGACGAAGTAAATTTTATTTCTTTTTCTTATCTTCTTTGCAGCCACATTTTTCTTTTGCCTGAGCAATTTGTTCAAGATTGTATTTATGCTCTCTCAATAATCTATTTACCACATTATTATATTCATCATAATATTTGTCATAGTGAGGAGTAAACGTGCTAGCCAGTTGTGTTAACATAGTAACATGGTGTTGATTCGATCGTTTTTCAAGGTCAGTTAGTTCAGAACATGCCGGAGCGATATCTATCATTTTTTGTTTTTCGGGGGCAGCAAGTAAAAATTGAGGGCAGTGTTCTTGTGTCATTTCTTGTGCGTTGCCGAGGCCGTAAAATCGAGGTTGATAATTATGTATAAAAGAAAACGGTCCTTTGGTAGGAGGAGTTGAATGAGTCTGTATGTTGTTTTGCATTAAAACGCAAGAGCCTACTAGTATAGTAAGTGCGCATCCACGCAAACAAGCATTCGTTGAAATGCATTTTTTATTTTGTTGGTGATGCTCTTGAGAAGAAGAAAATGATGAGCTAGCAATGAGAAGTAGAGAGAAGCTAAGGGCGGCTTTGATCAATTTCATTATGTATCCTTTTTTGGGTTATGTATTAACTGACTCGGTAAAACATAACAAAAAAACTTACTTTTCACTATTTGCGACTAAAATTATCTTGGTGTAGAGCTTTTGCTAAAAAAAGATTATCATGATGTCTGTTTTTAAAGAACGTAGGAAAAATAATCACACATTTTTAATTGGGGTCCCCATCTGCAAGAATGGGGTAAAAAAAGTAACAATGAATATCACACAGATAACAAAATTAAATACGCATATAATTGGTTTGCTCGTATTAATGATAGCGCAAGCATCACATGCCATGGTATTTGATAATCGTTATATCCCATTATTGCAAAAACCATACATTTCAATTGATGGGCGTCCTTCACATTTAAATGCTAATTTTTTTGCAACCACTGGAAGCAAAGCAATTGATAATAAAGAAAAAGTTATTGGTATTCCTGAACTCAATGGCGAATTAGATATAGGAAAAATGGCATTGGCGTTACAAGCAGTAGGATTGCCTGTTGTTTTACGTAGTGACCTTATAGGGGGACAGCCCATACCAGTTCAAGTGGATGGCACCATACAAACGCAAGGTTTGGAATTTTCATATTATCAGTCTATACGGGATATTATTGGTTTCGGTTTTGATTGGTTAGTTATGCGATCAAATTCGAGTCAACAATTTCGCCCAGCCAAAGGACAAACAAATTATGTTCCAGGCATAGATAATTCCTATTTTGATGGCGTACGACGTGAAATGTTTGAAGAACTCGGTTTGAATGAAGCTCATGCAGTTCAGGCTGGCATGGGTGATTTAGATCTGTATGTTAAGTTGTGGCACTACTGGGAATATATATTGAAAATGAAACGTATCGATGCGGATGCACGTTTTGGTGTATTGGTTCCTGCTGGTGTTACTACACAAGTTAACTCGCCAGCATCGATTCCTTTTGGTGGTAATGGGCATTGGGGAGTATATGCAGAACTTGATGCAGAGTTTGAATTAAAAGAAGATATTAAAGCAGGGATATTTTTTAGATTTAGCAAACGATTTAAAAAAACTCAATTTAACAGATTGCCAGTTGCCTCCGATCCACTTGCAAAGCCTCCAGTTGCAGGACAACCTCAAATTTATGCTGTTGCAGTTGGTGACGTGACGATTAATCCAGGATTTAATTTTGTATTTTCTCCGTATGTGACGTTAGAAAACTTGCGTGCAGGTCTTGGTGTAAGAGTTCTTTATACATACACAAAACATTTGCGCGACAATTGGTGTAACGCGGCACCATGCAGCACGAAAAATGACATGGTCCCTACCATTGATTTATCATTGGTTAATGAATTTTCGGAATGGAAAACAGATTATGTATCTCTTTCCGTGTTTTATGATTTTGGGAAAACTAAAGTACAGCAATCGCTTGACCCTATATTAATTTTTAATTGGGATATTCCGTCGTTGTTATTTGGTTCAGAGCGCGCAGTAAATTCACACAAAGTGTCATTAGGATTAGAAGTTAATTTCTAATCCAGCCTTCGTCTATCCAGGCCTTCCCCATTCGCCAAGGCTACGGCGGACGCGGTCAGGCTTGGCAGACTACGGCGGACAGGCAGAAACAATGAAATTTATATTTAATTAATAAAATTTGAAGTTGAGGCTCATATGAAATTTTTTCCAGCAAAAAGATTGTTTAGTATTTTTTCAAATGATATTGCCATCGATCTTGGCACAGCAAACACATTGGTTTATGTGAGTAATAAAGGAATCGTGCTTAATGAGCCTTCGGTTGTTGCTATTCGAGCGCATACCAATCAAGTGTTAGCAGCAGGCACCAGTGCTAAAGAGATGCTTGGTAAAACACCTGAAAATATTGTTGCATGTCGACCAATGCGCGATGGAGTAATTGCCAATTTTGAATTAACTGAAAGTATGTTGCGCCATTTTATTCGTGCGGTGCATGATGATCGGCGCACTTTAGTTCGTCCGCGTATGGTCATTGGTGTTCCGTCTGGTATTACGCAAGTGGAATATCGCGCCATTATTGAATCGGCAAAACAAGCAGGTGCTCGTGAAGTTCATACCATTTTAGAACCAATGGCTGCAGCAATTGGCGCAGGGCTTGCAGTTGAGGAACCATCAGGAAATTTCATTGTTGATATTGGCGGTGGTACCACTGAAGTTGCCGTAATTTCATTAAAATCTGTCGTGTTTTGTAAATCGGTTCGCGTTGGCGGTGATGAAATGGATCGCGCAATTGTGCAATACGTGAAAAGAAAATATAACTTATTGATTGGTGAGCGTACTGCTGAGCGTATAAAAATTGAAATTGGGTCAGCTATGTTATCACCAGAATTGAGTAGCGAAAGCGTTGAAGTTAAAGGTCGCGATTTGGTCACCGGTGTGCCAAAGACAGTTACGCTGCATAGTCAAGAAGTAAACGAGGCATTAATTGAAACGGTGGCAAGTATTGTGGATGTTGTGCGTTTAGCGCTTGAAAATACACCACCTGAACTTTCTTCAGATTTGGTTGATAAGGGAATTGTGATGACGGGTGGTGGTTCGATGCTTAAGGGTCTTGATAAATTATTATCTAAAGATACTGGTTTGCCTGTACGAGTTGCAGATAATCCGCTATTCTGTGTAGTAAATGGGGCTGGTAAAGCGATAGAAAACTTAAATTTCTTCCGTGAAGCATTGATGAAATAAGCATTTTGACACCTTTTCCGTAGCGAAATTTATAGCCATGGTAAAATCATATTCTCAAGGCATAGTTTTAAAAAAACAGTATGGTCAGCATTTTTTGCGCGAGCAATCTATCGTTGATAATATGGTTGCTGCTGTCGATCTTAATAAAGAGAGTTCAGTATTTGAAATTGGGTGCGGGGATGGTTTTTTAACCCGCACCATATTAAAGCATGGTAAATTGGCCCGTCTCTGGGTTTTTGAGATTGATCCTGAATGGGCAACATTTGTCAGCAAATCGATGCCTAACCCAAAAATGACGGTGCATCAAGAGAACATATTGGATGTTGATTGGTCCCGTTTTGAGCCAAATGCACCATGGACGTTGCTTGCTAATTTGCCCTATCAAATAACATTTCCCATTTTGCATATGCTCCAAAAAAATCGAGCATTGCTCAAAGAGGGTGTGATTATGGTGCAAGAGGAAGTTGCGCAAAAACTTATGAAAGACTCTGGTAGGGGATATGGATTTCCTGCTCTTTATTTTCAACGCTTTTTTGAATGGAAAGTGCTTGATAAAATACCACCTACAGCTTTTTTACCTCCTCCAAAAGTATATTCTCGCTTACTTTACTTTAAGCCTAGAAAAACTCTTGAACCAATAACGAATGAAGAGCTTTTTTGGAAGTTTATTAAAGCATGTTTTAAACAACCTCGACGGACGCTCAAAAATAATCTTAATTCTACCCATTATTTAAATGGTAAAATTCCAGAAGAAAAATTGATTCTTCGTGCGCAACAACTTTCTATGGAAGATTTGATGAGCATCTGGGAGTTGATGCAAAAGTAAATTGCCCTCACATTTCTGATTCTCTTGATAAAGTTACGCTTGACGCTAATCATCATTTCTCTGTTGAATCGCTGTCAGATGTTGCCGCAGCAGCTGCTGCTGATGATGATGATGATGGTTCCTCAAGTACCTCTGATATTTTTGAGTTTTTTAGTTTTTGTTGCAACATTTCTATCTTTTGTTGTCTCATTGCTATCTCTTGTTGTTTTATTGCCATTTGTTGTTGCATTTTTTGTCTAGCAAATTCTGCTTGAGCAATTTTTGCATTTTGAGCTCTTTGGGCTATTCTTTGGTGGTACGGGCAAAGCGGATTCTCTTTAAGGCTTTCTATTGGTATTCGTGTGTCGCTATAAATACGAAATGCACGTTCTGTATCGAGTGGATGAATACTTTCTGCTTTTAATGATAGAATCTTTAGCTCATCAATCTTGCTTGTTATCTGATCTAGTGTCATCTTATCAAGTTTTTCTAAGGTATATCGATCTTCTTCTTTTTCGTTCAGTTCATTAAAATCAAGCAGCCATTGGCTAAATTGGCGTGTGCATTCTGTACAGTTGCCAAAATTAACTGCGTTATAGTCAGCTGTTAGTTCTTTTTGTTGCATCTTAGCATAATCTTTTTCTTTTTTATAATAATCGTGATTTTTTATATGCCATGCTTCGTGATACATTACTAATCTTTGAGCGCCGTAATCTTGATCTTGCCAATAAGATTCATCAAATTGAATACCTCGTCCCTTTTCCTTATTAATCATGCAGGGACCAGAAAAAGCTTCTTTTCCTGTAAAAGGCTTAGGTCCAAAAGAGCTTTCCGGAATAGGGTCAGAACAGCTTTGTTCGTTGGTAAGCATTATTAATTCTGGATAGGGGTGTTTCATAGCACTTAAAGCTTCATAGCATAATTCTCTATAAAACTTTGAAGATTCTTTGGGTGTTCCTTCAAATGTGTTGCATTGTTTTAATCTTATGAGTTCTTGGCGCTTTTCAGGTGATAGTGCATTAGCATTGGATATATAAGATACAGCTACCTCAGGAATATGGTCAGCAGGGGCGCTGGCCAATAAAGGAATAAAGAGCGATAATGCATTGATTTTCAATATGATTTTAATTGTTTTCATGTTCTCTCCATTTATTTTTTATCACTTATTCTGGCTCTTTCACGTTTAGCCTCAAGAGCTTTTTCCAATTCCTTAATTTCTTGTTTTAATGCCTTTTCTTTTTCTAATTGTGCTCGTCGAGCTTTTATTTTGGCCATAAGTTCATCTCTTTGCACTTTATGATAAGGGCAGTGTGGATGGTCCTTAAGTTCCTCTATTGGTATGCGCGTATATCTATAAATGCGTAAAGCTCGTTCTAAAGACAATGGGTGCTCAGCTTTTCTTGCTAAAGATTGAGGCTCTAATTTTACAATAAGATTAGTGATATGCTCTAGTGTCATGTCATCAAGATCTTCAATGGTATAGCGAGGTTCTCTATTGTTCATGGCAAGAAACCATTCAACAAATTCGCGTGTGCATTCAATGCATGCACCTTTAATAACTGCTGCTTTATCAGCATCTTTTTCTAGTTTTTGCAATGTAGGATAATCGCAATTTTTTATATTTTTGTAATAATGTTTTGCTGCCATGTGCCAGGCTTCATGATACATAGATAATCTTTTCGCACCATATTTTTGGCCATTCCAATAAGATTCTCTAAACTGTATGCCTCGTCCAATTTGATACTCTTGCCCAGGATTTTTAATAATGCATCCGCCCGCAGCGGCTTCTTTTCCAGTGAATGCTGCTGGATCTAAGCAACTTTGTTCATCTTGTTCATTGGTAAGCATGATTGTTTGAGGATATGGATGACTAAGGGCAGTTAAAGCTTCAAAACAAAGTTCTCTATAAGGCTTTGATGATTGTCGAGCTTTGCCCCAGTCTGTGTTGCATTGTTTTAATAGTTTTAAGTTTTCAAATCCGGGAGATACTGCTTGAATATTAGGTTTATATGATGCTGCAACGTCAGGAATACCTCCAGCAGTGGCGCTAGCAAAAACAGATGGCGCTAATGATAATGCACTGAGAATAATCAGTTTTTTAACGATTTCCATATTGT